>Ga0351833_1035_pt1 | contig 23577 bp, 21 predicted proteins | sample BONcelHFGM3001C5_FD_206751 | JGI IMG/M metagenome (GOLD analysis project Ga0351833, IMG submission 206751) | Enriched cells from coal bed in the Powder River Basin, Montana, United States - BONCAT cells FGM rep1 HSBNCT.FGM.300.1.C5 ...
AGGAGTCGCAAGGCATCAGACGCAGTAACGCCTTGTTTCCTGCACGTTGATAAATAGCTCCGGATTCGGCAAAAGATTTTAGCGCCATCCATTGATCGAAAGCATCCTGATATTTTTTGTTGAACCTTGGTCATTCGCAGGTCATTTTCAGCCTGGTTGTTTGAGAAAGGGACGTTTTTATCAACCATGAATCGTAACGTTTCATTCTCGTAGTCCCGCAGGCGTTCCAGGAGATTTCTGGCTTTTGATCGCGCCGTTTTGCCTTTTTTCTTTTTCTCTGTTTCAATTGGCGGCGGACATTCTTGTTCAGCTTCAAGCAACAGTTGCCGGTAGCGTTTTTTGTAATGTTCCGACGCTGTTGTTTCAAGGCGGCCTCCCGAATCGTGTGTAGCCTTGTTGATTTCCTTGAGAAGCGCAATCATCTGCTCTGCCCATTTTTGCTTGTCCTGCTCCACGGCGCGTTCAAGCTCTCGCAGGTGATGGGCATTGCATAGTGCGTGTGAACCACCGTATTTGAAGTACGGTTTCCAATGATCGTGACAGATGATGCCTTGGTATGCTGACAATATTTGCATCTCGTCCATCGCTTCACACCCTCGTTTGGAGTGGGGATAAAAGCAGGTAAAGCTCTCATTTGAGACATTATGCAACCACCCTCTGGTTCCGCCGATATTGATACCGGTTTCATCGCTATGAATCAGCGCCGAGGACACAAGCTGCTCTTTGACCCACGATTCAAAGAACTCAAGGCGCTCAAAGGCATCCTTGCCGAAATTGACGATCGATCCGGCACTGACCGGAATACCTATCTGGTCCAGAAAATGATCCTCGATACGGTTGTACGGAATCAACTGATATTGGGACATGTAGACAGCATTGACCTTAACACCCATACCGTATTGCACCGGTCGGGTAACGTCTTTAGGAAACGGGGCAACGTAGCGCTTGCCGTCTTGATCTTCCAGTATCTCGGCACGCCACTCGGTAACAAACCTGCTGATATCCAGGTCGGCAACCTGGCGAGTCTCGAATCCAACCGGCCGGTAGTTCCCTTGGGGCAAGGTGCTTCTGTCAACGGGGATCACCTTTACCAAATCAGGATCGGGAAACGGCTTCAACGTGGTTCCAATATGCCCGTGTTGTCCACCGGGTCGGCGCGTTCCCGGCGTGTTGGGTTCTTTCTTTCGATTAGGATCAGATGACGGCGGTTTGCTGCTGTTTTTGCTGTTAAGCCCCAATCGGTTGGCCAAAATGGTAACCAGAAGAACCAGCACCTCAAGGCTGGCTTTGAGTGCCGGAGATAAATGTTCTTCCCGTGCAATAAGGTCATTAACCCGCGCTATGGCTGCCTCGACATTGATATTATCAACCGTCATGCTGTCACCTGTGTTTATTTTGAAACATTATACCACAGGTTTTAAAAACAGAGTTTCCCTCGCCAGGGTCTGCTGTGACGTGTTATTTTTCTTCATGCACGAAACGGTTCTGCTGGAATCTTTTGAAGCGCACTATACAGTCCATAGTGCCTTCAACGTAGAGTTGTGGGCAAGGGGTGACCAATGTGCTGGATTTTAAAAATGCACCGAAAAACCGTGTCAAGAACTATTTTCAAAGAACATCACTTTTTTTGCTGAATAATTACAAACTTCAATATATAAATGTTATAAACGATGGAGATTCAGCATTGAATCCGTAATGGACAAATCCATGACCAGTATAGCCAAATGCATGCCAGGTCTGGAATGGGTTCGTAAATATAATATAACGCATTGTTTATAATAAAAATTATTTTTATATCCGTCTAAAACTCATCGCAACGCCTCTCTACTTATGTTGCATTATTGCAGTTTATCCGGACAATTAATAGATACCTCATTGCATTTACTATCTTTTGTCGAAAATGCGACGGTTGCATATATGCGACATATAGATTCTGGGATTGGCTCTTGCCTTCTTTTTTTGCTCCTGTAAAGCCACCGCTCATCGCCGAACAGTTCGGATTCCAGAAGTTGGTGATTAAAACAGGTTTTACAGTGATCATGGTATCCCATATCTTCGTATACATATTCGTCAGATCCATGATGTAAACGGATAGCATCCGCTTTCGCTGTCATTACTTTCTATACTCTGCCTCAACACCTATGCCAACCCCGCCACGCACGGCAAAGTCAGCCTTAATCTTGCACCAACGGGGCGATAGGGCCGCCACAATATCATCCAGGATCACATTGACCACGTGTTCGTGAAATGTCCCTTCATTGCGAAAAGACTGCAAATAAAGCTTAAGAGATTTCGATTCGAGGATATGCCGGTCCGGAATATACTGAATCCGGATCTCGGCAAAATCGGGATGCCCCGTCAAGGGACAGACGCAGGTAAACTCCGTCGTATGCAAGGTTACGGTGTAATCGCGCTCCTCATGGTGATTAGGAAACGCTTCTAACTTACGCGTCGCTTGAGCCTCTTTCCCCAGGACGGTCAACTGACGAAGATCCGCGGCGACGGTTAATTTTTTTTCCATGTGATGATACCCCCTTGATATGATATCCTCATCTTAATGAGAATCTTTACTGCTTTCAATCATTAAATGAAGGGCGAATCACTCTTTCAAGGGTAACGACTGTGAAAATACTATTTTGTCTTGAATGACTTTAAAACAACATTTATGTTTCATAAAAATGGTCACCTCAATCGCCAGCATAAAATATTTCAACATTATTTCGAGAAGTTACACATTTAATTCTCCAACGGCTCCTTTGGCACGCAAATTGATCTATCCCTATCCTAAATACTTTTTTTGATACAGGAGGAAAAATCATGAAACTCACCCGATCCATCAAGACCTTATCCCTGATCATGTTGCTGGCTCTGACGCTGCTTATGGTCACCAATACGGTTTCCTTTGCCGAAGAGATAAAAGCGGCGACGGAAACTAAAGCTGCACCGGCAGAAACCAAGGTTGCGCCGCCGGAAGCGGAAAAACCGACGGGCGAGGCCGCCGTCGCCGTCATGAGTCAGTATTTCTGGAGAGGCTATGAACTCAGCCGCAACAGCATTGTGGTTCAACCCGCCATGACTGTCGCCTATAAGGGATTTTCCACCAATATCTGGGGAAACCTGGATACGCGTGCCTATTATGCCGGAACACAAGAGGGTAAGACGTATGGGGGCACGTGGAATGAAACGGATTTCACTTTATCCTATACCAAGACATTGGGGCTTTTCAATCTCGGCGCCGGTTATATCTATTACGCCTTGGGCGCCTTGAACCCCGATGGGTTCAAGCGCGCGGACGCGCAAGAAATATTTGCCTCCGTCGGGTTGAATACGCTCTTATCCCCTACCTTGACGGTATATAAAGAAATTGATCATTACCGCAATATGTATTATCTCCTGGGCGTCTCCCACGTCTTCGAGCTCAACAAAGCTGTCTCCTTGAAGCTGTCGGCAACGGGCAGCTACCTGCAGAGCGGCTATGCGGATGCCGCACTGTTCAATGCCGGCGCAGGTTACGGCGGCTATCCGAAATTTGATGGCATGTCAGCGGCAACCAATGAAAAATTTAGCAATTTTCATGATGGAAACGTCACCGTGAGCCTGCCCATCAAGGCGACGAAATACATCACCATAACGCCGACCATTTCCTACATTTTCCCGCTCTCGGATGATGCAAAATATGAGATGAAAGGCCAAGGCATAAAAGGGACGGCATCGCCAGGCGACCGTGACAGCTCTTTCATCTATGGCGGATTGGCAGCCAGTTTCTCCTTCTAACGGAATGTAAGAACAGCGAGGCGTCCCGATATCAAAGACGCCTCGCTGCTTGAAATCGTTAAGAATCAGCAAAAGGACCCCATCCGCCAAACATCGTCCTTGACAAATCCCTTCTTTCACTTCAATAATTCGGCCATCCTCACATTAAAAGCGAGAGCATATTGAAAAACGTTCCCCAAAAATCTTATTTTCTCTCTTTCCCATGGTTTCTTTCCTATGTTTGTTGTTGTCTCCTTCTTTTTTCAGCTTTAGAGAGCCGGGCAGCGGAGCCAACGCCTCAGCAGCGGCCCAAAATCGGCCTGGTCTTAAGCGGCGGCGGGGCTCGGGGCATCGCCCATATCGGCGTGCTCAAAGTCCTTGAAGAGATGAGAATTCCTATTGATTGTATTGCCGGAACCAGCATGGGTGCTATTGTCGGCGGTCTTTATGCAGCGGGGACATCGCCGGATGACCTGGCGGAACTGGTCATGAGCATACCCTGGAATGATGCCTTCAAGGATAAGCCCACACCGGATCAGCTCTCCTTCCGCCGGAAGGAGGATAATCAGGCTTACAAGATAGACCTGAATCTCGGATACGGCGAGGGTCAGCTTAAGACAGCCAAAGGGTTCGTACAGGGCCAGAACTTAAACGCTCTTTTGCGAAAGCTCCTTCTTCATACGGCGAATACAAATAATTTCGACAAGCTTCCCATTCCCTTCCGGGCCGTGGCAGCGGACATCGAAACGGGAGAAGCCGTCGTCATGGGATCCGGGGATTTGGCGTCGGCCATTCGCGCCAGCATGTCCATCCCGGGTTTCTTCGCACCGGCCGAACGGGATGGGCGGATACTGGTCGATGGGGGTATCGCCAATAACCTACCCGTCAATGTGGCCAGATCGATGGGGGCGGATATCCTCATCGTCGTCGATATCGGCACCCCTCTGCGAACGCGGGACAGTCTCTCTTCCATGGCAAGTATAACAGCCCAGGTCATGACCATTATGATCCAGCGCAATGTCCAGACACAGTTACAGACCATAAAACCCGGCGATATTCTTATCCAACCCGATTTGGGAGACGTGGGCACAACGGATTTCACCCAAACCCGGAAGGCTTTGAAAATCGGGAAAGACGCCGCAGAAAATATAAAAGATCAGTTTGCTCGTCTGTCCGTACCACCCGACCGGTATAAAACGTACCTGGTAAAGCAACGGCAAGCACTTCCGGAAATGCCTGTCATCGACTCCGTTGCTGTAGACCAACATCGATCGAAACTGGCGCAGAAAGTCCTGACCTCAAAGATCCAGACCAAGACGGGGGAGCAATTGCACCTGAAGACACTGGACGAAGACCTGACCCGCCTCTATGGCCTGGGCACCTTCGAACGGGTCGATTTCCGTTTGGAAACGAAGGATAAAAAGACAGGATTGATTTTTGAACCTATCGAAAAATCATGGGGACCGACATACATCCGCTTTGCCCTTAGTTGGGCCGATAATTTTCAGGGAGAGAGCACCTACTCCATAGGCGCCAGCATTACACAGACGCAGATGAACGCCCTGGGCGCCGAATGGCGTAATCAATTCCAGATCGGGGACCGTCCCCGCATCTTTTCCGAATTTTATCAACCCCTGGACTTCGCCACCAACTATTTCATCGCCCCCCAGATTTCCTATGACGAGAGGAATGTCAATCTCTTCCGCTCACTCGGGAAAGGAGAAATTTCCGCCCAATATCGAATTAAACAGGCCATGGCCGGCCTGGACTTAGGCCGGGAATTCGGCAACTGGGGTGAGCTGCGCATGGGTATGAGACGCGGTTATGGCACCACGCGGATCAATATCGGCGCCCCCGATCTCGACTCGGGGAGCTTCAATATCGGCGGTCTCTATTCCGCCGCCTCCTACAACACCCTGGATAATTTCAATTTCCCGCTGAAAGGAACGACGGCGGACATCGCCGTACTGGCCACACTCGAGGAGCTGGGGTCCGATCAAAAGGCCAACACGTTGACTCTCGACTGGCTGACGGCCAAGACCTGGGATAAATTTACGGTGATTCCGGGGATCATCTACTCCGGCACCTTCGGGGGCGGCTCGCAGGTCCAGAACGCTCAAAGTATCGGCGGATTCTTCAACCTCTCCGGATACATGCCCAACGAACTTTCGGGTCAATACACCGGCCTGGCCCGCCTGATCTGCTACCGCAGCATGGGAAATGTCGGACTTGGGGAAATGAACGCCCAGCTTTATCTGGGATTTTCGGCCGAAGCGGGAAACGCCTGGCAAGAGCGAAGTGATATGACGCTGGGCTCGGTAATCTACGCCGGAAGCGTCTTTATCGGCGCCAATACCTTTATCGGTCCGGTCTATCTCATCTATGGCCTGGCCGAAGGAGGACGTCAAACGACAGGGTTGCTCATCGGGCAGCGCTTTTAATGCAATCACGAATCAAATACCAATATAAAAAGTTCAAGAAAGGAGTTCAAAGAAGATGAAAACAAGAATAACCGACATGCTGGGCATCAAGTACCCGATTATTTGCGGCGGGATGATGCGCCTTTCCTATCCACCCCTGTGTGCGGCCATTTCCAATGCCGGCGCCCTGGGAAACCTCACCAGCACCATGTATGCGGGAAAAGAAGAATTGAAAGCTGCCATTCGCGAAGTCAGGCAACTGACGGACAAACCGTTTATCGTCACGGTCACCATCTTGCCGGCCATGGCCGTTGGGCCTGATCAATACCGGAGCTATTTCGAGGCCTGCGCCGAGGAGAAAGTCCCCGCCATGGAGATCAGCGGCGTGCCCCTCAACCGGTTTGACGACGGCAAGTACATAAAAATCTTAAAAGACGCCGGCATCAAGCTGTTTCATAAGGTCGGGTCCGTCAAACACGGTAAAAACGCCGCCAGAGTAGGATATGATGGGGTCTATGCCGCCGGCATGGAAGAAGGGGGGCATCCGCTGAACGAAAATGTCGCCACCACCGTTCTGACGCCACGGCTCGTCGAAGAGCTGGACATCCCCGTCGTTACCACCGGAGGGATGGCCAACGGTCGGAGTCTAGCGGCCGCGTTGTGTCTGGGAGCGGAAGGCATCATGATGGCCAGCCGGTTTATCAATACCGTTGAGTGCCAGGTTCATGAAAACGTCAAGCAGGAATTAATCAAGCGGCAGGAAAACGAAACCGCTCTGTATGGCAACTCCATCGGACTCCAGGGACGCGCCCTGATCAACGATTCCTTGCGAAAAATCATGGCAATCGAAGCACGCGGCGGTACGCTGGAAGAGATGATGCCCCATATGACCGGTCGGCATGGCGATACCATCTGGAAAGAAGGGAATATGGATACGGGCCTGATCAATGTCGGCCAGTCCATCGGCTTGATCCATGACGTTCTGACCTGTAAAAACCTGATCGAGGGCATGGTCAAAGAGGCCGAAGCAATCGTGAATCAGGTAAAGGCCAAATTTTAAGGCGGTGACGAAAACCTAAAAAATGAGCAAGGGGACACGGTTGTCCCCTTGCTCATTTTTCTTTCCGCCGCCTTGATGTCCTCTCAACTGAAGCATCCGGCTTCTCTTTGTCGGCATCGACCGGCAGAAGCTCACTCGCACCATCCACATTTTCACACGGTTCCCCTTTGAGAAAGCTGGAAACCGCTTTGAGATACTCGCCTAAAAGCTGTCGGCTCACGACGAAGATATGTCCGATGTTCTTTTCAATGGTGCGGTTCAAGCCACTCCGGGTAATGGATATGTTTCCGGAATGGGTCATCCCCCACATTTGGCTGGCGACACAGGACCCGGGGGGTGCAATGGGATCCCTTGTCCCCCGATAATCGAAAATCTCGACACCCCCTGCCCTCAAGGCGTCCATATTGACCGGTTTTCCATCCAAATCCGGGTTTGTGGACGGGAGGCAGAATTTTCCTTCAAAAAGCTCATTTCCAAGAAAGAATTTCTGAATCCATTCCCGGTGCGCCCGTGCCGGAAATTTTGTGCCATGGGTCAGCCAATAGAGAAACGGCGCTGCATCGACGATGTCATCCGGATTAATGGCTCGGCTATAAAAACCTTTGAGAATCGTGTAGTGAACCCCCGGCTGGATATCATTCATGCCGAAATCAATCATCTGGGGTGGCACATTAACGCTCCCGAAAAGCTCTTCCATCAGATAAGGATCGTAATGTCCTCGCAGATACCCCCGCATGGGGCCTTGACCGCTCTCGCCATCATCAAATTTCACGGGAGACGCCATCAAGGCAATTTTGGCGACATCCATCTTCTCGCCGCGTGCCAGGCGCTCTTCCGCCCGTCTAGCCAGATAGGCCACGGCGATGGTCCCGCCCATGCAATACCCTAAGACACAAATCGAAGCCCGGGGATGCTTCTTTTTGATCAACGCAAGGTTATGGTCGTGGACAGTCTTCGCATAGAAGTCAAAGCCCAGATCAACATCATCTGGCCCCGGATTGCTATAGTCGACAAGATAGATCTCATAGCCTTCTTGCAGAAGACCCTCCACAACGGACTTGCCTGTGGCCAAATCGAACAGTTCCGGCTTGTTGATGAGAGGGGTAGAAATGTAAATGACAGCACCATTGGATTTGACACCTTTGGGAAGACCATAATGGCGCAGCTTGACATGGCGAAGGGCCGATCCCTTGACAATATCGTAGGGAGAACAACCAATGACCCCTTGGGTGGCCCGTTCCGAATATTCCTTGAGATCAAAAGCGTTGAATCGGTGGAGACATTCAAAACGAAGGCGATTCTCCGCCAGATAGGCCTCAAAGGACATGGCATCCGTTCCGTCGGCATTCTTCCGCATAAACGGCAGCGGTTCACCATCGAGGGGGGTCTCCGTGATGACGACGAGGAGAGATTTCAGCAGTTCTTTCATCGCATTGAGGCGTGTTAATCCGATCGTATTATATTGGTATTCCAGCTGGGAAAATTCCCGGACATACTCTTTCAGGATCTTCTTCCCCGCCCCGGATAAGGAAATTTGGGATGCCTTTTCACGATTGAATTGGCCGTCTTGAATAAAATAATCACAGAGGTAATAGAGAAGACGGGTATAATTCTTATAGACCCAACCGTTCATGTCCCGGAAAATATTTGGTTCCCGTCCGGAGCGCGTCGATATTCTGGCTTGGGCTTTGATGGGTTCTAGAATAAATGTTTTCAAAAAGGTGTTCTGAAGCCCCGCGAGAACGGCAAAAGGGCCGAAGATTGGGTAATTCTCCGCTATCGTATCGAGAACCCGCTGATACTGAAAGAGCGCCTTGGCCTGCTCGCCTCCCAAATTGCTTTTCCATGGCAAGGCCGTAGAAAGCCCCATCCGATTGTCTGCCGGACTGACACCTATGATATCCATGAGTTCCGTCGAAGAAATCTTTTCATCATCAGCCATGATTCTTTCCTCCTTCTAATAGATGACTTTGGATGTTGGAAAACGCTCTTCCCGTCTGAAAAGGGACGCAAATGGGACCGTTCAGGGCCGTTGCGACACTTCCTCCAGAAACCGGTCCAGGTGTTCCATCATCTTCCCATGCAAGGGATTATAGCTTAAGCGCCGCACAACGCCAATTTTTAGATTTTCTGCCGTGATTTCTCCTTGCCAGACGTCTTGACTATGGAGGCACAATGTTCTCTTTTCCGATTCCGCCTGATAATGCAGACAGCTTCGATAGTCGCCGTTCACGCCGTAATGGGGGTTGTCCGGCGGGATGGTCACGGCGATGTGGGAAAAATCGAGGATCCGTTCCCCGGGCAGAGAACTGTTCTCTTGCATGACGACACCGGCGATGGCCCCCCGAGGCTTCTTGGAATCTTTCGTATACAGCACAATCCTATTCTTCTTTGATGTCCCGTATTGGCGCATCACGTCCAGGGTCCGGGCGGCGTCCACCGTCGTGTCATCTTCACTCAAAGCGGCAAATATGGGCATGTTCAACTTTTGACGGGCCTCAAGCCCGGCATGGACCTCTTCCGTCAGCAGATAAATCTGATAGGCGGCATTGGCGGCGAAAGACTCGTATTTCACATAATCCACATCATCCCGGAGTGGACCGATCCAATCCGTCAAGGCGCCGAGGAAGCCGGCCAGGGCGACACGCTGATCTTTCACTGCCAAAGCCGGTGCAAAGAGGAAAAGCCCCTTTATGTCATCGTCTCTCAATGCGTGGAGGACGCTCAAGGCGCCGCCGGTGGAGAAACCGCCCAGATAAACCTGTTCCGCATCAGCCCGGAGGGTAGCCGCCCCGTATGCCACCGCCTTGATCCATGCCTCATAGGTTACCTTCAGGAGGTCGCCCGGAACGGTTCCGTGACCGGGCAGCAGGATGGCTCGCACCAGGAATCCCCTTGCCTGTAAATGACGCGCTATGGGCTGCATTAAATAGGGTGAATCGGACAAACCATGAATCAGCAGGACGCCTTTTTGATACTTCCCGGCCTTTGTTTTTGGAAAGAGGGTCTCTTGGGGCCTCAGTTCAAATGGGGCGTTGGCCTGCATGACTTTTTCCTTGTTCATATCGTTAAGATCTACACGGCATTTTTCAATGAGGGCAAGCGTCGTGCGGACATAAACTTCAAAGGGCGTATCGTGGGAAAGTGAAAAATCGGAATTCAGACCCGATTCCTGAAGCCGCGGCGCCACAGTGGCACAACCATTCAACAGAAGAAGAAAAATGAGCAATATAAGTTGAAGACCGACTTTCTTCACGTTTTTCATTAGGCTCCTGATATAGGCTGATTTTACCTGCTAAACAGGTGATGCGACGACTCAGTAATAGAAAATGTATAGGAGAAGGATGGGGGGTGTCAATCAAATTCAGCACAATATCCTTCTCTTCCGCGATGCCGCGGCATCGCGGAAGAGAAGGCCGGGAGCAAAGGCAGAGATTCTATTCCGACTTAATCGAAATCTTATGCCCTTTCGCTTTGGAATCCTGGGTTTTGGGCAGGACAATGTTCAGCACTCCCTGCTTGAATGTCGCCTCCGCTTTTTGATGGTCGATGCCCGGCGGCAAAGGGATCACGCGCTGAAAAGCGCCGAATGTCCTTTCCATATGGTAATAATCCTTTCCCTTGTCCTCCTTTTCTTCTTTTTTCTCTCCCTTGATCGTCAGGGCGTTTTCCGCCAAGAGGACTTCCACATCTTTTTCATCCATACCCGGCAACTCCACTTTTACCGTAACATCTTTCCCGCTATCCCCGACGTCGATGGCAGGAGAAAATTTTCCGAAAGTTGCCTCCCCAAAAGGCGTCGTGTCGAGCCCTCGGAAAAAATCATCAAACATCCGGTTCATCTCTTTCTGAATACTACCGTAGAAAGGATGTCCCACATCACGTCTCTCCGCTGCGTCGCCTTCCCGCCACAGGGTCGGCAATAGATTTCTTCCAAACATGATCGTTCCTCCTTTCAATTATTGACTAACCGGCCGTAATCGCTATTTTTTTGGCCTTCGCTTGCTCGGCCTTGAGCAAGGTGATTCTCAAAACGCCGTTTTTTACCGCGGCATCGATCTTGTTTCTGTCCACCCCATCGGAAATCGTGAATGCCCGTTGGTAATCACCGGTGTCGTATTCCGTGTACGCTAAGCTATATCCTTCCATCTGGAACGGCTCGACAGAACCGGTAATCGTCAGGATATTCTTCTCCAGGGTAATATCGACAGATTTTTCATCGATGCCTGGCATATCGGCAATGAGGACGATACTATCCCGGGTCTCGTAGATATCGACCTTGGGAACAAATACCTTCCTGTTTTTTATTCTTTCCGTCTCTACAGGCGTCTGAGCAACCTGCTTTTGCACTTCTTTCATGTCTTGGTTCATAACCGGACGCCTCCTTTCTTTAATTCGCTTTGATATGTATTTTCTTAGGTTTCTCAGCCTCTTCCCGCGGAAGGATCATGCGGAGGAGACCCTTTTCGTACCGGGCCTCAATCTTCTTATCATTGACCTTGAAGGGCAGTTGGATGGTTCTTGAAAATTTGCCCTCGTTACGCTCTTTGCGGTGATAATTCTCCTCATCTTTCAGTGTCTCGGATGCACTCGCTCCGGATAGAACCAGTGTGTCATTCAAAACTGAAACCTCCAATTTATCCGCATCAATCCCCGGCAACTCCGCTGTCATGACAACACCTCGGTCATTCATCCAGATATTCACCGCCGGATAAACGGATAGAAACGGATAAGCGCCACCGGAAAAGAGGCGGTTCATATCGTTCCGCAAGCGCACCATCTCAGAAAACGGATCCACCTGTCTGCCAAATCGCCACATATTCGGACCAAACATATTTTTTACCTCCCTTCGATATTTTTGAGCAATTAAATGCAACCATATAATATTAAATAAGATATACAAAAAACGGCCCTAATATAGTCACCAAAAATATCTTGTCAAGGGGTGCAAGAACGGAAGGAAGGCGGGTTACTTTCTTAAATTGTACTTGATCATCTTTAACTGAAGCCCTTTTCGGCTGAGTCCCAGTTGTTGGGCAGCATGGGTAACGTTCCCGCCGCATTCTTCTAATTGGCGGATGATCAATTGTTTCTCGACCTCGCCCGTCTGACTTCTGATAAAGTCTTTGAACTGCCCGGCCTGAACATCTTGTGACAGACGGGATGTCTCCTCTATATTGGTCTTTATTTCCGGGGGAATGTCCTCCAGCAAAATGACGTTTCCCTTCGTCATGAGGACGACCCGTTCCAGCAGGTTTTCCATTTCCCGGATATTCCCCGGCCAGTCATATCGCAGGAAGAGTTCTAAAACTTTTTCATCAACACCGGTCACGGAACGGTCCAGCTTTTTGTTGAACTTATCGATGAAGTAGTCCGTTAAAGCCGGGATATCGTCCCGTCTTTCCCGCAGGGCCGGAAGGTGAATGGGCAAGACATTGAGACGGTAGAAAAGATCTTCCCGGAACCGGCCTTCTTTCACGTCCGTGAGAAGATTCCGGTTAGTCGCCGTAATCAGGCGGACATCGACTTGAATGGTCTTCAACCCACCCACCCGCTCAAAGGCATGATCTTGAATGACCCGTAATAGTTTGACCTGCATTTCCCGTGGCAATTCCCCTACCTCGTCCAGAAAAAGGGTCCCTTTGTGGGCCAATTCAAAGCGGCCCGGCTTCGTGACCACGGCGCCGGTAAAGGCGCCTCTTTCATACCCGAAGAGTTCGCTTTCCATGAGATTTTCCGCAATGGCCGCACAGTTGATCTTGATGAGCGGATTGCCTTTCCGGGGACTGTTGGCATGGATGGCGTTGGCCACAAGCTCTTTCCCCGTGCCCGTTTCTCCTGTCACCAGAATTGTTGTCTGCGTCGGTGCCACGCGTTTGATCGTTTCAAAGACATCAAGCATGCCCTCGCTGGAGCCGACGATGCCATAGCTGTCCAGATCGTCACGGGTCAGGAACAGTTCAGCTTTATTGAGGTTTCTGGTCTTGATGGCCTTAGAGATGACGTTCTTCAGGTCATCCTGCTCAAAAGGCTTCGTGATGTAATCAAAGGCTCCCTTTTTGAGGGCGTCAACGGCCGTCGCCACCGTTCCGTGGGCGGTAATGATGATGACGGGCGTCTCCATGTACTGGTCTAAGATCTGTTCCAACAGTCCCATGCCATCAAGCTTCGGCATTTTCAAATCCGTGATCACGACATCCATCTCGTCCTGTTTCATCGCTTTCAAGGCCTCAAGACCGTTCGCCGCCGAGAAAACCTCATAACCTTCCTTCTTCAGCATGGCCCCAAGCACCAGGCGCATATTTAATTCGTCATCCACCACAAGGATCTTGTTCATTTTAGCCTCCTGTCATCGTACGGCGTTCAACCGGATATGGAAAATGCTGCCCTGATCGGGAATGGATTTGACCCGGATATCACCGCCATGGCTGCGGATGATCCTGTCACAAATGGCCAATCCCAACCCGACGCCCCGCTCTCTCGTCGTGAAAAAAGGCTTGAACACATTCCGAATGTCTTCTTTCTTAATACCCCGTCCCGTATCCCGGATGGCAATGCTAATCGCTTCCCCGGCATCGCTGTTGACTCGTCTGGTCTTCAAGGTGAGCTTACCGCCGTCGGGCATGGCTTCGACAGCATTGAATACAATATTCAAGATGACCTGCATAATCTGCTCGGCATCGACGGAAACGATCGGCAAGTCGGGCCGCAGGTCCTCTTCTATTGTCACAAGCTCCGGCAGATTGTTCATCCGGACAATGGACAGGGCCTTCCGGACAATCGCATTAATGTCCTGATCCCGACGATTCAGTTGATAGGGTTTGGCATAATTTAAAAATTGGGTCACGACACTGTTTAGGCGGTTGACCTCCTCGATGATGACATCCAGAAGTTTTTGATCTTCTTCCCGGGCCGCCTCCGACCGGAGGTATTGGGCGGCACCTTTGATGGACCCCAGGGGATTGCGAATCTCATGGGCCAAAACCGGTGCCATTTCTTCCAGTAGGACGGATTTTTCCCGCTCTAATTTCTGATCCAGCGTATAGACGAAATCAAAGACATCCTTGCTTTGGGGAAAAAGGGCGTTCAGTAGGGCCTTTAAAACCTGCTTGATCGGCTCAATGGAAATAATGATGAGAAACGAGGCTAGAAGAATGATCGTAAAGGGTGACGATGGTGTCCCGGAAAACAATTTGATCACGACAAACAGGGTGATCGTTACCGCAAAGGTCAGGAGAACCTTCACCAGCATTCTGGCCATAAACTCCTTTAATTCCATCAGATGGGGATGGGTGATGACGGCATAAATAAAATAGAGGAAAAGGGCGATGAAGATATTGGACAGGGGCGGAAACGCATACCCCCAAAGGGCATGGAAGAGATCGAGGAGACTCAACAATGCCGTCGCGCCCATAGCAATGACAAGATAGAGGAGCCGTGTTCTTTCCACGCCCACGGCTTTTCTGTTGACGGACAAAACGAGGAGACCGAAACAGACGGCCAGGGCGAGGGCCGTATAGCCATAGAGAATACCCCAAACAGGCAGCCACTCTCCTAGAGGTGTGATGAAGATGGCCGCCAACGACACACTGATCACCATGCCGGCCGCCACGTGCCTTTTCGACAAGAGCACCCGCTCCTTGATGAGAGCACGAACAAATTGGAACAATAACGGGCTGATGGCCAACAAGCTGCCGATTTCCAGAAGCCGCCATGTCGGATGATTGAAGAATCCATATGAAAACTGACCCAGCTTGTGCAGGAAAAGGGCGAAGCACAGAACGGCAAAAGAGAGATGAACCTGCTCTCGCTTCCGAAAGAAAAGGGAGGACACGGCTATCGCCAAACTGACTGCGGCTAAGATGAAGGCTTCCATGGATTCAATCCGGGGTGTTTGTGACGTTCATGTATGTTATGGTCATATCTATAAAAATCCTGGAAGTCAAGGCAGGGGTTGATATGCAAAAAGGCATCAGGCCATGCGATTCCATCAAAAATCATGAACGCCATAACAATAGAAGGTGATGTTTCATGATTTTTAAAGCCCCCATTTATATAGGATGGATCATCTGTTCTGTAACTGCAAATTCAAGAAATTCATAAATCTTCCGGCGGGCTTTTATATCTTCTTTTATGCAGACCTGCCGAAGCGTTTCGATACCCGTAAATGAGTCCAGCAATCTGCTCAACGTATGATCAATGATCAGCGTTTTTACGGCACCGCCGCAATTATAAATAACCAGATAGGTTTTCTTCCTGTGATAATGATTCAGGAACTCTTCAAATGTAAGTTCGCCGACGGTCATGAGTTCATTGAAATCATATTTTAATGAAAGAGAAATAGTTCCCGGCGATATCACAAAGACGGTTTCACCATTATAATTGGTGCTCTCTGCCATAACTCGAGGCCCTGCATAAAGTGAACGGTTCAGCGCACCGTGAACCTTTATGATATCTTCCATGACCGGGAAGAGCTTTTTTTTGTTATTCCTTACGAACTGCTCCTTTACAAAAGAGGTCTGCATAACGGTAATCTCCCCCTTTGTAAGCTTGAGCGGTTGTTCGCATGTGGATAAATACGCTGCGAAATCGGAAATAAAGTCAGCCGGATTCCTATTTAGGGTCTCCAGTGCCATGAACATCCAGCCCGTAGCGCCTCCACGATTGTAGAATATTTCACACGCATCTTTTAGACATGCGGCTTGGGCCATTCCTGATTCTGAAAAACCCGGCGAGGAGATAAGGGTGTAAGGTGCCTCTTTTAGACAGTTCAAGGAGAAGGCTTCAGCATGATCATAGAGTGCAGTCCCCGGTAAAATAGCTAGTGGAAAAATATCAAGATGGTTCGGTTGCAGACGGAGAGCATAATTCAGACTCTCTTTGAAACCATCGATTGTATCGCCCGGGAGTCCGTAGATCAGGTCAAGCCCGAAAACGGCACCTGCGGCGTTGAGCAGCGATATCTTTTCCGCGTACTTAACCGTGTCGATCGTCCTGTTGACATTGGCTAGTACCTCACGAACAGCGCTCTGCAGCCCAATCTGGAGGCTACAGGTCAGGGAGGCAAAGAGTTCGGCAAGTTCTCTGTCTATCAACTCTACTCTTATTTCAAAAGTAAAATGAATAAGTGGAGCCGTTTTACAAATCATGCGCAGAATTTTTTTTGCACGCTTCATGTCACTGTTAAAAGTCGGATCCAACACAAATACTTGATTTACTTTTTTTTCTTCGAAGAGTTCCAGCTCTTTCCGAATACGTTCTAAGGAGAACTGCCTTACACCTGCCACACCACGTGATTCGAAACAGAAACCGCATTTAAAATGACAGCCGCGGGAGAGTTCCCATAACAAGCCGGAATACCTACAGGGGTCCATTGCTCCGGTAAGATAAGGTGAAGGCAGGGAATTAAGGTCCATGACGGGCTGCTGGTCTCTCTCCGAATTTAGCTTTGCCCCTTTAAGAAAGACCCCGGGAATGTCTTCCAAGGTATCCCCATTCAGCAGCCTGCTCATGACTTCTGTCAGAACGATCTCCCCTTCCCCTTTAATGACAAAATCAAAGGGGGCGCAATCGAGCAGCTTTAAAGGAAGGGCAGTTGCCTCTGCGCCGCCTGCAAAGAGCTTTACAGCCGGGAATTTCTCTTTTATGATACGGCAGATTTCCAATACAATGTGCCTGTTCCAGAGGTACGTGGAGAAGCCGATCATATCCGGAATATTTCTATATAGGTCCTCAGATATAAAATCCTCAGCATCATCGATATAGTAATCGTTGAATGATACATCAATGCCATTGGTTATGGAGGGAACTGAGTCGAGCTGCGCTTTAAGAGAAGCCGCAGCGAGAGGGACAGCCTGCGGACAGTCCTTCAAGTGTATTGATACAAGTTTAAGGGTTATTTTTTCCAAAAAACGGTCCCCGGCATGTATTTGAATTCATTATTCAGGACTCAGGAAATAGTAAACGACCTTTTTTGTCAACATTCATTGTATTGACTGGCGTAAACCTTTACCATATAAGTTAAAGATGCCAATAAAAATAGTTCTCATCACGCCGCCCTTTACTCAGCTGAATACCCCGTATCCGGCAACACCTTATTTAAAAGGTTTTTTGAAATCGCAAGGCTATGAAGTGCTTCAGGCCGATCTCGGTATTGAACTGACCAATGCCATTTTTTCCCGGAGAGGTTTTCAGGATCTCTTCAACGTCATTCGGCAGTCCGGCAAAAAGATTTCCCGAAATTCCCGGCACATCATCAAGAATGAAACAAAATACATACAGACCATAGACCAAGTCATGGGTTTCTTGCAGTACCGGGATAATACGCAAGCCACGCTCCTCTGCAATGAAAATTTTTTACCGAGGGCTTCTCGATTTGATCACATGCCCGATCTCGAATGGTCATTTGGGAACATCGGCATAAATGATAAAGCCCGGTTTCTGGCCACACGCTATATTGAGGATATCGGCGATCTCATTAAAGACGCGGTCACACCCTATTTTGGTTTCAGCCGGTATGCTGAAAAGCTGGGAATGTCGGCGAATTCTTTTGGACCACTTGCGCTTGCTTTACAACAGACGGAAAATATCCTTGAGGTCCAGCTCCTGAAATTGCTCAGGGAGCATATCGAACAATATCGTCCCGATGTTGTGGGTGTGACCCTGCCCTTTCCCGGGAATCTCTATGCCGGATTAAAATGCGGCCAATACATCAAAAAGCACTTCCCCCACATTAAAATCATCGCCGGTGGCGGATTTGTGAATACGGAACTTCGCGATTTATCCGAACCGGCAATCTTTGATTATCTGGATTTCATGACCCTGGACGACGGCGAACGTCCTTTTTTAAACATCCTTCTATTTCTCCAGGGGAAAAAGAATCAGGAGGAACTCACCAGAACGTTTATCCGGAGGGACAATGAAGTCCGTTATGTCCATGATGATAAGGAACCGGATTTTCATCATGACGAGACCTGCTGTCCGGATTACTCCGACCTTCCCTTGGATCAATACATTTCTCTTATAGAAATGGCCAATCCCATGCACCGTTTATGGAACGACGGTGGCTGGAATAAGCTTACCCTTGCCCATGGTTGTTACTGGCATCAATGCTCTTTCTGCGATACCTCGCTCCCGTATATAAAGCGTTTTGAGAGCGCCCCCGCCTCCGTCCTGGTTGACCGTATCGAGCAGGTGATCGTTCAAACGGGACGCCGTGGTTTCCATTTTGTGGACGAGGCTGCACCGCCCAAGGTGCTCAAAGATGTGGCCCAAGAATTGCTTAGAAGAAAAATCGGGATTTCCTGGTGGACGAATATCCGTTTCGAAAAGACCTTCACGGAAGACCTTTGCCGGTTACTTGCAACATCCGGCTGCATTGCCGTAACCGGGGGTCTGGAAACAGCTTCGGACAGACTTTTGAAGTTAATGAATAAAGGAGTGACGATTCGGCAGGCGGCGCAAGTGTGCGACCATTTCAGTAGGGCCGGCATTATGGTGCATGCGTATCTCATGTATGGCTTCCCAACACAAACAGAACAAGAAACCATCGATGCCCTGGAAATCGTCCGTCAGTTCTTTAAAGAGGGGCTTATCCAATCCGCCTTCTGGCATAAGTTTTCCGCCACGGTTCATAGCCATGTAGGAAAAAATCCGAAGAAATATTCTTGTACGATATTAGACAGGCCAACCGATGGGTTTGCCAGAAATGACCTCGCGTACATTGAGCATAGTGGTTGTGAGCATCATATTTTTGCACAAGGTTTGAACAAGGCGGTTTATAACTTTATGCATGGCATTGGTACGGACATGGCGATTAAGGATTGGTTCGATTTTCCAGTGCCGGCAAGTTCCGTAAAAAGAAATGCTGTAAAGAGGATAACCAATTGAGAATATATATGGTTTTTAAAATATCCGTTGCTTTACTGCTCGCATGCAGCGTCTTTATGCCGCTTTCCACACCCAGCGACCAGGAGTCCCGGCCGACGGTTAGGACTGTTTGAATACTTGCAATCCGCTATTTCTTGATCAATGCGGCAAAGGTTATTATTTCAGGGCCGTGTTTGCTTCTTATGGTATCCATAGCCTTGTCAATGCGTTCATCTTTATCGTTCTTCACATGGTCTTCCATTTGATCAAAAAGTGACAACTGATCAGAAGAGCTGTCTTCATGAAACCCCGAAAGGCTTATTCCGATTAACCTTACCGGATGGAACCTGTTCCAGTTTTGCTCCAGCAGACAGCAACCGGCTTGGTATATTTCCTTGGTGGTACAGGTTGCAGGAATGGTTGTCTGCCTTGTGACGACCCGAAAATCAGAATATTTCAGGGTGACATGTACCGTACAACCTTTTTTGCCGTGCCTCCTTACCGTCATGCCTATGTCATCAGCAAGCTTCATTAAAACCGGCTTTGCTTTCTGAATGTCAGATATATCTTCCGGCAGTGTTGTTGAGCGTCCAATAGACTTCATATCCCCTATCTCGTGAGCAACAACAGGAGACGTGTCCATTCCATTTGCATGGAGATAAATGTCTTTCCCGCCTTTCCCAAAGGTTTTGACCATAAAGTTTGTATCAACCCTCGCAAGCTCACCTATCGTTCGGATTCCCATGCGGTTCAGCTTTTCAGCTGTTTTGCCGCCAATACCATATATTTCTTTCACGGGAAGAGGCCAAAGCTTTAGAGGGATATCGCGCTCCCACAGTTCGGTGATACCGAGGGGTTTCTTCATTTCAGATGCCATTTTTGCAAGAAACTTGTTTTCAGCGATTCCGATGGAGCACCAAAGCCCGAGTTTGTTTTTGATTTCATCCATGATACGTTTTGCCGCTTCCACGGGTTTGCCAAAAAGTCCTTCAGACCCTGTCATATCAAGCCATGCTTCATCAATGCTGTTCTGTTCCAGAATCGGTGTGTAGTTAGAGAGTAAATCCATGACTTCTTTTGATTTCTGCGCATAGAAACGATGATCCGGCGGTACCAGGAATATTTTAGGACACAGTTTGAAAGCTTCATGAAGAACCATGGCCGTCTTGACCCCACATGCCCTTGCCTCATAGTTTGCCGCAAGGATGATGCCTGTGCGCTTTTTAGGGTCACCGGCAACAGCGGCTGGTATGCCGACAAGAGAATGATTTCTCGTCATTTCACAACTTATAAAAAAGGCATTCATATCAACAAGAAATATAACTTTTTGCATGGAGCGATTCTCTGAGGATTCAGTCATATTTTGGAATAACGCAATATCGGCGTAAGTAAGCATCAAACTGACTGCAAACCATGCCATGGGAAAAGGTTTTTATCACTGTTGAAGCCATTTCTGTCAGCCAAAATGGCTATGCGGGTAATCGATCCGGCATATCGTTAAGGTACTTTCTTCCTGTCATGATCCGCAATTTGTTTCATCGCAACGTCAATCAGGGCGGCGCTCTGCGGTCTGACCAGCCGTGCCGCCTCCTTGCCGTCTTTTATAAACACCAACGTCGGCCAGAGTTTGATGCCGAAGGATCGTCCCAGCGCCCGACCGCGGCCATCTTCGATCTTGATGTGGGATATTTGCGGATAATCTGCGAACACCGTAGCGATGAAAGGCTGAGCCGCTTGACAGTGACCGCACCAAGCGGTGCCGAACTCAAGCACAGTGGGTGTGAGCAACGCATCTATTTCAGCCCGTGCCGGTTCTTGTGTGGTGTAGACGTTGCTCAAAGTCATAGCGGACCTCCGACTGATCAGGAAAAGAGCAGCGATCTGGGCGCTCAAGGCATATGGCATCCGGAACTTTCCGCCGCTTACTGCCCCACCCGCTTCAAAGCCCCGACAAATCTCCATCATCAGATTTATTCTTATTGATAGGAAATTCCTTCTTCCGGGTAGGAGCATAGGGGGAACCCTCATTGTTTGTCAATGCCTAAAATGGAAAGATAGAATTGCCATTTAGGGCCGACTGAAGTATTAAAAAACAGCGATCTTGTTGAATAGGGGGCATTTCCATGCAAACCATGCCAATAAGAATATTCCTTGTCCTGGCAATCATTGTCGTATCCTGCTCATACGTCCAGGCCGGTCAGTCTGATCTGCAGCCGTTAGAGCATAAACCGGCGGCAATAGAAGAAGATAAAGGGCAACAACTCCGGGGCCTTGCCCTCACCAATAAAGAGCGGGCAGGAGACTTCGATATCATGCTGGAGAATCGGGGCATAAGGGTTCTCGTGCCACACAGCCGCACCCTTTACTTTAACGATAAGGGCCGGGAGCGAGGCATGACCGGTGATACCATACGCGACTTCGAACAATACCTGAACAAGAAATACGCCAAGAAAATACGCCGCCGTCCTTTGACGGTGTTTATCATTCCGCGCACACGTGATATCCTGCTAACGGATGTGGCCAGGGGCATGGGAGATATCGCGACCGGTGACATCACGGTAACCGAGGAACGTCTAAAGATTGTGGACTTTGTCGCGCCGGCGGACTTGCCCGGTGAGTCGGAGATTCTGGTGACACGGGTAACGTCTCCCCCTATACGTGTTATCGACGATCTCGCCGGGAAAACCTTGCACGTGCGCAAAGCGTCAAGCTACTACGAAAGCCTGTCGCTTCTGAACGACCGTTTTGTAAAGGAAGGCAAGGAACCCATCAAGATGACCCTTGTTCCCGATGCCTTGGAAGATGAAGACCTGATGGAGATGCTTAATGCAGGAATCTTCGAATTTCTCATTGTCGACGACTGGATGGCAAAAATATGGGTGCAAGTTCTGCCTGCAATCAGGGTTCGGGAGGACATCGTACTCCGTAGTGGCGGCATGACAGGGTGGGCTATCCGCAAGAACAGCCCGAAACTGGAGGCGGAAATCAAGGATTTCTGCAAAAACTATCTTATGAAACGCGGCGTTATTGAGAGACGTCTGGCCGAATACCACAAGCGGATCAAGAAGATCAAGGACCCGACAGACACTGCCGAATGGAAACGTTTCGAGAATACACTTGCCCTGTTCAAAAAATACGGGCAGAAGTATGGGTTCGATCCAGTCATGCTTGCCGCACAGGGCTATCAGGAATCGACGCTGGATCAGCGCAAGCGCAGCCCTGCCGGTGCCATAGGCATCATGCAGATTATGCCGGCAACGGGGTCATCTCTGAAAGTCGGCAATATTCGGGTAACTGAGCCCAACATTCATGCCGGTGCAAAATACATGGACTTGCTCATGACGAACTACTTTTCGAATGTAAGCTTCAGCGAGCAGGATCGCTCACTTTTTGCTTTTGCCAGTTACAATGCCGGGCCTGGGAAAATATCGAAGATGCGCAAGCTGGCAAAAAAACGTGGACTCGATGCGGACAAATGGTTCAACAACGTCGAGCTGGTTACCGCCGAAAAAGTGGGTTTCCAGACCACAACCTATGTTCGAAACATTTATAAATACTATGTCGCTTACAAACTGATGCTCAAGACATTGGCGGAAAAGAGCAAAATACGAGAACAAATTGCAAAGGATAAGATCCAATAGCCGTCAAATATTTTGGTCCCATACCTTCAGGAGACATTGTGGCGTTGATGGCCTTTCCTCGGTATTTAACGATGCTGGATAGGATTTCGGCACCCGGTTTGGACACTTACAAGAACGTCCTTGAGATGCAGCCGAAACAGAAGGCGGTTATCATGAGCGGGTTTACAGAAATTCCTACAGTATTATTGGTCAGGAGGTCTCAAGATGGCAAAAAATGTTCTGGTTCTTTTAGGCAGTCCAAGAAAAAAGGGGAATAGTGCCATTCTGGCGGAACAGATCACCAAGGGCGCTAAATCCGGAAAGGCCAAAGTCGAAACCATTTACTTACAGGGAGAAAAAATGGCACCCTGTAAGGCCTGCTACGCCTGTCAAAAGAAAGACAGCAAAGGCTGTTCCATCCAAGATGACATGCAGAAGATATACCCGAAATTGATTGCCGCGGATGCCTGGGTGATCGCAAGCCCCGTTTACTGGTTCACGATGTCCGCTCAGACCAAGATCTTTATGGACCGCTGTTTTGCCCTTCCGGCTTATCAAAAGAATCCTTTTCGGGGAAAGCGGATTGCCATCGCCATGACCTACGGCGACGCAGATCCTTTTGCATCAGGGTGCGTCAATGCCCTAAGGACTTTTCAGGACGCCTATGGCTATACGGAATCACCGATTGTCGGGATGGTCTATGGCAGCGCCATGGATGCGGGTGAAATCCGATCCAATGAAAAGATCATGCAGGAGGCCTTCGATCTGGGGAGAAAACTGGTCGCAGAATAAATCCTGCCGACATCCACAGCGATTAGACGTTGTAATTGCATCAGCCAATAGACTGAAGTAAGGG
>Ga0351833_1036_pt1 | contig 23165 bp, 19 predicted proteins | sample BONcelHFGM3001C5_FD_206751 | JGI IMG/M metagenome (GOLD analysis project Ga0351833, IMG submission 206751) | Enriched cells from coal bed in the Powder River Basin, Montana, United States - BONCAT cells FGM rep1 HSBNCT.FGM.300.1.C5 ...
GAAATCTACGCCATTCTGGATGGCGCCGACATGGTTTTCATCACATCCGGCCTGGGCGGGGGAACGGGAACAGGCGCCGCTCCGATTATTGCTGAAGTGTCCAAAGAAGTTGGCGCACTGACCATCGGCGTCATTACCAAGCCATTTACCTTCGAGGGCAGCCGGCGGCGCACCGTGTGTGAAGAAGGTATGGAGCGGCTCAAAGAAAAGGTAGATACCCTGATCGTCATTCCCAATGATCGACTGCTAGATATCGTGGATAAAAAAGCGTCGATCAAGGCAGCGTTTAAGCTGGCTGATGATGTGCTGCGCCAGGGCATTCAGGGGATATCGGAATTGATCACTGTGCCGGGTTTGATTAACCTGGACTTCGCGGACGTCAAAGCGATCATGTCCGAGGGTGGCTCGGCGTTGATGGCTGTGGGGCACGCCAAGGGCGATAACCGTGCGGCAGAAGCAGCGCAACAGGCCATTTCCAGCGCGTTGCTGGATATCACGATTGATGGTGCGCGGGGGATTCTGTTCAACGTCAGGGGCGGTGACGACTTGAGCCTGTTCGAGGTCAACGAAGCTGCTGAGATCGTCCGAAAAGCAGCGCATCCTGATGTCAACCTGATCTTTGGCGCAGTCATCGATCCAGAAATGAGAGATGAGATTCAGATCACTGTGATTGCCACCGGGTTCGATGGCACGCCGCAGCAACGACGACAAGCCGGATCTACAAATGTACAGCGCGAGCGCGCCCCGCAAGGGCCTGCTAAGCCTGAGAAAGAGTCGCCGAAAATCACACAGTTCCCGGGCAACATTCCATTTGACACCGATGACATAGATATTCCGGCTTTCATGCGCCGTCGCAACCGTAATAGTAATAGTTAGGATTGTCTCCAGGAGCATAAGGGACGCCGCTTTGAAAGGTCCAGGCGATTCAGCCGGTGATGGTTCCCTCAACCATTGGCGACCGGCGGTATGCCAGGGACCAGAGCGAAGAGGTCGGCTTCGGCCTGCATCGAAATGTTGGGTTGCTTTTATATGTCATTCTGAACGAAGTGAAGAACCTTGCTTCTCTTCGGAGAAGATTGTACTGAGGTCCCCTTACCCTCACACTACTACCGCTTGCCGGTAGCATCGAGCTATGTGCTCGACGGGGGACCGCATCCCCTCTCTCCCCCTCCTCGCGTCGAGGAGGGGGAGAAACCTTTCCGGTTATTTCGCGAACCATTTTTAAGGTTAATTGACCAAGTATTTTAAGGTAAACCTCTTGAAATCATGAGCAGTTTGTGGTATAGTATTTGAAGATTAGCCTACTAGATATAGGACTTTTTTTCGTAATACATACAATATATAGTATCTTCGCTTTGATTCATCCGATTCACGGGGTCATACATGGGCGGTCTTTCATGGCGATGGCCCCTATTTTGTCCTTTTGAACCATTCACGAGGGTGGCAGGATGCCCCCCACAGGAGTTCCCGATGAAGTGTCCCTTTTGTGAGGCAAACGATTCGCGCGTCGTTGATACACGCCCGGTGGACGCAGGTATCCGCCGCCGCCGCGAGTGCAACACCTGCTACAGGCGGTTCACCACGTATGAGCAAGTGACAGGTATCACACCCTTCGTCGTGAAAAGCGATGGGCGACGAGAAGAATTTGACCGCCAGAAGTTGTTGAGCGGGGTGCGCAAGGCTTGCGCCAAGCGCCCGATCCCTGGTGAAGATATAGAAGACCTGGTTGCCCATATTGAGGACAATCTGCTTGGTTCGGGCCGGACTGAGATCAGCAGCAAGGAGATTGGGCAGATGACGCTGGAGAGACTGCGGGACCTCGACGAAGTTGCCTACATACGCTTCGCATCTGTGTACCTGGCGTTTAGGGACTTGGAAAGCATGAAAAAAGAAGTTGAAAAATTGTTGGAGCGTCGATGAGTTTCAATAAATTCCTGATATTGTTGTGACAATATGCCTCTGGAGAGCCTTCGCCTCGGCTAGAATGACGTAAAAGACTTGCCCAGAATGATGTGAGAGATATGGGAGAAAAACATGAGTGACCCTACTATTCAACTAAGCCCCAACGCAATAACTGTGCTGGAACGCCGCTACCTCAGAAAAAATCAAAATAGCGAGGTCGTCGAGACCCCGGAACAGATGTTTAGACGGGTTTCACAAACGATTGCTGAGGTCGAAAAAGGACATGACCCAGAAGCTGATACACAGGCCCTGGCCGACAAATTTTTCTGGCTCATGGCGCAGACCGATTTCCTGCCCAATTCGCCCACGCTGATGAACGCCGGCACGGAATTGGGGCAGTTGTCGGCCTGTTTCGTACTCCCTGTCGACGACGACATGACCAGCATCTTCGAGGCGGTGAAAAACACCGCGTTGATACACCAAAGTGGGGGAGGCACTGGTTTCTCTTTTTCTCGGCTACGACCGGCCGGGGATGTGGTTCGTTCGACCGGCGGAATAGCCAGCGGTCCCATCTCTTTCATGCGTGTATTCGATGGCGCAACCGATGTGATCAAACAGGGCGGACGGAGACGAGGAGCTAACATGGGTATCCTGGACGTTACCCACCCCGACATCCTTGATTTCATCGAGTGTAAGGCCACCGAGGGCAACTTCCCGAATTTCAATCTTTCGGTGGGCGCGACCGACGCCTTCATGCAGGCCGCCGAAAAAGATACGGAATACGAATTGATCAACCCCCGTACAGGAAAAATCACTAAAAAACTGCCTGCTCGCCAGGTATTTGATAAGGTCGCGGCGATGGCGCACCGAAACGGAGAGCCTGGGATCATCTTTATAGACAGGATGAACGCTTTCAACCCAACCCCCCAGTTGGGCAGATACGAATCGACCAATCCCTGTGGCGAGCAAGTGCTCTTGCCAAACGAAAGCTGTAATTTGGGGTCTATAAACCTGGCAAACATGCTGGTCAATGGACAAATCGACTGGAAAAAGCTTGAGGGTACGGTTAAAGCCGGCACGCATTTTCTGGATAATGTCATCTCAGCCAACCGCTACCCCTTGCCGGTGATTGAAGAGATGACATTGAACACTCGCAAGATTGGCCTGGGGGTGATGGGTTTTGCCGATATACTGATTGCCCTGGGTGTGGCTTATGACTCCGAAGAAGCAGTCGAACTGGCGCGGGCCATGATGGAGGCCATCAATTTCTGGAGCAAAGAGGCGTCGGTCGAATTGGCCAGGAAACGAGGGGCATTCCCCGCTTTTGAGGGGTCGATCTATCAATACGGACGCCTCCCTATTCCTAACCCGTCCAACGGTTCTTCTCATGCGAGAGACCGCATGAAAGCGCCCCTGTTCGATTGGGATGCATTGCGGAAACAGATCAGGAAGCACGGTATAAGAAATGCTACAACGACTACGATTGCCCCTACCGGATCGATCAGCATCATCGCCGGGGTTTCGAGCGGCATCGAGCCACTGTTCGCGCTCGCTTATACGCGGAATGTTATGGACAACGACCGCTTGGTCGAGGTGAACGACACGTTCAGGGATGTGGCCGAAAAAGGTGGTTTTGCCAGCGATGAATTGTTCAACCGCCTGGCTGAGGGCGAGAACCTGCTGAACATGGAAGGCATACCCGACGAAGTGAAACGGCGTTTTGTGACGGCGATGAATGTCTCAGTCGAATGGCATATCAAAATGCAGGCAGCGTTCCAGGCGTTTACGGATAATGCGGTCTCGAAAACGATCAATGCCCCAAACAGCGCTACGGAGGAAGACGTGCGCCAGGCTTATTTGTTGGCATATCATCAGGGCTGCAAAGGTCTGACCGTGTACCGTGATGGAAGTCGCGAGGTTCAAGTATTGACGCGCGGCTCGAAGGAGAAAAAGTCGGAAAAAGAGGCCACCCCAACAGCGGCTCGTATCCCGCGGCCCCGCCCCAGTGTGGTGCATGGTGTAACCCAGAAAGTGCAGACTGGTTGTGGGGGACTGTTCATCACGATCAACGAAGATGAGAACGGGCTGTTCGAAGTTTTCGCTAACATGGGCAAAGGTGGAGGATGTGCGGCGTCTCAGACTGAGGCCACCGGACGATTGATCTCGACTGCGTTGCGTTCGGGTGTGGGCGTGGAATCTATCATCGAGCAGTTGCGGGGCATTCGATGCCCCAGGCCGGCCTTCGATGGAGGTTCGGTCGTTTTCTCCTGTTCCGATGCGATTGCGAAGGCGCTCGAACGTTACGTTCGTAACGGGGAGCAGAATGGTGAGATGCACGAAGGCAAACAAAAGGCGCGCCAGATGACGAAGGCTACGCTGTCCAAGAACAACGAAGGCATTCGCCCTGATTGCCCTGATTGCGGTGCGGTGCTGCAATTTGTAGAAGGCTGCGCTGTCTGCACCGAGTGCGGCTTTTCGGAGTGCGGATAACCATCGAACAATGAGTCCGCCGAAAAAAACATATTTTCCACCGCCGAGACGTAGAGGTTTCAAAAATGTTTGAAAAAGCAGACTCTCTTTTTCTATCGTGAAGGCAACCTCCACAGCGAAAGCGTCTGAACTTGGCTGCTCTGTGGCGTCATGTCGATGGGTTGCGCCACCTGAAGGCGATAACCCGCCTGGTCGAGTCGCTGGGCGTCTCGGGCCAGAGCAACCACGTTCTGGGCAAAGTGGACGAGTCGCCGGGGGCGGATGCGGCCGATGCTTTTCATGGCTTCTGCGCTGCACCCATCTGGCGGCGGATCCACAACCGCCAGATGAACGGGAGGCTGAAGCGAATCCGGCAGTTTCTCCACCGGCCCTTCGATGAACAGCACATTGTCGCAGTGAGAAGCATTGGTCCGGGCGTCCTCTATCGCTCCAGGATCTGAGTCGATGCCGATGACTTGCCCGACCCGGTTCGCCAGAGAGAGACCGAAAGTGCCCACGCCACAGAACCAATCCACCAGGGTCTCGTGGCCGCCTGGCGCGAGATATTCTTCCGCCAGCGAGAGCAAAACTTCGAGCGCGGCTGTGTTGGTGTGAAAGAAGCTATTGGCGGACACGCGCAATGGAAGCCCTTTCACCGTTTCGTAGTAAAATGGATCGCCAACCAGCGGGAAGATAGACCCGTCGCTGCGGCGCAAGACACACGAGACGGGCAGGTCTAATTCCAATTCAGGCGCCGAGTCATCGGCTGTCTCGAAGATAATCAGCATATCGTACGTATTCAAGCCGGCGCGGAGTGAAATGGAATATATGCCGGCGTCGGTAAAATCGATGCCATCGAGCAGCTCCCACAACGAGGGTTCCATGACCAAACATTCCCGCAATGGGACGATGTGCGCGTGTTCAAGATCCGGGAAGCCTTTCTGTCCATCCTGGCTGACGAAAAATTCTGCCTGTGTGCGGTACACCCACGGTTCGGCCATACCAATGACTTTTTCCACCGGCGGGTTAGCTTGCTTGCCCTGCCGACTGAGCTGTTCGATCACGAGCGTTCGTTTCAGAGCCAGTTGCGCCGGATAATCGATATGTTGCCACTGGCACCCTCCACACACACCGAAATGCGAGCAAGGCGCCTTGATCCGGTGCGGTGAGGGGGACAACATTTCGACGATCTCAGCGCGCGCGCCGCGTTTGGATTCATCGACCACTCGAACACGCGCCCGGTCGCCGGTTACCCCAAAGGGAACGAAGAAAAGCCTCTTTCCGTGATGACCCAACGCCTCGCCTGTGGCTGCCATGCGTGTGAGTTCCAGTTCAGTTTCGTTGCCTTTTGTCATGCTTGAACCTTTCCTGAATGTGTGATCGCTTTGAGCCCGCGAGCCTGACGCTCACGCCGATTCTAGCGGTTTTTGCTCGTCTGTGCAAATACTGTCTTGCATTCTGGTTGACAAAGCCCCGATTGTAGACTAAACTTCACTCTGAGTAAAAAAATGGGTAACTGACCTTCCCCCGATTTTGTGGAGTGGTAGAAAAGCCACTACAATAACAACAGGAGGGAAGGATGACAAGCGAACGGCGAACATTTACACGGGAGTTCAAACAGGAAGCTGTTGAGTTGGCGCAGGCTGCTGATCGTCCGGTCAGGGAGATCGAGCGCGACTTGGATTTGCCGCGTGGCATACTGTATCGCTGGCGGCGAGAATTGGTGAGTGACGGAGAGCACGCCTTTCCAGGCCACGGGAGTCTCAAGCTTGCGGATGAAGAGTTGCGGCAGCTGCGTCGTGAGAATGATCTGTTACGGGAAGAACGGGACATCCTAAAAAAAGCGCTGGGCATCTTCTCGCAGGAGCGACGACGCTGAAGTTTTGGTTCATTGAGCAGCATCGGGCTGAATTCAGAATCGGTGTGATGTGTCGTGTGCTGAGCGTGTCGGTTAGCGGCTATTATTCCTGGCGCAAGCGGCCTAGTAGTCAGCGAGAAGAAGCCAATCAACGGCTTGTGCAGCAGATCAAGGCGATTCATGCGCGGAGTCGCAAGACCTACGGGAGCCCACGGGTGTGGGCTGAATTGCGCGCAAATGGGAAGAACTACAGTCGGAAACGAGTGGCGCGCTTGATGCGGCTACATGGTGTGCAAGCCAAGCGGTGTAAGCGATACAAAACGACTACCCAGTCCAAGCATTCGTATCCGGTAGCCGCCAACGAGTTGAATCGTGACTTCAACGCCGACGCTCCGAACCGGAAATGGGTGGCAGATATCACCTACGTACCGACACGCGCAGGCTGGCTGTATCTGGCAGTGGTCATGGACTTGTTTTCGCGCAAGATCGTGGGCTGGGCGATGGACAGCAGGATCACCACTGAACTGACACGTACAGCTTTGCAGATGGCTTTGGTCACGCGGCAACCTGGCGCTGACCTTCTCCACCACTCGGACCGTGGCAGCCAGTACGCCAGCCATGAATATCAGGCTCTGCTGCGAGAACATGGTATCCGGATCAGCATGAGTCGGAGCGGTGACTGCTACGACAACGCCGCGATGGAGAGTTTCTTCGGTACGCTTAAATCAGAACTGTTGGCAGTGGTCGAGTCTCACACTCGGCAACAAGCCAAAACAGCCATCTTTGCGTACATCGAGACATTCTACAATCGGCAGCGACGGCACTCGTCTCTGAGCTATCTGGCTCCGGATGAATTTGAACGGCGGTACAATGTTGTGTCTTAATTGTCTCTCCACTAAAATGGGGGAATATCAAACTGCTCAGGCCGACGAGGAATAAAAGATTAGCCGCAGATGAACGCAGATGAATATAGATAGACGCAGATAAGAAACTAAAACAAGGCGTAAGGGCGCAAAGAAAAACAAAGGCCACTGTGCGGCCATTCGCAATCCGAAATTAACCAGCGTTTATCTGGGTTCATCTGCGGCTAAGTTTGGCTTGCGCGGATAAGCGGTATCGTTAGCCTGAGCATTTACAAAAATTAAAGGGGGCTCGGGCTGGAAATGGCAAGGAAGGAGAAATCAAAAATGCAATTGAATGACAGCTATGAATCGATTTATGAATACGCCAACAGCCTGGTGGCCAATGGGCAATGGGAGGAGGCCGTGCAGGAATATAGACGGATTCTCAACCGCTTGAGCAAACTCAGCCCGCAGACACGCTCCAGGCAGCCCAACCTGGACGATTTGTTAGGCCGTGTCAGTCTCGAGATCACCACCTTGTTGATGCGCATGGGCGATTACGATCAGGCGATAGAAATCTCAGACAAATTAGTAGATGTCTTCCCAGATGGGCAATCCTATTGGAAACGCAACAGGGCTTTTTGTCTCGCACAGAAGGGCGAGGTAGACCAGGCGCTTTCCGAATTGCAGTTTCTGGCGCAAGAAGAACCAAATGACTTTCTCATTGCACTCAATCTGGGACAAGTATATTCCATGAGAAAGGCTTACGACGAAGCTATAGAGCATTTTAATCGTGCTATCGATCTGACCGATAAAAAAGAGATGAAAACCCTGGTATGCCACCATTTGCTGAACATTTATACCACATTGGGGCAATCGGACAAAGTCGCCGAGACGTGGCAGCGTAATGTGTCTTTCGATAGCTTTGCCCAGGTTACCATTCCTGATATTTATGATTATTATCTCAGAACAGGAGAAATTCAGAGGGCAACGGCTCTGGTCATCGAGGATGAAGACCCGTTGAGACGGGGATTGTACTCCGGCCTGATCGACTATGCGGAGGGCAGCAGAGAGTCCGCCGAACGGGAGTGGGGCAAGGTCATTCGACGGGAGATCAGTGAAGAGACTGAGGGGCTAGAGTTCTGGATGGAGGCTGGCTTGCGCGTGGGACAGGCTCAAAGGGTGATCGACAAAGTGACGCCCATTTTCGCCGCCGGCAAGGTGACCATCGGACCCGCACTTCTGTTTGGCATCGCCTGGGCGATGAAAGGCGACGTAGAACGTGCGGATTCCTTCTTCCACGTGGTCAGAGACAGTCTGACCTGGAAAAAAGGCGATTTGCTTTCATTCCGAGAGTGGGAATTGCTGGATTCTCTGGTTCAAGATGAAACGGTGAAGGCGGCGCTGAGACACCATTTCGATAATGGAGAAAAAGATCTCACAGAACAGGATATTCCCAAAGTGACATCGAACGAAACGTCCTCGACAGAAACAGCCGAAGAAAAGGCAGAAGCATAACCGATGCGAGCACTGGTCCAGCGTGTAAAGAAGTCATCGGTCACGGTAGACGGTCGGATCGTGGGCGCTATTGGCCCCGGCTTGATGGTTCTGTTGGGCGTCAAGGAAGGAGACGCAGAGGAAGAGGCCCGGTGGTTAGCGCCCAAAGTTGCCAACTTGCGCATCTTCCCTGATGACGAAGGCAAACTCAACCGCTCCGTTCTGGAAATGGGCGGACAGGCGCTGGTTGTCTCCCAGTTCACGCTCTACGCGGATTGTCGAAAAGGCCGCCGGCCGAGCTTCGTGGAAGCTGCCCGACCCGAAGTAGCCGACCCGTTGGTGGAAAAATTTGTTGAATTGTTGCGAGCAGAGGGCCTCCATGTGGAAACTGGAATCTTTCAGGCTGAGATGCTGGTGGAAATCCACAACGATGGCCCTGTGACCGTGCTCGTAGAGAAATAGGCGTTGTGTGGTATAATCGAGATAAGGGGAAAAAGGAGAGTTACCAATATGTCTCAACCGCTCTATCTGGCTCTGGCAATCCACAACCACCAGCCCGTAGGCAATTTCGATTTCGTATTCGAAGAAGCGTACAACAAAGCTTACCTGCCGATGGTGGAATTGATCGAGAGACACCCCACCATTCACCTGGCGCTTCATTACACCGGACCTTTGCGCAATTGGTTATCTGACCAGAAGCCCGATTTCATGGGCCGGGTGAGAGCGTTGGCGGGACGTGGCCAGATAGAAATGATGACCGGAGGATATTACGAGCCTATCCTCACCTCAATCCCAGATGCTGACAAACTGGGGCAAATTGCCAAGCTGAGCGCTGCCGTTCAGAATGATTTTGGATATTCTCCCACTGGCGCCTGGCTGGCAGAGAGGGTCTGGGAGCCTCAACTGGCGAAGACATTCCATCAGGCCAAAGTCGACTACACTATCGTCGATGACACCCATTTCAAATATGTTGGCCTGAACGACAGCGACTTGTTCGGGTATTACGTGACCGAGGAGCAAGGCTATACCCTCAAGATCTTTGGCACCAGCAAACATCTCCGTTATTCTATCCCCTGGAAACCGGTCGGTGACGTAATCGCCTGGTTACGCGAGCAGTCTGGGCAGAATAACGGTCTCGTTCCTCGAGTTGCCGTCATGGGAGATGATGGAGAGAAGTTTGGCCTGTGGCCCATGACCTACGAGCACGTATGGCAGAACCAATGGTTCGAGAATTTTTTCCGAGCATTGGAGGAAAACAGTGGTTGGCTGAAAACCATTTCTCCTGGAGAATATGCTCGACAATTCCCTGCTATTGGACGGGTATATCTCCCTACCGCTTCGTATGATGAGATGACAGAGTGGGTGTTGCCGGCCGACATGTCGGCGGATATTACTGAATTGAAGCATCGCCTTCAGGACGAAGGCCAGGATGAGGTGCTGCGTTTCATCCGGGGTGGATTTTGGCGCAGCTTCCTGGTGAAATATCCTGAAGTCAATAACATGCACAAGAAGATGCTGCGGGTCCACGACAAAGTCTATGCTGCCTGGGAGAAATTGCCCGACCCAGTCCGCTGGGCCGCTGTCGATCACCTTTGGGCCGGACAGTGCAACTGCCCGTACTGGCACGGCGTTTTTGGGGGGATTTACCTGTCTCATATCCGCAAGGCCAACTATGAACACCTGATCGCGGCAGAAAACCTGGTGGACGACGCCGTGCGGGAGACAGATGAATGGATCGAAGTCGATGAGGTGGATTTTACACGAGACAGCCGTCAAGAGTTATTGGTCGAGACACCCGATATGGCCCTTTACTTCCAACCCTCGTCCGGAGGGTCCCTGTTTGAATGGGACTGGCGGTCGAAGCGGTTCAATTTGCTCAACAACCTAACCCGACGCAAGGAAGGGTATCATCGTAAACTGGTCAGGGCAAGCCAAAAGACTGCCAAACGTGAAGCTGCAAAGCACGAAGCCTTAGAGGGGGACGAAGAAGAGGTTGTGAATATCCATGACCTGGTACGTTCTAAGGAAGAAGGTCTGGAGAAGTATCTGTTCTACGATTGGTATCAACGCGCTGCCATGTTGGACCATTTCCTCCATCCCGGAGTGTCTTTGGCGAAGTTTCGCACGGCCAGCTACGGCGAAGCCGGGGATTTCGTCAATCAGGCATACATCGCCGAAGTGAGTCAGTTGGATTCGGCTGTGGCTGTGACGCTTGGCCGCGATGGTCATGTGTGGGTGGGAAATGTGTTCAATCCGGTGCGAGTGGAAAAGACGGTCACTGTGTACTCAAAGGGGGTTTCGTTGCCGGTCCGTTACGTTTTGACCAATAGAGGTTCGGCGACTATGGCCATGCCGTTTGGCGTGGAGTTCAATTTCAATTTGCTATCGGGACATTCCGACGATGCCTATTACGAGATCCCTGGTGTGGAACTGGAAGATGATTATCTTAACTCCATTGGGGAGCTTACCGAAGTGACGGAGGTGAATCTGTTCCACGAATGGTTCAGATTTCATATCCGACTTGGTTTTGATCGGCCTGCGACCCTATGGCGAATGCCAATCGAGACCATCTCCAATTCGGAAGGCGGGTTCGAGCGAGGGTACCAATGTTCGTGTGTGTTCCCACACTGGACACTCCGGCTTGCGCCAGGGGAAAGTTGGGAAGTGAATTTGCGTATTGACCTGAGTGAACCTGGGCCATGAGCGAACAAAGTGCTTCTGCACGGGTCCTGTTGCACATTTGTTGTGGTCCGTGTAGCACCTATCCTATCAATTGGCTGCGAGACCGACAGTATGAAGTCACCGGCCTGTGGTACAATCCCAACATCCACCCCTGGCAAGAGCATGAACTCCGCCGGGCGAGTATGGCTTTTTATGCCGAAGCGGTGGGACTGAGCATGATTTGGGTCGAAGGGTACGAAATGCCGCGTTTTTTCCGACTCGCAGCAGGCCACGAACGATTTCGGGAGCGTTGCCAACTGTGCTATCGGCTTCGGTTGGAAAGGACGGCTCGTGTCGCCGCCGAAAACGGATTCGATGCGTTCACAACAACCCTGTTGATCAGCCCTTACCAGGACCAAGAAGCGATTCACTCCATCGGTGAGACAATCGGGCAGCGTATGGGAATCCCGTTCTTGTTCGAGAATTTCCGCCGAGGTTGGGCCGAAAGGGGCCGGCTAACGCGGGAGTATGGGTTGTATAGACAGCAGTATTGTGGTTGTCTGTACAGCGAGTGGGAACGTTACAATGGTCGCCAGATCGATGACTCAGTCGACAGTTCCTGGGATGAAGGGACTGGCGATTCTTGAAGACTTCCGATTTCGATTATGACCTGCCACCTGAATTCATCGCCCAGACTCCGGTAGAGCCGCGTGATGGTTCTCGTTTGCTCGCGCTAGATCGCCACACCGGACAGATGGAGCACCGGACATTTCGTGATATCAAAGACTATTTGCGACCGGGCGATTTGCTGGTTGCTAACGAGAGCAGGGTCCTGGCTGCCAGGATGTTCGGGAAGAAAATTCCAACCGGGGGGCAGGTGGAGCTGCTCTTGCTGAAAAAAATAAGCGACCGTGTCTGGGAATCCCTGGTCCGTGGGCGGCGGGCGAGGGCCGGCTCTGAGTTGGCCTTCGAAGGGACAAGTCTCAGAGCCGAAATCAAAGCGGTCATGGCAACGGGCGAGCGATTGATCGAATTCAACGAACCGGTCGAGGGTTGGCTGGATCAAATCGGTATCGTGCCATTGCCCCCTTATATCCACGCTGAACTCAAAAACGCCGAGCGTTACCAGACCGTCTATTCGCGCTATATTGGGTCGGTAGCTGCTCCAACAGCCGGCCTGCATTTCACTCCGGAATTGATGTTCGCCTTACGAGAACATGGAGTGGAATTTGCCTTTGTGACGCTGGATATCGGCTTGGATACCTTTCAGCCTGTCAAAGAAGAGAATCTGCAAGACCACGCGATGCACACCGAAAACTGCTCCCTGAGCCCGGAGGTTGCCAACCAGGTCAACCGGGCCAGGTTGGCCGGCCGCCGGGTGGTGGCCGTGGGGACCACCACCGTCCGCACTTTGGAATCGGCAGCGAACTTGGCTTGTGATGTCGAGGGCAACGCCTGCCCCTATCAGACCGTGCGCGCTTTTCATGGCCCGACCAATCTGTTTATCTATCCCGGCTATCGTTTTCGGGTGATTGACGCGATGGTCACCAATTTTCATCTGCCGCGGTCCACTTTGATCATGTTGGTCAGCGCGTTCGCTGGCAGAGAGAATATCCTGAACGCTTATGAAGAAGCCAAGAAACGTGGCTATCGTTTCTTCAGCTTCGGTGACGCGATGTTCATTCAGTGAATACCCGTTATTCTTCTTTCTCCCCGGACTGGGAAAGGCCCGCTTTTTCGGCGATGCCTTTGCCCGCTTTCTCCGCTTTTTTCGCCACACCCTTCCCCGTTTTGCTGATTCCCTTTCCCGCTTTGTTGAGGCCGTCCCTGGCTTTGAACCACAAGAAGCGCGTCTGGCCCATTGGAGTCCTGGGCAGGCCTTCCATCCATCGCCAGGCGCGTCGGAAGAAGGATTCTACTCTCGCCCACCGGAATCGCAGACTATACCAGATTCGTTTCCATCGCGGTAAAGGCGTAAGCGGTATGGACACTTCCCACTGGACGAGCGCAGCGCCCCAGGTCAGTCCGCCGCCAAACCCGACCAGAATCAGATGGTCTCCCGGATGGATTCGGTTTTCCTCGATAGCCTCGCACAACGCAATGGGTATCGAGGCCGCTGACGTGTTGCCATACCGCTTGAGGTTGCTATAGACCCTGTCATCGGCCATCTTCAGCGATTTGGCAGCCGATTCGATGATACGGGCATTGGCTTGATGGGGGATAACTAGCTCGATGTCTTCGAGCAGAATGTGCGCTGCTTCAGCTACTTCTTTGGATGCGCGGGTCATCACGCGGGTTGCAAAGCGGAAAACCTCCCGACCGTTCATGCGCACCGTGTGCAGATTTTCAGCCACTGTCTCCTGGCTGGCTGGGTTGCGGCTGCCTCCGCCCGGAATAATCAGCAGGTCTGCTCCTGAGCCGTCGGCGCCCAATGATGTTGCCAATACGCCCCCTGGAATCTCACTGGCTGTCAGCAACACGGCGCCTGCGCCGTCTCCGAACAGCACGCACGTGTTGCGGTCTTTCCAATCGATGATCCGCGAAAAGATTTCTGCCCCAATGACCAGAACGTGTCGATTGCTCCCGGCCACGATAGTGTCCCTCGCCATGCTCAGCGCATAGATAAACCCGGAACAGGCTGCGCTCAGGTCATACGCGGCGGCATGGGCTGCCCCCAACGCGTCCTGAACCAGACAAGCGGTGGAGGGGAAAGCATAGTCCGGGGTCGTCGTGGCTACGATGATCAAGTCGAGTTTCAAAGGGTCAATGTTGGCCACAGTCAGGGCCTGGCGAGCCGCGTTGATCGCCAGAGTTGACGTGCTCTCTTCACGCGAAGCGATTCGGCGTTCTTCGATACCTGTGCGAGTACGGATCCATTCGTCTGTGGTATCGACGATACCTTCCATGTCTTTGTTGGTCAGAATGGTTTCCGGCATATATTTGCCCCAGCCGACGATATGGGCGAACTTAGGCATAGATTATCACTCAGTCCTCGTAAGCCCGGAAGACCAAGCTGGCGTTGTGTCCCCCGAACCCAAACGAGTTGGAAAGGACAGCCCGCACTTTGGCGTGCCGCGCCACGTTGGGCACGTAGTCGAGGTCGCAGGCCGGGTCGGGCGTCTCGTAGTTGATCGTTGGCGGGATGATGCCCGTCTCGATGGTCTTCAAACTTGAGATTGCCTCTATCGCTCCGGCAGCACCCAACAAATGCCCAATCATTGACTTGATAGAGCTTACAGGTATCTGATAAGCCCGTTCGCCGAAGACCGCCTTGATGGCTTTGGTTTCCATCTGGTCATTCAATGGCGTGCTCGTTCCGTGGGCATTGACATAGTCTATATCAGCAGGCGACATCCCGGCATCTGCCAGCGCGTGTTGCATCGACCGGATAGCTCCATTACCATCCTCGGCGGGTGCTGTGATGTGAAACGCATCTGCGGTTGCGCCATAACCCGCTACCTCACCATAAATATGAGCGCCGCGGGCTTTCGCGTGAGACAATTTTTCGATGACCATGAACGCCCCACCCTCGGCCGGCAAGAATCCGTCTCGATTGGCATCGAAGGGCCGGCTGGCATGTTCGGGATCATCGTTACGCGCGGTGATCGCTTGCATAATGCCAAAGCCTGCTACAGCGAGCGGCATAAGACCGGCTTCGCTGCCGCCAACAACGATGGCATCGGCTACCCCGGCCCGAATCATGTGCATGGCCTCTCCAATCGCATTCGCACTCGAAGCACAGGCCGAAGTCACCACCATATTAGGTCCCTTCAATCCATGTTTGATGGCGATGAGCCCCGGCGCCGTATCGGCCAGCATCATCGGTACAAAAAACGGACTCACACGGTTGGGCCCTTTCTCCCGCATGACATCGTATTCTCGGATGAGGGTACCGATACCTCCGATACCTGTGCCGGCGATGACCCCAATCCGATCAGCGTTTTCAGGAGTTACGGTCAGGCCAGAATCTTTGAATGCTTCATCTGCTGCGATGATGGCAAACTGGGCATATCTGTCCAGCCGTCGCGCTTCTTTCGCAGGGAAATAATTGTTGGGGTCATAGTTCCTGACCTCGGCTGCAACCCGCATCTTGAGTTCAGAGGGATCGAACAGTGTGATCAGCCCAGCTCCAGAACGGCCTTCAACCAGGGCTTGCCAGGTAGACGGGACGTCTAAACCTAAAGGAGTAATCGCCCCCATCCCGGTCACGACAACTGTTTCTTTCAAAGTGTTCCTCCTGTTTTTTTCATTGTAGATTGTATTTCTGTTCTTTTTCAAACGATACCGACTGGCTAGCTGTCAACGGATTCCGGGAACGCATTGAACGGATTAGAACAGCCCAGTCCAGCCTCAATTCCTCAAATGAATATAACACGGATGCCGGATAAAAGATACGAACCACACAGGTCGCTGACCGATAATTGTCCGAATGTCAATCCGGTGATATAATCCTGCGAAAGCATTCAAGTCACTGCTATTTCCGAGATGGCCGGCTTGGTCTTTCGATCTCTGGTTTCTGGATGTCTGGTCGGTCTGGGTTCTCTATCCGGGGTCTCTCAATCTCCGGGCGCGCTAGATTCTCGAGTTGCAATTGCCCTTCACCTGACCTGGGCCAAGCCAACTCACCTTTCTGAGGGAGCTGTAATTGCAGGTTTTCGAGGTTGGGACGTCCTCCTTCACTAAACAATGAGGCCGTGTTGGACAGTTCTCTGTCGACCAATTGTAGGCGGTCTTTAACCTGTGTCATGGCTTGTGTGGCCTGTTGCAGAGAGTCCGGATCCAACTGGTCCATCGGTGTGGATTGGATGATTTCAAGTATTGAGTGAACGTCCTGCAGTTCGCTAGTGACTGTCTCCTGAACCAGGGCCAGGGTTTCGGGAGGGACGGCAGCCAGAGCGCCTTGGTATGCTGTGAGTACGACCTCGTTGTAGATTTCCACGGTCGCATTCACTTCTTCGATGGTGATGTACCCATCGGCATACGCATACATAGCTTGTTCCATGGCCTGCAGGCCGTATACCATGTACTCCATGTAGGGCACGAGCTCTTGGACGTAGTAGTTAACCTCTGCGGGCGCATTAGGTACCGGCGTTGGCGTGGGCCAGGGGGCCGGCGTGGGCCACGGTGTATACTGAGCGGCTGGGGCCGTCATTACAACGGAACCCAGAGTGGCTGTCGTCTCAACAGGTGTGGCGCCCAGCGGCGTGTAAGTGGGCACCGGTGTGTAGGTGGGCGCTGGCGTATACGTGGGCAGGGGTGTATAGGTAGGCATAGTAGTTGGCGTCGCCAGTTGAGTGATGGGCACATTACCACAGCTTACGCTCACACAACTGGCGAGGGCGAGGGTAATGATTGACAAAAATATAGACTTGCGCATGGATGAGTTACCTCCCGGTTTTTTGGGTTGGTTTACCTGGCATGACGAACGCTTTTGGGTTTCTATTGTATGATGATATTGATAATTAGGGAAACAAAGACGAGCAACTTCAGATAGTCTATTATACTTTACCGGGTTCAAAGTCACAAATAAACGACAATAGTATTTAGTAAGGAGAAGCGAAAACATGGGCCTAGTACGTAAAGAAGGAGATGGACGACTTCATCTGGAATCGACTCTGATGGGTGAATCGCTCATGGATAAGTCTCTGATAGCGTCTACTGTCACGGACAGACCGCGCCGTCTCATGCCGGATGTGCATGTGGTTAAAGTCGGGGGGCAGAGCATTACTGACCGCGGTCGAGCGGCATTGTTTCCCATTCTGGACGAGATTATAGAAAATCGAAGGGACAAGCAAATCGTGATCTCGACCGGAGGGGGAAGCCGGTCGAGGCATGTCTACTCCATCGCTCTGGATTTGGGTATGCCGGCCGGCGTTCTGTCCAAACTGGGGGCCTCCATCAGCGAGCAAAACGCCTTGATGATCGCTCTGCTTCTGGCCGACCGCGGCGGCATCAAGATAAGCCAGGATGACATCCCCAAGTTGTCATCTTACCTCATGCTGGGTTGTACCCCCGTCGTACACGGTATGCCGCCCTATGGTCTGTTCGAGGAACCGCCCGATGTGGGGCGCATCCCAACCCATCGTACCGACATCGGCGCTTTCTTGCTGGCTGAGGTATTGGGAAGTGATCATTGTATCTATGTCAAAGACGAAGACGGTCTCTATACTGCCGATCCCAAAAAGGACCCTACGGCTAAACATATCCCCGAAATCGCGCTGGACGATCTGATGGAAATGGACTTGAATGATTTGATCCTGGAGCGCAGTACACTCAATGCCATGCGCAATTCGGTCCATGTTGACAAGCTTTACATCGTCAATGGTTTGAAACCTGGCAATATCACCAAAGCGCTAAATGGGGAGAATGCGGGCACGATCATTTATAAGAAATAAAGAGAGTAAGAAACGAACGGCATAGCTGTGCTTATCGGCTATGCCGTTCGTTTCTGTGGCGATGGATTGCGATGTCGTCACTTCCGCACTCGGGACAGATGAGGTGAAAGCCATCCACCTTATGACGTCCGCCGTTTTGGCTTTCCGATTGCCATTTGTGACCACACTGGCGACATCGCACAAGGCGAGTGGTAAGCCTGAAATGCCCGCCATCTACGCGAATAGCCAACCCATTGACCAGCGCTTGCGCTACCTTGTTTCTGGCCGAGCGAAGTATCCTCTGAAATGTAGGCCTAGAGACTTCCATTTTTTCGGCTGCTTGAAGCTGATCCAAACCCTCCAAATCTTTGAGACGAATTGCCTCTAATTCCTCCCAAAAGAGCCGGATTTGTTCCCCATTCGCAGGGTGGCGCCCCGTAGGTTGAAACCTATCGCAACTGGGGATGTGGGCTACCATACGCCGCTTGTGTGGCCGAGGCATTTGGGACCCCTAGCAGTGGCGGCGGCGATGATGGCTGCCTTCTCTGTTGCCCTTGTCGCCGTGGCCTCTTTCCAGGTAGACCAGCTCCGCGTCGATGCTTGCTGCTATCTGTTCGATTTCTTTACGGCGTACCTTTGACTTAAAGATTTTCAAGTCGCTACCCTGAACGCCTACGACAGCGAAGCGCGGCCGTCCCGATTCATCGTTCGCTCGATTCCGTTCACGCAGGAATATCTTAGTCATGTTTCTAACCCTCTTTCTAACTAACCGTACAAATATAATTATTATGAGCATATGCTCATAATAATTATATACCTATTCCCCAAAATTGTCAATAGGTTCTTCCGAGTTTCCCTTGACATCCCTGCTGTGAAGTGATAAACTAGCCCAATATAAACATCAACATGTATGGAGTTATCAATTGAGTAGAGCATCAGATGGACATGATAGTTTAGTTCTGGGTATTGATACAGGTGGGACATATACAGATGGCGTTTTGTTGGACTACGCAACACGAGAAGTGGTTGATACCACCAAGGCGCTGACTACTCGGCACGACTTGACACAATGTGTAGGCGCTGTGTTGGAGCAGTTGACCATTCAGCACTCCTCTCAAATTAAATTGGTCTCTATTTCCACCACCTTGGCGACCAATGCCATAGCTGAAGGACATGGCAGGCGCGTAGCCCTGGCGCTCGTCGGTTATGACCCCGAACTGATTGAGGCATACCAGTTGGCCGAACGATTCGGCACGCCGCTTTACCGATATTTTCGCGGGGGCCACAATTTGCAGGGGGGTGAACAATCCCCGCTGGAAGAAAAGGAAATCGTGCAGTGGATAGCCGACCTGGCCAGGCGTGGTGAGATAGATGCTGTTGCCGTCTCTGCTTACTTCAGCCCGCTCAACAACGAGCACGAAGAGCGCATCTACCAGGCGCTGACAAAGGCGACTGATCTGCCCGTAGTGCTTGGGCATGAGTTGTCGATGGATCTGGACTCGGTTCAGCGAGCCACCACTGCCACCTTGAACGCTTCCTTGTTGGCTACTCTCAAGGATTTCATCATGGCGGTAGCCACGGCGATGTCCAAACAGGGTATAAACGCCCCGCTCATGGTGGTGAAAGGTGACGGGACTCTGGTCGGCGCCGAAGCAGTTGCACGCCGCCCAGTGGAAACAGTGCACTCTGGCCCGGCAGCCAGCGCGGTCGGCGCGCGGTTTCTTTCCGGGCTGGACCGGGCGCTGGTCATCGATATTGGCGGCACGACAACCGATATGGCGGTCATCGACGCTGGTCAGGTGACCATCAGCGACATCGGGGCCAGGGTCGGACCCTATCGCACAGCCGTCAAGGGCGCGGCCTTGCATTCCATAGGATTGGGGGGAGACAGCCACATCAGATTTACCGCAGACGATCAACCTCTGATCGGCCCGCAGCGGGTTGTGCCTCTGGCCCACCTGGCTTATTCTTACGAACATGTACGTCGGCAATTGCTTGGTCTGCAACATCGTTCGATCAAGGACTTATCTCCCAATGACCTGATTTACTGGCACTTGCCGGCCGAACCAGCACAGCAGATACGCCAACGCCACCCTATGGTCGCGTCTGTTTTCGATTTATTACGCGATGGCCCCCGGTCGCTTCAGCAGATATTACATCAACTCGACCTCTTCCATCCGATGCAACTTGCTCCTGCGGTGCGCGACCTGATCCGCGAAGAGATTATCGGATTGGCCGGACTTACACCGACCGACTTGATGCACTACACTGGCAGTTATATTTCTTGGGATAGGGAAGCAGCATGTGCTGCGGTGGTGGCTGCATGTCATCTGACGACAAAAACGCCCGATGACCTGATCGAGAACGTGATGAAGATCATGACCGAAACCATTGTGAAGGAAGTACTGTCATTTCTGACCAAGAAACAAATGCCGGAGAGGCGTCGATTCCAGGATGGCGACTTCAGTTGGTGGTTTTTCGAAAACAGCCTATACCCGGCCCACCCTTACTTGAATACGCAGGTCGCCCTCAACATGCCGATCATAGGCATCGGCGCTCCGGCGCATATCCTTTTACAGCGAGCTGCCCAGGCCCTGCAGACAGAGCTCATCCTGCCGCCTCACTTCAGCGTAGCGAATGCGGTTGGCGCAGTGGCCGGCAGTGTCGTTGCTGCTAGAGAGGCGGTGATCTTCCCACACTTGGTCGATTACAACATTGTCGGCTATTACGTTCATGCGGGCAATGGCCGACACCGTTTCGATGACCTCGATCCGGCGATGGAATATGCCCGCTGCGCGACGGGAGATTCTGCCATGGCCGAGGCCCTCGCCAGCGGCGCTGCGCGCCCTCATCTCGTGTTCGATACCAAGTCTGATGGCCCTGACAGTTATCGGTTGATTGCGAGAGCCGTTGGGATGCCGGCTTTGGGGAAATGACTCGGAATAACGCTCTTTGAGCGTTTGAAAGGGACAAGTGCTGATCTGATGCAGTTGCGTGTATTGTCTCGTGAAGATGTTCGGCAAGCGGTGTCCATGGCTGAGGCCATTCAAATCGTCGAAGATGCCTTCATACAGCTTTCTTCTGGAAAAGCTGTTGTCCCAATTCGTACACCCATTGACATCCCCCGGCATCACGGGACCATTCTTTTCATGCCTGCCTACCTTTCCGACAGTGATGCAGCCGGTGTCAAGGTTGTTTCGGTATTCCCTGACAACATTCGAGCGGGCCGCCCTACCATTTCCGCTCTGGTGGTCATCAATGACGCCACGACCGGCGAACCTCAGGCTGTTCTGGATGGCTCGTATCTGACAGCCTTACGAACGGGCGCAGCTTCCGGTGTAGCCACTCGATGGCTCTCCAGGAAAGAATCGAGCATTGTCGCCATCTTTGGAGCGGGTACCCAGGGCAGGACCCAATTGGAGGCTGTGTGCGAAGTTCGGAACGTTTACCGTGTTTGGGTTTACGACATCGCGCGTGAAACAGCCGAGCTTTTTGCCGAAGAAATGAAGCAGCGTGGTGGTCGCATACCCGCTGATGTGCGTGTCGCTGCCTTTCCTACTGAAGCGGTCAGAGAAGCAGATGTGATCTGCACAGCGACAACTTCTCGGAAGCCCGTTTTTTCTCACAAGGACCTTAAAACGGGAGTACACATCAATGGGATTGGCTCTTTCAAACCGGAGATGCAAGAAATCGACGAGATTACCGCGCGCAGCGCTTTGATCGTAGTGGATTCCAGAGAAGCTGCCTGGGCAGAGGCTGGCGACCTGATGATACCCCGCGACAAGGGGCTCCTCAATGAGAACGATATTTATGCGGAAATTGGCGAAATCGCCAATCGACAGAAGCCCGGGCGTGTGAATGACGAGCAAACCACTTTCTTCAAAGCAGTGGGGAATGCCATACAGGATATTGCCGTAGCGAGCTTTCTGCTCAAGAAAGCAAATCGAGAGGGATTGGGCACGATAGTCGAAATTTGAACCGGTGCGGCGGGCCTGCTCTCAAATAAAATAGTAAACGGTCAGCCCCAGTCCGACCAAAGCAACGAGACCGTACTCGATGACCACCCGTGATGTCAGACGGCCAGAAAGGTGTTGGCTGGCTAATCCGACTATAACGTGAAAAAGGAGCAGGAGCAGCAGCCCGCCCATCATACCGGGAATATGAGAATAGTTTAGTGCCCACACGCATTGGCCGATGACCAGCCCGGCGACCAAGCCATAGACCACCGTTGTGGACAGGGTGTGGCCGGTGACGCGCAACCGCTCCAGAGTGAGCAAAGCAGTCACGACAAATAGAATAGTGGCGGAAAGAAGACTGCGCGATTTGGCTCCATAGACCACGATGAAAGAAGCCAAAGCCAGAATGTAGGTCATGCTTTCCAGAATGAACTGAGAAGAGGCAAAATTCGTGTCTTTGGGATCGATGGTATGGTATTCTGCCGTCATGGTCAAACTGAGTATGATACCGATCAACAATATACCGCCGAGCCAAATGAGGCGATTGGGGGCAAATGGCAAGGCCAAAGCTGCCAGCAATATAGTCAGAGCGGGTACGGTCCACATCACAAATGTGTTTTCTAATGGCTTGCGCTGAGCCAACGGGTGGGTGCGAACCAAGGCGTCCGTTCCTGTGCAGGTTAAACCTACCAGCAAAGCCACGAATACGTAACGTCCCGACACGTACAGGCTTAAGGGCGACCCAAAAACGTCAAATGTCAAGAGCCGGATTGGCAGATTCACGAATAGAGAGGACACGAGTCCCAGCAAAACCACACCGACCGTGATGCTAAGCCGTTGTAGGTAGTTTGTATCTGAATTTGGCAGGTTGTTCTGCGCGTACGACAAATTGTTCTCCTCGATGGAGGGTGTTTGCCACATCCGTACCGGTGGGTGAATCGGCGGATGTGATTCTACAACCAGCCAGGGCTTTTGTCAATCAGATGCAGATTCTTAGCCGGGCAGCTTCGGGGGTGTTTGGCGGCGGTCGCCCGAACTGTTCCGGCAACGAGATTAGATTGGCCCAATCTAATCAGAAAAGATGGAGGTGATAACTTGGTTGTGCTCATTGCGATATTGGCCCTGCTGATCGGCGCGGGCTTGAACCATCTGGCGGACCGCTTGCCGGCAAGAGAGCGGCTCGATACTCCGCCCGAATGTAAATACTGTGCTGCGCTTTTGCCTCCCCTGAGTTGGGTATCTACCATTGCGTATCTCACAGCGCATTTCCGCTGTCCGTCGTGCGGTGCTCCTGTACCCATCCGAAAACCCATTGTCGAGGTAGTGAACGTTCTCGGCTGGATCGGTTTATATGAGTCCAGAGGTCTTGACTTGAATTTCTTGCTGGGCGTGTTCTACGTTTGCGTATTCCTGCTGGTCTTGATTACTGATCTTGAGCATCGCCTGATCCTCAACGTAGTGATCCTGCCCGCCATCGTCGTGGCCCTGATAGGCTCATTCCTGCCTGGCGTGCCAACTCCCCAAAGTGCGGTGATAGGTGGAGCGTTCGGGTTTCTGTTCTTCTGGTTGATAGCGTGGGTAGGGCGTGGAGGTATGGGCGCCGGCG
>Ga0351833_1037_pt1 | contig 22700 bp, 54 predicted proteins | sample BONcelHFGM3001C5_FD_206751 | JGI IMG/M metagenome (GOLD analysis project Ga0351833, IMG submission 206751) | Enriched cells from coal bed in the Powder River Basin, Montana, United States - BONCAT cells FGM rep1 HSBNCT.FGM.300.1.C5 ...
GACCGCAAGTAGCGCACACCCGGGCCGTCGTCCTTCGACCCTGGCTCGTCTTTCTGGCAGTACAGCCACACGTAATTCTGCAACTCAATCGACCTGCCGCCAACGAGCTGCGCCCACACTGACTTCAGCACTGTGATCGGCCCTAGGAACGACGCCATCACCAGACCGGTCTCGTCGATTGCGTAGGCATCACAGTAGGCCCGATAGCCAATCACCGGCACCGGGCGGTCTGGAGACACCCCTGCGCACATATTTGTCATGGCACACCTACCCATATTCCCTGCTCGTCTTCGTCAAACTCCTCTGCATCTGTCGATGTACCTTGTACGAACTCGAAGTACGCTTGCGGTGGACGCTCGGTTAGACGGCACTGACACATGCCGTCAGATATTGCCAAGGCCGCGTTTTTCGCCTCTTCTTCCGACTCTGCCTCGACATCGATGCGGCGAATCCACTCCTCGTGCATGTACACACAAAACTTCTTTTTCATGCGCTCCCCTTTCCCATAGGCACGGTCGTGTCTTCTGGTCGCAGAATACCCATCCGCGCCAGGACCTGTAGATGCCCCATATCTGCCAACTTCGCAATAGCTGGCACATCGTCCGGCCAATGGACCCACGTGTTGACCAGGGCGCCATCACGAGCGATTTTATTGAACGACCAACTACGGATCTCGCCGTTTGGACCGCCTCTCAGCGACAGTATACCGAACTTGCCCTTCAGCTTGCGCTCCAGGTCAGCCAGCGTAGTAACCCTGACGCTGATCTCGCTATCCTCCGGCTTTGCTACTACCTGACCATCCTTTTCCTCACGGATCACGACCACTTTCAGTTTCACACATCCACTCTCCTTTCTATTTTGTTGTTACTACCCCACCTGGAGGCCCTGGGGGTGGCCTCCAACGCTCCCGGCTTAAGGGGCTGGCTCACTGCTCTGCCGGGACAGCCTGATCGCTCTCGTACACCCAATGGGAGTCCACGTGCCCACAGCCGGCCATCATCATTTCCAGCAACCGCCAAGACTGACTGTTCTCTCGGACACCCATCGTTGGCCTCGGCGTGGTGAACGTCTTATGGCACCGATTGCACCGCGCCACCGTGCCTTTCGGGAACATCTTGCGACTGTCCTCAGTCGGGCACTCCAACTCGCCGTCTCCGCGAGCATTCCATCCATGCGAGGCATAACGGCGATACGCCTGGCACGTCGGGCACCATTCCTCACCATCAAGGACTTTCTTCAACGGCGTCCCGCATGTGTGACACCTGCCACAGTATCTCATCGTGCCACCTCAAACATTTGTGCCGCCGGCGCTGGCCCATCGACCACTTCGGACTCGCCCTGACCTTCGGCGTAGGTCAGTTCATCAAATTCCCAATCGGTCCGGTTCTCGTAGATCTCGCCCGCCCACATACGCTCCATCGCGTCCCCTGGCGAATCCGCCTCGATCTCGACTTCCTTGTGAAACGAACCAGTCAACAGCAGCTTGTACTTCTTACTCATCAACTATGACTCCTTCCCGTGTTCAGCTACCCACTGGCTCTCTGATACCAAACCGCGCCGCGTAATCCGAACGCCACACTTCGGGCAATTCTGAAGTATGGCCCCCATTGTAGCCTCGCTGTCATCATCTACAACGATGTGCCCGACCTGTCGCCCTATATCCCAATTGGTCCACGACTTCAAGATCACCTTGTACCCACACTTATGCCTCTTCTGCATCGACCTCACTCCCTTCGACTTCTCCGAAGCACTCCAGATGTTCCCATTCCAACTCTTCCGTCTTGACGATTCTGACCTTGCCACCGGATTCGGACTCGCAATCCTCGCAGCAGCCCTTGCCCAGGCGATAACTCCAGGCAAGGTCTTCCGCCTCGCCGATCACCTCGTCTTCATCAAGTCCATCCGGCACTTCGACTTCAAGCGTATGACGAACCTCGGCGATCACGATCACTTTAGCTTTCATCGACCTTCACCTCACTCCCTTCGACTTCCACAAAATTGACTACCACAGTCCCATCTTTCAACCACCCCTGGTCCTTGATGTTTTGCGCCCACTGGTTTGCCAGGGCGTTCACACCGGCCTGAGATCTCGGCTTGTACGACACGATCTTCAGCTCATTATTTTCATCGAACCGAACCACGTTCTGAAACCCGAACACCTGCGTAATCTGGATTGGCGCCCACTCGCCGCTCTCGACAAAGAACACGATGTCTGGGTCGGCCACCAGGTCGCCGTTCTGCTCGAAGTAGTGCGCCACACTTATACGGTTCCATCCGATGTTCTCGATGCACAGGGGCATATACCCGCCCAGCTCTACCTTCAGGTGGGCCCCCGACTTGTAGATGTCTACCGCAAATCTTTCAGTGAGCTGCTCGATCACCGCCTTCATTTTCTTGCTGAACTTCACTCCAACACCTCCATTCCAATCACCACTTTGTTCGTTCCAGACTCAACTACCAGGGGGCCGAGGACAGTCTCAGCCCCATCGATGCACACCCTGGCCGAGCTGGCAAATGTTCTGTCCGTGTGAGTATCCACGAAACGACCGTCAGACCATTGCTTAACGGCCTGCTCTGGCGTTTCGGCCTCGACGGCAAATGTCGTATACACTAGCTCTGGAATCGTGACCTGGTACTTCATCAGTCCTCCCTCCTCAACACGCCGCCCTCACTGGCCTCGGCGCCCTTTCTTTTCGGTATGACGAAAGCCACACCAGGCCCCTCTTCGTCGTAGGCGACCAGGATGTCGAAGTCGTATTGGTCACTGACGTAATAGACTTCTCTGACCCACTTAGACCCAGGCGTATTTTCTTTCTCCCTGAACTCCTCAGATTCGGCGAGATCGACGATCTCCTCGAAGTTCCGCCCTACCACGTGTTTCCTAAACGTAATCGGTGTACTCATAGACTTTTCTCCTTTCTCTCTGGCCTGTCTCATCAGTTCCGGGCGGCCAACCCTCGGAAGACGGTGGAGGGGCAGGCTCCACCGTTATCGACGCTTACTCAATTGTGATAATCGACCAGGACAAACAAGCCCTGCAGCTTATCGTAGAAAGACTCAACCATCTCGACCGGATCACCTTGCCAGTCCGGGTTATCAATGAACCGCTTGCCTGTGTAGAGCTCCGTTTCGTACAACGAGTATGCCATGATGAGCTTGTCCACCTTGATGTCTCTCGGCCAGTCTGTTACCCTGACGACTGGCGGCAGAACCACGCCATCGAACTCGTACTCAGGCTTGACCTCGTAATAGTCGAACAGGTCATCCTGAAACCGCGACATCAGGTCTACATCAAGCGCCAAGTCTGCAAGCTCCACCGTCATCTTGCCTTGCCCAAGGGCCTCCCGAAGTGTATCCGCAGCGCATTCGTCATCAGCCACGTGATACAACAACATCTCGTGCATCTTCCTTTCCCTCCTTCTCACGCATAACTGGTCTCATTCTCAAAGTGCAACCCACGGTCTTTCGACATCTTCTCACCAAGATCAATCGCCTTGTCACGGCTGGCACACTGGTAAACCTTGCCAATCGGCTCGCCACTATCGTCGGATACGAAGACCACCCAATATGGGACCTCATCCCCGTCGAAGTTCTGACGAGGATAAGGCCCATCCGCTATTACAAAAGTATCATCAGCCATTGGCATTCTCACCATCGTCAATGGCTGTATCCGGATACCCTTTGTCGGTGCGATACACCACTACCCGGACATTCGTCATGGTGCTGCCAACCATCTTCACACTAGCTGGCGCGATCTCGACGCCCTCTCGATAACCCTTTTTGACCATCGTGGACTCTTTCGCCAGGAAAGCGGTGACGAACTTCCTTGTAAACCGGCCATCCTTGTGACACATGGCCCAACACGCACCATACTTCCCGTTGATCAACTTGGCACGAACTCTGCGCCCGGCCAAGTCACACAGAGCTGGAAACTCACTCACGTTGCCTTCCCGCTCCAGCTCAGCGAGCAAGTGCTCTCTCTGAGCATTTAGGCCAGCCGCCCATTGGGACAAGAAGCCGTCAGTGTCACAACGTTCAAAGCTCTCTTCTCTGGCTGCCCAATGCTCCCGGGCTGCCCGCTCATGTTCGAGCGCCTTTTCCTCACTCATCAAAGTTTCTCCTTTCGGTCATTCAGTTTGGACCCTTACCGGGACCTTTGCACATTGTGCACCATGTGAACCACGATCTTGGCATCAAACACGCCTGGCACCGCTGGAATGACTTCATCGACGTTACTCTTGTAGAAACGAGCAACCAGACCTCTCTGCCGGTCCTCTACGCGATACTCGCTACCACCGACCCGCTCTAAGGTCCCACTAAACTGCTTACCCTCTGACTTAACCGTGACGGTCACGGTCTTCCCAACCATATCACTCATCACGTACATTTCAAGATCTCCTTTTCTAGCCTGTCATCATCAGTTCCGGGCGGCTACCCCTCGGAAGACGGTGGAGGTGTCCGGCCCCCACCGTTTCGACTAAGCAAGCACCATGTGGTATCCATCAAAATCAACCATGAACTTGGATCCGCACTTACCGCACTGGTACATCTCGTCGCCGGTGCCAGTGACCTCATGCGCTCGGCAGACATGGCCGCATAAACACAGCGCCATGCCAAGTGCCGGCTCAACTTCTTCGACCTCACTGTTGCAGATCGGGCACTCACAACGCAAGGACTTGGCGACCACGTCCATAACGACCTGGTAGTCTACGAACGTCCCACAATTATCACACCATCTCAGCATCAACACTCGGGTGCGTACCCGCATTTCCTCAGTGACTTCATCACCGACATCCCCGATGATCTCGCCGGAGTTATGATCAATCACCCGAACTTTCAGGTGCTGAACCATCTCAACCTGCTCGCCATCTGCCTGCCACTTGCGCAAGTACCAACGGCGACTCTCGTTCTTGCCCAGTTCGTGCCGAATCCGTTCTATGGCCTCGCCCAACGATTCAGCACCTACACTCGTTACCCTGGCTCCGTTACTCAATTTTGCTACAAACGTATTCATTTCCGCATCCCCTTTCATTCATTCAGTTTTGATAACCCACACGGGCGGCCCTGCGACCGCCCCGCTCCCGGCCTAAGCGGCTATACTGCCGGGACAGTCAATCAACCAGACTATTAAGCAAGCGTCGTGCGGAGAGCACTGCGTCCACATATTTCACTTTGCGCTGCTCGTCCCAACCCTCTTGCTCGTCTGCCCATGCACGAAGCTCAGTGCGTGCGCCACGCTCGCGCTCTTCGCGCTTGGCCATACGACTCTCAAATTCTATCTGCTTTTTAGTCTTTTCCATCGTTCCGTTCTCCTTTCGTTCATTCAGTTCTGACAATCCTCACGGGCGGCGACGCTGCCGCCCCGCTCCCGACCTAAGAGGCTGTATGGGACCGGGACCCCTATGCTGCTTGTTGTAGACCATCGGAAGCAGCCGCCTTACGGTTGGCGATGTCAGCCAACTGACCGGCATAACTGCTGACCATCCGACGTGTCTTCTCCAAATGCTTACCAGTCAGGTGCTTACCAGACAGCACCCATTGGGCGACGTAGCTGAGGTACCCCGCGTCGCTGGCGCTGAACCCCTGACCATTGCGCTCGATAGTGTTGTGCGTGTTCTGCTCGCGAGAGGTCTGTCTCTCGAAAAGCGCCACTACCGCTCGCTCCACCGCAAAATTATTGGATGCCAACAACGCTTTGATGCTATCCTTTGTCCACATTTCTCAATCCCCTTTCGTTCACTCTGATTTTGTTGCCCACATGGAAGCCCGTAGCGCCAGCGACCGCGCTATGAACTGGCAGCCGACTATTAAGTTACGGCCCGCTTTGCCAGCAGACTTCCCGCTCCCGGCCTAAGTGGCTATACTGCCGGGACAGTTCATCATGCAACTTCGTCCAGCACTTCTTCAAGGTAAATCTCACAAACGTCCGCATCTGTACCAACGTTGCCGCACTGCAAGCAACGGAATTTATTACCGTCTCCGTCGCGTGGTCCGTCAACGACTAAGACCAGATCGCTGTCGCACCATCGGCACCGGATCTCCAACTCGCCGTCGTCGGCATACGTCTCGATAAATTTCTTACCTGTCCAAGGATTATTCACGTTACACATCTCTCTGCATCTCCTTTAGTTCGTTCTGATTTTGATAACCCTCACGGGCGGCGACACTGCCGCCCCGCTCCCGGCCTAAGAGGCTGTACTGCCGGGACAGTCACTACGATCTTTCAAGGAACTCTTCCAGAGCTTTACCAACAGGGACTTTCACCGCCTCTACTCCAAGCTCACGCGCTGCACCAGCACTTACCTTCTCCATTGCCTTCATCAGGTCCAGCAGATCAACGTTGCCCCGAACGCCCATCAGCCGCGCCTGTCTGTTCAAAAACGACTTCGTTCGCTTTGCCATTTCACTGTCTCCTTTTCTCTGATCTGGTTTTTTGTTGCCCTCACGGGCGGCGACGCTGCCGCCCCGCTCCCGGCCTAAGAGGCTGTACTGCCGGGACAGTTACGACAACTCCTTCAGGATGTTTTCGGCGACCGCAGGCGGCACTGCTTTGGAGGTATCAAACCATCCACCGTCTGCATTGCTGTAGCACACCACATGGTGCTTAACTTCAGCGTACGCCGGGGCGTAGCCAGCACAGAACAACGAATCATCGACATCCTGCCAGCCAAGGTTCCTCAAATCACTGCGCAACATCTTTCAATCTCCTCTCAATTTTTGAATCAGGTAAATTAAAACGGCCTCAACGAATAACACTGTCATCAGCGCCATTCGGTGAGGCCATTCAGTCCCACCACCGTTTTCTATCCCGCTCCAGGTTAGCGGTCGTCCGTCAGAGGTTAGCTACTCGCGTGTTATCAACTGCTCAGCGGCTCTCACAGTTTCCGTTGGTAGAGGTCTACAATCGTTCGCCCAAATACTGCGTCCAATTCAGTCTCCCGTTCTTTACACCTTCGGGTCACTTACGAGGTTCTGTTCTCGCCCCTTTCGCCCTACCCCTGCGGGTTTCTTTCCGGCTTGCGCCTGTCCGTTTTGGTCGCGGCTGTCGGTCTCAGCCGTGGCTCAGCATTTGTTCAGGGCCTGAGCCTTCCATCTGGTAGCCCGCTATCAAGTTGTTAATGTATCATTAAATATCTTACCTTATCTTATATAATCTTCGCACAGTTTATACTATTTGTAAAGTCGCTTGTAAGAATTTTAAGGTGCTAGTTTTGAACAAAAAAACAGACCTGAAACATGCAAAAATGACATGTCAAGTCTGTTCAGTCTACATGTAATGAAGAGCCACCGCTCTGAGTAAACTCTCAGCTATCCTCGACCACCTCCGTCACCTTGATCGTCTCGCGGTCGCCGGCGAAGTCGATGACGATACAGCCCTTGCTCATCGGCTCGACCCGGTCGCGGATGCGTTTCAATCGCCTGATAATCCTGGCCACTCTACTGTCCGAATTGACTTCGTTGGGATCAGTCTCTGACTCGAAGATTCTTTGTGATTGGGTCACTCTATCACTCCGTATATTCTCCATCCATCACATCGCCGGCCGCCAGCAGGGGCGCGTTCAAGTCCGGCAGCACGAGGGCCAGTTCCGCATCCACCACTTCCGCTGTCGTCCGACCGTCCGGTAGCATGAGATACTGGAAGAACGCCTGCCAATTGCCAATCACCTCCGCTGATACGATCTTCGCCTTCACATCATGGTACATCAACGTCGCCGCCTGAATCCGAGCCGCCTGCTCGCCCTTCTTCGTTGGCAGCACCGGCCACACGATCTTGTATCGCTGACCATCCAACTCGAAGCCGAGCATGTACGCTGCTCGACCCTCCGCCTTGCCATAGCCCCGGCTCAGTACCCTGCCGCCGTGCCCCTCGATCAGCTTCTCGGTCTTGTCTAGCCAGTCATCTGGAAGCGACTTACTGGTCATGTAGTAGTGACCTAATTCCTCAGCAAGCACGATTTACCTCCTCACTAAACAACTCCATCTGTTTCCACGCCGGCTCGACCCAGGCGACACCCCGTCCTTGCCGCGAAGTCACTTCCGCCTCATCCGGCTGCTCATGCCCACGGTCACTCGCCATATTCGGGCGAAGTGGATTCTGCACGATCAGCCGCCAGCGGCTCTTCCGCGGTCCAGATTCGTTCACCCGGTGCTGCACGAAAATCCGTATCTCCGGCTGGTTCGCGTCCTCCACGACCGCCATCCGTTCGGAAACGATCTCCACCACGCGCCAGGGAGGAATCCCGCCATCCGCGTAATCGTGGAGCGGAGTCGCCGGATCGAGCATGTCGCCGGTCTCGTACTCACGGAATCCGATCAGTGCGCCCATGCTTCACATCCCATCTATAATCCAATGAACCACATCACTCACAGCCATGCCGGTAATTGCTCCACACGCCGCCGTGATCGCCCACTCCCAATCTACGACTACCCTAAACGGATAAATCACATACCACGCCGACGCCAGGGCCGTGACGATTACCGCCATGTACCCCAATCTCGTCAGCGTCCCGATCACCGGCGCGTGCGACAAACCCCGGTGCCGGAACATCCTGGCATACGGATACCACGCTGCCAGCCAGATGAACCCACAGCCATACGTATTCCGCACCAACCGGTGTTCGTTCCTGTCCATGCCCTCCTGGTCGGTGTCCGGGTTAATCAGCAGGGTCAACGCGCTGCCAGCGGCCACCCAGCCAGCGAATTCCACATCACCAGATGCGTAATAGGCCATGACGCCGCCCCAAAGCGAAACTACAACGGTTGCTACGCTGTGAGCATGTCCGTTAGACATCACTATTCTCCACCACCCGCAGACTGCGCGAGATGCCCGGCGTCCGCGCGACGACGCCCCGCTTCTGGAGGGCAGCCAGACGATATTCCATCGACGCCGGTGAGTTCAGGCCGACGCCGACCATTACTTCGCGAACGGAGGGACAATAGCCATTCGCGGTGACGAAATCCCGAATGAACCCCACGATCTGACAATCCTCAACTTTTCGCATCACCATTCTCCTTCACTGGCCTCAGCGCGTCCTGCGGCACCGCCCAACAGTGCAGCCGGCCAGGATCTGGCCGCGTCAACCACTGCGGTTTCCGCCCATCCCGGCCACGAATCCACCCCGCTACATGGAACTCCCGAGGCCCTAGGCCGATCACCAGCACGAACACGTCCTGGTCGGCATCCTCCGCCCGGATGATGAGCCGCCCCTCAGCGTGCAGCGTGAACCGCACCTGGAGCCGACTCACGTCGCCACGCTTGAACGTGTTGACCGAGCCGTCCCAATAGCGGCCCAGGGCCTTGGCCACAGCCAGCTCGGCCAGAGACGAGGTGATCTCCTGCTCCCAGGTGTGGTCGCCGTTGTAGCCATACCGGTCCTGGAGGCCACGCTCCAGGCTGGCCACTCGCCGGCGGATCGCCACTTCGGCGCCCATGAGGAGCTCGTGTGGTTCCAACCGAACGACCGTACCGTTCATCGCTTCAACTCCGGCCTGATGTCCTTGCCGGCCATGACAATGAACGGGAATTGCGTCATCCGTGATTTCAGATATGGCGGCAGGTCCGCGGCATCGTTGACCGCCCAGCACGTCACGCACTCGCCTGCTCGCCTATACCGGTCCTCTGCCATCTGCATGGCCTTCTCCTCGGCCCAGGGCGTTGTGTTCCACTTCTCCGCCTCGTCGATACAGAGCACATCACAGCGCGTGATAAGCTCCCACAGCGAATCACTGTCAACCTCCGCGCCCGGCTTGTACCCTCGCCGTAGGTGGTCGAGCATATCAGCCATTTTTACATAGACCGCTTTCCGATTGGCCTGGACTGCCTCGTTGACGATAGCGGTCAACAAATAACTTTTCCCATTCCCCCACGGCCCGGCCAGCGTCAACCAGCCGCCAGTCTCTAGCACTCGCTGCGCCACCCGTAGCACCGCCGCGCCGTTGGCCTTCGTGCTCCGACCATCGCTCCCCGTGACCATCGCCTGATGCTTATCCGGCTTCCAATCCGCAAAATTGTGCGTCAACTCCTCCTCGGTGAGTCGACACAGCGACCGCAGGTATTCCTGCCGTCTGTCCGTGCCATTGCACACCGGGCACGGCCCCAACACTGCCGGGCCATTGGCCGAGAACACGCTGTGTGTATCACCTGGCCGCGCCGGGCGTAGCACATACCGCGCTCCGCTGCACCTCGGACAATCAATCGTCTCCGCCACATTGTCCATTGGCAATGATCTCGAGCATTTCGAGGTTGCCGACTGACGGGTCTCGTTTAGACCAACTGACTCCATGACCTCCCCGATCCTGTCCACTCTTATTGCCTCCATTCCTGCCATTGTCAGACGTAACAAACTCGATTGGTTTTCCCATGCTTACCCAGGCGTCAAACTTCTCCCTGAAAATCTTGAAACTCATCGGTTGTTTTTGCCTGCGCCAATTATCTGAATCCCACCAGAGCTTGAATCTGTCTATATCACCTGGCGAGAATCCATGCTCTCTCAAAGACTTGGCCTCGCGATTGGCCCACCCGTTAAATTGCCCCGTCGCCCGAACGACGTTACAAGCCCGTGTCAACGCACCAAACATGATTTGATGTTCAGTCGGCGGTTTCTTTTCCGGTTTATCCGGCGGCTTGTCGGCTTGCCGACTAACCTCTTTCTTCTTTCTTTCTATAATTCTTTCTTTGGGTGCAAATTTTGCGCTAGATTTTGACGAATCTATACCATTTTTTGCGCTAGACTGTATCAAATTTTGCGCTAGATTATCTATACCATTTTTTGGTATAGATTCATCTGTACCAAATTTTGCGCTAGATTTGGGAAGAAAAATGAGGTATTTGTGCGCTGACTTAATAGCGTCTGGCGTGATATCGTGTATCAAGCCGGCTTGCTCAAGCGTTGAGATATGTTTGATAACCGTATTGCGCGTAATACCCAGGTTGTCGGCTATCATTTTGTAACTCGCTCGGCAAACCCCGTCTGACATTTGGGCATAACGCCACATGCGTCCCCATACAGCCGCGGCGATGATGCCAAATTCTTGCGCTATTTCATCTGGCACTGGCGTGTAGTTAGTCAGCTCGTCACTCACATCAACCTCATCTGTCGGCCACGGGCCTGCGCGTTCGGCGAGATCCACAGGCTCTCGACCGCCCGGCCGCCAAACGAGTGCCTTGTCTCGATCGTCACCTTCAGCCAATCGCCGAACATGTCCTCGTACAACTCCGATGGATACCCGGAGATAATCACCATACCCTGGAGATCTCTCACCAACTCGCCCAAGCGTTGGTGGTCGCCGTCTGACAGCTCGTGAGCATACGCGCACCGCGCCCAAGAGATGCTCCGCGTCGACGACAGGTAGGGCGGGTCCAGGTAAAAGAGCGTCTCCGGGCTATCCAGCTTCTCGATCACCTTGAACGCATCGTCATTCTCTAACTCGATGCCCTTCAGTCGCTCGGCCACCGCCCAGAGGTAGCCGAGCTTCGACCAGTCGTCTACCATCGGCGTGCCGCGCCGGGTGTTCTTATCCAGCCGCCAACCGGTGCGGTGGAACATCTTCCCGCCGATCCCTTGCCAGCTACGCACGTACAGTCGCCGCGCTCGTTCCAGCGGATCGTCACACGCCTGCAGGCTGATCTCGAATTCCTCACGGCTCCACGGCGTTAGATCAATTGCCCGAATGAGGGTATCTGCCTGCTCCCGCAACACCCTGAAGAAGTTCACCACGTCCCCGTCCAGGTCGTTGTAGATCTCAATGGGAGAGGGGAGCTTACGGAGGAGCACTCCTGCTCCCCCGCCGAACGGTTCGACGTAGACCTCGTGGGCCGGGAAGTGGGATAGCAACCAGGGTGCTAATCTCCACTTTGCTCCGAAATATCTGAGAGCGGGTCTTGTGACTTGCGCTTCCATTGCTTGTACCTTTCATCTCGGCACGCTCGACATTTGCGCCCGCCATTAGTGATCAAAATGGTGTTGGCCTCATCATACGGATGGCCTTTGGGGCAATGGGTTTTGCGTGCATTTTGGGCAGTAATACCATTGCCTCGAAGAATATTTTCCTTCCTAGTCACTGGCTCAAGGTGTGAAGGATTCACACAGCAACGATTTCTACATAGGTGGTCTAATTCAGCACCTTCAGGAATTGGTCCAATGAGCAACTCATAAGCAAAACGGTGCGCCGGAATTGCCCTTCTGCTTTTGTCTGTGCGACTGCCGATAAGTAGTCGGCCATATCCAAGAACGATATGCCCGGTCCACAACCAACAGGTGTCGGTCTTATGAACATGTCCCCAAAAGCGCTCCTCCAATGGCTTTCGCCAATTATAGATGGCATCTTGGTTCTTCCTATACCACCTCTTATAGTGCATGTGACACATGCCACGGGCGACTGCATGGCGGTCGCACCCATCGATTACACACATCGCCTTGTCCCTCCTATATGCGCAGCCATCAGAACGGAGTGACCTCGTCGTCGTATTCGTCCTCAATATTATTGTATTGCCCAAAGGACACCTTCCGTGAAAAACGAATCTCTTTGACTGCCATCAGCTATGCTCCTTTCGTTATTCGTGATATGCCAGGCTCTTAGGGACATTTCTCCAAAATTAACAATCCGCGCGATTTTGTCCGCCCGCACATACGCCAGCCGGCCTTCTTGAAACAACAGCCCGGGTTGACTGACCTTACCTTCTTGGCGTTCACGTACGTGTACAGGCGGGTCCCCGGCCAGCGATCCCACGCCCACCGCTCGGCCTCGATGATCATCGCGCTGGACAGGTATGGCCCCTCATTCCGAAACACAGCACAATTTATCCCGCGCTGCCCGCTCTTGTCAATAAACTTCCGCCAGACGAACAAGGCATCCGCCAACGGTGACAATAGAACGAGCTTTTCTCCAGGACCGACGAATAACCTGTTCCTTCTCCCGCCAGTTCTACGATATGGCAGGGCGGTGTAATGCCTCAGAAACAGAGAAAGCGCTCGTGCATCACCATCCCTTATTGGTATCCAAAAACAGTCCCAGCCTGCCAACTCGTTGTTCATTGCCTCGCCGTCTCCTCTAATTTCGCTGCGTTGTGCCACTGCCCGACCCGCCGCAGAATGACCGCCGTCTGGCGCAATACCCACCGTTCCTCATCGGTCAGCGGGAGCGGCTTACGTTTCAACACCGCTCCACACACCGAGCATTTCCTCGCGTTGCGGTAGGCTCGTGTTTCATGGCCGTTCTCGCAGACGTAATCGTAATAATCAGGCATCTCACACCGCCACCGCCTGTCCTTCACCCACCAGCGCCCGCAGTTCCTGAATCACCATCTCATAGTGCCGGCAGTCTCTCGTGCGGCACACGCTGCACAATATCCGCCCTTCCGGGTGTTCCTTGCCAATCCAGATGTGTGCTCCGTCTCTGAAGATGAACAAGTAACCGTGTTGAACATCCCGCAGGTACACGAAGTCCTCGCCTGGATACTTCTTCCAATCCACTTTCGGCGGAAAGAAAATTCTCGGATCGATGCCGATCCGCTTGTAGAATGTCGGCCCCCAGCTCTGGATCATAGCCTCGGCCAGCGCCCACTTCCGCCGCTGATAGGTCGGCACGAGAGCCCGGATATGGCCGCACGGAACACCCGAGGCCCGGTTACACGTGCAAGCCGATCCGTTGAAAGTCAACGTCGTCCGGTGTCCATCCAGGAACGTCGCCTCGACTCCATTTATCAGATTAACCACGTTTAGTTTCATTTTTCTTTCCCTTTCGTTTCTTATAGCCACCGCTGAGTAGCATAGATGCACCTTCGTTGAAGATACCGATCAGCAACTCATCGTCGCCATCACGCAGATACTTGTACTTGCTAATCTCGCTGGCCCACTTGCTATGTTCGGCGATTGCTTTTGTTCCAAGCGAGAAAATCTCAGTCGCGAGAATGTCGATTATCCGCGCGTATGCCATATTGGACGCGCCCTCGATGCTGCGAACTGCCTCTCTAATAGCCAGAGCCTTTCCAGGGATAGGCCCGGCAGAAAATCTTGTCATCTCTAATGACGGCAACTCTGGCTGCTCAACCTTGGGCATTCTTCAAGATCTCCTTCGCAGTCTGCTTGCTCTTACGGATCATGCCATGTCTGACCAGGTAACTTATCGTACCAGACAAGAACGGCGGAAGGAGCGCAATCGTCCACCACCAACCGGCCTCCAACACGGTCGTGACCGCGTCGCCTATCAACAACGAAACCAGCGTCATCGGCAGCACGATGCAGAGCGGCACAGAGGAGGCGACGTTCGTGGTCGCCTCCTCATCTGGCAATCGCCTCTTGGCCCACGGCCAGATGATGCACGTCATCACCGGCCCCATCACGAGCTCAACCATCACCGACCAGGGCAGCAACGACCAGAATCGTTCATCCATACGCCACCTCGTCATACACGTCGCAGTGGTATGCTGCCGGTCCGTAGCATACCAACTCCGCTGGCGGAACCCACAGCGCATCGCACCAATGCACTTCCAGCCACTCGCCCTCGCTCAGGATACCGATCTCTGCCAGCAACTCGCAACAACCAGGGCAGTGGCGGACTATCTCGTCGAACGATTCTGACTCAGGCTTGTCGTCGCTATACTCTACTGTCCCGTTGTGGAGGTGGGCGAAAAGCGGATACCCGCAGCGATGCCGCTTCTTCATCGTCGCACCTCTTGCAATTTTGCCAATTTGTCCAGGTTTGCTATAATACTCTCATCCACAATATCACCGCTTTCGTTCTGAAAGACAGGCTCTCGCGTCAACGAGAGCCTGTCACTTTTACTCCAATACCCTCTTCAACTGGTCATTGCTGGCCGCCATGATCGCCTTCACGTGGGCCTCGGACAGACCGCCCGGAGGCGTGTTGAACAACGTCGCAGAGAATTTATCCACATCGATGCTCAGCGATTGGAGACGGACGACCATAGCATCGAAGTCAGATTTGTTCGGCGGCACGTCCTTGCCTTTAGCCAATTGCCCGAACGCCTTGCGGATCTCGTCAGCCGGATGAAGGGTGGTGGCCCCATTCTTCTTCACCGGACCGCCGAACAACTCCTCTTTCGCCTTCTCTGCGTCCTCCTTCGTCACGGTACGCCCATTCAGCGTACCGTTCTTGGCCCGCTCTAACCGCTCCTGGTCTTCTGCCCTCCCCTGCTCAGTCACGTAACTGTACATACCATCAATGATGTCCACCTCGCCGGTTTCTACGCGCTCATTGACCTCGAAGATGTCGGTCACGCCCGGCACGGCCCACCGCGTCGCCAGCACTGCTGCCCGCTTCTGCGCCATCGCCGACAGCGTATGTGCCAGATCGGGGACCTGCGGATTCGGGATGCGATACACGGTCGTGTCGATCTCCCAGGCGTCTTTTTCTTCCTTGCCCATCGGTTTCTTGAACGACTTGGCCCGCCTGGCCGCTATGGCGTCGTTGAATGCAGCCCAGTACTCCGCCGGCTTGCCGTATTTGCCGGTTGTCTCCATTTTGCGGACTGCGAACGCGTACTCGCTGACTCTCCCCTCTCGTACCTCCAGTTCCGCCTTGTCCAGGAAACGCGGCACCTCGTGCTCAGGCACCCACCGGTAGGCATACTTCGTCTCCTTCGAGTGGGCGATGCCGATAGCGCTGGCGATCAGCGCGTCGCCGTAGAGGATGCGAGCCTCGTACTTGTAGTACAGGAACGGGTTATGCTCATCCCACTGCTCAATGACCTCCAGGGTCCCGAACGGACCCAAGGTCATCCCGTACATCTCCAGGATCTTCTCCGCCCCGGGCCGGTACAAAGACGGTTTGGGCGTGCCGGGGATGATGCCGTAATCGACATCGGGGAGCATCACCTCATGGAACAAGGTATTCAACGCCGCCCGTCGCTGCAAGAACGCTATCGGGTCGACGACCGGCGCGACAGCCATACCGCGCACCGATGCCGGCGCAGTCGCCGGCGGAGCCGCTCCACCACCATTCACTACCGATAAATACTGTCCTCTTCCTTCCATCGTTTCACTCCTTTCGTGTGTGGTCAATCGGGTTCAACTCCCCCGGCCTGTTGACCGCAGGCCGGGGGTATCTATAAACGGAGACCTACTACGCTTCGGTCTCCCTCCGCTCATTGCATTGACGAACAGAAGGGGAACGAATCAATTGTCTTCCAGCGCTCGATACTCGTCTTGCGCCATTTGTGTCTCACGACGTTCAAACTCGATCACTTGCGACTCGGCCCATTGCCCGATGTGCTGTACTGCGCACCGGCCGCCCCACCACGCGCACTCCTCCCGCAGACACGACCGGTGCAAATCGGCATCATACATCGGCAGCATCGGACAGACCTTTGCCTCTACCAGCGCCTGCTCTAGCGTCTCCGCCGTCTGCGCCCTGGTGTCAAAGACCTTTTTCTCGTTCGTCTCCAGCGCGTCCAGCATATCAGGCGATTGATCGAACGTGAGCCTGTCGCCTACCCATTGCACGAACGCATCTGTCATGAGCCGCGCCAGGTGCGATGCCCCTTCCTTACGCGCCTCTTGCTGCCACCTGAGCAGCATTTCCATCTCATCACGCTTCGTTTTCATCTTTCATTCCCTCCCTTTATTGAACTAATTCTCAACGACTTCCGCCATAATCGTCCGCGCCTCGACCGCCGCGATCAGCCGTTCCACGAACTGAGGCCAGCCCACCATCTCGAACATCACCCGCCGCCTTTCCAGCTCCTCCGCCGACACTTCCGGCAGTTCGATCACCACAGTCACATGCGCGTCCATCACAGGCACCTCTCCACCAACAGTCGTCCCACCGCGGCGATGATCTCTCGCGCGGACACTGGCCCGATCATGCTGCGCCGCTTATCTAACCGTAGTGATTCCGCCAGTCGCTTGCACATCCGGTCCAACAATTCTCGCTTCGCCGGCGACAGACTGTCCCGCGCTGCCGCCGTGACTTCCGTCGTTAATATCCGGCTACTGAGTGACTTGTAGGTGGTCTCGCTCACGCCGGCACCGCCTCATAGTTTTCATTGAGGGCATTCTCAATAGCCTTAACCATCTCGTTGTCTGGAAGAACGTAACCATTTTCTATATTCGAGATGTACGACTGTGTGACGCCAACGCGCCGGGCAAGCTCCCACTGGTTGATGTCGAGCATACGGCGACGTTCGCGTATTTTCCGCCCAACCTCTTTCGTATCCATTCTTATTTCCTTTCTTTATGACTCTACGCAATAATTATATACTATTTTGTCATACACGTCAAGTCCCAAAGTGATGTTTCCATGCTATAATTGTTCTATGAACGAAAATCTACAGGTGGAAATTGGCAAGCGCGTGTTGAGTTTGCGAAAGAAAAGCGGCCTAAATCAAACTCAGGTTGCGGAGTTGGTCGGCCTGACTCAATCAGGCTATGCCCTGATTGAGGGCGGAAAAAGACTTGCTGGTATTGACCACCTGTTGAAAATGACCGAGATATTCTTAGTTCCACTATCTCAACTCCTACCAGAATACCTAATGATTGATCCAAAATATGTCACCGATCCGCGCATCTCCGACCTGCTCGCTGCCTGGCCATCTCTCACCGAGACGCAACGCCAAGCATTTCACCAGATGTTGCAAGGCTTCACCGAAAATAACCACTGACCCGCCCTGGTCACTGACCACGACCTCCGCGTCACCGACCGCAAACTGGACGAGCTCTTCACCGCCTGGCCGGACCTCACCGAAGTCCAGCGCCAGGCCCTGATCGCCGTCCTGCGGTGTTTTGTTCAAGCGGTCCCGCCAGCCAATAGGCCCCTTGCGCACACACTTCTCCGGCTCGCGCCCGGCCAAGCTCCACATCAGCCGCGTCACCATCAGCTCTTTACCGCCCACTGATAACGTAGCCGAGCCGTGATTCGTGAACTTGCCGCGCCACTCCCAACACTCATCCGGTCCGCGCTTGTCTACCTTCGACCAGAACCGCGCCAGTGTTTTCTCGTCAAGATATATTGCCGATCCCTCCCGCAAAGGCCGATACTGGCGCGGCCAGCACCGCGCCTTTAGGTACTCTCTCCTCAAATGGCAACCGCGCCTGAACGACAGCATCGCCCATCCGTCGAAGCTCGCCAGTCCATAGCCCGTGCCGCTCGATGATCGCCACGAATTCCTGCACATCGTGATCTCGCGTCGCCCACTCGAAATTCTCGTTCAGGCAACAGTGGCAAAACTCGTGATCGAGCAGGGCAACTCTGTCCTCATCTCCCATAATGTCCCATTCATCTTTAGCAACCCACACCAGGTAGTCAAAATCGAGATACACCTTGATCTTAGGAGAAACCAGAGATACCGCCGCCAGAACCTTGGCCCCCTTCCGTTTCGGCACCTTGTCTTGGAAGACAAAGCCAAAGCGAGCCTGCCGGAGCATTGGATGAAACTCATCTATCACTTCCTGCGCAATTCTGAGCAGTTCGTCGTCTGCCTCTTCAAAAAATCCGCCCACTATACCAGCTCCTTTTCAGCCACCACTGATTGCCTCCAAACTGATATTGGCTATCTCGCCCCGCCGCAGCGTGACCACCGCCTCGACCCAGGTATACTCCGGGTGCATCGCCGCGGCCTCTCTGAGTTTTGACCGCGCATCCCGATACCCGCGCTGCTGGCGAGATCCTTTGACCTCAACGTGGACGATTCGACCGTCCGCCAAAATTGCCACGAAATCGGGTGTGTACCTATTCCCCGGCAAATTCCACGTCACTGGCTCATAGTCCAGTCGCTCTACCGGCGACCCGAACTCATCCGCCAATAGTGCGTGGGCTATCTGGGCGAACGCGCCCTCATATTCACTCCTAAACTGGCGCAACATCGCCGCTACATCAGCTTTAGCTTTCATTGTGCCTATCCGTCAGTGGTATCTCAACGAACACGGTCCAACCGTAGATCAACCAGGTGCCCACGATATGTGCCAATCCGCCGTAGAACATCCATCCCGGGATCTCAATCATGCCACCCACCCCATATCACCTCATTTGTGATGGGCCTGCCGCGGGGCAGGCCCCACTAAGAAGGAGAGAACGATGCGGACTGATGTGGTCTGTCACCAGCCCGGCAGATGAGACGAGCGGTTGCGGTGAGCTAAGGAGGAACTCTTCCGCGGGGCGTGCTCATCTCATCTGCCCGGCCGGTGAAACTGGCCGGTCATTCGTTTACGATGTTGGTGCACCGTGTATGCCACACTCGGGAGGCAGTGGCAGCCTTTGAAACCAAACTTTCCGAAACGAATTTGATTAGGACATGCCATTCGCGGCGTCACCGGAGACACGAACCGGCACTCCGGGTTGCCAACCCGGTATGAAACCCTCCATTCACCATTTTCGCCGCGACCGCGTACCAGCTTCTCTCCTCCTTGCTGATTCATTGCAGTTGAAATTTACCGACATGTGGTCCTACGGATTCATGGCTCAAGACCTCCTTTCCAGTAATGACTATTCCTGAATTTGATTTAGGCAAGCAAACTCACCATGATACTTCAACGCTCCGGCATTGTAAGCCAGAGCTGCGTCAATTTCGCTCTTAAACTGACCCAGGTAGATTGTTCTACCATTCACCCTGATGCCGGCCTTCCACCCATTCCGGGCACAATTGACACCTTTGAATCTGCTTTGTGGATTCCTTCGGGTTGGTTTTTGTCGATTCATCTGATTCTGACTTCCAGTGCAAAGGCGCAGATTGGACCGCCTGTCATCCAATGTATTTCCGTTGATGTGATCCACCAGCATTCCCTCTGGAGCACCAAGCAGGAAGCGCGAAAGAAAAATTTTTCGCCCATTTATTTGTCCCATTGCGCGATAGCAGCATGTCTTTTTGTCGTAGACCGACCACCACCTGTGACGCATCACCAGCTCCGCGTCTTCGTCATCAATTAGAACGGATTGTCCGCGCGTCAAGGGGAGTACTATCATCGCCCCGTCCTCCGCCACTCATACTGTGCTATATAACCCGGCCGGCCAACGGCCCAGACTCGCCTCTGCGCCATTTCGTACCCGATCAGCCACCGTATGACGCGATGCACGAACCCTGGTATTCTCCACAGAATTGCATCCCGCTGTGGACTACACAGCACCGTCAACGTAACCCCGAACACGGCCACGCCGATCCCAAACTCGAGCATGTCGTCTCCTCACCTCGTCTCCCACACGAACTTATCCTCCACCTGCCGGGAGGTCACCACGTATACCCTCTCGCCCACGTGGACCGTCGCCACGTCGAACGGCTCAGCTTGTCGCACGCCAGTATCGCTCTCATACTGACCCGGGAACTTATCGCTCGCAGCATACAGGTATGCTGTGTTGAACAGAAAGGGCGACCGTACACCCTTCTTGGCCTTCAGTGTGAATGTTTCCCCGTTCCGCTTGCCGTTCATCTGCATCGGCCCTCCTTATTTGGGCTGCACGCTGCTATTTCAGATGCTTCATCCCGTCGCAACTGGCCTGGCTTCCCACCAGTACGCCGGCATCGACCTGGGGTAATTCGTTGCGATTCGTTCAGCATATGTCGCCAAGCGAATGGAGACCTGGTACTTCTGCCCGCCTCGCTCGACTAATGCGACATCGACCGGCTCGATCACACCGAGGCCACGCTGTCGAAAATCGCGCAGGGGAAACTGGCTGCTCATCGCGTACCACATCACTTCCTCAATGATGTGCTCCTCCTGCTTGCCAATAGGGATGAGCACAGCGACTTCCGGTGTCTCGTGGCTGAGCGTTTCATCAAAGTATCGTTTACTCTGCTTCTTCATTGCGCCAGGGCCTCCAGGTGGATGTCTATCTCAGGCGTCCAATTGAGAGCAGCCTTGATACACTCAAGTTGTTCATTGGTCAGTCCGATGTGCCCATTTTCAATCAGCGATAAACGCGACCGGTCAATGCCAGTTTTGTTGGATAAATCCCATTGCGACATTCCACGCGCTTCTCGTATGATTCTTAGCTGCTTACCAAGCAAAGTTGACATTACACCCTCCAGATGTTTATTCAACAACCAAAAGTGGTTATTCTGGTCAAAAAAACTCAACCACTCACAGATGTTATTATAACATCAAATTGTTGTTGTGTCAAGAGGCAAAAATGGCGATTTCATCGTTCCAAGCCACCAATTTTGTGTTAAAATAACATCAGGGGGTTGTATGGGAAATTATGATAGGTGGGCCAGTCAGATCGGCAATCGACTGCGTAAGCATAGGGAGGCAAGCGGATTATCCCAAGCAGAGATCGCCGCAAGGATTGATACATCACAACAGAATTATCAGAAATTTGAGACAGGCAAAACCTTGATCGGCCTCGAATATCTATTGGTCTTACCGCAAGTTTTTGGCTGCAAATTGACCGATCTGCTACCCGACTCGGTCGTCAGCGATTATGACCGAGCGAGGGCTAAGGATGAGCGACTGGACCAAGTCATCAGTGGTTGGGACAAATTACCCGAAGAAGCCAAGATGACCATCGCTTTCATCGTTAGCGGAGAGATGGGCAAGAAGAGGCCCTAATACTCAGCAGGACATTGCGATATTGGGAAAATCGTCAGCAACTATGAACAATCTCCCGCTAGAGGAAGCAGACAAAGAAGAAATCTCAGATTTAGCAACCATTCCTTTTCTCTTTTAGGATTTTGGCTAACAGTTCACGCGCTCGCCGTAGCTGTTTTTCCAGACAATGGATCACAGCCCGACACGACGCCTCATCGGGGGACATTGACAATCGAACCAAAGCAGTGGACGACTCGACATTATTGTTGCGATGCTTGCGTTTTCCCATGCTTACCTTTCTGTCTGTCGGGGTACACCCTATATCATAGTAATGGTAAAAGCGTAACAGCATACCCGTGTAGGGATTTCTTGATTGCCATAGGCATTTCATCCTAGAACTTACGTTCTATTCTATCAGGAAATCGTGTCGCTGTCAATGGGTTTCACAGGCAAAATTGGAGAAGATCATCATCGCCGTATTTGCTCTCTTTGGGTGCCTGATTGTCGTCGGCGTGATGATAGCCTGATTTACGCTCAATAATGACCAAGCTGCTATGGATCAGTCCGCGCCTACCTCGACGCCCGGCAGTCTGGCAGAACGCATACGCAGCCAGTGGGATCTCGAGAAGGCAGCAACGATATTGGCATCTATAACACCCGCCAGCACATCCACACCCACCAACAAGTACCCACCTGGACACCCGCAGTGGAGCTGGCAAGTAGCCTCACCGACGCCCGCGTCGTCGAAGTCACCGATGGTGACACCATCCGCGTCGAAATCGCCGGCCAGGTCTACCCACTCCGCTACATCGGCATCGACTGCCCGGAGACCCACCATCCCACCAAGGGTCTTGAACCCTTTGGCCCCGAAGCCACCGCCCACAACTCCGCCCTGGTCGAAGGCCAGACCGTTCGCCTCGAAAAGGACATCTCCGAGACCGATCACTACGGCCGCCTCCTCCGCTACGTCTGGGTAGGGGACACCCTGGTCAACGAAGTCCTCGTCCGTGACGGCTTCGCTGTCTCATCCACCTACCCGCCCGATGTCAAATACCAGACCCGTTTCGTCGAGTGCCAGCGCGAGGCCCAGGCAGCCGGTCGCGGCCTGTGGGGGCTTCCTGCCACGTCAACCCCTCCAGGCCAAATTCGTCGCCGATCTCACCGTCCCCGACGACACCGAAATGCCGCCTGGTCAGCGCTTCGAGAAATCCTGGCGGATCCAGA
>Ga0351833_1039_pt1 | contig 22330 bp, 16 predicted proteins | sample BONcelHFGM3001C5_FD_206751 | JGI IMG/M metagenome (GOLD analysis project Ga0351833, IMG submission 206751) | Enriched cells from coal bed in the Powder River Basin, Montana, United States - BONCAT cells FGM rep1 HSBNCT.FGM.300.1.C5 ...
GGACGAGGCAACTCAAATTGAGATGCAGGCGCAGGAACTGGATAGGCTGCTCGATGGGCGCGCCATACACCCGAAGCCGGACGGACCGTCCACGGCGTCTGCCCGTCCGACAAAAACCGAAATGTTCGATGCTTCGCTCAAAAGTCTGCCGCCGGATTTGCTGGCGAACCTGGAAGAGGCGGCCATACGAATCGATATGGAAGCAATCAATCATCTAATTGAAGAAATCAATACTCATAGTTTTGCTGTGGCAACTACGTTGAACGTGTTGGCGCACGATTTCAGATACAATGAGATCGCGGCTTTGTGCCGCCAGGCCAAACAGAAGGTTTCCGGTTAGAAGGGGAAGGGTGATATGGAACATAAATACGACTCAACCGAATTGCAGGTCTTCGTTGATGACCACCCACCGAAAGCGAACCTGCTGGTTGTCGACGACGTGCCACTCAATCTGCACCTCCTGGTACACTTATTGACCAAACAGGGATACAAGGTCCGGCCCGCCAGTAGCGGTCAGGCGGCATTAGCGGCAGTTCAAGCCGAGCCGCCCGACCTGATCCTGCTGGACATCATGATGCCCGAAATGGACGGTTACGAAGTGTGCCGGCGGTTGAAAGCTGATGAACGAACACGGGACATCCCCGTGATCTTCATCAGCGCCATCGACCAGGCGGCCGACAAGGTCAAAGCCTTTGAGACAGGCGGTGTGGATTATGTGACCAAGCCAATCCAACCCAGGGAAGTAGTGGCGCGTATTGAAACGCACCTGAAGCTGCGAGACCTGCAAAAAAGCCTGGAAGAAAAGAATCGGCTGCTCGAAGAGGAAATCATCGAACGGCAGATGGCCGAAGAATCCCTGCGCCAACATGCGGAAGAACTGGATGCTTTTGCCCACACCGTAGCCCACGACCTGAAGACCCCCTTGTCTGTCATCGTAGGCTACAGCGAATTGTTGGGCGTGCCCGAACTGTTACCACAAGATCGGGAAAGAAACATTGCGCATATCACACGGACCAGCTATAAGATGATCAACATCATCGACGAGTTGTTGCTCCTCGCTCAAGTGAGAAAGGTGGAGTATGTCGAGATGGAACCGTTGGATATGAGCGAGATCGTGGCTGAGGTGCAAGATCGCTTGAGCGGACTGGTCGAAGAATATCAGGCCGAAATTTTCAGCCCGGAAAGTTGGCCGATGGCCTGGGGATACGCGCCGTGGGTCGAGGAAGTGTGGGTCAACTACATCAGCAATGCCATCAAGTACGGCGGCAATTCTCCCCGCGTAGAACTTGGCGCAGACCGCCATTCTGGCCATGTCTTACAACCGGGATATGGACTACCACTTGAGGATAAAGCAGGCCACGACAGGCCTTACGCGCGTTTCTGGGTGCGTGACACTGGCTCTGGCCTTACTCCTGAGGAACAGGTCCGACTGTTCGTTGAGTTCAGTCGGCTTGAGAAAGTGCGGGTCCAAGGACATGGACTGGGTCTGTCTATCGTGCGCCGTATCGTCGAGAAACTTGGTGGTGAAGTGGGCGTAGAGAGCCGGGTGGGCGCGGGCAGCCTGTTCTACTTCACCCTGCCGGCAACGTGAACGAATCGCTAACTTCACTCTGAGTAAACTATCATGCTGATTAAACCATCATTCCGAGTAAACTGTCATTCTGAGCGAAGCGAAGAATCTACAGCTATCGGCAAGTGAGCCGATTCGCTTTGCTTAAAATGACATTGTAGGGTATACTTATCACAATCTATCTTTAACGCAGGGGGAAGCGTACACTCATGGAATCGCAGCGTAAATATTTATTCTCATGGGACTTATTGGGTAATCTGGAATTGGGGCGACCCAATCTGGGACCGCAGACTCGCCTGGAAGTGTACCGCCTGATGCAATTCTCCATGCGCGATGTGTTGGAACAACAACTTGGAGCCGATAAAACCGATCAAATATTCTACGAAGCGGGTTACCTGGCAGGACAGGAATTTTACCAACACATCATCGAACCCGTGGCCGATTTCAACGAGTTCGTCCACAAGCTGCAGGTTGTGCTTAGGGAAATGGGCATCGGCATCCTGCGAATTGAGAAAGCCGACCCGGAACGAGGCTCGTTTGTCCTGACCGTATCCGAGGACCTGGACTGCTCCGGCCTGCCCGATCTGGATTACGAAATCTGCATCTACGATGAAGGGTTCATCGCTGCCCTGATGGAAAGCTTCACAGGTATCCCATTCAAGGTCAAAGAAGTCGATTGCTGGTGCACCGGCGACCGTACCTGCCGATTTGCCGCCGAAGCTATTTTGGGATAAAATCCAATCATTCACCTGTGGAGAAATGTGCTATTCATGGATAATCGTCGCGATCCAGAGGATGAGCCACTCGAATCGATACTGGGCGCCATACGCGGGACGTTGTGGACAGGTCGGCTGCCTGAGTCGCTCCCGGATAGCCTGTCTGATCATCCATTGTTCAACGAAATTCTTGCCGACCTGGTGGATTTACACCAATTCGCCTTAGCCATTGCCAAGGGCGACCTGACCCGGCCGCTCCGCCGTAAAGGCGCAGTGGCCGGCAGCCTGAAGTCCTTGCAGGCTAACCTGCGCCATCTGACCTGGCAGACTCAGCAGATTGCCCAAGGGGATTTCTCCCAACAAGTGGAATTCATGGGGGAATTCTCCGAGGCATTCAATAGCATGGTCACCGCGCTGGCTCAAGCGAGAGCGGAATTGCAGCAGCGAGAGGCCGAACTGTCCCGCTCCAACAAGGCGCTGCATCTCGAAATCGCGGAACGTGAGCGAGCGGAAGAAGCCTTACGCCAACGCACGACAGACCTGGAAGCCAGCAACGCCGAGTTAGACGCTTACGCTCACACCGTGGCGCATGACCTGAAGAACCCTCTGTCGGCGATCATCAGCTATTCTCATTTGCTGACAGGCTATGCTATGCCGCCCCAGGAACTAAAACACGGACTGAATGTGATCCAACAGGGGGCATACAAGGCAGTCAACATCGTGGACGAATTGTTGTTGCTCGCCAGCGTGCGCAAGCTTGACGTTTTTAAGATGGATGTGTTGGACATGGGGGAAATCGTCAGAGAGGTCCTGGGACGGCTGAGGAATATGACCGCGGATTATCAGGCCGAGATCGCTTCACCGCAGGAGTGGCCGCTTACCTGTGGTTATCGTCCCTGGGTAGAAGAAATCTGGATGAACTACATTAGCAATGCCATCAAGTACGGAGGCAATCCATCACAGGTGACGTTGGGGGCGGAGGTCGATCTATTCTCTCGAACCCCAGACTCGGCCTTCAACTCTGCCGTGGACGATAGGAGCGACGATAGATACGTCCGTTTCTGGGTGCGCGACAACGGGATGGGGCTTGCCCCGGAAAAACAGACCGAGCTATTCAAAGAATTCAGTCGGCTCGGCCAGGTAGGCACCGACGGGCACGGTTTGGGCCTGTCCATCGTGCGCCGTATCGTCGAGAAACTTGGTGGTGAAGTAGGCGTAGAGAGCCGGGTGGGCGAGGGCAGCTCGTTCTACTTCACCCTGCCGGCAGTTTGAGAAACGCAAATCAATTTGACAACCGTCCGATTGTGGGGTATACTACGCCCTGTCTATTGGGGCTGTAGCTCAGTTGGGAGAGCGCATCAATCGCACTGATGAGGCCAGGGGTTCGAGTCCCCTCAGCTCCACTCTCCGTATCGCGGAGGGACAACCACACAATCATCATCACCCATCCGTGGGGCTGTGGCGCAGTGGGAGCGCGTCTGACTGGCAGTCAGAAGGCCAGGGGTTCGAATCCCCTCAGCTCCACCTTTTTGTTGCCTATAAACACCGACAATCCGGTGTTTTTTCTTTGCCCTCCACAAAACTTACTGCAATCCTACTGCAAGATCCCTCCAAGTAGAGCCTTTTGTGTTTTTGTGTAAAACGTCAATTCGATTATAATTTAACGTTAAGGAGGCCTTATGCCAATCATTATCCGTCGTATGACCGAAAATGACATCGACGCTGCCGGCGACGTGCAGCAGCGCGCGTTCCCGCGCCAGCGCGAGTGCCGCGCTTACGTTGCCTGCAATTTCAAGGCTTACCCCCGGATGCAATACTTCGTCGCCGAGACGGAGGGCCGCATCGTCGGGTACATCCAATGGACCCACAAGAGCGGCTTCAGACCGGAAGTGGTCCTTGAGCTGGAACAGATGGCCGTCGATATCGACTGCCAGGGACAGGGCCTCGGCAAGCGGTTGATCCTCGGAACGCTGCCGCAGGTCATCGAGCAGATCCACGACAGCGGCGCGCGACTCAAGCACATCCTGGTGAACACGCGTGTCGATAACTTTGCGCAAAAGCTCTATCACACCACGCTGGGAGCGGAAGTGGCAGCGACCGTCACCAATCTGTTCTCGCACGACGAGGTTTACATGGTTGCCAGGAACTTCGAGGAATCGGAGCATTACAAGCAGATGATGGTATTGACACCAAACCTGAACGATGATATGATCAATTGCTGACAACTGAAGGCTGAAAGCCAGAAAGGCAATTGAGATACCCATGAGGCTCGCGCTGCCGGCCAATTACGACCCCGACCTGTTGGCCCAGGTCAGGCCCTACGATGTGTACGAAATCTACGGTAAGCTCCCCTACGACGTAGTCGGCGGGGGTCGGCCTTCCTACATGGCGACTCCGATGGATCGCAAGAAGCTGGCCAGTTATGTCGAGGCTGTGCATCGCAACGGCATGGAGTTCGATTATCTGCTCAACGCCGCCTGCCTGGGCAATCGTGAATGGTCAGGGTCGTTCAATCGGGAGTTGCGCGAGCTGCTCGACTGGCTGAGCGAGATTCGGGTAGATACCATCACCATCGTCGCGCCCATCCTGCTGCAAATCATCAAGAAACACTACCCGCACTTCAAGGTGAAGGTAGGCATCTACGCCCAGGTAGACACGGTGAAACGCGCGCAGTACTGGGAGAGCATCGGCGCGGACGGCATCAACCTCGAATCATTCTCGATGAACCGCGATTTCGAGAAACTGGCCCGCATCCGTGAGGCGGTACACTGCGACCTGCCGCTCATCGCCAACCACTTCTGCCAACCTAATTGCCCATATCAAATTCAGCATCAGAACGGACACGCGCACGCCTCCAGCACGGACCGTCGTTTTCTGATCGATTACCCGATGTTGCAATGCAACTACAACCGCTTCCGAAACCCCCGGTTAATGATCTCCGCCAATTGGATTCGCCCTGAGGACATCCATCACTACGAGGCGATGGGTTACACTACTTTCAAGCTCATCGAGCGCAACATCCCCTCCGAAGATTTGCTGCGGCGGGCGAAGGTTTATTCCGAGCGGCGCTTCGAGGGCAACTTCGCCGAGATTCTCTTCTCGTGGGGGTTCAAGAAGCACCCGCCGAACTTCAGTTGGTGGCATTTCATCCGTATTTTCGGCCCGTGGCACGTCAGCCCGACCCGGTTCCGTATGGTCCAGGAATTCTTGAAGCTCCAGGGCTTTTTCTACACACAGGATCATTTGCCGGTCCATATCGACTCGCGCTCCATCCCCGACGGTTTCATCGAGCATTTCAAAAGGGGCAACTGCGCCGACCGGGACTGCGCTCACTGTGGCTATTGTGAATCCATCGCCCGCGATGCCGTCCACATCGAGACGGAGTTTCTAGAGAAGATACTGCCAATGTACGAGAGAATTGAATCGCTCCTGGTGAGCGGGGAGATGTGGGGTGTTAAGTCACAGGGCCGCCATTAGCGAGCGCATGGATTCGCCGGATTTCAGCCGGCAGGAAGTGATCGATACGTTTCGTTTCATCGAACCGGTCAACCGGTGGTTCGGCGGGCGACGTCCCCTCATTTCGTTCTTCAATAGAGAAAGTCGGGGATGGGACCGAGGTCGGACGTATCACGTGCTCGACGTAGGCTGTGGCTCTGGGGACATTCCAGTCGCTCTCGCACAGTGGGCCAGGCATTCCGGCTACCGCGTCCGGGTGGACGCCATCGATAACAACCCAGACACGGTCAGATTGGCACAGCAAAGGTGCCAGAATTATCCAGAGATCAGCGTATACCGGCGGGATATGTCTGACTTGCAAGGTGGAAATGCCGACTACATCCTGGCTTCCATGTTCCTGCACCATTTTAGAAACGAAGAGATTCCCGCTGTATTAGCCCATTTGTTAGCCCAGTGCCGGACTGTCGAAGCGGCATCTTGCGTGGAAGCGGCATCTTGCGTGGAGGCGGCATCTTGCCGCCTCATAGAGCCAGCGACTTGCCACCCCAAGGTGATCGTCAGCGACCTGCTGCGTGACCCACTGGCATATCTGGGAACCTGGTTATTTTCCCTGACGGCCTCACCGGTATTCCGGCATGACGCGCGGCTGTCCGTTCGGAAAGGCTTCACCATCCCGGAGCTGCGCCGGCTATTATCGGACGGCTCACTGCACCATTACCGGCTGGAAACGCATTTCTTCTATCGCTTCCTGCTGATCTTGCATAAGGAGGAACCATCTTAGACATCATGGACATCCGAATCATTGGGCTTGGCACGGCCAATGCCCCGCTAAGAGTTACACAGAAAGAGGTGTACGAGACCTATATCAGGCTGTTGTCCCTATCGTCCCAATCTCGGGATCTTTTGGAGCAGGTGCTCATCCAAAACGACTCCATCGCCTACCGCCACATGGCGATGGAATCGCTGGAAGAGTGCGTCTTAGAGAACTCACAGGATCAGCTCATCGCCCGTTACAAGAGATATGCCGTTCCGATCAGTGCAGAAGCGGCGCGCAAGGCGATAGAACAGGCCGGCCTGTCGCCCGACCAAATCGATGCCATCGTCGTAAACACTTGCACGGGCTATCTCTGCCCTGGCTTGAGTAGCTACGTTGCTGAAGAACTGGGCCTGCGCAAAGATGTCCATCCCTTCGACTTTCAGGGTATGGGTTGCGGCGGCGCACTGCCCGGGCTCGAAACAGCCTACTACTATCTCCACGCTCACCCCGGACATAACGTCCTGACTATGGCCGTGGAGATGTGTACGGCAACGATTTTCTTCAACGAAGAGCCGGGGGTGCTCATTTCCAATTGCATTTTCGGCGACGGCGCGGCGGCGACAGTGCTCACCAATCGTCCTGGCAATGACGGCCTGCGCGTCGTGGGTTTCACGTCGGGGTTGTACCCTGAATACCGGAATTATCTATACTACACGACCGAAGACTCCAAGCTGAAGAACGTGCTCAGCCCCCGTGTCCCCAACATCGGGGCCAAGTGCGGGAAAGAGGTCATCGACCATTTGCTCGAACCGCATGGTCTCGGCTATAATGATATATCCCATTGGGTTGTGCATCCTGGCGGGCAAAAGATCATCGACGCTTTCCAGCGTGCGCTCAAGCTACCTGACGAGACGATGGCGCCCTCACGGGCCGTGCTCCTGAATTTCGGCAATATCTCTTCGGCGTCGGTGTTGTTCGTGCTCGAAGAGACGCTACGTAATCACAACGTCCAGCAGGGAGATCGAATTCTGCTGTGCAGCTTTGGCGCGGGCTTCACCGCCTTCGCTGGGTTGTTGGAGAGCCTTTAACAAAACCACCGAAGACCTCACAGGCCTTGAAGATCTGTGAGGTTTATCATTGAGTCAACCAACATGGAAGGGAGAATATGAGTCCACTCGATTTCACCACACAACCTGGGTACTTTCAACTCGCTACCCGGCTGGTCTTTGGAAGTAATACTCTGAACCTGCTTCCCGGTGAGCTTGCGCCGATGGGAGCGAAACGCCCCTTGATCGTCACCGACCGAGGGCTGAACAAAGCAGGCATCGTCCGACGAGTAGAGGATGTCCTGCGCGCCGCCGGACTGAGCAGCCAGGTGTTCGACGACGTCGAACCGAACCCCAGCATCGAAACGGTCGATCGTGCGGTGGCCCTGTACCGGCAAAGCGGTTGCGATAGCCTTCTGGCTTTGGGCGGCGGCAGCCCCATCGACGTGGCCAAAGCGGCAGGGGTGTTGGTCAGCAACGGCGGCGCGGTGCGAGACTTCGTCGGGTTCAACACCTTCTCGGCGCCTCTGCCGCCATTCATAGCAATTCCGACTACTGTGGGCACCGGCAGTGAGGCCACTAACTACGCGGTAATCACCGACCACAGAATCAAGAAGAAGGTCGTGATCTCCAATTCGCTCCTGGCGCCCAGGCTGGCGATCCTCGACCCAGAGCTGACGCTCACCCTGCCACCGAAACTGATCGCCTCGACCGGATTGGATGCACTGACTCATGCGGTGGAAGCCTACCTGACAACGGTGGCCTCAGATTTCACCGACGCGGTGGGGCTTCATGCGGCGCGACTGATCGCTCGCCACATCGACCGAGCCGTCAGTCCCGCGCGCGACGCCAAAACGATGGGCCACATGCTCCACGCCAGTTGCCTGGCTGGTCTGGCTTTTAGCTACGGGCGGACCGCCCTCGTTCACGGCATGGCCCACCCGCTGGGCGCATATTGCGATGTGCCGCACGGCATGGCGAATTCGATCCTGCTGCCTTATGTCATGAAGTTCAACCGCCCTGCCTGTGAGGACCGATTGGCAGACCTGGGGCGGGCGATGGGTGTCGCCCACGACCAGACGCTCAATGGCGAAGCGGCGGATGCCTTCGTCCAGGGGCTAGTCACCCTGTCTGCGCGTGTTGGCATTCCCCTGCGTCTCTCCGAGGTGGGGGTGACCGAAGAATTCATCCCGCACATGGCAAAAGACGCCGCCGAAAGCCATAACGCGAAGGTGAATCCGCGGATACCGACGGTGGAAGAGGTCGAGGCGATCTACCGCGAGGCGCTATAATAGAGGAGGTATTACGATGGAATTTCTGCCTGGCATTCACAGTTTGGAGACGACGATGGGGCCGCGACCTGTGTTCATGTATATCCTGCGCGGCGATAAAACCGTTTTAATCGACACGGGACTGCCGGACACGCCCACTCAGGTCATTTTCCCCTATTTGAAAAAGATTGGGGTGGACCCGGCCACAGTGGACATGGCGATCATTACTCATGGCGACGTGGACCATTTCGGCGGCAACTATACTTTGAAACAGACCGCCCCGAAATGCCTGATCGTGAGCCATCGGATCGACATGAATTGGGCCTCGGACAAGGAAATCACCAAGAAAGAGCGGTACCAGATGTTCGAAGAGGAGCACGGGGTGGGCTACGACCCTGACACACTCGCCTGGATCATGGACCTCGCCGGGCCGCCCGTTCCGGTTGACATCGGCGTAAGCGGCGGGGAATCGGTGCGTATCGGCCCGAACTGGGCAGTGGAGATTTTCCATGCTCCCGGCCACACGCCTGGTCATCTGGTCGTCTGGGACCCAAAGAATCAGGGCGTGTTCATGGGCGAGGCGGCTCTGGGTTATGGCCTTTGCAGCAACGAAGGCGCCTATTTCAGCCCCCCACCCTATTACGACCGGGATGCCTATCTCGGCACGCTGGATCTGTTGAGCAGCCTGAAGCCAAAATATCTGTTCAACACACACTTTGGGATCATGAAGGATGAGGCTGTTGCGAAGTTTCTATGGGAGAGTCGCGATTATGTCGAACGCGCCGACAATGCGTTGGTTAGGGCGCTGAAGGAAGGAAACCCGGACGGCCTGAACTTGAAAGAGCTATGCGCCAAGCTTGACTCGGTGCTTGGACCTTATGAAAATGCCGGCGAGCTGGGTCCAGTGGTGACCGGCCACTTGAAAAGTATGAAGAAAACAGGTAAAATCGCGGTGAAATCCAAGACCGGCGACTACCCGCGCTGGACGCTGGTCTAGATGCCATGACAAGTTCGGGCTATTTTTACAGATGAAGGAGACGTGATCGACCATGGTAAAATTGCTCTTTGCCGACCCGGAAAGCTGCACGGGATGCCTGTCCTGTGTGATGATCTGCGCGCAACAGAACGAAGGCGTCAGCGCGCCATCCAGCGCGCGCATACACATCGACCTGGACCCTTTCACTGGACGCTATGTCGCCCAATATTGCATGCAATGCACGAAGGCGAAATGCGTGGAAGCCTGTCCAGTGGGCGCGATTAGAAAGCTCTCTGGACAGGACTATTGGTCAGTGGATTATGAGACCTGCATCGGCTGCAAGGCGTGTGTCAACGCCTGTCCGCTGGGGGCGATGTTCATCGACCCGAACAGCGACAAAGTGTTGAAATGTGAGACTTGCGGCGGCGACCCCGCCTGCGCCGATATATGCCCGACGGAAGCCCTGTATTGGGGGGATGTGGCCGACCGCAAGAATTATCTTAAGAACAAATTGGGCAGGAAGCAAAAGAAGCGCTCGAACGTGATTCAGCTTCAATAGAGGCAAACAATGGATTCTTCGCTACACTCAGAATGACAGAGCGCGATAATGGAGGAATAGCAATGAAAAAAGAGATGCACGGCTGGACCGGCAAGATTTTGCGTGTCGATCTCTCTAACCGGCGGACTGAGATCGAAGACACGGCCAATTACGCCTACGAATACATCGGTGGGCGAGGCATCGCCACACGTATCGCCTGGAACGAACTGCGGCCCGGATGCGGCCCCTTCGATGAGGACAACCTGCTGCTGATCTTCACCGGCCCGCTGACCGGCACATCCGCGCCTTACTCAGGCCGCACGACAATCTGCTCGGTCGCACCTCAGGCCTATCCAACGCCGTGGTTCAGCCGGGGCAGCTTGGGCGGCCATTGGGGCCCGGAACTCAAATACGCTGGCTTCGATGGCATCGTAGTGAAAGGCATTGCCGATGCGCCAGTCTATCTCTACATTGAGGACGGCAAGGTAAGCATCGAAGACGCCCACGCCTTGTGGGGGCTGGGCATCTACGATACACAAGCGAAGCTGTTTGAGAAGCATGGCAAAGATCTGCGGGTAATCACCATTGGGCAGACGGGTGAGAACCTGAGCCGACTGGCGATCATCAGCACGGAAACCGAGTCGGCTGTGGGCCAGGGCGGCTACGGCGCAGTAATGGGGTCGAAGAAGCTCAAGGCCATCGCCGTGCGCGGACGCGGACGGCTGAGCATCGCGCAGCCCCAGGAATTCGCGCGAAAATGCCGGGCTATTGCTAAGGAATCACATGGTTCGCACGGATGGCCTCACGACGCGGAACTTGACCCAGAAAAGGTCGCACGCTATGGCATGAAATTTCAGGCTTGCACGCAAGGGTGTGCGATGCCATGCCGAGATGCCCGCTATTACACTCGTGTGCCGGGCGTGATTCACAAAGATAAGATGTACGCCGGACAAATGGACTGCATCGCCACGCTGTTTCCGGGCATCAAGGGCACGTTCTACGATTGGCAGCTCGGTTTCGAGGCCGGCTTCGAGATCAGCACAATGAGCAATGACTACGGGGTGAACCAGTGGGATTTCATGATGGGCATAATTCCCTGGCTGCGCGACTGCCGGAACGCGGGCCTGATCGCTGACCTGGATGGACGCCCCATCAATTTCGATGACCCCTACTTCTGGGCGGACATGCTGCGGAAGCTCACCTTCCGCGAAGGTATTGGGGACGCGCTGGCAGAAGGCGGGCAGCGCATGCCGGGACTACTCGGCTTCGGGCAGGACCTGATCCAGCGGTATTACACCGGATGGGGTTTCGCCGGCCACTGGGACGGTCACGCCGACAAGATCAACTATATCTATTATCCGTACTGGATCGTGGCTGCACTCCAGTGGGCGATGGACACCCGCGACCCAATCAGCAGCGGGCATGGCTACGTACAGGCCGTCATGTGCTGGAGCCCTGACCGTTCACCGGACTATGGCATCTCTTGGGAGGCCATCAAAGAAATTGGCACAGAGATCTACGGCACACCCGATGCCGTGGACCCAGAGAGCGGGTACGCAGCGAAGGAGATTCCGGCTGTATTTCACGGCAATCGCAGCGCATTGAAAGACTCGCTGCCAATAGACGACCAGGTGTTCCCGCGCATCTTCAGCCGCAAAACGGAAGACCACCGGCCCAAGGCCGACGGGATGCGAGGGCTATCCTTCGAATACGAGTTATTCATCTCAGCGACGGGTATGGATATCTCGGAGGAAGAGTTCAACCGCATGTCCGAACGAATCGTGCAGCTCGACCGCGCGATCCAGGTGCGGCACTACGGGCGGGAACGTGAGAACGACGAGAGCGTGATCACAGCTTTCACTTATCCAGAGAACGTAATCAATCCATTCATCGGCAAACCAATAGCGATGGACCGCGAGAAGTTCCTGGAAGTGATGGACCGCTACTATCGCCTGCGTGGCTGGGACGTGGAGACCGGTGCACCCCTGCCAGAGACGCTAAGGCAAGTGGGCCTGGGCGATGTGGCAGAGGTGATGGGGAAGTAATCACACACAGTCAAACCGCCGATTATCACGTAACGATATTCGACAGCGGAACGGTCAAAGTAACCGTTGTGCCTTGTCTGGACATGGATTCGATGGTCAGCTTGCCGCCGAGCAGCTCGCCCCTCTCGATCATGTTCAACATGCCCAGGCTTCCTCGCATGGGGTAATTCTGTTGCACATCCGCCACACTGAAGCCAAGCCCGTTGTCTGTAATGGTCACAGTGAGCACATCTTGCTCATCGGCCTGAAAATTGACCCAGACGTCTGGAGTGGCGGCATGTCGCCTAATGTTGGAGATGGCCTCACGGATAATCTCGAAGATGGCTCGCTCGGCCCTTGGTTCGAGTTTGGCCATCAGGCCACCCATCTCTAATCTCACATTCATGTTTTCCGTCTCATTCAGATTGCCGATGTAGTGGATCAGCGCCGTGCTCAGGTCGTGAGACTCCAGAAAGATAGGACGCAATTCGAACATCATATTTCTGATTTGTCCGATGGCTCTGTCCAACTTGTGGCGAGTCTCTTCCAATTCGCTTCGTGCCTGGGCTGGGTCAAAATCAATCAGGCGCAAAACATATTCCAGGTTCATAGAGATGTCGGCAAGCCACTGCGCCGGCCCGTCGTGTAAATCCCGGGCCAATTTCTTGTAGATATCCTGCTCGATATTGATAAGCTGCTGTCTCTGTCGCTTGAGTTGGAGTGACATCTGCAAATTGTCGATGGCGATGGATACCTGATCGGCCAATGCCGTAAGAATTTCCAGATCAAATTCGTTGAAGGATTCCCCGGATCGCTTGTTCAGAACTTCGATGACACCAAACACCTCTCCTTCAACGATCAGAGGAAAGGCTATCATCGATGCGCTTGAAAGTCCCAGGCATTCATCAACTGCCTCGCTACGGCGCGCGTCAAGGCGCGCCTCGTGGATGATCAGTGGTTTTCGGTGGGTGAAGATCCAGCCTGCTATGCCCTGATCCGAGGGCATGCTTTGGCCCTCGACACGTTCGCCGGAACCTTGTGGAGGGGGCATCTTGCCACCTTGTACCACTGCTTTGAAAAACAGACGGTTGGTTTCTGGATACCAAACAAGCAAAGAGCCTGCGGTAGCATCGAGAGACTTGATGGCAATGTGGCAGATCTCGATTAACAGCCTGTCCAGGTCCGACTCTACGGTCGCCTTCTGCGCTGCAGTCAGCAGGCTCTTAAAGATAGACAAACGGTGCAAGTTATTCAAACCGATGCCAGTCTGAGGTATGAAATCGCTCATCGTCTCGAACTAATCTTACGGCCTTGGCGACGTTCCTCATTTATCGCTTGGGTAAGTGGAACTCTATTCGGCCCAGTGAAAAATCTCACTCCTCTCATCTGTTCCACCAAGATCTCAGACGAGAGAAAGGCGACTTACGTTCGCCCGCTTCTTTCTTTGAGGCGTTTTCCTCGCTCTCTAGTGTCGGTTCCTCCTGAGCCGTGGAGTTACCTGCGAGAGAACGGCCTTCTGGTGGGACTGATGGAGCGGAATCGTCGTCCCAAAGCTTACTGCTCCAACCGTAATCTTGTTCTGCTGGGAGCGCAGGCGTCCCGGCTGCTTTCTGTCTCTCTGCCTCAGGCTTCATGTCGGGTGGTTCCTCAAATTCATCGAGGGCGAGGGTTGCAAAGACAGGCGGTTCTTCTGTTTCTTCGACTTCTATCGAGGCCTGCCACTCTTCCCCCCTCGGTCCTCCTGCGGACAGGGGGATGGGTTCCTCCTCCTCAAAGAACAATTCTGGCATCGGCCAGCTTACGGGCAACTCCCCGTGGCTGCCCTCTTCGCCTCCACTTGCCAGCAGAGCCTCTGTCTGCTCCTCGCTCTCTGGGGCCGTGACGGTTTCTGCTACTGAGATGTCGCCTTCTTCCGGTATTTCTTCTGAGGCAGCAACCAATTCTTCCCATTCCTGCTCTAGGGGGAATTGTTCGGCAAGGGGCAGCATATCGCTCTCAGATTGGCCCAAGTCCCCCTCTTCTGTCCCCCTCATAGGGGGGACAGAGAGGGGGATGGTCGGTAGTCTCACATCCTCACTTGGGCCATACACCTTGCGGATCTGGCTTCTCAACGTGTTATCGTCGGGAATGATGTGGGTAGGCGTGCTGGTCGTTTGGCGCAGTTCCAGAAGCCCTTTGATATCCCAGGTCGCGCTGACGATGCTCTCACTAACCATACTCCCTACCTCGCCCAACGTGCCCGAATAGCGGCTGGTCATTTCTATCGGGGCGAAGAGAGTAGATCTGCCGATAAAATCAGGCTCATTTTGTCCCAGGATATTTTTGCCAACCAGGCAGCTCTGGGCACCCAGCAAGAGATTCTCCTGCAACCTGGCGGTAAAAGCGTGCCTGGTTTTCAAAAACGTGCTGTGGCTGGCAGCGGCCAACAAGTTGGCAATGACCGTTGTCCCGTTTTCCGCCAGAATGCGGCCGCTTTCTGGATACAGGACATCCTCCCCGATCAAGATGCCGAGTTTGCCGAAGTCTGTTGTGAAAATCTTCAGTCCGTTTATAGCGGGTTGGCAGAATTGCCTGTCCATCGCATTCAGCGCGATTTTGGACTGTTGGCCGATCACATCACCCGCAGGGTCGAACAAAAAGGCCATATTATGCATCTGTCCGTCTATGGTGTCAGGCAGATAGATACTGCCTCCCAAAATGTACATGCCATATTCACGGGCTATTTCTGAAAAGGTGGCCAGATAAGCATCTCGCAAGGCGCCTTCATGCCCAAGGATGGTATCAGCAAGATCTCTGCTAATTCCCCCTATTGCCCCGGCAGCAGAATCTGCCGCCCGTCCAATCATGCGGTCAAAGACGGAAGGGCTTTTCTTGATTTGGCGTTCGGCCATTTTGAGCAACGTTCGCTTCAGGCCGGGCGCGAGAGGAGGAACCAACAACAATCCACTCAACTCCGGGAAAATGACCAGGTGAGATTCTTTTACCTTCGCCAGGCGCATGAATCGCTGGATATCGCTCCTGAATTCGTCATGGCTCTCGAAAATTCGGATTTGTTGTTGTACACAGGTTACAATGAGCTCATCCATCTTATCTCCTCGTCCGTCAACGCCAATCATCTTCCATATTATAGCACGTTTGTCGTGAATCGTCTATTTACCATAGGTAATAAGTACTATTCGAGCTCTCCGTTCACCAATAACAGGTGTTATGCAGGACCTCAAAGACACTCAGGCCTTGTTTGTGGACATTAGTCGGCTCCACCACGATTACGCAACAACCGCTTGAGGGAAGTTATTCTGTTGCCATTGAAATATCACACAATGCCAACAAATGCAAATAGCAAAAATCATCCAAAGCCCATGCCGTCGGCTATGGAAAGCCGACCTACATTGAGCCTCATAATATGGCGCCCTTCACGATCAATGGAAAAGTGAGTTGATAGAGATGATGCACCAAATCCAATGGCGTGGGCGCGGAATCGCTGCGGGCATGCGCCTGGTTCTCCAAATCACCCACGAACGCACCTGGTAAATCCACCGCCCAAATAAGGTGATAGGTTTGCCCAACCTGCAACGTAACCGTGTTCGGCGAGGTGACGTAGCCCTGACCATAGTCTCCGCCGGACGGCACGTAGTCGCCGCCAGTCGCCGAGACGAACGTCGCACCGGTCGGGATGCTGCCAGTGACGACCAGGTTGGTCTGTGGGCTGGGGCTGCTGATGGCTGCCGTGTAGGTGATTCGCGCGCCGCTGATTTCCGCCGTCAACACGCCGTGAAGATCGTTGTCGACGAACCACACACCGCTAAATGACGGATTCACGTGCGTGGTCTGTGTATACCAGTTGTTGCCACCATCTTCTGTGTGCAAAATGACGCCAACTGAGGCGTGAGGCGGGACAGGCATACTTTCTCCTACCATCCAAGCCTTTTGCTCGTCCAGGGCATGGACTCTGAGCAGGTAGAAGCCATGAGAGGGAGAAGTCTGGGTGATCCATTGCGCGCCGCCGTTCTGGGTGAACCAGATGACATCGTTATCCCGGGCCACCCAGCCTGTGTTGCGGTCTACGAAGAACACGCCGTTTGTATCGAACATATCCGGATTGGCGAGAGGGGTCTGACTATCCCACGTCTCGCCGGCATCTGAGGTATGGGCGAGCATACTGCCGTTGCCCACTGCCCAGACGGTATCCTTGTCAGCGCCATAGACCTTGATTACATAGTGACCCTGAAACATCGAGGCCCCCGCGTCCTTTCGTTCCCAGATCGCGCCCCCATCGGTGGTCCGCAAAATGACCCCATTTTGGGTATTTGCGTCAAGCCCACCGACCCACACATGGTTGCTATCGATGGCCCACACCCCTTCGTAATGACCCACCGGAACCACGCCGCCTGTCTGCCGGGTCCAGGTCTGTCCGCCATCGGTCGTGTGGAGGATGGTTCCCCCATCGCCGACCACCCAGAGGGTATCCCGGTCCAGACCGTACACGCCGAACAATTCGACGTTGGGGATCTGCGAGGCATCACCCTGCCGCTGCCAGGTCACGCCCCCGTCGGTGGTCCGCAAGATGAGACCATAACCATTCGCTATCGAGCCAATCACCCAGGCATAATTCGCATCGGCAGCCCACACTGCATACAAAGCGACGTCAGGGACATCCAGCGCGCTACCTTGCCGGGTCCAGGTCTGCCCGCCATCAGTCGTGTGCAAAATGACGCCATAGCCATCGCCGACGTTGCTGCCTACAACCCAGCCGATTTCGACCGGAGAGAGAGCTGTCACCGGCGGTTCATGCGCCAAAGGCGCCCAGGCAAGGGAAGCCGGAAGACCAAACACCACAATAGACGCGCCAACCATGACGCAAAACAGAACGAGAGACAAAAGAGAATGTTTCATTAACCGTTCACTCCTCCAAGCGGTACTAACAAAATTTACCTCACTTCACAGATTACCCACAAATATACCAATATTATATCAGTAAATTTCAACTCGGCACAGCAGGCCGCCACTTCCGCAAGGCATTGATTACGTTGTCAGGCAATGAATCGACGCTAAGCCGTTGGAGAAAAGTGAGGATCATCTGTGGCGAGATGCCCTGGGCATAGGCTTCAGCTAGCGCACTGCGGGTGATGCGGTAGACCGCGCCCTCATTCACCCATTGGGCGAAGCGCGTGGTCTGGAATTGCTCATACAAACGCGCTCCCGGCTCAAAATGTACGGTGAAATCGGGCAGGACCGTCACCGTGGGCGGTGGGGCTTCGATGACCGGCGGCGGGGAGGTTTTGCCCAGCAGGGCGTGGCTGGGCGGCGCAAGCCGGAAAGCGGTGAGAACATCGCCTTCATACCCCAGATCGACCGCGCCCAGCCAGAATAACGGACCAGTCAGCAAGCGAACGATCAGCCGCGCCTCTACATCATCCCAGCAAGCAAAGTCCATTAGATAGTCGCCGGTGGCCATATCACGGATGTACCACGAGCGGTAATCCCCATCAGGTCGGGCGAAGTCAGGGTCCACTGTTTTGACCGCTCGCACCAAAGACTCAACCGACAGCCAGGTGTCCAGTGGGCAGGCTTCGGTAGGACAGCGCCCCAGATGACCGAGCACTGCCTGCCGCGCCCGCGCGGGATCATTCCGCCAACCCGTCTCCTCGATGGCAAGTTCGGAAATATGTCGCAGTTCATCCCAGGTCGGGTCGGCGCGCCATGCGGTTTGCAGGTGATAGAGTTGTGGCTCCAGCGGCCACTTCAACCACTCGCGCGCCGGTCCGGGATTGGGGCGCAGCTTCCGTTCCGCATCATATAGCAGCTCGGAGACACGAGCCACATGGAGCAAAAAGTCGAAGTAATCCGCGGACTCGGTCAGGCCCAGTTCCGCAGCGAGAGCGTCATGCGCCAGTCCGCGGCGGGTCGGATCGATAGGCAGCGGGCGCATCTGCAAGCGTACCAGCAAGCGGAACAGGTCGGCGACCAGTCCCATACCCCGTGAGCGTATGTCGGCAGGGAAATCAACCGGTGTCACCTCGAAGCGCGGCGCAACCACCTCCATTTCCGGCAAAAGGGGTACCAGGTCGGAGGGCACGTAGGCGAACTGAGCGCGGTAACCTTCCCCAATATCGTGAAAGGTGGTGTAGAGCAGGCCCATAAACCACAGGTGCTCGGCAGGGCTCTCCGGCGCAAGCCAGGGTCGCTCTCGCTCCAGGCGGCCCGGCCCGAACGCACGCGGCTTGCCAAAGTGATGGAAAAAGATGTGGGCCTTCATCTGCCCACCAGCCCGCAACAGCGCCTCCAGCGCGGCGCGAGATTCTGCCGACAGGCGGGGCAGCGCCCAGCCTGTAGCATCCACGTCGAGAAGGTACGCCTTCAGTTCGTCCACTGCGGCGGGCTGGCGTGTGGCTTTTAACTCGAAACCACGCGCTCTGGCAACAGCGCGGAGCATGTTCATGTCGTAATCGACGATACTGTCGTGCAGGTTATGCAGCATGGGATCCATCCGTTTTCCGTTCGGTCCAATTTCGGGAGTATTATAGCACGGATGGGCTGAAAAAGTGATATCCTCGTTTGGAAGCGGGCCTGGTTGCACAAATCCGTTACACTGAGTACCGGCGAAGGATCTTGGTCACTGTTGACCAAGATCCTTCACTCAGGATGGCATCGTATTGCTTCGACGCAGCTCTCGGAAAAAGCGGGCGCTCAAGTGCGCAGCTTCGGCTGTGGACAGACGTTCCTTTCGCGCGTCGAGCATATCATGACCGCATTATTGACCAAGTATCCGTTGCGCATAAACGACCAAGCGGTGATCATACGAACCGCGGACAAAGGTTCCATTACAGGTGATGAGCGTCAGATGCGAGAGACCGTCAGGCGCCGGCTCCGGTTCCCGGCCGAAGGCAGGGCCGGTACCGTAGACCCGCGCGAGCACCGATGGGTCGGTGGCTTGCTGGGCGGAATAGGTCTCCATCTCGGTGACTATGAAGCCAGCGTCAAGTCCGCTCCGCGTGTCGCGGACGATAATCAGATCGTCTGGCCGGAGGTCCTTAAGGCGAGCAAAGAGCGCAGGTTGGCCGCGCACGTCGTCGACATGCCCGGCAATCGTAGCTATGCCCGGGTCGCCCGGAATCCCACCGCCGCGATACCAGAACGCTTTCTGCCAAACCGGATCCTCGACCGGGCCCTGCGGCGCGTCCATCACATTCTTTGATGTGATCCCGACCGCGAGCACTGGGGCGCTGATCTCGAGTGACGGAATCCGCAGCTCAAGCGGCACGTCCACAGGCGAGGCGCGTAGATCGAGGTTCGGGTCGATAAGCGGTTCCGAGATAAAGGGTTGAGCCGATGTCAGCGTCACATCAGACGCAAAGGGAGCAGGCTGGTCCTCACTCTGCGGATGAGTATCACCGCCGGTGCCCGGCAAACCAAGGACCGCCGGCGCGGTCGCAGCGCCCGTCAGAGTCGCGGTCGGAGCACCCGTCAGAGTCGCGGTCGGATACGCAACCGGCGTGCTCGTCGAAGGCGCGGCCGGTATGCTCGTCGGCGAGTCCGGCCCCGAGTGCGACGGCGTGTGCGTTGGTGTGTGCGCTGGCGTTGGTGTCGGTGTGTTCGTTGGTGTGTTCGTTGGTGTGTTCGTCGGTGTGTTCGTCGGCGTCGGGATGCACGGCACGTTAGAGACGTCGTTGTCATCCATCGTTACTGCGCCATTCAAGGCCAGTGCTCTGCCGTAGATGATGTTTGCGCCGGTATTCAGGGTAATGCTCGCGTCCGCGAGGATATTCCCTGCGAACGCAGTGGTTGTATCGAGGGTCGCAGAACTGCCGATCTGCCAGAAGACGTAGCACGGGTCACCGCCATTGATCATGCTAACGGACGAGTTGCTTGCGGTCGTGAGCGTGCTCCCTATCTGGAAAATGAAGACCGCAGTAGGATCGCCCAGGGCGTCGAGTATGAGCGCCCCCGTCAACTGAGCCGAGCTATCAAAACAATAGACGCCTGGTGTGAGCGTCAGTCCGCCCAGATCCGTACCGGTCAAATTGGTATCGCACGCCTGGCCGGCTAGCGCATTGTACGCAGTGATGGCATCAGTCCGCGCCTGCTGCGCGACCGCATCATTATCGTATATCGTTCCGTTCACGGTCCCCGGGGGAAAGCCAGTGGGCGACGAACCGGCCGAGACACCCAGATCTCCGTCGACTACGGTCGGACCGGTATTGGTCACCGCCGATAACGCCAGGACCGCAAAGCTCTCCGCGGTCCCCAGGTCTGGCGCGACTGCCGCGGTCCCCAAATCTGGCTCGTCTGTTGCGACTGGCTCATCTGTCGCGACTGGCGCGACTGGTTCGTCTGTTGCGACTGGTTCGTCTGTTGCGACTGGCTCGTCTGTCGCGGCTGGCGCGACTGGCTCGTCTGTTACGGCTGGCTCATCTGTCGCGATTGGCGCGTCCTGGCTCAAGACGGTTGCTTGGGAGCCTCCCACCAGCATAGTGAGCACGACGACGAGTACCAGGCAAACGGTCCCCGCAACCGGGGCGAGGCTACTCAAACGTCTTGGCTTATTGTTCGATCCCATCCGAGACATTTTGCATTTTGCTTACTGCAGTCAGAGTGGTATGACTTGCAGTACGCGTCTCCTTTCTGTCAAGTTGATATCGGACCACTCAATCTGGGCCGGTAAGCGTCGCATGTTTCCTGGCAGAGCTTGATGCCGCCCCACAAGGGGGGTGGCGCCGCCGGCCGACTGGACTCATCCCATGTTCTCTTATGCACTGGCGATTGAGGCGCGCCACTGCGTTGACCTTCAACTTCTGTCTACCCACCTTGCGCCTCGGGCTGACACGTCTATAGAAATCTCCCTACATGAAAACTGGAACGTTTGGGTCCCATCCCGAGAAGCCAACGTTCAACACCTGCTGTGACTCGATAGACACCCCCTTTCCTCCCCCCTAACGAATAGATTCCAGAGTTGTCTCCCATAAAACACAAAAGCGCGCCAACAGGACGCGCTCACATAATCCGACCGCGGTTCGAGGGCTGAGGTAAGTACAACGTTTCACAGAACTGCCATCGCATGGTGGGAACCCTTTCCCTGTCCTTCGCGAGAGCGACGCAGGCCACCGCCTCGCCGCCTGTAACCGTTCTACATCGGGCATCCGCCGCCCAGTATATTTAGCATAACACAAAAGGCCTGTGCTGTCAAACAACCAATTGCCTTTGGAAATCCCTCGTCAGCAAATAAGCTTGACCTAAGAGCATATCCCAAGTACACTAACCTTGTGAATTTTCTGATCGGACTTTCGTCGATGACCCCACAGTTCGTCAAGGTACAGAGGAATGACCAATTTCAAGCGATGGTGGCCTGCGCTTTTGTTCTTTTTGGCAAGCTGCGGCCCCGTAAAGCCACAGTCCGGTCACTTCGCCATGCTGCCGGCAGAGGTATATCTGGACAAAGTATATGGCGCATGGCAAGCGACCATGGCTGCCAACTATATCGGCCTCGCCCACGAAGGGAAGTACCTAACTGAGCCCAGCCCTGCCGATTTGATTGAACTGGAGTTCCCAGAATATTGGACTACCGACGATGACACAGCAGTGGAATGGGTGAACCTGCACATCCTGGAAGTGCACGGCTTGGAGCCTACCTACGCGCAGATTCGCGACCGGTGGGTAGAGCACCTGAACAATGACATCTGGTGCGCTACGCTCCACGCCCGAGAGTTGATGGATGAAGGTATCCTCCCGCCCGACACCGGCAGCGCAGAACTGAACCCGGAGGGTGCGTGGACGCTTGATGCGCAATTGGAGACGGAGGTCTTTGGGCTGCTGGCTCCTGGTCTGCCGGACGAGGCCATTCGCCGGGCCATCTACTTCGCCAGAGTGACCAACAGCGGGCTGGCTGTGGAAGTGAGCGGATTCTACGCCGCGATGTACGCGCTGGCTTTCACTGAGCCTAACGTTCCAACACTGATCGATGTAGCCCGGAGCCACTTCC
>Ga0351833_1056_pt1 | contig 20428 bp, 19 predicted proteins | sample BONcelHFGM3001C5_FD_206751 | JGI IMG/M metagenome (GOLD analysis project Ga0351833, IMG submission 206751) | Enriched cells from coal bed in the Powder River Basin, Montana, United States - BONCAT cells FGM rep1 HSBNCT.FGM.300.1.C5 ...
CATCCGTAGCGGGTCATGGCGCAACACCGATCTGAAGGATCAGCAGAAGCAGGGCCACGAGAAGTGATATCACTACGACGGGGAACCCGTATCTCAGCCAGGTGAGGAACCCGATCTGCTTGCCCTCCGACTTCTCATAGATCGACAGTGCAACCATGTTCGCCGAAGAGCCGATCATTGTCAGGTTTCCTCCCAGACATCCGCCGAAGAGCAGCCCCCACCAGAGAATCGATGAGTGCTGCAGGCCTGCGATCTGAAGCGTCTTGATGACAGGAACCAGCGCGGCGATTATGGGCAGGTTGTCGGCGAAGCCCGATGCGACGGCCGTGAAGACCGTAATGACGATAAGCGAGACTATCGTGACGCTGTTTGCGGCACCGAACAGCCCGCCCTGCGCATTGTTGCTGAATGAGAGGATCTGGTACGCGATCTTGGGAGTGACCCCTGTGTATTCAAGACATGCCGCCTTCGCGAAGAGGAACATGAAAAAGAGGATTGCCCACCAGTCCACGCCCTCCTGGATGAGCATCTTTCCCCTGTCCCTGGCCATGAAGATGACAATACCCGCAAAGGCTATGGGAATTGCGACTATGCTGGTGTTCGGCATAAGTCCCAGAGCATCGTCGATCTGTTTGGAAAACCCGATGATGCCTATGAGCAGGATGAAAAGGATGCCGGTTGTCCTTACCCTCGCAATGTTCACCTCGAGCCCGGAAGCCTTCATCCCCGCAGACCTTACCTTCGCACGGGACGGGATCTGCTTCCGGAAAAGAAGAAGCAGAAGCCCCGAGATCATAAGCACGATTACCAGGGAGATCGGGGTCGACCACCGAAGGAAATCGCCGAAGGTGAGCCCGCCGGCGAAGGCGATGTAGATGCCGATGGGGTTGCCGATCATGGTAAGGGCTGAAGCGGTGTTGGTTGCAAAAACAAGCCCGATGACGAAAGGGAACGGATTCAGGTTCATCTCGTTGCAAATGCTTATCGCTATCGCCACGGCGATGAAGATTGCCGTTACCTCGTTCACGAGGCCTCCGAGAACACCCGCCGAAAGCATGAGGACCAGGAAGATCCTGCGGGGGTGAGGACCCGTTTTCTTCACAATCCATGAAACAATGTACTCGAAGAAACCAAGGGACTCCATATATGAGATCACGACCATCATCGAGATGAGGAAAAGGATGGTGGGAATGTTCATGAACTGGATTGCAGTCTCGAGATCCATCGTCCCAGAAAGCAGAAGTATCCCCAGACCGAACGCGGCTATTGCCACCCGGTGCCGCCAGAAGAGCAGGGTGCCTATAACAGTGGCCAGGAAAACTCCTGCTGCGACGACCTGTTTCTGGACCCATTGCGGCTCGTTGTACTTCAGGTAACCCGTTTCCGCGGCAGTTGCGTCATCGACAGGTATCCTGATCCTTGGCATGATCAGCGCAAAAAGAACGAAAACGATCGCGACAGTGGCGAAGAAGTAGAGAAGGCGTGCGTGCCTGCGCAGATAGGTCGCCTTGTGTTTTGAACAGATGATCGAAACCACCGATACTGGATCGGGAGTCTCAAGCAGCCGGTCGATGACATGTTCGCGCTGCAGGACCTTTGCGACACGGGCAAGGTTCTTGAGGTATTCCGCCCGTTTTTTCTTCGCCGACAGCAGAAGGATGATGAGCTTCGCTGGCTGGCCGTCCAGAGAGTTGAAAGGAATGCCTGTCTTCACCCGGGCGATTAGGATGTGGCTTTGGTCCAGTTCGTCCATCATGAGATGCGGAAGGGCTATTCCCTGTCCTATCCCGGTCGAACCCCTCGCTTCACTCGCTGTCAGTTCGGATACGAACCCGGCCTCGTCCTCGATGACGCCCTTCTCGTGGAGAAGAGCGGCAAAAGCACGAAACATCTCCCGGGCGGTTCGAACCTCGGGATCAAGCAGAACGAAGCTTTTGCTTAATGTGTCTTCGAACTTCATGGCAAACGCAGAGCGCTCCTTGACCGCATTTGTACACGGTAAAAACGCAGTGATGCATCTGCGCCTGTGCCGATGCGGGCAACATAGAACCAACGCCCCGGATTGTCAAAACGGACAGACCCACAACCGGGTGGTCATCTCCGGCAGCGATGGGAAGGAGGAAAGCAGCCTGCACCAGCCAAGTTTGAGCGGCAGTTCAGTCTTTCGAAGTCATGCCACGTGTCCAGGTCCGTTGATTCTCACTCCTCGTCAGGGGAGACATGAAGATTCTGTTGGGGGGATGGAAGGGGGCGGTCAGGGCTCTCAAATGGCGATACTGATTGCTCCGCTTACGAGGCCGTACTGCCCGATACCCTCGACCGACAGAAGGAACTCGATCAGGGAGACCAAGGGGATGAAATCCACGGAAAACCTGCTTCCAACACCAATGGAGTAGAACGGCTCACTGAAGCGCTCAGTGAATCTCCGCTTCAGGTAGGTTGATGTGTTGCCGATGCAGTAATCCTTCAGTACGCTGGCGTAACCTGCCGTTCCCCGAACGAAGAAGAACCCGTCTCCCAGAATGGACCTGTCGGCGCCTGCCTCAATGATCCAGAGCCTTCCCGTGCCATCAAAGACGTTTTCAGGGGGAGTCGGTTCTGGAAGGACCGAGGGCATGGTCTCTCCGTATCCCCCCCTGAGCAGAACCTCTGTCCCTGGGGTCACATCCAGGCTGACTCCGAGCCGCATCACACCGAAACGGTCCGACAGAGCCGGGTGGGGCTCGGAAAGGAACTGGGCTATCGACCAAGAGCCCGTGAACCTTCCGGAGAGGCATGTTCCGGAGGAAACCGCCATGAGAAGAACCGCTAACCTGATCATTGCCCTCCCCCTCCTCCGGAAAACAGTGTGAAGGTCAGCCCGGAGGCCACAGTGAAGTACCAGTGATCGAAGCCTTCGGTTCTGGTTCCGACGCTGAGAATTGCGTAGTCTCCGAACGGGACTCTCACCGCGAGAGAAGCCATGAGACCATCTTCATCAAAGTAGATCTCACCGGGACGCCCGGACTTTCCAATCCCTGACAGATAAAGCATGAGTTCACGTGAGTATCTGCCTGCAGCGGCTTCAATCGAAACCGGGCCGGTTTGGCGTTCAACACCCAAAAGCAGCCCCGAGTGTTTCTCGGAGTAATCGCCGTGAAGGTCGAAGGGCCACGCCGTGCCCCCCGTGAGATAGTCCGGTGTGTTTGAGGTCGGATGGAAGTTTGAGATCATCCAGAACGGAGCGGAAACGAAAACACCCCAGTCATCGTTGATCCCCGCGCTCAGCCGAAGGTTCCATGCCACCGCTGGAGTATCCGTTTCAGGGGTAGCCGGAGCAACAAATCCGCCCTGAGCCTCCACTTGCAGGGACTGAACCGAAACACAGAGAAGAAGGGCCAGCACATTCCCGATCATGTGAAACCGCCGTTCTGCAACATGGTGCCGTAAAGGGTCGCGGCACGAGATGCATTTCAGGATCGAACCGTTTGCCGGCCTCTGGAACGGTTGCCTACCTGGGCGGTAACAGTCTTACGGGAACAGAAACGGGAAGGTCACCCTCCTGTTCCGGAGCCGGCGAGAACTTCATCGCTTCAACCTCTTCAAGAACAGCGTCATGCAAGCCTTCCAGCCCTTCCGAGCAGGTTACCTGCGTGAGTGTGACATCGCCTTCAGGAGTTATGGAGAAGGCGATCAGGATTTCGCCGGAGGCGTTGGGGTCGGTGGAGAGCAGTTCTTCATACGCAGATGATATCGTTGTGTTCAGAACAGAAAGCTCCGCCCTGACTTCACTCATGTCCCGGGGGCTGTCGGGTACCGTGACATCTTTCGCGTGAAGCGAAAAACAACCAGAAACAAGCAGTGCAAGAACAACTTTCATTTTACTCTCCTTGATCCTTCAATGGAAACATGATGATAGCGAACTGATGTCTGCGCAGTCAAGAGGGGCGGGGCAAATAATCAGGCAAAAACAGGGAGAGGCCAGTGATTCATGTCGACAGCCCGTTCCAGCGGTCAACCAACCCGCTATCCCCCCAATCGGCCCCGCTCTTTGAACCTGAGGTGCGGCCTGCCCAACAGTATCAACCCGCATCGAAGCCTGAAGACCAGTGCTGCCTGGGAACGAAAGGCTCGTTTCTGCTGTCATGGGGTATTGAACCCTGGAATGCCGGGTTCCACTGTTGCCCCCGGCTTGTCCCGGCAGCCCGTGCAGTCGCAGGGTCCCCGCCGGCCTCGGTGAATCGAACGCCCAGAAAAACATTTGAGCGGCTGCCCCGGGGATTGGAGGATACAAGGCGAGTCAAGAGGGGAAGGAAAGCTGCTGAAAAAGAGAGGGCTGAAAAAACAATCAGCGTCGTAATCGTCAAATGAAGATTAGCCCGGATCAGACCAGGAACGATGAGATGGCCCAGTGACATCCCGCATTCTGTCGGGAATTGACCGGGGCGCTCTTCCTTTCGCCCCTTCAAACAACTATCTTGATGGACTTGAAAAGATGGAGCTTCGATCTCTAGTCTCCATGGAAAGGAAACCTACTTGTGGGCATGATAGGACGCAGGCAGTTGAAGACTCTCCTCCTTCACAGACCATTCATTGTTCCGATCCTGACCGCCAGGCTGATGCTGTCGCAAGGAATGCTCCGGTATCTTCTAAAACGGAACGAAGGGGAAGCCCCGCTTGGCTACTACACGATGGGAAGAGACATCTTGCTGCATTACAGCCATATCGAATGGTCCAAGCTTCGACCCCGCCCCGCCACGGTGGATGACGGCACCCTCAAAAGACTGATGGACATCGATCATGGTTCGGCATACTTCCAGAGATCAGTGGTGAAGTGGAACTGCACGCTCTACGCGCTCTGCAGAACTCTGAAACCGGCGACAGTGGTGGAGACCGGTGTCTTCTGGGGGCTTTCCTCATCTCACATCCTGCAGGCCATGCGGCGCAACCGCCAGGGCACCCTTCACTCCATCGACGTTACACCGGACAAACTGCTGGAACGTGGCCTCCAGTCCGGCGTGATCGTCCCGATGTCTTTGAGGGATCGGTGGAACCTCATCCTGGAAAGATCCGACCTCGTCCTTCCGGATCTTCTCGGAAAACTGGGAACGGTGGATGTCTTCATCCACGACAGTGATCACAGCTACGAGAACATGATGTTCGAGTACGAGCAGGCCTGGCCATTCATCCGTCCGGGCGGACTGCTCCTGTCCCACGACGTTGACCCTGATGGTAGTCCCTTCATTGATTTCGCGAACAGGGTCGGAGCCCGTTACTACGTGAAGGACTTGATCGGCATTGCAGTCCGTCAATAGCCGCCGCGATGCCCTTTTGCCGGAACCTTCCCAGTGCGCTCTCATCCGCATTGATGCAGTCGGCGAATGCACAGCCTCTACCGGGCCGGGTTTGCTGTCAGGAACTCTTTCGAGGAGCCTTTTCGGTTCCGGCGATGGAGATGCACAGCACCTCAGGTGCGAGAAGGTCAGGTAAAACACCTCCGGATATTCCTCCATGACCTGGTTGTCCAGCCGGTACCCCGGGCTACGAACAGGAAGTGGCTCGAATCCGAAGGTGGCGTGAGAACCGAAATGCTGACTGCTTAATGGGCCTCATTTCGGAGATGGCACTTCCAGTTCGGGACCGATCATGTATCCCTGACCCGGAATGAGTGATGTACGCAGGACTGCGGAACCGGAATCATTACCCCGATCAGCCCAAATAATGAAATCCTGTGCATTCTCCCGCGATTCTCTGCTGGAGATAGAATCGATGGGGGAGTGGGGGCGTAGACGCAAAGGGCCAAGGCTGTTCAGACAAGCCGCACAACCCATTTGGCCCAGCCCGGCTCGTCTTGGTTTTCACGCCTTGAGTAAGACTTGAGGAGTTGAGGGAAGCGTGGGGTTGGTCACACTGCCCCATTGACTACGTTCTTGACATACCATGGCCAACATTAAATGATTTAGCATGGCAGTTTGCGAAGTGTTCCATTCCCTGGCGTCAGGAGGAATCCGATGGAATCGATCATCAGTTGCTTCTGGTTTGCCTTGCTCTACTCAGTACCAATCAGCCCCCTTGTTCCCTCGGCCGCATCCCCAGGTCCAGTCGATCACGAGCCTCTCAATCTAACCAGCAGCGAGCCGAACAGCGGTTGCCTGATGCGGGCTGCTTTTCCTGCCAGTGACGATACTCTTGTATCTCAGCCGTTCGTTTACCAGCATGTCTGGAACGCATGGCCCTGCTACAGCGGAATTGACTACATGCTGGCTGAGGACTGCTACCCGGTTACCGACTTTCAGATCACTGATGTCTATGTCTGGATGATCTTCACCTCGGGAACTCCGGTAACGCAGTTCAATCTCGGGCTGCAGGGTGATTCGAACGGGCCGGATGGAACCTTCATCTGGTCGAGCTCCGAAACCGAGATATCCAGTACGCCCACGGGTTACACCGGATGGGGGTACGACTTCTGGTGCAGCCACATCACTATCGCTGATCCCCCTGCACTTTACGCCGGGTCAACATACTGGTTCTGTCTACAGGCGGAGAGCACATCGGGAGTCTACTGGCTGTTCACGAACAACCCGCCGGCATGGGGAGAGCAGGCCATGGAGAGTGAGGACAACGGTATCTCGTGGTCGATCCCGACGTGGGATTTCGGGACTTTCATCGTCATTCAGGGAACAAGCACCTCTCTGGAGCGTCAGACCTGGGGCGGGATCAAGGCCGTTTGCTGGTAGCGGGAGCCAAAGTCACATGCCATTAGCCGAGATCCTGGCCAGGAACCCCCTCGATCGCTACAGGGTTCAATACAGCTTTATCTAATCCGTCTCGGCTGGATCAGGCTGGAAGGGGTGTCACCATGAAAGGGTTGTTGCCCGGTCTTCTGCTGCCTGCGCTTCTCTACTCTTATCAGTCGTTTCAGTCGTTTCAGACGAACTGGTCGTCGGGTCCCGGTGTTCCAGGCCCCGTCACCAACTGGAGCGATACCTTCGAGAGCCATCTTCGATGCAACTTCGAGGACATGCCTGGAGAGCTGTTCCTCAACCTTCAGGTCGGTAAGCACCAGGTGACGGATGACCTGGTCTTCGGGGAGCCTGGCGCAGTGGCGGACATCAATGGTGACGGCCACCCTGACATAATTGGGGGTGGCAACAACGGCGTCGCCTGGTTTGAGAACGACGGTTCAGGAGGCGGCTGGGAACGGCATGACGTAAGCGGCTGGGGGGAGATTTATGCCCTCCAGTCCTGCTGCGCCGTGGATGCCGACGGTGATGGGGATATGGATGTTCTCGGGGCCGAGGGTTCCACGACATGGCACCGTATCTACCTCTGGATCAACACCGACGGGACGGGGCTTAACTGGGAGACCAGCATCATCGCCGACAACCTTCTTTACAGTCCAGAGTTTGTCATCCCTTACGACATTGATGGCGATAGCGACCCTGATGTTGTTGCACGGATAGGTGGCGGTGCCAGCGGACAGATCCGCTGGTTTGAAAACCCGATGCCCGGTCGGTCCTCAACAGACGAATGGACAGAGCATCTGGTGGGGGTGAAGACACAAATCAATCAGATCTCTTTGGGTGACATCAACGGTGACGGTTGGATGGACGTGATCAGCGCTGCCGAATGCAACAACAAACAGTTGTCCTGGTGGGAGAACCCTGACGGTACGGGAGATAACTGGGTTGAGCATGTAATCCTGAACAACTACGGCTATGCCCGGGCTGTCACTTCGGTCGACATGGACGGTGACGGCGACATGGATGTGATAGCGGCCGGATTCGACATGCTATGCTGGCTCGAGAACACAGACGGATCCGGTCTGTCATGGTCTCAGCATCCGATTCCCGACCCCTTCGTCATATGCAACCGGATCGTCGGGGTAGACCTTTTCGGGAATGTCAATCCGGTGATCCTCTGCACGTATGGTTCCAGCGGCACTGCCAGGCGTTTTGTTCTCAGGGAGCGGATGGACGAGGGGGCTCTGACCTGGAGGATGCACATTCTCGAGAAGGGCTTCTGGTACAGCGGACTGGCTGTGGAAGACATCGATGGGGATGATACTCTGGATGTGGTCACTTTTGAGCATGGCAGCCGCATATTCTGGTCGAGTCTTGGTTACCCAGACATGGGCTGGCTCACCTCCTCGATCCTGAATGTGAACAACTACCCGCACTGGGATGAGGTGCAGTGGGAGGACAGCGTTCCTCCGGGATCATTCCTCGGGTTCCGTGTTCGGAGTTCGAACGATCCCGCTGATATGGGGGAGTGGTCGGGTTACATCGAGGAGCCTGGAAGCCTTGAGGGTTTTGTTGACAGCACCCACCGCTACCTTCAGTACCGCGTTGTGATGGAGTCCGGTGGTCGTTTCATAACCCCATCGCTCGATGAAGTGATCTTCCTGTGGGACTGGCTTGGAGTCGAGGGGTCCGAAGACGTAACACGCCTTCACCCCGTGACCCCCAACCCGTGTTACGGCCCCGTGGAGCTGCGGTTCAGTCTTGCGGAGCCGGGTCCGGTTACCCTTCATGTGTTCGATCTGTGCGGCCGTCTGGTGGCTTCACCGGTTGCTGGCATGGTGTCGGGCGGTGAACACTCGGTTCAGATTGCTTCCCTGCCTCCGGGAGTGTACTTCGTGCGGATGACTGCCGGAGAAGACATTCTGCGGGAGAGCTTTGTTCTGGTGAGAGAACGGTGATTCGGGGGGTGCCCCCCTAAATGGTGATGAACCCGATTTTCATCGATTTGTTAACCAGAAAAGGGGGGTTCGAGCTGAGAGCTAATTGGCGCCTCGTGAAGGACTTGAACCTCCGACCTAGTGGTTAACAGCCACCCGCTCTACCGACTGAGCTAACGAGGCGCCGAAGCGTCGGTAATATCGTAACGATACGGTTTGTGTCAATGGAAAGGGCCCCCGGGTGGGGGCCCTTGTTGTTCTGTCCTAGAGCTTGATGAGGTTCAGGGTCTGAACGGTTCCGGCTTCGGAGCGAACCATGGCAAGGTAGGTTCCGGCGGGAGCGGCAGTGCCGTTCATGGTGCCGTCCCATATCCAGTGGCCTGTTGTGGTTCCGGTGGCAACCATTCGACCGTAGATGTCGAAGAGCTCAACGGTGGCTGTTGGCGTGCCCTCGATGAAGAGGGTGACGGCGCCGACAAAGGGGTTGGAGCCTGCACGGATGGAGAAGCCCTGGGTTTCTGCGGAGGACTCGTCGCCCACACCTGTGGAGAGATCGATCTTGTAGATCTTGTCGTTGATGGGGTCGGCGACCCAGAGGTAGCCTTCCGGGTCCATCGTAACGCCCGTGGCATAGGGAACAAGGGCGGGTTCGATGAAGTCGATGACCACGTTGCTGGCGTTGTAGAGCCTGAGGGTGTTGGTCGCGTGGTTGGCGGCCACCCAGATGTGGTTGTCGGCGTTGATGGCGATGTCTTTGGTCTGGGAGTAGCCGACATAGGTTCTGTGAGTGATCCTGTTGAGAACGTTGGGAAGATCGTAGCGGTAGCAGGCGTTCTGGTTCACGGAGGAAAGGTAAAGGTAGGTGCCCTTGACTTCAAGTCCCGTCACCGACGAGACAGGGTTGCCTCAACCACCGCACATGCTGGTTTTTGTGATGAACGTACCGTCGGGGGTGTACTGGTAGACGTACCCGTCGGTGCCGAGCCAGCCACCCGGGAGAACCCTGTTGAGGTTTTCGCTGTAGGCGAGGCCGGTGGGGTTCATGGATTCGGTGTAGTTGAAGTAGAAGGTGCTGATAATTGCGCCGGTTGCAGGGTTGACCTGGTGGACGAAGCGGGTGGTGGCGTCGAGTGCCCAGAGGTTGCCGTTACCCCAGGCGAGACCGCTGATGTTGGTGTCAGGTGCGTCGAGCGTGAGAACGACTGATTTTGCCGAAACCAATGCCGCCAATAGCATTAAGAGAATCAGGGCGCGTTTCATGATACCTCCTTTGAAGACGCAGAACATCCTTTGTCGATTCGCTGATAAAACTAGTGTCAGTCGAACCGGATGTCAACTGTGTACATCACGGGCCAGTTCTTGCCGGTGATCAGGAACTGATCGGTCTCGGGAATGTAGGCGATCCCGTTCATCGCCCCCGCGCCCGGGGGAGTGATCGAGCTGAAATCGGTCACGGATAGCACACGGCCTGTTGCGGGGTCGATGGTGAGGATCCTGCTGGAGAGCCATTGATTGGCCCAGATGTAACCCCTGGCGTACTCCAGTTCGTTAAGGCCGGACTGAGGGGCGCCTGACAGCGCAACCGTGAGGGTGTTTCTGACTTCCATGGTCTTCGGGTCATGGAAGTGCAGTGTTGATGTTCCATCGCTTCTGATTACGCTTGTGCCGTCGAAGCAGAGCCCCCACCCCTCGCCCGGGAGGGGAAGGGTTTCGGTTATCTGGAGCGTTGCGGGGTTCACAACGAGGACAAGGTTCTCCCTCCAGGTAAGCACAAGCATCCTGGAGGGGGAAGTCAGGGTAAGGCCTTCGGCGAAGAGGCTGTCGGGAAGCCTTGTCATCGAGGTTACCTCACCCGTTGCCGGATCCACACGGCGGATGCTCGACTGTCCGTAGCGGCCGCTGCTCTCGAAGAGAACATCCCCACAGAGTTCGAGACCCTGGGTGTAGGCCCCGGGGTCATGCCCAATGATGGCCCCGAGGCTCCAGATACCCGAACACAGGAAAGGAAGGAGAGTCGGCACTATCGGTGTCCGCCCCCCTGGGAGCCCTGGCTGGAACCGCCACGGGAGGGCGGAGGGGATGATTGTTCAGGCGAATCCTGCGCGTTCGTGAAGTCGTCAGCGAATCTCCGTGCTCTGAGCGCTATCGCTTCGGCCGGTGGTTCGGGAAGGTTCCCGGCCAGAATGACCGATCTGACCCATGCCGCCCTGTCGGAAGGGGAGGGGTGGGTCTTCCAGAAGCCCTGAGTCCCCCCGCCAAGCGCCATCCTGTCCAGCACAAGGGCCAGAGCCGATGGGCTGTAACCGGCGTCAGCAAGAATGTGCACGGCAAGGCTGTCGGCCGCCCTCTCGGAGTCGCGGCCGTAACCGGTCGTTACTATCGTCTCGGTGATCTCGGAGACTATGTCGCCGTAGTTTTCGGCCATTTCCCTGACGTCGTCACCGCCGAGATGCCTTGCGCTTTCGGTGCCAAGAGTGGTCCATGCGGCTGTCATCTTCGCCCGGCTGACGGCTCCCACACCGTGAGCGAGAACAACATGGGCTATCTCGTGGGCCAGGATGGCAGCCATCTGGTCCTCGTTCTCGGCAAGGTCGGAAAGGCCCCTCGTTATGAAGATGAGTCCGCCCGGGCAGGCCATGGCGTTGACCTCTGGTGAGTCGAGGAGGAGGAAGTGATAGCCACCGTAGGTGAAGGGTTTGGGCGAGTAACCAGCCAGGGCCGTCCCCAGAAGGTTCAGGTAACCGGTCCTGCCGGAATGCCAGTCCGCAGTGTAATTGGTGAGCATGTATGCCGCGACGGAACGGCCAAGGTAATACTCTTCGGTGTCGGTGAGTTCGCGGTTGGCATCCTGAAATGCCTCCACGACGGTAATGGCGCTTGTGACTTCGTCGCTCTCGATTATGTCGGTGATGCCCGAAGGGATGTCGATCCCCCAGGCCAGAAGAGCTATGAGAAGGATTGTCATCGTGTTACTCCCCCGGGGGCTTCTTCGGCAGGAATAAGCCCTCCCGCGGCAAGGAACGCCCCGACCGCCTGTGGTGATGTCTTGATCTGCTCCATCGTGTCCACCAGGTCGAACCTGAGGTTCTTGCCCTGCGCGTATGTAGCCTCGACGTCGGCGTTGAACCCCCGGCCCGCGAGCATTATCATGTCGGGGTCCTGTTCGCCGCCCGAACTTCCGCGACTGAGGACGGCGCCGGTAAGTGATGTTGAGTGAAGCCAGCCCTCAACGCCTGAGGGTATCTCCACTTGGAACCAGGCGCCCTGAGCGCCCTTAACCGTAACCTCGGTGCCGAAAGGCACGGTCGTTATGGGCTGGGCGTAATGCACCGGCCTCGGGAAAAGGCTCTGGTCACGGGTCTTTACCGTGGCCATGCCTCCCACCTCGATGTCGTCGGCGAACGCCATGAGCGTCACCGAAAGCAGGATCAGTACCGTCAGCTTCATTGCCTCTCCTGTTACTTTGAAGAAAGGTTCCAAACTCCGTCCCACTGCGGGGACGGTCCATCGCGGAGCATGTTTTCACAACGGGCTGCCATGTTCGCCGCAGCTGGGAAGTCGATCGCCCTGAACATGGGAATGGCCCCGGCGAAATCACCACTGGCATAGGCTGCCAGGGCATGTTCGTACGAGGCGCTCCAGTCCGGCAGGACTTTGAACGGGGTGTAGAGGGACACGGGTTTCGTCTGGCCGACAACCCTGACCGAATCGATGTTGAGGAACCGGATCGCGGGGGCGGCCTCTCTTGTGCTCCCCGAAACCAGGAGCCTTGTTCCGTAGACCTTGTTGACCCCTTCAAGCCTGCTGGCGAGGTTCACGCTGTCGCCCATGATCGTGTAGTCGAAGCGTTTCTCACTTCCCATGTTGCCCACTACCATGGGTCCGGTCGAGAGCCCGATCCGGGTTATGAGACGGGGAAAACCGAGCTTCCCGATCTGTTCGTTCAGTTCGACGTGAGCGGCCTGGCACTCCATGGCGGCCCTGCATGCCCTTTCAGCGTGGTCGGTCATTGGAACCGGAGCGCCCCAGAATGCGACAATGGCGTCGCCCTCGAACTTGTCAACCGTGCCGCCCCACTTGAGGATGATGTCGGTCATGGCGGTGAGGTAGTGGTTGAGAAGCGTGACAAGACCCTCCGGTTCGAGCTTCTCGCTGATGCTTGTGAAGCCCTGGACGTCGCTGAAGAAAGCTGTCATCACCCTTCTCTCACCGCCGAGGGTGAGGACGGAAGGGTTCTTGACCACCTGGGCAACGACCTCGGGGGAAAGGTACTGGCCAAATGCCGATCTCAGAAACTTCTTCTGGCGGTTCGCCCTGAAGTTGGCCTCGACCGCGCCGGACAGAAGGGCGAGCATTCCGGCGGAGAGGGGAGTGGCCGCGTCCATCCATACGCCGTTTTTGAACATGACGAAAACGGCTCCCGCATAGCCGAGAATAAGGACTGCCCCTGCCGCGATTGAGCCTCCCACCGAGGGTACCACCAGCATGACTATCCCGATCGCCATGGCGAGAAGAACTGTGATGGCGACCGGAACCAGGGGATTGGGTCTTTGGATGCCCCTGCCGGTCATCAGATTGTCGTAGACAGTGGCGTGCACCTCGACCCCGGGATAGTTGGCGCTGAATGGCGTGGGTTTGAGGTCGAAGAGGTCAACAGCGGTGTAACCAACGAGGACGACCGCGTCTTCGAAAACCGCTCCCGTGTCTCCCGCCAGCATCATCTCGAACACTTCATCGGCTCCCAGCGTGGTGTAGGTGCCCCTTGGTCCCATGAACCGCGGAATGAAGGTTCCGTCATCGGAGACCGGAATGCTGTTTTGCCCCAGATGCAGCCTGCCGCCTTCGATGGAAGGTGTTTCACCGGAGGCTATCAGTGCAAGCGCAAAGCCCGGGGAAGGCATCATTCCGCCCGGGGTCCGGAAGAACAGCGGTACACGTCTGACCACGCCGTCGGGGTCGGCCTGCACCAATGGGGAGGCGAAAGCGGCCGCGCCCGCGGCTATCTCGGTGACGGGGAACCGTGCGGAGGGATAGAGTGGCCCTTTTTCAGATGCGCCTTCCAGTTGGATCAGTGCATTGCCGGGGATGGGAGCCGCGGCCGAGTCGAGGAAAAGATTGGCAATGAAGACGGTGGGAAGGCTTGATGCCATCTCCCCGAAAAGGCTGTCTTCAAGGGCGCCGTACATTGAAGAGGTTTCGAACGTGATATCGAAGAAAAGGGCCTTTGCCCCCTGGTCGGCCATGAAACCGGCAAGGTCGGCCCATATCTCCCTTGGCCATGGCCATCCGATCCAGTCCATGGATTCCAGAGACGACTCGTTAAGGGCGATTATGATGACTTTCGGGTCGGCCAGTTCGGGGGCTGGTGACATGCGGCACCTGGCGTCGTAGGTCACGGCCTCAAGGTTGCGCATGGCGCCGGAGTGGAGGAGAAGTGCGAAGAGGATGCCCACAACGGCCGCAACCCCCAGTGCCCTCAGCTTCAGGGTCTTTTCTGACGGTCCTTTGGAAAAAGCCATAGTAACCTCCGTGCGCCACCGATAATATGGCGTTATGGATAGCCGCAGGGGCGGTTTCTTCCGCGCATGTTATAATAGAAACCAACATACGGGAGGAAGATATGGCCGAAAGGCTGCCTACCCTGGCTGTGGTGGGCCGGGTGAATGTGGGGAAATCCTCACTATTCAACAAGATATGCGGTGGACAGGGTGCAATTGTTGACAATGCCCCCGGCGTCACCAGGGACAGGAAGTTCGCACTGGCCGAGTGGAACGGCAGAAGGTTCCTCCTTGTCGATACAGGAGGGCTCTCGCCCGACAAGGATGATCCCTTTCAGGAGGCCATCCGACGGCAGGTCGCCTTCGCGGTCGACGAGGCGGACGCCGTGATATTCCTTACGGACGGCACGACGGGTGTGCACCCCCACGATGAGGAGGCATCCCGGCTCATACGCAAAAGCGGTCTTCCAGTCATTCTTGCCGTGAACAAGGTCGATACGGCCGCCAGGCTCGAGCTGGTCCACGAGTTCAACGCACTCGGTCTGGGCAAACCGTGGCCGGTGAGCGCCGCCCATGGTCTGGGAGTTGCAGACCTTCTTGACCACGTTCTGCCGTTCCTCCCCGAGGTACCCGTTCCGGATTTCGAGGGTGTTTCGGTTGCAGTCATCGGCCGTCCAAACGTGGGCAAAAGCTCGCTGGTGAACCGCCTGTGTGACTCGGAGAGGGCCATAGTCAACACCGCCCCCGGAACGACTCGCGACTCAACCGACACCATCGTGAAATGGAAAGAACAGGCTTTCCGGATCATCGACACAGCGGGTCTTCGCCGCAAATGCCGCAAGATGGAGGATGTCGAGTTCTACAGCACTCTGAGGTCATGGCGCAGCGCCGAGAGCGCGGACGTATGCGTTGTGATCCTCGACGGGGCCGAGTTCCCCACCGGTCAGGACGCCCGCATACTGAGCCGCATCTGGGAGATGGGGAAAGGCGTGCTTATCTGTGTGAACAAGATAGACCTCGGTGTTGACCGCAACCTCTGGATAGACAGCATAGTGCAGCGTTTTCCGCCTGCGGCTGACATACCGCTCATGTTCATAAGCGCCCTCGAGGGGAACGGTGTGGGCAGGATCCTGCCCACGATAAGCCAGATCGCCGAGAGACGGGCCGTGAAGCTCACCACAAGCAAGGTGAACCAGCTCCTTCTGAAGGTCGTGCGTGAAGTGGCTCCGCCCTCACCGGGCGGGAAGCAGCTGAAGTTTTTTTACGCAACCCAGGTTCGCCAGTCGCCCCCCTCGTTCCTTCTTTTTCTGACCCGTCCCGACCTTGTTCCCGAGAACTACCGCAAGTACATCGAGAACTCGTTCCGGAAGGAATTGAACCTCAAGGGAGTGCCAATGCACATCGTTCTGAGAAAGAGGGACCATTGATACCTGCGCTCATTCTCGCAGCAGCTTTTCTGACGGGTTCGATCCCTTTCAGCTGGTTCATGGGAAGGTTGATGGGAGTGGACCTTCGTGAAGTGGGGTCGGGCAACCCCGGGGCGACCAATCTAATGAGGAGCTGCGGCAGGTTCCCAGGCATTGCGGGGCTCTTTCTCGATGCCCTGAAGGGCGCGGTGCCGGTTTTGGTCGTGCTTCAGTCCGTTGTTGACTGGCTTCCCGCGGCTGCGGCAATGGCCGCCATACTCGGTCACGTGTTCATGCCCTGGTTCGGCTTCAAGGGGGGGAAAGGCGTGGCCACTGCTCTTGGTGCCCTGCTTGTCCTGTCACCCCTTCCCCTGCTGTGTTCGCTCGGGGTCTTCATCGTTTCGGTCGCGCTGTTTCGAATGGTGAGCCTTGGGAGCATCCTCGGCGTTGCCGCCCTTGTTCCCTTCGGCCTGCTGTTCGGGGCTGACACTTCGGTGACGATAGCCTTCGGCGCCGTGGCTTTCGTCGTGATTCTCGGCCACCGCAGCAACATGGGCAGGATAATCCGCGGAACGGAAAGGCGTCTGGGCTCCAGGTGACCAATCTGCCCCTTCTGATGAAGAGCCTTGTCGACAAGGACCTGAGGGTACGGTACAAACGCAGCGTACTGGGCTTTCTCTGGTTCCTTCTGAAGCCCCTTTTCAGCATGGTCGTGTACACGGTCGTCTTCACCCGGATCATACGTTTCGGGGGGGCCATAGAGCACTTCAGCCTTTTCCTTCTCACCGGTCTTCTGCCCTGGAACTTCTTCAGCGCCTCCCTCAGCGCGTCAACGAGAACTCTGCTTGACAATCACAGGCTGATAAGGAGCGTCTACTTTCCACGGGCGGCCCTTCCGGTCGCGGCCGTGATAGCCAACGCCGTACACATGGTGCTGGCACTGCTGGTCCTTGTGCTACTTCTCTGGGCGTGGGGGCACACGCCTTCGCCTGCCCTGCTTTCGGTCGTGCCGGCCCTGCTTTTCCTGTGCCTGATGACCTCGGGGCTCTCCCTGACACTGAGCATATGGAACGTCTATTACAGGGATGTGGCGCAGTTCCTCGAAGTGCTCCTTCTGGCGTGGTTCTACGCCAGCCCGGTCATCTACCCGCTGGGCACGGGTGTGCTTCCCCCGGGGGTCGAATCGGTTATCCGTTTCAACCCGCTCTCCGGTGTCCTGGAGATGCTTCACAGCTCGATGTATTACGGCAAATGGCCTCCGGCGTGGTGCTGGATCAGCGGCGCGGCCTGGTCGGCCGGTCTGCTGATTCTGGGTCTGGCGGTGTTCAGGCGGTACGAACCGTCAGTGGTAAAGGAACTCTGAGATGGCGACTCCCGGCACCGTCAGTTTTACCAGGGTCGGGCTTGACTACCGCCTGTACCGCGACCGGAACGTCACGCTCATGCAGACCGTGATGAACCTCTTCGGCCGCGGAACGAGCCGTTCCATGTTCACGGCCCTTTCCGGCGTTTCGTTCAGCTTTGAACCCGGTGAGGCCGTTGCCCTCATAGGGGCGAACGGCGCCGGCAAGTCAACAAGCCTCAAGCTGCTGGCCGGTATCTACCGCCCCACTTCGGGCACAGTCTGCACAGAGGGAAGGATTGCCAGCCTCCTTGACCTGGGCGTCGGTTTTCATCCGGAGCTGACCGGGTCCGAGAACGTGATGCTCAACGGAGCCCTCCTTGGTCTCTCCCAGGGAGAAATGAAGGCCCTGATGCCCGGAATCGCAGGGTTCGCGATGCTCGAGCGCTTCATGGATACTCCCGTTAAATACTACAGCGCCGGGATGTTCATGCGCCTCGGGTTCTCGCTGGCGACAAGCGTCGATCCCGACATACTGCTCATTGACGAAGTCCTGGCGGTAGGCGACGCGGCGTTTCAGAACAGATGCCACGAGAGGATCAGCGGCTTCAGGGAACGGGGAAAGACCATCGTTTTCGTGAGTCACGATCCCCTTGCCGTGAAAAGCCTTTGTGAAAGGGCTGTGTGGCTGGACGCGGGCAGGGTGCGCATGGACGGCCCCGCTGAATCGGTTCTGGACGAGTACCTGGCGGCATCTGGAGGGCGCTTTCCAAAGCCGGAGGCCGCGGTGACGCCCAGGGAATGGGGAACCCGTGAGGTGTTCTTCGAAAGCGTTACCATCTGCCGCTCCGACGGCACACCGGCCAGAGAGTTCCGTTCGGATGAGCCGGTTCAGGTGAACACTGTCATATCGAAGAATTCGGGCCCTCCGGTCGACAATGTCATACTGGGTTACAGCCTGCACAGGCCCGATGGCGAAACGGTGCTTTCCGGGAATAACCTCGAAAGCGGCTTACCGCTGCTCTCGGTCGCTGGTGGCAGAACTGACTCGATCGTCTTGAAACTCCGGACGCTCGAACCCGGCAACTACCTTCTCGGGATCTCGCTGACCGGAAACGGCACCGACTACCACTGGCAGGACTACATGTACCCCCTCTCCCTTCTGGGGGACAGGAAGGCCGTGCCCATTACCCTCGAGTCCGTGGAGTTCAGAAGTGACAGTCACTGATGATGATGCGGCTTTCGGCGCATCGGTCGATTCGATGTTGCGCACCCTTGGACGGTACGGGATACCACATGGTCCAGTACTGGACGCAATGGCACGCGTTCCCAGACACCTTTTCATCCCGCCCGAGTTCCGGAACACCTGTGATCCCTACGGAGACCACCCCTGTCCCATCGGGCACGGTCAAACCGTATCCCAGCCCTTCATAGTTGCTTACATGGCCGGTCTGCTGGGTGTCTCACCCGGAATGCGGGTCCTCGAGGTCGGTACAGGATGCGGCTATCTCACGGCCGTTCTGCTGGAGATGGGCGTGGCCGTCTTCGGCATCGAGATCATAGGCTTTTTTGCCGAACACGCGGTGCGAACGCTGCGCTCACTGGGGTACAGCGGATTCCGTATCGTAACGGGGGACGGGTCTTCGGGCTGGCCGGAGGGAGGATCGTTCGACGGTATCCTGGTGTCATGCGCACCACGGTCGATCCCCGAGTCCCTTGTAGAGCAGCTCGGGGAGGGGGGACGGATCGTGATCCCAGTTGGCCCCCCGGAAGAACAGAGACTTGTCGTCATCGTGAAAAGGGGCGGGCGGGCCGTTCAGACCGTCGATATTCCCGTGAGGTTCGTTCCGATGGTGGCATCCATATGAAAGCCCGGGGGGTTTGCTTCAAGACTTGGTTCGAGGGAGTGGCGGCAAAGCCCGGTCTCTCAACGCTCGTACTGCTTCTTGCGGTTTTCCTCCCCCGCCTCCTCTGGTTCGCATGGCTCGGAGGCGAGCTTCCCCTGCCCGCCCAGGATCAGGGTCTCTATGTCAGGGTCGCCTCGGCTGTTGCCGCAGGCAGGGGGCTCAGCTTCTCACGGGACATGGCCGTGGCAAAGAGCGGCCGTGCTGAAGGGGGCCCCCTGGCGGAGGGCTGGGTGGAAAACCCCGATTACGCTTTCGGGCTTGCGCCCGTTGACATGCCGTCCGCCGTGATGGAGCCAGGGTATCCTGTTCTTCTCGGCCTTGCATTCGCCCTGTTCGGAGTGACCGCGGGGGCCGTCTGGGCGGTTAACCTTGCGTTCAGCATCATCGGGGTCTTTGCGGTGAAGCGACTTCTGGGGCGGTTCGGCGAGGGAACCTCACTTGCGGGGGCACTAATGTGGGCCCTGTACCCTCCATTCGTTTTCTACACCGCCCACGCAATGACCGAAACGGCTCACGCTGCCCTGCTGGCGCTTTTCTGCGCCCTTCTGTTCAACTCCGGGGGTACACCCCGGGGAGCCTTCGCTGCGGGCTTGGGACTGGGAGCCTTTTTTCTGTTCCGTGCTACGGGTTTCATCCTTCTTCCACTTGCTGCGCTTTACCTTGGCATCCGCCGTTGGAGGCTTCAACTGCTTCTCGCGCTGGGGTTCGCCCTTGCGGTCTCGCCCTGGGTGCTTCGGAACCATCTGGTGCTGGGTGAACCTGTCTTCATGCCCACGAAGGGCTCTCTGAACCTCTGGATGCGGAATCACCCCGAAGTGCTTCTGGAAGAAGGTATCAGGGTGCCCGCGTCCATTCCGGTGAACCGCCGGGACCTTCTTGTTTACCCGTCCTACGAGGCGTTTCCAGGCGAGGTTGAGAGAAGCAGCGAGCTGGGAAGGTCTGCAAGGGAGTTCATGGCGGCGAACCCCCGGCTGATGCTCTGGCTTTCGCTTCAAAGGGCGGCCCACTTCCTGTCGCCCGGGGGAAGCACATTGGGAAGGCCTGCCTTCTGGGCCGGGCTGGCATTCCTTCTTCCCATCCTGGTACTGGGGACCATGGGCATTGCCCGGGAGTTCCGGCACCCCGAGGCGAAGTTACTGGCCGGTGTTTTCATCGTATATTTTCTTATGCACACGATGACCCACGGAGGCACCCGCTACAGGCTTCCCGCTGACATGGTCTTCATAGCCGGCGCCGCGATGTTTCTTTTTCGAAGAAGGAAACCGACCTGAAAAGAGTTCTATTCGTCTTTCCCGAGACCCGATACCCCTCAGGGCAGCCTCCACTGGGGATTGGAATGCTTTCGGCGGTTGCACGCGAAATGGGATGGGAACCTCACCTGTGCGACATGTCCTTCAGCCGTAAGCCATTCAGGCTTCTTGAAGAGATGCTTCTGACTCACAGACCAGACATGGTGGGCATAAGCGTACTCACACCGCAACTTTCCGCCGCGACCGAGACTGCCGCCATGGTAAGGCGAGTGACCCCTGCCGCTTGCCTGATCGCGGGCGGGCCTCACCCTACGGTAATGCCTGAGGATACCCTCGAAAGGCTCGGAGCCGACCTTGTTGTTCGGG
>Ga0351833_1053_pt1 | contig 20299 bp, 16 predicted proteins | sample BONcelHFGM3001C5_FD_206751 | JGI IMG/M metagenome (GOLD analysis project Ga0351833, IMG submission 206751) | Enriched cells from coal bed in the Powder River Basin, Montana, United States - BONCAT cells FGM rep1 HSBNCT.FGM.300.1.C5 ...
CCATTACATTTTCCACAGAACGAAAGCGATATTTCCTGCCGAACATGCGCGTCACCGAACAAAAATTGCATCCAAATGGACAGCCGCGCGAGGTCATAATGGGTGTTATTGAAATGTCGCCTTTGAATTTCTTGTTGCCGCAAATGAGCTTGAAATTTGGAAAAGGATATTTATCGAGATCGGGACAGGCCGCCGGAAATTCATTTTTTTGTATCCTGTTTCCGTAATGCCAGCAAAGGCCGGGTATATCTTCGAACTTTCCGTCACTAGCAAGGGCCTTTATGAAGGGAATAATAACTTCCTCAGTTTCACCACGAAAAACGAAATCGCAGTTTTCCAGCGCTTCTTCGACAAGAAAGGATACATGAGGGCCTCCCATGAATACGGGAATGCCAAGTTTTCTTATCTGGCGGGCCATTTCATAGGCGCGCGGGGCGGTTGAAGTGATGGTGGATATTCCGACAGCGTCGGCGTCGAAGACCATATCCCAGTCTATCCCCTTGATATCCTCTATGAATACGCTCACCTCATATCCCGCGTTCTCAAGGATCGTGCCAAGCTGTATGGTGCCAAGCCTTGGCAACCCCCACTTGCGATAGACATGCGCGCCCGGGGACTTAGGTTCTATAAACACGATTTTTCTTATAAGTTTATTTGCCATAGAGCCGAAAACCTACAAACATTGAACGCTTAAATCAAGCTGTTTGCCAAGGATTGCTAACGGCAGTTTTGCGGAGATATGAAGTTTTTAGAAGTGCCCATATGCTACGTTTTGATTTGGCAGGAGTTTTTGGATTAACGGTTTAACCTTCGTGCGTGCCACGATTAAAGAATTTACGCCGGATTTGATGACCCGGTCTAAGGTATTGCTAAAACCCATCCCGTCCTCAAGTTCGAGCGGTCCGATTTCGTCCATTACGAAAAGATCGCAGGCCGTGGAAATTTTTGCGGCTAGACGAAAGGCCTCTTTGTTGAAATGATATTTTCTCCAAATAAACGAATCCTGCATGAAATTGGAGCGCGTGAAAGGCATAGCGTCATAAAGCTTACCCTGCTTTAGCAATACAAAATCGTGTCCCATCTTGCAGTCATCTTTTAAGTATGCCGGCGTTATCCAACCTGATATTTTGATTCCCCGGGAGATGGCATCGCGGCATAGCTGCAAAACCGCCGTGCTCTTGCCGGAATTTATTTCGCCTAGAAGGACCTGAATCATTAGATGTTCACTCTTGCAAGCACTGCAAGCACTGCAAGCAGTGCTGCAGCAATCCCCTGCCAAGCCGGAGAAGAAGCTTTGGAAATTCTTTTAAGTATGGCCGGAACAAAAAATGAAAAGGCTGTTGCAAGAGCGGCTGTGATGGGCAACTTCACGAACGCTGCTGTAACCGGGGCCTTGGTGTGGAAGGTATGCCAGCCGTAAATGCCCACGGATATGATGTTAAAGGCTATCATCGAGGTGGCTTCGGCGCCTATAAACCTAGGGAAAAGTGCCGGGATTTTGCACGTGACGGCATTTCTGCCTAGAAAAAAAGCGGCGGCCAAACCTTGGCATGCGATTGCGGTTGCGGGGTTGATGATGTGCCTGTCAAATAGCGGTAGGGCGAAAAGCCAAGAGTCCATGAATTTAAAGGACGCTGCCACAAGGCTTACGATGAAAAGCCCGGATGGTTTAACGCCGCTTTTAAGCGCTAGATAAAGCAGAGAAAATCCGATTGCAGACATTATCGTGCCTGTAAACGGAACCTTTGCTAGGTGCATTATGCCGCCTAGCGTAGCTTCGAAAAACCCCCATATCGATCCAAAAAGTATTATCGTGATTACATGTTTTAATTTCATGACAACTCCTTTAAATAACGATTAATCTTGAGGCATCTAAAAATAACGCCGTCTTACAAAAGATGTCACGCTCTTTTATGCCAAGATGGCTCTTGCATCGTATCTTATGTCCATCTTCGGCCGTTATCAAGTCTTCAAATTGATGAAGCGGTTTTTGGGGTGAGAGGGCCGGAAAAACCGTAAGGCACATTCCCGCAAATCGCGCTTGGGTTTTTAAAGAATTATGGATATATACCAACAAAACGGGGGTGTTATGAAGAAGCTGGTTTATCTTGCAATTATGTTGGTTATTTTGTTTTCGGCCTGCGGGGACTCGCCGGGCACGCTCGCAATCAACTCGGTAACTCCATCTGGCGGCAGCACTCAGGGTGGCACGATAGTTGAGATATCCGGTCAGGGGTTCGATGATGAAACCACCGTCAAGTTTGGCGATGCGACCGCGGCAATAGTCGAGGTTACTAGCAGGAAGATAACCTTAAATTCTCCGTCATCGGATAACATTACAGGCTCGGTGGATGTTACAGTCACAAATTCAGTGGAAAAGACGGTCACGAAAACAGCCGGCTACACCTATACGAGCATGCTGTTCGTATCGAACCTCTCTTCGAACGACATAGCAGCTTTTAGCGTGGATAGACAGGCCGTCGAACTGAGCAAATTTTCAAGTCCCACAGCTTCCGGCGGTACGGCGCCAATTGGCATGGCCGTGGATATGGATAATGCGTATCTCTATGTTGGAAACGGCAATAGTGCTACGGTGTCCGCCTTCACCTACGATATGTCAGACGGTTCGCTAACCACGGTGAGTGGTTCTCCCTTTTCTCTTCAAGGAACGGGGGTGGTGGATCTTGCAATCTCTACGGTGCAGCGGCTGCTTTTTACGGCCAATTCAAATTCCAACACGACCTCGTCTTTTACCTATTCCACAGATAATAACGGGGCCCTTACCTTCGTGGAGGCAAAAAGCGGTAGCTTAAAAACGCCTTATTCCGCAGTTCTCGATACGGGAAGGCTTTTTTTGTTTGCGGCGAATGCCTCGGTTAGCAACAATATATCAATATTTGAATACAGCGGCGCGGGGGTACTCACCGAAGTATCGACCTCTCCCAAAAGTTCCGGCGGCACTGAACCCATCGCCCTAGCAATCGATACCAGCAAGAGACTTCTTTTTTGTTTAAATTACACCTCCAACGATATCACTGTATTTAGTTACAACTCCACCACCGGAGAACTTACGCAGCGTGGGGGAAGCAAGAGTTCAGGGGGCACTGCCCCTCGCGCGATAGCGATAGACGTTTCAAGCTCGCTTATATTCGTGGCCAACAGAACTGATGGTGTCATAGCCGCTTTCAAATACGATTCCTCCGGCACTCTGACTGCTGCCAATCCGTCAACGATGCCTGTGGGAGGTTCCCACCCAAGATCGATAGCGCTCGATACCAACGAAGGTATAATTTTTATCGCAAACGAGAGCTCAAATGACATCAAGATGCTCACCTACGACTCCGACGGGGTGATGACTGACGTGCAAGGCACTGTGTCTGCCGAGGGAAGAGGTCCTGTAAAGGTCCTGTTTGTGCCATGAATAAAAAGAATTCAAGGGGATCTCTAAGAATCGCCCATCAGCTCGCGTTGCCCTCCATCGGCGCGGCCTGCGACGTACTTCAAGTACGACTCGGCCGGCCTCTGTCGGGGCGCCTTGCGACCTTCAACGGTTTGCGGTCCTCCAAAGGAGGACATCAAATGCTGAAGTGTCAATGCGTGGGTACCGCGCATTGACCATATGGACGATTCTTAGAAATCCCCAAAACAGTAGTTTTTAGAGGTGCCCTCAATTCATTACATAGACCGATTGTTACTTATATGAAACTTCACTTTACATCGCTTGGCTGTCCTAAAAATTTAGTCGATTCCGAGGTGATGTTGGCAAAGCTCATCGAGGACGGCTTTACGCTCACCGAAGTTCCTGAAGACGCAGAGGTTGCCGTAGTCAATACCTGCGCCTTCATAGAGGACGCCAAGAAAGAGGCTATAGATGCCATTTTATCGCTGGCCGAACTAAAGAAGAAGGGATCGCTGCGTATTCTTGTAGCCGCAGGATGTCTGCCCCAGAGATACAAAGGGGAGCTAGCAAAGCTCATTCCCGAGGTGGACATTTTCATAGGCACCGGCGAATTCCACAGGATTGCTGAAATTTTGCAAAACTGGATAGGTGGAACTAATCTGGAGGTGGGCAAACCGAAGTATCTCTATGATCATCTAACCCCTCGCCTGCATACAACTCCAGCACACCTAGGCTACCTAAAAATAGCCGAAGGTTGTTTTCATCCGTGTTCTTTTTGCATAATTCCAAAATTGCGCGGAAAATACAGATCGAGAAACCCCGATTCTATCATCGAAGAGGCGAAGATGATGATAGGGACGGGAGTGAAAGAGATAAATTTAATCGCGCAGGACACGACATCATACGGCAAGGATATCGGCGCGGATTTCGCGACCCTACTGGGCGGCATAGCGAAACTGGAGGGCAAAAAATGGATAAGAATAATGTATGCCTATCCACATAAATTTCCAGTCCGGGTCATCGAGGCGATCAAAGACAGGGACAGCGTGTGCAAGTATCTCGATATTCCGGTCCAGCACATAAGCGACAAAATTTTAAAGAGGATGGGGCGGGAAGGCGGTGCGAAGGAAGTTCGAACTCTTATAGACGTTCTAAGGCGCGAGGTCGCTGGAATTGCGCTTCGCACATCCATCATAGTGGGCTATCCCGGAGAAACCCAATCCGATTTCGACGAGCTTGTGGATTTTGTAAGCGAAGCCAAGTTCGAAAATCTCGGAGTTTTTGTCTTTTCTCCCGAGGAGGGCACGAAAGCGGCGCGGCTTGGTGACAAAGTACCTCGCGAAACGGCGGAGCTTCGTCGCGATGAACTCATGGACCTGCAACGTGAAATTTCACAGGGCAACAACACCAGGCATCTTCACAAAAAGATGACCGTGATGATAGACGGCTCCACAAAAGAGCCCGGCATGTTGTTGGAAGGACGTCACGAAGGTCAGGCTGTGGACATAGACGGCGTCGTATTTATAAAAGAAGGCTTGGCATCGCCGGGTGATTTCGTCAGCGTAGAAATCGTCGAGGCCCGCGAATACGATCTGGTGGGAAGGCTAGCCGGTTCCTAGAGATGGTCTTTGGGTTAAAGTGCATCAGGAGACGTTTAGTTCCTTGTCAAGTCCCGCCACTTTGAATATTTTCATTACAAACGGGCTCGTGTTTTTTACGGCGAAATTTTCTCTGGAAATATTTTTGGCGGTTGCCAGACAAATTCTTATAAACGCCGAAGCTATGTAGCTTACCTCGGACAGATCGAACAGTATGCGCAAAGGGCCCCGCGACGTTTCCTTGGAAATCTCTTCGAGCTTTGTTGCTATGGATTTTTCAATATCCGGCGAAACGTGACTGTCCATCCTTCCGCTGAATTTGCAGCTCAAGGTCGAGTTGATGCTGTCAAAATCAAGTTCTATCATTTAGTGCCTCCTATTGATTGCGAAAATATAGCGCGTTTATGTCATCGGTTTTTATGTTTTCGTCAACGATCTTTCCCGGAGGAATACCAAGCCAGCGACCGTTCTCGCGTCTGCGGCAAATCTTCTTTATGTTATAGAGATGTCTGGCGGTTATATTTTCGGTGGTGATGTTTTTGCCGCCGGCTCCGCAGCCTAACGTAAGCGATGGGCTTAGCGCGTTATAGATTCCGCCTACTCCGCCTTGAGAAGACGGAGTATTGACGACTACCCTTCCGGCATTCATTAGGCGTCCAAATTCGACGATTTTATGGTTGTCGTTGGAATATATGCTTGCCGTATGCCCGATTCCGCCTCGGTAGTTGAGCTCGATGCAAAGTTTTAAGGCCGCATCGAAATTGTCGGCCACATACCAAGCAAGCACCGGGGCTAGGATTTCGCCGGAAAGCGGGTATTCTTTGCCTACGCCGGTCTGGGTCGCAATTATGAGCCTTGTATTTTCAGGAACGGAAATTTCGGCCAGTTGTGCTATTACGCTTGCGCTGCGTCCGACTATCTTGGCGTTCATGAGACCTGTTTCGGAATTTACACAAATTTTTTCAAGGCGCCCTGTTTCAGAGCCTTCTGAAAAGTAGGCGCCCTGTTTTTCAAATTCGGCTCTAAGCGCTGCGGCTATGCTTTTCTCGACGACTATTGCCTGCTCGCTTGCGCAGACTGTTCCGTTGTCGAAAGTTTTAGAAGAGATGATACTCTCAACCGCAAATTTTATATCGGCCGTATTTTCAACATATACCGGCACGTTTCCGGAACCTACGCCTATGGCAGGGGTGCCGGAGCTGTAAGCGGCCTTGACCAGCGATGGACCGCCCGTGGCCAGGACGAGCGCCGTATCCGGATGCGACATCAGGGCATGGGTGAGTTCCTGCGAGGTTTGCGATACCCACTGTATGCAATCGTCGGGGGCGCCCGCTTTCAAGGCGGCCTCGTAGCAGATGCGCGCCGCCTCGGCAGTGCTTTTGCCGGCCGAGGGATGGGGGGATATTATTATCGGATTTTGCGTTTTGGCGGTGATGAGAGATTTGAAGATGACAGTCGAAGTTGGATTGGTTGTCGGAATAACTGCCACCACAGGTCCCAAAGACTGCGCTACTTCCGTCACCCCGGTTTTTTCGTCATGGGAAAGCACGCCTACTGTTTTTTCGTTCTTGATATCTTCATAAACGAGCTTTGCCGCAAGAAGATTCTTTGCCGCTTTGTGCTCCCATATTCCTATCCCCGTTTCGGAGTGTGCGAGCTTGGCGAGATGTACTCGTGCCTCTATCGCCGCATCGTGTATTGCCCGGACGATTTTGTCCGTATCTTCCTGCGTAAGTTCACTGTAGATTCCGGCTGAAATTTTTGCTTTGCGGATAATTTCGTTTGCCCTTTCTTTGGTATCCGTCATTTAGGATCCCCCTTTATGAATTTTGAAAGCGTGAGACGATTGAAAGAGCCTACGCGTTCATAGGCCACATCGCCAGTCATTTTTTTGCCAAGAAATATTCCAAGTCCGCCGATATCGCGTTTTTCCAAAGGCGCTTCGATGTCGGGGCTTACGGCTTTGGTGGGATCAAATGGGCTGCCATCATCGATTATGGTGATTGAAATCTTCCGGTCGGCGGTTTTAAGCGATAGATATATCGTGTGGTTTAAGGCATCTTCATGGGCAAAGTTGATAATGTTTATCACAATTTCTTCCGCCGCCAATTGCATTTCCAAGACTTCTTCCGGTGAAGCGCCAAAGTCCGTGGCGAATTTTCCGATTTCCAGGGACATGCGTTCTATTTCCTCAGGCCGATTCAGGATTTCGATTTCTTTGTTTCCCGGTTTGCCGTCTGGTGAAGGAGCCTTGAAAGAAAACGCTAGCATGGCGATATCATCGGAGGGAGGACGATTGGCAGAATATTTTTTCAATTCGACGATAACGTCCTGTACGATGATCCTTGGGGGAAGAGAGGAATTTTGTTTGATAGACGATAAAAGTCTTTCTTCGCCGAAAAATTCTTCACTGATGTTGGCGGCCTCGGTGACGCCATCGGTGTAGATGACAACTTTGTCATCATCTGAAAGCTCTATGATTTGCCACGAAAACTCGGCATCCGGTTTTACGCCGAGAGGCATTCCGGCGTTTCCTATTATCAGGGACGGATCGCAGTTTTTTCTTACCAGAATGGGCGGAGGATGCCCGGCATTTGAAAACCTAAAAACGCCGGTGTCGTTGTTTAGTATTGCGCAAAACAGGGTTACGAACATGGACTTGTTATTGCGCTTGATGATTTCCCGATTGAGTATCCTCATTATGTCATCGGGATTTTTCAGATGTTTTGTGACGCTTCGCAGGATTGTGGATACCACTGCCATCATCAGGGCCGCATGAACGCCCTTATCGGATACGTCGCCCACCACGAAAAGCGTGCGTTTTTCATCTATCTCGAAGGTGTCGAAGAGATCGCCGCCGACCTCGAGGGCCGGTTGCAAGGTGCCAAATGCCGTTACATTGAAGGATTTGCCGAACGCATGAAATTTTGTGGGCACTATGCCTTGTTGTATGTCGTGGGCTATTTTAAGTTCGTTCTCTATTCTTTCCTGTTTCGCAACACTGATGGTGAGCTTGGAGATATATTTTTTAAGTTCTGTTTGCATGAGATTAAACGATCCGGCCAGCGTTCCTACTTCATCTTTTCTGCCAAGCGATGGTACTGCTGCGTCCATTTCTCCGCGTGCTATGCGACGGGCCGCGGTGGACAGCATGATCAGAGGTTTTGTTATTCGCTTCGAAAGAACGATGGTCGTTGTGACCAGAAGTATGAGCCCAAAAATCGAGGTGATAATTATCATTTTTTCAATGGAGATTATATCGGCGAGAAGCTCGTCTTGTATAAAAACGACGCCTGCCGACCAGTTGTTAACCCCCACGGGCCTGTAGAAAATCCAGGCGCGTTTGCCGGAAAGAGGATCTATTATTCGGCTGGCCCCCCGCCTGCCCGCGACGATCTCGTCTGCTATGGAGATGAATTTTTCATCGTTCTTTTCTCTAGCTATAGATCTGATGGAAATATTATCCTTAAATTCTTTTTGGGGAAATGTAAGCAGGTTCCCCTCTCCTGACACCACAAAGGCGTAGCCACCATAGACCTTTACCGCTTCGGAGATCGTTTGTTGCAGCCATTCCACGGAGATATCGGCGGAGACGATCCCTCGAAAGACCTCCTTTTCACCATCTTTTTGATATATGGGGGCCGAATGTGAAATAATGTAGGTAGCACCCGAAATTTGTGGATCTGTATAAGCTTCAGTCCAGGAAGCCTTGCCCGTATCCTTACTGTGTTTGTACCAGCCCATTTCGAAATAGTCGTAGGCATCTCCCCCTAACATCACGCAATCCACTTTATCTTTCATCCGGAGACAGTATGGCGAAAAATATTTTTGATGAGGCAGGGCGGAATAAGGCTCAAAGGACATGGAGATACCGAAGATATTGCTGTGAACAGTCAAAATGGTTTTTAGAAGTCCGGGAATTAGATTGTAATCAATTTTTTGCTGAAGAAAAAATTCCGTGATCTCGGTTATATTGGCGACATCTTCGGTTATTATATCGACCTTGTTGGCGACGGCTGTAACGACATTTTCACCTATAGCCTCGACCTTGCTCTGGATGATTTTGCTGCTGAAGGAAAATGCCACGGCGAAAATGAGCACATAGACAAGCACCGAGCCCGAAAGGACGGCCATGGTGAGTTTTACTGTTAAGCCTATGTTCCCAGGCAGTTTCAAGCGATTTGAGTTTGGCTACTTTTTTTGTTCGGGCTGTTTTGTTTCTGCTTCGACATGAGCCGGCGGGACGGCCGGAGCTTCGTGCCCTGGATTATGGCTTGCTGCGGCTGCATCAGGGGTCTTCTTTTCGGCTTCGGCATCCGTGGCCTTATTCCCATCTTTTTTAGCCTCGGCGTCCTTTTTTGCCTGAGCGTCCTTAGCCAGCTTTAGCATCTCTTGCTTGCGAGCTTCCTTTTCAGGATAGGTTATCGTCGCTTCCTTTTTGAGCTTGGCTAGCAAATCGTTTTTGGCATCGCCCCTTACTTTAAAGGATACTGCCTCCTCGACCTCTTCGAATGGTTGCACCTCTATGCCCTTTGTAACTTTGATGAGATGATAGCCTTTGGTGGTCTTTATTGGTCCTCCAACCGAGCCTACCGTCATAGTGAAGGCTTTTTCAAGAAGAGGAGCGTAGCCGCGATTTTCAAGCCTTTTGTCATCCTTGGATACAAAACCCAAATCTCCACCCCGAGATTTTGTAGCGATATCTTCTGATTCTTCTTTGGCTACGGTCTCAAACTCCGCACCCTGATCGATTCTTGCTTGGTATTTCTCTATGAGCCCAAGCGCTTCTTCTTCGGTATGCATCTTGGAGCGTTCTTCTTTTTTAGCCGCCTTGATTTGTTCCGGTGTGAAATACTTGACCAGTATTTGACTCATTTGAATTTTTTTGAATTCATCGGGATTGTCTTCATAATATTTTTTCGAAGCCTTGATCACCTCATTGTCTATGAGCGACTGGGCTATTATCACCTTTCTATACAACTCGAGCTTCTCCTTTACCTTTGGGTCGCGGTTGACGCCTTTCTTGACGGCCTCCTGATAAAGCAGTTCTTGCTCGACTAGATTCTCCATTATTCGGTCTCTTCCGCTGGGATTGGCGAGCTGCGCCCTGATTCTGGGATTGGCCTCACCTAGAAACTGAATGTCGCTTTCGGTGATTTTCTTTCCGTTGATGTCTATCACGACATTGCCGGATTTGCCTCCATCACCGCAACCAGCGACTGCTGCCGTGATGAAAAACGCCAGAACAAAAAACATATATTTCCGCATAAATAACTCCTCCCGCTTTGTTTTGGTTGATAAAACCGAATGCGCTGTTTATACAACCAGCGAAGCCCCCATGTCAAACGCGTAGAACGCCCTAGCGCACAATCTCGAAACCGTGATGATTCGTGTCGGCGTCATCCCAGCAGGTTTCGACCTTATCGACCCTTGCTGAAGGCGGGCCTTTTTGACACCAGTCCTGAAGGCTTTTAAGGTTTTCCCTAGATCCTGTTGCACAAACCTCCACGCATCCATCGGGGGTATTGCGAACAAATCCAGCAAGCGTTAGATCGAGCGCCATCTTTCTTGTATGCGCTCTAAAAAACACTCCTTGAACGACTCCATAAATTTTGAGTTTCATGGTAGGCATGGACCCCCAATCGATGCCAATGTTCGATCTCAAAATCAAGCTAAGATAAAAACTTTTTATTGACCAAAGAGCTGCGATAAGACAATTTGTAAATATATATTAAGGACTTAGGCGTTTTATGAGAATTGTCAGCCTTGACATAGGCACAAAGAGAATAGGCGTTGCCTCCACCGGACCAATGGGAGATTTCCCCGAGCCTAGATGCGTAATAAACAGAAAGGGCGGAGTTGGCGACCTAGAGAAGGTTTTTGCCGTCATTTCAGAACTTGACCCGGGGCTTATAGTCATAGGTTTGCCGCTGGGTGCCGAAGGCGAAGAAGGCCCAGCCGCTTTCAAGATTAAAAGATTTACGGAAAGACTTAAAACATTCCTTTGCGAACGAGGGACGCATATACCCATCGAATTTTACGATGAAAGATATTCGACCTCGATAGCGACTGAAAGACTGGTGGGTTTTGATGTCCCGAGAAAAAGGCGTCGTGAGGTCATAGACAAAATGGCGGCCCTGGTTATTTTGGAAGGCTATCTTGAGTCGGTCGTTTTAAAAAAATAAAGCGCGAGGTGTCCGTGATTAGAAAAATTTTTAAAATCTTTTTTGGGCTGTTTGTCGGATGCAGTCTGGTCGTTACCGGATCGTTTTATTTAGCCGCTACCAGCTGGCGTTCAAAGGCCGATGCGGAAGTTAGCATACCAAGGGGAGCCTCGGTAAGGACCATAGCAGCCCTGCTTTCAAAAGAAGGGGTGATAGCGACGCCCAGGCTTCTCGAGCTTTTCGTGAGATTTAAAGGGATAGCCGGAAGCCTTAAAGCCGGCACCTATGATTTTCCCGAAGGCACTAACATGCTTTCGGTTCTCGAGAAACTTGAAAAGGGGGATATCCGGGAATATGAGTTGGTGATAATAGAAGGCTGGACGATAGACGACATCGCCAAGGCAATTGAAGGCAAGGCGTTTGTTGCAGACGACAATGCGCCTGCTGAATTTAAAAGACTTGCAATGGATCGCAGTTTTGCAAAAGAGCTCGGAATAGACGCAACGCCGTCGCTTGAGGGGTATCTTTTTCCGGACACCTACAAAGTAAGCTATCCTCTCGATGTCAAGGTTTTGCTTGCAAGGCTTGTCGGAAGATTCAACGAGGTGTGGCGCGAGCTAACCCGCGAACTAGGTGACGGAGGTGTTCCAAAAAACGAGCTAATAACTCTGGCCTCGATTGTCGAAAAAGAAACCGGAGCTCCTTCTGAAAGAGCGCTTATAGCTGGGGTTTTTAAAAACAGACTTCAACAGGGAATGCTGCTTCAAAGCGATCCCACCATCATATATGGCCTTCCCAACTTCGACGGCGTCATACGCAAAAACGACATATCCAACCCCCATTCGTACAATACCTATGTGCATTCGGGATTGCCGCCGGGCCCCATATGCAATCCCGGTCGGGCATCTCTTGCGGCCACTTTAAGGCCCGAGGAAACAGACTACATCTATTTCGTTTCAAAAAACGATGGCACGCACTTTTTTTCAGAAACGCTTACGGATCATATCAATGCGGTAAAAAGGTACCGGGAAATAAACGGTCGATGATCGACGATCAAGTCGATGACATCTTTTGTCAGATGGCGGTTATTAGAGATCCCCAAGAGTCAAAATTCTCTCTGTATCCATTCGATAAGGGGCAACACCTGATCGATGCGAAATACGCGATATCTGGCACGACTTTTTTTTACCCCGCCTATATAGACCGACACCCCTTTTTTACCTATGGCTGCAAACGCATCTTCGTCGGTGGTATCATCGCCGAAATAAAAAATCAGCCCTTCCGGAAATATTTTTTCAGACATCCACCTAACCGCTCTCCCCTTGTCCCAAAAACCCTTCGGCCGAACTTCGATCAGCTTTTTGCCGCGCATGACCTCAAGGCTAAATTCACGCGAATAGCTTTTAACTACCTGCAAAAATCTTTTTGTAACATCTTTCTGCCTTGGGGCGGCAACCATGCGATAATGCAGCGCCACCGAATACTTTTTAACTTCTATAACAACTCCGCGAACGCCGCCAACTGTCGACAGGGCATCATGTCCCAGATTTAAAAAGGTTTTGCGAAATTGGGTTCCTGTTATAAAAATCCGCTCCCCGTCCTTCCATACCTCGTATCCATGATTGGAAGATATATACATGCCGGGCATTTTCCCAAGCCTCTTTTTTATATCCCGATATTCCCGGCCGGTTACGATCGCGGTGCGCACAGAAGGATGAGCAGAAAGCCTCCTGAGAAAAGGCCTCCACTCCGGAATTATCTTGGCTTTCATCGGATGAGCGACAACGGGCGAAATCGTGCCGTCGAAATCGAACATGAAGAAAAATTTCTTCTTTGTCCTGCAAAGTTTTTTTATCGCCTCGATCTCGTCGGTAAATTTTTTCATATGCACGTCAGGCAAGCTTGGCCAATTCGGATATAAAGCTCGCCCCCCATTTGTAGATATTGTTCTCGGCCACGAGCTCGCGCATTTTCTTCATCTTTTCAACGCGCTGCGACTTTGGCATGGTAACCGCAGAATAGATGGCATCGGCGAAGCCTTCGATGTCATACGGATTTATAATAACCGCATTATCCTCTAATTCTCTCGCTGCACCGGTAAATCTCGAAAGCATCAGCACGCCGTCCTCATCGTTGCGACTGGACACAAATTCCTTGGCCACGAGATTCATCCCATCGTGCAAAGAACTGACTATGCATATATCAGCCATCTTATAAAACAGCAAAACTTCCGGATAGGTGAGATTACGACGCAGCAGCACCACCGGGTTCCATTCATCCATCCCGTATTTCCAGTTTATCTCCTCCGTCATCTTGGTGATCTCATCGTTTAAATCTTTATAAAGCCCTATGTGTATTCTAGAGAGAGCTCCCATTTGAAGATAGACGAACTTGCCTATCATCTGTGGATACTTTTCAAGAAAACGATCCACTGCGCGAAGTCTTTCCGGAATTCCCTTGGTATAGTCTATCCGATCAATCCCCACCGCAAGATGTTCGTATTCGGAAGGAAGCGCCTGCATAGCGTCTATGACGATGTCATTTTGAGAGTAGTCTTTTTCGACATCTATGCCTATCATCCTATCATCGACGCTTATGGGAAAAGCCAAAACCTTCGTTCCAACGCCGCCATGATGAAATATGGTGGATTTCTCTCGATCAACCCTCGCCTCGAGATGCCTCTCCACTGTGTTGATGAAATTGTCGCAATGCATCTGGATATGAAAGCCAAGAAGATCGTTTCCCAATAGTCCGTTTAGAATTTCGACGGCCCATGGACATATTCTAAAGATCTCAGGGTTTGGCCACGGAATATGCCAGAACTGGGCCACGAGCAGATCCGGTCTGGACTCCTTGAGCATCTGGGGCAGCAGGGCAAAATGATAATCTTGAATCCACACGAATGCCTTTTTGTCGCCTATTTCCTCCAGCACCGCATCGGCAAAAAGGCGATTGACTCGCTTGTACGACTCCCAATCCCCCGCTTCGAAGCTTGGTCTTGCAAAAGCTATATGACAAAGCGGCCAGAAGGTTCCATTGGAAAATCCGTAATAGTAGCCTCGCTCATCTTCCTTGCTAAGCCAAACTCTTCGCAGGGTATAGAGGTCCTCACCGGGCGGAACCCGGACCCTGTCTTTTTCATCTACAACCTTGCGATCTGCGCTACCGCTGCCATGGGCGATCCACACCCCGTCGCAGGCACGCAGCATGGGATCCATTGCGGTGATAAGACCCGAGGCGGGCTTGTTGACCGTGAGTTTTCCCTGTTTCCACTTGTGCACGTAGGGTTCGCGGTTGGATACTACGACGAACATGTCATCGCCTATCCGCTCCTTAAGGAGCGACTTGAGTTTTTCCTTGGTCCACATAGACCCTCCTTCGCGGATTTCGTACTCCAAGATCATCAGAGATTTACAACGTCTTCTTTGGAATAGAGCGCAAGAAATAAAAGAAGATACTCGCGCAGATGCCTTGTGAGTAGATGGTGGCTTCTTACCTGCTCGCGACCGTTTCTTCCAAGCATCGCTGCAAATTCATGATTGTTTAATATTTGCCTTATGGCCAGTGCCGCACCTTCAACGCTATGACAGAGCATGCCGGAATATTTATGCTTTATCTGCAGCGGGATACCGCCAACCGCTCCGGCGACGACGGGCCGTCCTTTCCAAAGCGCCTCTGCAACCGTAAGGCCGAAACCCTCTTTAAGCGATTTCTGAACGACAACCGCAGACGCCCTCTGGAGAGCATTTATCTCTATATCGCTTCCCGGCGGCAACAGAAGTACGTGAATGTCAGGATCGTCCCCCGCTTCCTCCCGGACCTTGGAAAGCACTATATCCGATTCCGGATCGTCGGTGGCGGTGCCACCAGCTAGTATCAGCTGGCAATCGATCGACTTTTTCACCATGCGAAAGGCCTGAACCACTCCCACCGGATCTTTCAAGAAATCGAACCTGCTCACCTGCGTTACTATAGGCTTGTCGGATTTTATTCCAAATCTCGTCAGCACATCTTCAATAGTGGATTCCGGAAGCTCCCGGTTCTTGTCGGAAAGAGGATCTATCGATGGTGAAATCATGTACTGCGGTATGGGAAGCGTCTGCGAAAACTGCGGAGCTGAAAAAACCGAGGCATCGTATCTTATGATAAACTGATAAAGAAAATTCCATACCGCCTCGTTAGGGGCCGAAACATCGACGTGGCAACGCCATATCCATTTATTATCTCTTTTGTCTTTCTGATTTATGAGAGCTATGGGCTGGGGATCGTGTATGAACACTATATCCGCATCGCAGTTCATGTGTTCAAGATTCATCTGGCTGGTCTGCCAGAAAGATTCCACCATCTCGGGCGTAAACGCCACCTTTTCACCATGAAGAGCGTTGTGAATCGCCTTGGTCACCAAAAAGAACTGTTCTCCGCCCTTTATGACGTCCCATCTGGCATCAAGACCCAGCTCACACAAAAGGGGAATCATGCGATTTAATATCTCAGCTACGCCGCCGCCCACAGCCGTGGAATTCACGTTCTGAACCGACTTGCCCTCTAGGTGTCCGGCTAGAAGGCGTATTTCTTCTACCACATTCTTGCCGACGATAGGCTCGTATTGGGAAAGTATGCTCATCTAGGCTTCACCTATCCTCTGTCTTATCATTTCTATGATTTTTTTTCTAAGCGCCACCAGCGAATAATCATAGGCATTGAGCCGGGCGACTTTTTCCGCCAGCTCCTTTTCGCCGACACCAAGAAGCAGCCATTCTGAAAAATCGTTGGTCGGCCTGTCGTAACGAAGCTTCGACTCGAAGATATGAAAATATGTGGTAGTTGGCGTTGCGTGTTCCATGCAATCGGCGAACTCCCTGAGGTTCGTCGCCCTATAGGCTGTCTTGAAGACAAAACTTTTCGTTTTCATGAAATAAAATTCCTCGCCCTTTGGAGCCATCTTGATTCCAAGCGACGGCATTTCCTTCAACGCTTCGTCTATGACGGCACTTATTCCGTCACGAAGCTCCCTTATGGAACCATAACTCGTCGTATCTATGGCCGAGAGTTTTTCCCCAAGCCTCCCCTCGCCCATAACTTCTGAAACCCAGTATGCGAAATCGTTGGGAACCCCCGGCACGAGCCTTTCATGCTGCTCTAAAAAATGATGAGTATGATTGTAGATAACCGATCCCGGAACGTTTCTTACGTGATTTAAAAGCTGGGGTATCGTGGAGGCCCTAAGCCCCGTAAGCTCCCGTAAATGGAGCCTGGAATAGAACTCGAAGGGAAATTTTGCTTTTGGAAGTTTTTTCATTCGCGGCTAAACTTAAAGGAAACGCCCAAAAAGGTCAAGAAACTGAAACAAAAACCGCTTGAATAATCAACTCGTTACACTTTTGACTCCGATAGATGGCCGGGTTTTGCCATGATACAGGCGTATGGTGGCGATTTCGGTGAATGCGCGAAGATATATTTCGCACGCAACTTTTTTGAGATTATTGACGAATACAAGTAAAAGGTTAAAGGTTAACGGCGTAAGGCGTAAGGCGTAAGGTCAAAGGTGAAAGGTTAAAGGTAATCGGTAATCGGTGAACGGTGAGGTTTGAATTGGGTAGAAAAGAAAAATATGCAGTCGGGGTTTGTTTTGCGATCGTAGCCTCATTTTTTGTATCCTTTGGCTGCGGCGGACCGGCGGGTGATGATGAAATTACGGGAGATGTTTTTGTAGGCGATATTACGGCCCAAGATGACATCGAGCGATTGATCCTTTCTGAAAATTACGCCGGTCAGCTGGTGGTGCATCTCGACGAACGTTTAGGTGCGCGGCTTAATTCCTCAAAAACACTTTTTACGAACAAAGGCCATGAAAGCACGCTCGCTTTCATTCAGGAAACGGTGGAGGTCGTTCCCTCGGCCGAACTTCGTTCGGTCGTTTCGCCAGACCCCGACTGGGCCGACAAGCGAAGGCAGGAGCTCGAAAAGCTCTCGGGGAAAACTCTTTCCGATTTAAATTCCATTTTTCTAATCGACGTCTCCGATCCCCCGGAGGCGATAGCGATCTATCGCAGTTTGAAGGGAGCCTCCGGAGTGCGGATGATCTACGCGGAGGAGAAGGTCTCGCCCTTGGGGCTTGCGATGACGCCCGAGCTTTTCGGAACCCAGGAATATCTCGAAGCGGAAGCTACCCACGGCGGCGTGAACGCCTTGTACGCGTGGGATAGAGGAATACGCGGCGAGAATGTTATTCTCGTGGATGCCGAAGGCGACTGGGATTTCGAGCATGAGGATATCACGTATGACCACACCGTTTTAAGGACTGAGGGTGCATGTCGCACACCCGATTCTTTTCCGTATTGCAAGGACATGATGAATCACGGCACGGCCGTTGCCGGATTGATAGTCGGCAAGGACAACGGCCATGGCGTTGTGGGAATTTCACCAAACGTAAAATTTAATGCGGTTCCGTCAGCGGTAAACGTCTTTGGAGCGCTCGGCCTTCTTACGGACGGAAGAGAAAATAATTATGAGCTTCCCCCCGGTTCTATATTTATAATTGAAGTTGGGCGTACCGGCGCATTGAGTGGACCGAGTTTGGAATGCGCGAGCAGCCCCTACGGCTGTCTTCCCATGGAAGCGCATCCTCTCGATTACGCCGCGGTGGAATATGCGACGTCGGTTGGAATAACCATCATCTCAGGCGCGGCAAACGGCGAGATGAATCTAGACGATCCCGCAGTTTACCGGCCCACGCAGATAAACCTTTCGGAAAACGATTCCGGCTCGCTCATAGTTGGTGCGTCAATGGGATATGGCGATCATTCTAAGGCGGGTTTTTCGAATTGCGGAAGCCCGGTGAGGGCCTTCGCTTGGGGCGGCACCGGCGTAGTCACCGCCGGTTACGGCTATGACGGCAATCCGTATTTTTGGGGAGCTGTGCCGGGCTGGCCGACGCCACCAAACGACGATCCTCACGCCTACTTCATCAACAACTTCGGAGGCACGTCCGCCGCCACGGCGATAGTCGGTGGGGTGGCGGCCCTTTTGCAAAGTTACGCAAAACAGGAAATGGTAGAGGTAACGACCCGCTATCTCATGCCGCATCGGATGAGGCAGCTTCTCGTCGGTTCCGGCGTGGCGCAATACATTCCACCCGAAGGCGATCCATATAGCGTGTGTTCATTTCCGGGAGGTGTTCATGCCGAAGCGGGGGCATGTTCTGCGGGTTTTACCTGCATGGGTTACAATTCGAACGTGATCGCTCTCGAATGTGAAACGGACAACGATTGCCATCGATACGGAACGTTTTTCACGCTGAGTCCGCAATGCGTGGGAGGATACTGCGGTATGAGCTGGTGCGCCCCGGACTGTGATGCCGGCGGAGGTTGCGCCGCCCATGCTGGATGGGAACCTGTGGCGACTGCGGGAGGATGCAAATGTCGGCCTCCGTTTAATCGGGGACCGATGGGCGATTGCAACATCGGCAACCAACCCCGCGTGGACGTCGCGTTTAATATGTTCGATGATTTTTGGGACCGGGTAAAGCTCGACTATCCTGAATTTGAAAACGGTGTGAGATTGACCGAGGAAAGATATCTTTCTCTTCGTCAGACCGAAGGAGTGGGGCTTATATGTATCGATGGAGATCCAATCGCAAGTGACGATATATGTCCCGAAGAGATCATTTTTCCTCGGTGGAGCAAACAAGCAAAACCCCTCGATTTCGACGGTGACGGCCGCGCGGATCTGGTGCAGTGGACAAACGGCCAGTGGAAGCTGGATCTATCCATGCAGGCAGCCGGCCGGCTAGCGCCCGGTTCCGGTCTCGACAATTTTGGAAGCTGGGACGTAATACTGGATCATCCACCGATCGACAGCCGCTGGGTCGTGCCGGCTGTTTGGGATATAAATCTCGACGGCCGCGAAGATTTTGTCGTTTACGATAAGGAGCATGGCCGGTGGTATATCGCGTTTACCGACAGCGCCTTGACAAACGGCGGCATCTGGCCCGGATGGGACCTGGTGCTTGATTACTCCTCCGATTGGGTCGATACGCGCACGCTCGATCCGTTTGGCACAAATCCCGCGATACCCGATTCACAATACAGTCGTCCCGCGATAGGCGATTACAACGCAGACGGGATACCCGACATCGCGATCTCGTGTTCGGACGGCTATTGGCGCATCGACTATGGCGCGGAGGGAGGAGGAGGATACAACGGCTTCGAAGATAACTTACAGTATCTGCTTCCCGAACATCTCGAGGCAGCGCCCGGTTGGGCTTATTTGATAGCTCCGGCAAATTTCGATGATGAATATACAAAAATAACTTTTAAGGTTCCGGATGGTTTGCCGGATGAGGGTAGAATGTACATGCTGCATCCAGCAACGATGAATTTACCGTCGGATGATCCATATTACAGGTATGATTGGATGGAAGAAACGCCATATGTTTTTGGAGGTAATGATAAAATTTTAATTGAAGGGAATTATCTTTACGTCAACAAATATTCGATTACCCACGGTCTTAAAGACACAAGTAGAGGTAATTGGGTAGTTTCCAATATGGAGGCTTGGTGCGATTTCTGCTCGCCGTTTGAACTGTTAGAAATTGAACCCGATGCAATTTACGGGGGTTCTGAATGCCATCCGATAGCAGCCGACTTCGACGGTGATGGGAAAGCAGACAGAGCAGTCATGTGTCCTGACGAATGGCGGATCGCTTACTCAGGAGCGAATACGTTTTTCGATCAACGCGCGCCTGATGGAGCGAGATATGTCGATCTCGGTTATGACCTATCTCAATTTTCTTTGCCCGGCAGATCTTATGCGGGAGGGAGAAGTTACGCGTACGTTCACCAACTCATAGAATTTTTTATGGAGATGAACCCCGGTGTTCCTCCGCCGATACCGGTGGACATGATGACGATTTCGGTGGAGTGAGTGAAACGGTAATCAGTAATCGGTGATCGGTGAACGGTAATCAGTAATCGGTAATACGGTAATCGGTAATCGGTGAACGGTAAACGGTAATCTGTAATCAGTAATCGGTGAACGGTAAACGGTGAGGTTTGAATTGGGTAGAAAAGAAAAATATGCAGTCGGGGTTTGTTTTGCGATCGTAGCCTCATTTTTTGTATCCTTTGGCTGCGGCG
>Ga0351833_1057_pt1 | contig 19994 bp, 16 predicted proteins | sample BONcelHFGM3001C5_FD_206751 | JGI IMG/M metagenome (GOLD analysis project Ga0351833, IMG submission 206751) | Enriched cells from coal bed in the Powder River Basin, Montana, United States - BONCAT cells FGM rep1 HSBNCT.FGM.300.1.C5 ...
ATAGCAAGAATTGCAATGGCAAAATAGTTCGATCCAACTTCGAGGGAAGGCATGTTAAATAGCGGGATAAGGAATATTCCAGCAAGAACCATCAGGACAAACTGGGTGAAACAGACAAAAAGATAGACTCCTACTTTGGCCATGAAAATGGTCATATAAGATACCGGAATGGTCATCAGCCTGATCAGGCTGCCCTCTTCCCTCTCTTTGATGATGCTGCTTGTAAGGGGAATTACAATGAAAAACATAGCAAAAATTGCCCAGGAGGGAACATTATGCTGAGTGGTAGTAGGCAGGATTTCCTCTTTTATACCTGATGGAAATATTTCCGTGAAATAAACAGACTGCTGGTAATCAATGATTGGCAGGTTAAACTCGGGAAAGAGTTTTCTCAACTCTTCCTGAAAGGTTTCAAATATAATTCTGGATTCAATTCGAGAATTAAATTCTTTGGTAGCACTCAGAAACGCATTCCGGAATGAATTTCTGACTGCAGGATCAAAATAGATCAGGATCTCTACTGAATCGTTATTTGTAACCCCAGCAAGAATATCCTGATCAGGCATCATCAGGCTCGTCATGGTTTTGTTTACGAGTAACCGGATCTTTTTGCGTAGTCTTTCAGAGGTATGTTCCGGAATTACAACAGCTATCTGATAAGACCCTTCCAACACTTTCTGGCGTGCTGATTCCTGTGTTAAAGGAACAGAATCGATCTCACTGATAAGGGTGAATATTCTGGCTTCCGACAGGCCCTGCTGAAACTTGTTGCCTACGGAATCATTATCTAAGTTGACAAAGAGAACAGGAACCTGCGGTTCCTTAGAGACTGTACTCCATCCAAACTCCTGCATCATGGAGAGGACTACCACCATCACAGTGGGCATCAGGAAAAGGACGATCAAACCAGCCGGGTCGCGGATCAGGAGCAGCCATTCCTTTCTATATGCCGAAAAAAATTTATACATTTTTAGTCCCTAAGACCTTTCCCTGTTAATCCCAGAAATAAGTTCTCCAAGTTCTTAAATTCCGGATTATTCTCTACCAGCTCTTTCGGATTACCTTTGGCTATAATTCTTCCTGAATCGAGGATTGCAACACGCGTACACAGCTTCTCCGCCTCTTCCATATAATGTGACGTGTAAATGATCGTAGTTCCGGTTTCACGCAATTCACGGAGAAACTCAAGGATCACATTACGTGATTGAACATCAATCCCAACCGTTGGTTCATCGAGAAACAGAATTTTGGGTTTGTGAAGCAATCCGGCAATCAGGTTAACCCTTCGCTTCATACCTCCAGAGTAGTTCGACACTTTCTTCCGTGCAAATTTCTCCAGTCCAAACCGAACGAGATATTCGTCGATGCGTTCTTTCAGGATTCTCCCTCTCAAACCATACATATTACCAAAAAACTGGAGGTTCTCCAACCCGGTTAGTGTGGGATAGAGGGCCACCTCCTGTGGAACAACTCCGATGATATATTTGATCTTCTCATGATCAGTATGGATATCCAGTCCATCAATAGTGGCCTCACCTCTGGTAGGAGGGAAGAGGCCGCTTAAGATGGAAATTGTTGTCGTTTTTCCGGCACCATTAGGCCCAAGGAGTCCGAATATTTCATCGTTGTAAATATCGAGAGATATCGAGTTGACAGCTGGAACCTCAGCTCCTTTATAGAATTTGGTAAGATCCCGAATCCCGATAATGGATTCTTTTATCATCTTCAGATCTTGATTTTGTCAAGTTTTTTGTAAATCTCCTCTTCCTTATACGAGATTTCGGTAAGCATGTCAGCCAGCATCCCATAATCTTCTACAGGTTCAGACCTGGCTTTGCAGTTTCGTGCAGCAATGTATGAAAACTCTCTCCATTGGTTTGCAACTTTGCCCATCATTTCTGATGCTTCAAGGAGTGTGGGATTGTTAAATCTCTCCCCGGCCTCTTTCAGAAAGGCTCCATAAATAAACCGGAAGCCAGCCCCTCCTGTCCCTACCTCTTCTGCCATTCTCAAAATCTGACCAAGGTAAAAAGACGCCTTCTCCTTACCATGTTTTTTCGGCCACTTTCTGAGATCTTTCGCCATAAACCGCATACCTTTTGTTCCCAGCAGGGGAATAGGGATTTTGGTCATTTCATAAACCGTTTTTGCGATGCCGTCAGTAACGGCTTTCTTAAGATCAACATCTTTATTTACATGGTTAATCCAGTACATTTTCCCAAGGGGTGCGAACGCTCCTTTTACCCAACGAACACGCTGCAGGTCAGAATAGGAGATGGTCTGAGGCTTCTCCAAAACGGTGTCGCTGACGTAATACGTATCTCCCTCTTTGCCATAGACCACCATGTTGTGCATATTGTAGTGCATGCGGTATTCAGGCGGAAAAAACGGAAGGTTAAAGACGCCAACCTGCAAGCCGGTGGGAATACCTTTTTCCAGGTTTCTGTCTAACGCGTCCATCGACTCTTTGGGGTCTTTGAATTTTTTAATCACAATGGCATCTGCACCCATACGCTTGGTTCCCCTCTTGAATACTGTATTCGGAATATTCCGGAATGATATCATTGGAGCATACTGGATCTTCAGAAACGGTATATAGGTAAAATAGAGTCCGTTCCCAATTCCAAAAGCCATGGGTTCGGAAATGTCCATGCCATAATGTTTCAGCAGATTTGATGTGGTCCCACTCTCACAATGTCCTGCCTGCCTGTGTGTGTAGTTGATCACCATATTATTCGATGTTTTTTACTTGTTCAATAGTTAGGTTGAATGCTTCGGCATATTTAGCCAATGTTTTTACACTCAAACGAGCAAAAACAGTTGGTTTGAAATGACGCTTTACACGCCAGAGAGAGATTGAGGCCTGACCACTGAGAGTCATGGGATCCATCAGGGTTTTCTCCATATGGAAATAAAGCGGGCTTTTTTCCCCGGATAAAACCTTCTGGCGGGCGTTTTCTATCCGATCTGTTTGTGATTCCCAGAATTGCTCGATAAAAATCTTATCGGAATCGTCATGTCCCCGAACACGTTGATCATAATTCCCCTTGTCGTCATATGAATAGAATACTTCCCTGTAATGCCCGTGGTTCGGATTTTTGTATTCATAATCGAATTTCAGTTCTTCCATTATATCCTATTTTGAAATTGTTTGCGAAAATAATGAATTTATCCAATTAAAAATATTTTAAGCTGACAGGAAGTAATAAGTTCTCCGTTAAGGAAAACCTCGCCATGAACGACAGAGGCATCAAACACTTCGTGTTCCACGGTAATTCTTGTAAAAAGTTCATCCCCGGCAGAAGGAAACCGAAGGATCTTTAGGTTTCTAACCCCTCCTATGAATCCAATCGGAGGGGCCTTCCCGGAAAGATCGGGTTTGGAGCCAACACCGGCTGCAGCGGTCTGCGCCATATTTTCCAAGAGACCGGCTTCAGTAAAGATTCCATGATCGCAGAAAACATTATCATTCGTTATAAGAAACATTGTCTCCACGATTCCTCCCTCAGCCCTTACCAATTTATCCACCATCACCATGGGTGGTTTTTGAGGAATATTTATTTTTTCAAGTGATGCCATAATGATCCTTTTCTGTTCCTGCCCCTCATTCTGTCCATGAACGTAACCACATCTTCATCGGGAAAGACCCACCTTCTGCCTGTTTTATCGGCCCGCTCTTTTAAACTACTGTAATTAATCCCATCTGCCAGGTAATAGGTTGGTTCAATCAGTTTATCCCCAGGACCTATGTATCCATCAGCGATAGCGAGATCATATAGCGTGGTACCCGGGTAAATTCGCATTCCGATATATGGAAAAAACACAGAATTTGTTATACGTTTTGAATTTTCAAATCCCTCGTTGATGCTATTTTCAGTTTCACCGTAACCGCCTAGAATGAGAAAATGCGCGAAATATATCTTAAGTTCATTACATATGTCAGATACCTCTAAAATCTCATTGACCGAAAAGTTCTTGCGGTAATGCTTCAGAGTGCTGTTGGAGAGTGATTCCGTCCCAAATTCAATGTGAGTGAGCCCTGATTCGGCAAAAAGATTTAGTTCTTCCAGCGTTAGATTATGGGGAGAAAAATAGGCTCCCCATTTGATCTTAACCTTCGACTTCAGGATCTTTTGAGCCAGTTCCTGATTAAAATTCCGGTTGATATTAAAAACAGAATCAGTAAAAAAGACGTAGTCAATATGCTGATTATAATAGAGATCTTTTAAAGTATCTACAATCTTATCAGCGTCAAGAGTCCTTACTTTCCTTCCTTCAATTACAGGATAGGTGCAGTAGATACATTTGTACGGACATCCTCTCTTGGTTTGCAAATTCATCATTCCGCTTTTCTTCCAGTAGAACTGACTGAGGCTGTCTGAAAATGAGAGGTCAAGTGAGCGGAGATAGTGATTTCTCGGATTGACTACCGTCTGATTCCCGTTCCGGTAGACAAGTCCCTCAATTGAGTGATCCGGAGAACCGTGATTGAGGCTGGTTAATAGCTTGTTTAAACTCTCTTCTCCCTCCCCGTAAATTCCATAATCTGGTTTAAAAAAAGCAAACAATTCCGCCGGGAAGATTGAAAAAGCGGATCCCCCAATGATTAAGGTTGTTTTCGGAAGCGTTTGACGAATCAGGTCGATAATCGCCTTGTAGCCTGTAAGAAAAAACTCACGGGAGATAGAACTTACATCATCTACATTCCTAAGAGAGACGCCTGTGAAATCGGGATTGAAGTGTTTCAGGTATGCAATAAGTTCCTCGTCACTATGGAGATTCATGTCAAACACTACGATTTCAAAACCCGTAAGACGATCCTTCAGGTATGAATTCAGGTATGAGATTCCTAATGGATAGACCGGGTAAGGGACCGCGAACCGGTTGGGTGAAACTAGGAGTAATTTCTTGCTGGTCATGCCGTTAGGTTCTCGTAATCAGGCTGGTTTTAGTACTCCAGAAATCGTAGTAATTGAACCATTGTAATGGAAATCTGCGAAGCACCTCTTCAAATTTTTGAACATAAACAGATAAGGCTTCCCGGAGTATCTGTTCACGCTTCTGCAGATTGCGGTTAAACTCAATCGTATAGAGGGGTGTGGCAAAGAAGTGGTAATGGGATCGTCTCTCTTTCACAGCAAAGACATATGAAACCGGAACATTAAAGCGTGAGGCAAGATTCACCGGTCCAACCGGAAAGAGAGCCTGCTTCCCCATGAATTCCAGCGATATCGTTTTATTACCCTCGATAAATCTGTCGCCATGCATGGCAATGATATCGCCGGAAGAAAAGGCATGCTCAATCTCTTTCAGGTGATTGTAATCATCACGGATAACTATAAAGTGAACATTCCGTTCCTTCATCGTCTCTTTCAGATACTCGTTGATTTGTTGATGTTCCGCATCAAAAATGATGATATGGATCTGCTTATTCAGGCGGTTCAGGAGATTTCCGGCAATCTCCCAGTTTCCCACGTGGGCACTGATCAGTAATCCGCCGTTCTGCATTTGCCGCAAATACTCCTCTCCTTCGAAATCGAATGTAAACTGTTGTTGAAACCCGGCAAGCATAGCAATCTTATCTATGAGGATTTGGCCGAAAATGTAGTAGTTCCGAAAAATGCAAATTACCGATTTCCAGGCTGTATAACCTAGAATTTCTCTGAAATAACTATAGATTGCCCTGAAGGCATCACGGGAGTTGAATACAAACCAGGTGACAACGAAACGAAGAAGAAAATAGGCAAATGAAATTCCAAGGTATTTCAGGGTCCAAATAAAGATTTTATACCCTAAGACTCCTCCTCTGGTTTTTCCTTGCCATGACGACATCAGAGAATTAATTTGGATTAACTCGATTGATAATATATGTATAAAAGTCCTGGAGGGTTATCACATCTGTCATCTCTTCGGCTTTCATCTTAAAGCCGAAATTATTTTCAATGATGACAAAAAGATCAACGAAGTCAAGACTATCAATGCCGAGATCCTTTTTTAAATCGGCTTCTTGCCTTATCTGATCAGCATCAATCTCAATTTCTTCAATCAAGAGTTGATTGATTTTATTGACTATCTCTTCGTTCTGCATCAGGAGGTTCATTGAATGATGCAAAAATACATTATTTTAAAGAAACCTAGTGTGAAAACTTACGGATAATAAGAGCAGAATTTGTTCCACCGAAACCAAATGAATTGGAAAGAAAGGCATTGATCTCAGTTGAAGTGGTTTCGCGTGCGATATTCAGTCGCTTTGAGAATTCGTCCGGATTGTCAAAGTTGATATTTGGGGCCACAAACGAGTGTTGCATCATCAAAAGAGAGTAGATGACTTCACTGGCTCCCCCCATCCACATCTCATGCCCTGTCATCGATTTCGTACTGCTTACCAGGGGCTCAGCTTTTCCGAAGACTTCGTCAATTGCCTGGGCTTCGTTGCTGTCACCTGCCTGTGTGGAGGTAGCGTGTGCATTGATGTAGTCCATCTCCCTCGCTTCCATTCCAGAATCTTTTAAGGCCATCTTCATCGCCCGGGTAGGTCCGTCAACATTTGGTAAAGAGATATGTTCTCCATTGGAAGAGAATCCATAGCCTGCAACCTCTCCAAGAATTGTTGCTCCGCGTTTCATGGCAGATTCGTAGCTTTCAAGAATGACGCTGGCTGCTCCGCCACTTGGCACCAGCCCGTCCCGATCCAGATCAAAAGGACGGGAAGCTTTAGCAGGCTCCGATTCATGTGTTGAGAAAGCATTCAGGGCATCAAAGCTTGCCGTTGATTCCGGATTGATTTCCTGAGCCCCTCCACAGATGATGATATCCTGGAGCCCCTGTTTAATCAATAAATATCCCATTCCAATAGCATGCGAACCACTGGCGCAGGCACCTGCAATGGTAAAATTAATTCCACGTAGCCGGAAGATAACCGACAGATTCATTGAGACCGTGGAATTCATCGCCTGGAAGATATAACCCGAACCGATCATCATTGTATCCCGTTTGACACGGAGAATATCAACGGACTCAACAACAGGGACAGCCGAGCTGTCATTTCCGTATAAAATACCAACCTCATGCTGATCAAGGAAGGACTGATCGATTCCTGCAACCTTTAATGCCTCTAGTGTGGCAATGTAAGCATATTCACCCTGTACAGCCATTCCAATACGCATTCTGCGATCGAGTACGCCCTTTAAAACCGGCCGGTCCACCATACCTGTAAGAGCAGAACGAAATCCCATTGCTTTGCGGATAGGGTCGAAAACAACACCGGATTTCCCTTGGTACAAGGAATCTTTTACTTCATCGAGATTTTTCCCGATTACGCTGTAGATTCCCATCCCGGTAATGACGACTCTATTCATAGATAGCGAAATAGTTAAATAGCGAGATAGCGAAAATAAAAAATATTCCAGAATTTGTAATACGTAATACGTAATTCTTAATACGAAATTCGTAATTAAGTATAAAGCCCTCCGTTAACGTTGATTACAGTACCGGTAATGTAGGAAGCCTCTTCGGAAGCCAGAAAGCCAACGATTGCAGCAACCTCTTCCGGGTTACCGAAGCGCCCCATAGGAATCATGGACTTCAGCTGGTCTTCATCCATATCCCTGGTCATATCGGTTCGGATGAATCCCGGAGCGACGGCATTGACCGTCACCCTTTTCTTGGCTACCTCCTGGGCCATCGCTTTGGTAGCGCCAATTACGCCAGCTTTAGCCGCCGAATAATTTACCTGACCCGGGAGTCCCTTCAAGCCAGATAATGAAACGACATTGATAATTCTGCCGAACTTGTTGATCAGCATGTCTTTCGTCAAGACCCTCGTGACATATAAAAAACTGTTCAGATTGGTGTTGATCACATCATGCCATTCATCGTCTTTCATCCACATTACGAGAGCATCCTTGCGGATGCCTGCATTGTTTACCAGAACTGAAATATAGTCCCCCTCATGTTTCTCAATCCAACTATTCAGTATATCTTCCACCTCTTTCTGGTTGGAGACATCAAACTTTAAGATCTCTCCATCACTCCCTGTTTCCCTAACCAGTTCAAGTGTTTTTTCTGCTTCTTCCTGATTCGAGCGATAGTTGATGAGGACATAGTGCCCGGTTTGGGCAAGACGTATGCAGCAAGCTTTTCCAATTCCTCTGGAACCGCCTGTCACTAATGCGTATTTCATACTCGTTGTGTTTTCCTGAAAGGGACTGCTAATCCTCAAAAGAGAATTGCAGTTTGTTCTCCGTGATATATTGAACAATATTTTTTACATCCGGATATCTGACAGCATCTTCTGTGAACTTTGGGACAATCATCCGAAGCTCTTCATACTTGCTTTTTGAATAGGATGACAATCGATCCGTGATCTCAAGGTAATCGATAGCCTGTAAGATTGAGATCATTTCAATAGCCAGCACCTGGTAAGTATTGTCAATTACCTTTTTTGTCATCAATGCTGCATTGGTCCCCATGCTGACAATATCCTGGTTATCATTATTATTCGTAATACTATGAATATACATGGGGAAGGAGAGAGTTTGGTTTTCGGCGACGGTCGACACTGCAGTAAACTGGACTCCCTGCATTCCCAGATTGAGCCCAAGTTTGCCCAGATTTACAAAAGGAGGCAATTTCTCATTCAGTTTCGGGTTCATAAGATAGTTAAGCTGTCGCTCAGCCAGCATGGAGAGTTTGGTAACAGCAATTTTTAGCTTGTCCATTTCAAGAGCTACATAATCACCATGAAAATTACCGCCATGGTAAACATTTCTGTGCTCTCCATCTATGATTGGATTGTCGCTGCATGAGTTGACCTCATTCATCAGAACGTGAACGGAGAAAAGGATGGTGTCAAGAACAGGACCCAGCACTTGTGGAACACACCGTAAGGAGTAATATTCCTGCACCTTGTGTTTGAACACTTCCACTTCAACCGTTTTATCATTATAATATAAATGGTCGGCCCGGCGCCGGATCAGGTGACTGTCTTTCAAAATTGATTTCATGGTACGAGCAACCTGGCGCTGGCCATGGTGTGATTTAGCCCGGTTCAGTCCGTCTGAAAAATGATCGTCGTACGACTCTACGATTTCAGTGATCATGGAAGATGCAAGCATGGACCAATCCAGCAGGTTCCGTGCATGGATGCCGTTGATCATTCCAATCCCTGTCATACAGGATGTGCCATTGATCAACCCCAAACCTTCCCTGATATGCATCTTGATAGGGGTAAGACCTGCCTCTTTAAAGACCTCAGCTGTAGGCCTGAATTCGCCATGGTAAGAGACCTCTCCTTCACCGATAAGGTTCACTGCAAGGTGAGCCAGTTGAACAAGATCACCACTGGCTCCAACCCCGCCATGCTCGGGAATGAAAGGATTGATGTCAAGATTGATCATATCCTTTATGAGCTCAGTTACTTCAGGATGAATACCTGATTTGCCCTGAACAAGGGTATTTAGTCGGGCCAACATGGTGGCTTTGGAATAAATATCGGGGAGGGGTGGTCCGCAACCTGCGGCATGAGACCGGATAAGGTTGTATTGCAGGTCAAGTTCTCGATTGTCATTAATTTTGAACTGAGCCATGGGGCCCAAACCAGTATTAATTCCATAAATCACTTTGCCCTTGGCAAACCCTTTCAAAAATTCGTAATCCTCAGCGACTTTTCTTCGGGCCTCAATATCAATATCGATCTTCTCACCTTCAAAAAGTACATTGAAAAAATCGCCGACCGTTGTTTTTCTGTTTCCTACAATAACCATATTTTCAACCTATTACGAACTAAAAAGCCAACTATATGATCTTCTCAGTTCATTTCAACATGTAAAGGTAAAATCTTCCTTATTGTTACGAGAAATTTCTTTGCTGCCTATCGATCACGTTTCATAAACGTATCAGGCTTAGGTCTGGCTTCATTAACCTTCATCTCGCGGTTGTCAACTTCCCGGCCATTGAGTTCCTGAATCGCTGCATTTGCTTCGTCAGCATTCTCCATAACAACAAAGCCAAATCCTTTACTTTGTCCCGTATACTTGTCACTGATTAAATTTACTGAAGAAACATCGCCAAACTCTTCGAAAAGTTGTTTCAGATCATCTTCATTTACCTTATAACTAAGGTTTCCTACATAAATATTCATACAAAAGGTTTTTTAATTCGCGACAAAGATAGGTTATTTTACTCTTGTATGAACATCAGCCTTTCTATTGATACAAGACAACTACTTATGCATGTGCCTGCCAAAGAGGAGTGGGATCATTTGTTTTTCCCTGAAGGACTTGCTTCTTCGGGACTCAATTACAAAAAACCACTCAAAACCCGATGGCTGCAAGTGGTTGATTTTCTGGTGACCCCGGAGGGATTCAAACCCCCAACCTTCTGATCCGTAGTCAGATACTCTATTCAGTTGAGCTACGGGGCCATTTGAGGGGGCAAAGATACAAAATTTTATTTTCCAACGCGATTCATACATTTTACTATTTCATCACCGGTTCCAATCCTGTAACCCTGGGAAAAGAAATTGATTATTCCGGTAGGGTTAACAAAGATGACAACAGGATATTTGCCTGACAGGGGCATATCCAACGAATAGTAAAGCAGATCAAATGTGTAGTCCCCGTATAGTGCGTACTTGATTTTTCGGGGAAGCTCACTGGCATACCTGCTGACAAACATCTCCTTCTCCTGCTGGTTTGGAAGGAACAGGATGAGAGCTCCTTTCCAGTTTTCAATTTCACTGGCTTTTGCTTGCAGATCAGCGATCAAGTGTTTGGTTGGCTCTTTGTCAGGCTCTAGCCAGGCCATGACTAAACCCTTCGTTGGGTCTAAATCAATCCCCTTGTTTGCCAGGTCCGATTTCAACTTGGATTGCAAAAAGGAGCCGAAGACTGGTGGCGGAGTATAATCTTTTCGCAGGATAACGGGAATCTCACTGGTTTGTCCGGGCTCCAACTTGACCTGGACAACCCGGGCGAGTACTGTCCCATCCGATAATCGGTTCCCTGAAACAACAAGGTAGCTGTTTGGTACAAGTTGAAGAGTAACCGGAAATTTTTTCACCAAATCACTGTTCTCGTAATCAAGAGTTCTGAAAAATCCTTCTTTGTGCTGTTCCACTGTATAATGGATATAATACTCCGGCTCAACAGTATTTTCAGGATTATTGAGCAGGGTCAGGGTTGAGCTGCGATCGGGCACTGCCGGCGGCTCTTCAAAGTAAACATCCCTCCAGGTACTGTCTATATAATATTGAGGGACCTTCGACGCTGGTTCAAGTCTTGCAGGGATACCGAAACTTCGGCAGGCAGCAACAAAAAAGATGTCCCTGGAATGGAGATCAGCTGTCTTGATTTCATATACCCCAACCGGGGTTAAAGGTGCACGTCCGTAATTGGCCTTGGAATCGATTGCAATATTGGTTTTCACCCAATTGACCAGGACATCAGGATTCTTTGTTGAATTTTCAATAAGGTCGGGTTGAAATTTACGTTGCAAATAGCGATGAAAGGGTTTTAGAAGCTCATTGTCCACACGCGGGTTCATAATATAAGGTACGAAGAGATCGTTATTGCTGGCTGCTGACTGCCTGCTGTATGATATTGCGTCCAGCAGAACCTCAGGTGTCACATCATGAAGATCTTTTTCCGAAATAGCACCAAGAAGAGGGAAAATAAACTCCCTGAGAGAGTCAGACGTGTTTGAGATAAAGAATATGATCTCACGCCAGTTTCCCCGTGTGTTTTGCAGGAATGACCATAACCTGTCTGGATCCAGCTCCAGTGTAGCTGCCAGGCGATAGGTTTTGGCAGAATCAATAAAAGTGGATTCATAGGATGCACGCAATTTATCTTCGAACTGAAGTTTTTGGGAGTTAGCTTTCCGCATCGATTCGTCCACCTGTTCCTCAACTTCCTGCAGAATGGGTGGGGTAAAATCGAAATTTAATCCGCCTGTGATAGCTGTAGTAAGTTCCAGATAAACGTTAACCGTGTCCATCGATCGTACGTCGGCACGGGCAAATCCGTATTTCCCATTCTTCGTTGCCCATATCAACAGATCTCCGTACCCTGTTAACAGGGATGCCAGTCCGTTGATATCGGATTTGGTCTTGTGCAGGGGATAGAATTCAGCATAATTATAAAGCTGGAACTCAATCTCGGCGTTCGGGATGGGTTGCTGATAAATATCCATGACTCGGGCCCATATCCGTTTTGTTTCAGTGTAATTTGAGAGAATGTTGATCTGTGTGTACCTTTCGTCTTTAAGCAATACATCCTCCGGCCCTTCGTAATCACCAAATACATTCGTATTGACAAGCATCGCCCGTTTTGCCGGTGCAGTGAACCAGGCAAGATCGAGGTCGGGTTCAGGCTCACAGGCACCCAGATAATGCCATGTTGAATCAATCCAAACCTCTACCCATGCATGATTATCATCTCCATGAGCCCACCTGGGGGTATAACATTGACGCGCAGGGATTGCAACTGCACGCATAGCCGCTGTTGTAAATGTTGATTCTTCGCCGCACCTGCCAAAGGCTGTTTTAACAGTTGCCAACGGAGAGGAGGTTCTGCCATCGGTTCCCCTGTATGTTACTTTTTCGTGACACCAATGATTTACTTCGAGCGCAGCTTCTTTCATGGACATTCCTTTGATACGGTCTTTCAGCTCAGCGAAAAAAATCCACCTGGAAGAATCAAGGTTCTCATTGTTAACACGAATCGGCAGGACGAAATGACGGAAAACCTCTTCAGGAACAGTATAACCCCATGAGAATGTATCCCGAGCCGAAAGCGAACTCCGTATATTTTTCAAAAAGAACTTACCGTTGTAATCAGCCAGATCGTTCAACGACATGTATGCATACAGATATTCAAGGGCTTCATGCTCTTCTGTTGTCAGGTAGTGACTAAAAACATCAAACAGAGTGTCTGATCTGTGCTTTGCGAGTGCTTTCTGTTTCTTGAACTGTTCCCTGACCTTTGCACGATAGTCTGGATCAGAGATAAAGTGATCTCCGGTGTTGCAGGAGAGAAAGCCAATCAAAGGAATAACTATAAGAGGAATTAATCGTTTCATAAGTGGTTGTTCTTATTTGTGCTCCGTTCTCCGGATGATCTCGTTCTGGAGATCTTCTCCCAGATCGTTGAAATAATCAGAGTAACCGGCTACCCGCACGATGAGATCGCGGTATTTTTCCGGATGTTTCTGGGCCTCTTTCAGCGTCCTTGCTGAGACTACATTAAACTGAATATGATGTCCGTTCATCCTGAAATAACTTCTGATCAATGCTGCTAGTTTATTCATTGCCTCCTCTCCGTGAAAAAACTCCGGAGAAAATTTCTGGTTAAGTAATGTTCCACCAGTACGGATATGGTCAATTTTTGCAGCAGAATTCAAGATAGCGGTAGGCCCTTTTGTGTCGGCTCCCTGGAAAGGAGAGATCCCTTCCGACAGTGGTTGTTTTGCTTTCCTGCCATCGGGGAGAGCGCCAATTACACTTCCAAAATAGACATGGGAAGTGGTCGGAAGCATGTTGATTCGGTGGATGCCTCCGATTGACGTAGGTTTTCCGTCAACCGATTCAAAAAACATTTCAAAGACAATTTTTGCCTGGTCATCGGCATAATCATCATCATTTCCGTATTTCGGCGTATTGTATATCAGTTCCGATCGAAATTCATCGAAACCACTGAAGTCCTTCTCCAAAGCATGGAGAAATCCTTTCATTGTAATAGTTTGATTGTCAAATACGTGATATTTCAGCGCAGTGAGAGAATCGGTCACACTTCCGAGTCCTACCCCTTGTATATAAGTAGTATTGTAGCGGGCACCACCGGCATTGTAGTCTTTCCCATTGGCTATGCAGTCTTCGATAATCAAAGAAAGGAAGGGAGCCGGCATATTCTCGGCAAAGATCCTGTGAATGGTATTATTCCCTCTGATTTTTATTCCAATGAAATAATCAAGCTGCGTGGAGAAGGCTGTAAGCAGCTCTTTAAATGATGAAAAGGAATTCGGGTCGCCTGATGCAGGACCGATCTGTTTGTTTGTGCGTGGATCAAAGCCGTTATTCAAGGTAATCTCCAGAATTTTCGTGAGGTTGAAATATCCGGAGAGAATGTAGGCTTCGGTACCAAATGCACCGGCTTCGACACATCCGCTGGCACCTCCGTTCCTTGCATCAACTTCAGTTTTGCCCTGCCGCATAAGCTCCTGCACAATGGCATCTGTATTGAAATAGGAGGGCTGCCCGAAGCCTGTTTTCGTGATCTGTAGTGTGCGTTTGATCAGGCTGTCAGGACTCATCCGACTTACCTGAACCATGGAACTGGGTTGTAGCAGGCGCATTTCTTCAATAACATCCAGGATGAGGAATGTGAGATCGTTAACCCCGTCAGTTCCATCGGGTTTAACCCCACCGACATTTATGAGGGAGAAGTCGGTGTATGTATTGCTTTCAAGGGCTGTGATGCCGATTTTTGGAGGGGCAGGATGGTTGTTGAACTTGATCCAGAAGCATTGGAGCAACTCTTCGGCACGCTCTCTTGTCAACGTTCCTTCTTCCAGTTCCCGTGAATAGAATGGATAGAGATGCTGGTCGAGACGGCCTGGGTTAAATGAATCCCAGGGGTTTAGTTCTGTAATTACGCCCAGGTGAATAAACCAGTAATGCTGGAGTGCTTCATGGAAGGTCTCTGGAGCCTGAGCTGGCACCTTACGGCAAATGCGGGCAATTTCCATCAATTCAGATACCCGATCTTCTGACCGTGAATTTCTTTCGCTTCTCGCTTCTCGCTCAACACTGTGCTGCACTTCGCTTTTCTCTGCTTCGCTATCCGCTAATTTCTCCAGTGCTTCAGCATACCGGTTTGCAAACAGGATCATCGCATTCGCAGCGATCTCCATCGCCTTTAATTCTTCTAATTTTTCATTTATTTCGTTGTCATCCAGAGCATAGCGAAGTGATCGTATCGAGGATCTCGTATCGCCAATCTCTTCAATCATATCCAGCATCCCTTTTCGGTAGATCTTATCTCCTGCTACCGTATGTCCCGGTGCCCGTTGTTCCTGGAATTCTGTAAATATTCCTGCTTGGTAAGCATCCAGCCAGCCCGATTCCATGGCTTGCATGATCCGGTCGCGGTTGCTTCTGTTCTTCCAGAATGGGATGATTTTCTCGGAATAGATCCGTTTTGTCTCGTCATCAACCTTGAACGAGACTTTCTTCCTCGAATCCAGAATTTCAAGATCTTCAACTGAATGAAGAGTGATTTCGGGATAGGTAGGACATGCTTTAGCATCAGGTCCCCGTTCCGCAACAATCACTTCTCCTTCTAAAATACAGATTGATTTATTTTTAAGGATATGATCCAGCGTTAGTGCCCGCATAACAGGGACTGAGACCGACTGATCGATCCCGCTTGTATAAAAATCAGTAACCAGCAAAGCCCGCTCTGCGCTGAGGCGGTTGACAGCATTGAGACTTTGTTCACGAAGCTTCTTTATCCTGTTGTTCATAATCCGGTCTCTTTTCACTCCTACTTCTCGTTTGCAAAAATAAGGTAAAATTGATATTTTTATCGATGGGTTTACCAGATCCTCTAAGAAGGCTAAGGCAGTATGGTCACGATCACCATGCCGTAATTGATTAAAATTCAATCAACTTTAACCCGAAACCCAGCGTTCTCAAAACCAGATTTTATACGCAACAGGTCTTCGTGTTGAAGTAATGAACCGGGGTCCATTTTATTCTCCACCCGGAACCTCTGATATTTGTTCTTTGCGCTATTATGGTATGGGAGAAGATGAACTTCACAATCAAACTCCCAACTTCCTGACTTTCTCACTTCCTGACGGGAAAAAGATTTTAAGAAATCAATCATTAGTTTAATATTTTCTGTTGTGCCGGTGATGCCAGGGATAACTGGGACTCGGATAATGACCTGTTTTCCAGATCCTAAGAGAAGTATTAAGTTTTCCAGGATGCCTTTGTTTGATACCCCTGTGTACTTCATGTGCGCCCCTTCGTCCATAAGTTTGAGGTCGTAGAGGAACAGATCGGTATATGGCATCACCTGACGGATGACATCTTCAGGAGCATATCCGGTTGTGTCGAGGGAGGTATGGAACTCATTCTCTTTCAGGGCGCGAAGTAGATTTGTGCAGAACGTTGGCTGGTGAAGTGGTTCTCCCCCCGAAAGGGTGATGCCACCTCCCGACTCTTCGTAAAAAATTTGGTCGCGCCTGACCTCACTGACGATTTCATCAATGCTGGCTTTGTAGCCCGTAACTTCTTGTTTTTCAAATATTTTATCTCCAACAGAAATATGTTTTACCGATCTTTGCGGTGCACAATCCCGGCTTTCAGGGTTGTGGCACCACCAGCAGGAGAGGGGACACCCTTTTAAAAAGATGGTTGTACGGATGCCAGGCCCGTCGTGGACCGCAAACCGCTTGATATCGAAGATATTTCCTTTAATCACAATAGAAAAGAATTTTCTGACGAATGGCTTCCTGGCAAACTGGGCAGAACCCCGCAGCACTGTTATCTTTCATCCTGCAGTTCATCATCGGACTAAAGATTCCTTTTTCCATGTAACCTCCTCCTTCAAACATTCCAACAACATGCCGGTATACCGAATCTCTTGGTGTTGGAACCGGAATATCAGCCGAAATCATTGATTTCCACTTGGTTTCGAAATCGATAGTTGTTGTAATATTTGGCTCCCAGGGCTCTAACTGTAAGTTGTAAAAACCATCATAATTCACTCCTCCAACATATTCATCAGCCAAACCACCAAATGCATGACCAAATTCATGGATGGCCACAATTTGACTTACATCGTGGTCTACAGTGCTCTGGCAGTAGTGATTGTAAAATCCACCGCCCCCATATTTATTGCTGTTGTTAAGAATGATGATCTGGTCATAAGGAGCATTTGCCGCTGCATCCCGAATACTCCATGTGTCGGGGGTAGTAAGATACCTATCGGTGTCAAATGTTGAAAAGCTGCTGTTGAATCCCGTGTTTATATACTCTCTTTTTTCTGGAATATCAACACCCGAACCGGCCGAAGGGGACTCAACAATCCAGAACGCAATCTTCTCCCGAAATGCCGAAAATGGTTCAACTGAGAGAAAATATTCAGCGATTCGATGTGCGTCTTCACTGAACTTGGACATCTCCTCTGCCGTGTACCCTTCAGCCAGGAATACAATGTCGAGCTGTTTGGCCGGATCGCCCGGCTCAAAGAGGGGTGTCACAACCAGGACATCGATCGCTTCATGCAGGATGAAATAATTAGTCGGGTCTATTGACATGGAAAAGAAGTTCTCAAATTCTCCCGTGTTATAGTTACGTTTGTCTATCTCAAACCTCACCGGGGCGATTGGGAAGGGCATAGTGGCCGTCATCGGGTACGCCCGGGGTATCACTTTGGCTTCTTCAGTCCCCTGAAACTCCTCAAACAACGACGAGAATCCTTTTCTGAAGAGGAGTTCTCCCGAAACAGAATCGTATAGTGAAAAACGATAATTACCTGAGTTCCATGGATCAATGAGGTTGCCGTGAGGACCGCCCCAAAGCGGCTCCTCTTTCAGTTGCCAGAGGTAGACGTTGGTCTCCAAGTCGTTCCCAGCCAGCAGGTAATCAATCCGTAACGTTTTATCCAAGAAGAATTGATCAAAGTTGATCATTTCCATTTTCCCGCCAGAAATCTGTTTAACAAATGTACCTGCGGCAGGAGTCATGGCGACATCCTGAGCAAAGAGGGTCTGGCATCCGAAAAGCAGGATTAATAATAGTTTCCACATAACTAAACAGTTTTTTAGGATTAATGTTTCTTAGTTTCTCAAAACCTACCTGGCAATCACAAACTTGGCCTTCTTAATCAACTGATGGTATAGCCATACTGACAATTCCATCGGGATTAACAGAATGATATTGCTGAGCCAGATCGATCGTAAAGTCAACCATATCGGATCCATATGCAGCAGGAACAGCCTCAAAATCGAGGTTAATTCCATTCCCATTACGGATCTCAACGAGTGCTATCAGACTGTCAATAAGTGTCTGTCTGGATACCGGATTAGAAAAAAAAGTACCATGACCCGAAAACAGGGTAGCGCATAAGTGTGTGCGAACCCCATTCGTCATTGCCGAATCAATAGCAGGATCAGTGAGCCATTCATGAATTGTAAGAGGCATACCCGTTGCCGGGTCGACATCATAGGAAAAATAACAAAGATCCGATAACAGATTCCATTGATAATTAAGGTAAGCATTTCCAGTCCAGTAAGTATGGTACCCGAAAACGATTTTCTCAAGTGTACATCCTGAACCTATATCTGGAACACGTTGAGGATAAATAGAATAGATTTCCAGCCGGTGATCCTTGTAATATTCCGACTCTTCAACGTGAATGGAGCTAAAGGGAATATTCTGCGCAAACATGATATGGCTTGACAGAACAAGGAATAATGCAAGATATATTCTCATCTCAAAATACTATACGAAGCAAAATTAAGGAGTTTCGTCGATCTTAGTCGAACTTCATGCAACCTTCACAGATCTTTGTGTAATAATAATTGAAGCAGTATCTTCACAAACAGTTACTTTTACAAAAAATTCCCCTCCATGAACACCCAATTGCATAAAACCCTGTCGCTGGCCATTCTGGTTCTGGCCTGGATGCCTTTTTCAATGGCTCAGGAACTGAATAACAAAAAAAATGACCCTGCTTCGCATCACGAAGTCCCTGACGACCCTTACGTGGCTCCGTCCGTTAATCTGGGAACACCTGTAAAAGGATATCAATCAGTGAATTCATCCATCTTTACCACCCAGGTTAATGTTGATGAGAATGGATTCAACATCCCCGATGATGCCGCAAACGAACCCTCTATCGCTATTGATCCGACAAATCCTGATCGCATGGTGATCGGATGGCGTCAGTTTGACAATATCGGAAGCAATTTCCGGCAGGCTGGGAACGGTTTTACTACAGACGGGGGCAATACCTGGATATTTCACGAAGTGATCGACCAGGGCATTTTCCGTTCCGACCCTGTATTGGATGCCGATGCAAACGGAACCTTTTTTTATAACAGCCTCACCTCCGATGGATCTGTCTATACCTGTCAGGTTTTCCGCAGCAATACAGGAGGAACTGACTGGGAGGAAGGCATTGAAGCCAGGGGGGGAGACAAACAATGGATGGTTATTGATCAGACTGACGGCATCGGTGCCGGAAATATTTACTCCTTCTGGACCGTCTTTTATAGCTCATGTTATCCCGGATTCTTTACCAGGTCGACTGATGGCGGGGGTTTTTATCAAAACTGTGAAGATATTCAGGGATTTCCATATTGGGGGACCATGGCCATTGGTCCTGATGGTGAATTGTACACGGTAGGATCGGGTGAAGATGAAGGCGTTGTCGTTTCAAAATCTACCACAGCGCAGAATCCTGCTTACGTAGTTACCTGGGATCTCGCCGAACAGGTATATCTGGACGGGCATTTAGCCTCCCAGCTTCCTGTGAACCCAGCTGGATTGCTTGGACAATCCGATATTGGGGTGGATATATCAGATGGACCGGGAAGAGGAAATGTTTATGTCTTATCCTCTGTTGTCAGAGCAACCGGAGGTGATCCGGCAGATGTGATGTTTTCGAAAAGCACGGATGGAGGACTCACCTGGAGCCTTATCCCTGTTCGGATTAACGATGATCCTGAAAATGATAATTACCAATGGTTTGGAACATTGTCTGTATCACCAGACGGTAGAATCGACGTAGTATGGCTCGATACCAGGGATGCCCCGGCAGGCACCTACTTTTCAGCACTTTACTACTCTTATTCCACTGATGAGGGAGCAACATGGTCCACCAATGAGCGCCTCTCTGAGCTCTTTGATCCTCATGTTGGCTGGCCGCAACAGGACAAGATGGGCGACTATTTCGATATGCGGTCGGATGAAACAAGTGCGC
>Ga0351833_1054_pt1 | contig 19507 bp, 12 predicted proteins | sample BONcelHFGM3001C5_FD_206751 | JGI IMG/M metagenome (GOLD analysis project Ga0351833, IMG submission 206751) | Enriched cells from coal bed in the Powder River Basin, Montana, United States - BONCAT cells FGM rep1 HSBNCT.FGM.300.1.C5 ...
CGGGGATTCGGCTCGCCGACCGGCACGCTGAGGCCAAGGAGGGGATACCTTTCCCCTCGTCGTGATGGACATCGCGACGAGGATAACGGATCGCACAGCGAATTGGGCAAGGCGGGGCGTTCCGGGGATACAGGGCGGCATCTGCACTCGCCGGGAGGGCAGTCTAGCGAGTCGCGAAGTGGACACAGGCAGTCTGGTCGAGGGGAGAAAAATGACTGGCACACATAGTTTACCTGTGGATCCACCCTGAGCCCGGAACATAGTTTCTTCTTGAAATAGTCACGAAGTCATCAGACGCCACGCTAATATATTAGCCGTTTTGACCCTGGAGAGAAATCATCTATAATCGAGGTACTGGGCGAAAAGAGGTTCGGTAGAGTAGGGTGCATCCTGTAGTAGTCGGACTATTGGGGAGTGACGGATGGTTGTAGCGTCTCTGGTTGAAGAACAAACGGAAAAGCAGCTGCAATTTCTGTCCTATATCATGAGTCTAGTGTCGATCTGCCAACTCGATCATTTGCTGGATTTTGTGGTTACGCAGACTCCTGGTCTTGTAGGGGCAACGGAATGCTTGATTTACCTTCTGCCAGATCTCGTGAGAGAGTACACAGGTGCGCTCATCGGGAGTAACGGCGAGAGAATTGAAGGTCAAACAGTTCCAGAGGAATTCATCGTGTTAGCGAGCACGAGCTGTGAGCAGTCGAAAGGATTAATTGGACGGTTGTTTCTCAGGGCAGACTCAAGTAGCCCTAGTGGCTTGGCATTTGCTCGCGGTAAACCGATGAAAATAATGGATATGGTGGATTTGTCGAGAGTGCGAGATAGTTCAACTGGCAGTCTACAGGCAGGTCAGAGCGATGACAATCAATCCTTGGGCTATCGTATCGAGGCGGAACCTGTGCTGATCATTCCTTTGTCGTTCGACGGTAATACCTTGGGAATCCTGGAATTGCATCCAGGAGATAAGGGAAAGGAGTTTGGCCCTCTGTCGGAAAGAACAGCCTTGATGATTGCCCCTATCATAGCTGGAGCGATAGTACGAACAAAGCGGGGGGAAGCACAAGATCGATCGGCCTTCGAGTTGCTCGAAGTTGGGCGTCGAAAGAGACCGGAGGATGCATTTGAGATAGTGACACGGCGGCTTGTGGAAATTCTTGAATGTGGGTCCTGTGAACTGTATATGGTAGGGAGTTCGGTAAAGCAGGCCGTACTAGTGGCGGCCAACGGAAAGATGATTGATTACATAGGTGCTCCAAGTTACGAACGTGGCTGCGACCTAGTGGGCTGGATCTGCAAAACAGGGCGTCCTCTGCTGATTGAGGATGTGCGGGTGTTCGCGAATGAGCAGTACCTTGACGACATGCTGTTGAATCGGATCTCTCCCGGGACTGAACGTAGTGCGTTGCATAAGGAAAGCCGTTACCTGAAGAGTCGTTGGCCCAGTTCCTCAGACAATACGAGCAGTATTCCGTTCCTGGGAGTGCCAGTGCGGATTGGGAATGGACGGGTTATTGGGGTTCTGTGTGCTAGCGGTTTGCGAGAGTCTGGGCGTAGACGCGGCTTGCCCTTCAGTTATCATGAACTCCGAATAGCTACATTGTGTGCCAATTCTGTGTCGCTAGCGCTTGAAAAAGATCTAGATCGGATAAGGGAGGATATACTTACCAGGTTAGGATATTTGTGGGACCGTAAACAACTTTTCCATTTTGTGGTCAATGCGGTATCAGAAGTGCTGGCCCATACAGAATGCTGCATCTATGTTACAGACAGATCGGATAGAGATTTCGGACTCGAGCTCGTGGAATCAAGCTGTGAAACCGTAGAGACAACAGACCTAACACTCCAAGAAATGTTGCATCAGCTTCGTCAAGGTAAAGCTGGATCTGGGGCTGTCAGCCAAGCATCTGTGGTGATCAATCATTACGGATCTGACAGTGTGGCGCAAGATTTGATCGACGCTGAGAGTCGACAAATCGAGTCTGATCACTGTCAGGACTTGGTGGAAGAGCTGCGGAATGTGGATGGACAGCGAGTGGGCTTGGTTCAGTTGAAGAGATCTGTCTCGCAAGACATACCCCCAGAGGTTTTCACGCAGTTCGCTGCCCGTTTGGTAGTGTCTGGCGACTGCGGACTATCATTCATAGAAGAAGGTTCTTCCAGTCAATTTCGTGATAAGCCAACGTGGTCATTTATGGTGGTACCAATAATGTCAAATGACGGTGAGTTGTTTGGGATAATCACAACTGCGCGCTTGGTAGAGGCCACTCCTTTCTCTCCTGATGTAGTGACGTCGCTCGAGTCGATTGCTAACAGGCTGGCCTCTGTCCTGTTCAGCATAGAGGTAACGGAGAGTAGAGAGACGTTACTCATGACTCTGGCCCATGAGATACACATACCGCTACAGGGGATACTGGCTGACTTGTCGAATCTTGAGTCAGAGTTGAGCCGTTATGCAGAATTGAGGGCGATGGCCAGCCATAGCCTGGAACAAGCTCGTCGTCTTCACCTGTATGCAGAAACTATACTGTCTGTGCTCTCAGGCCGCAATCCAGAGCGTAAGTTCAGCATACACAGTCTTTACCGTCCCGTGAAGGAAGCAACAGAGATGTTCCAGAGTGAAGCGGCAGCCAAAGGTTGTGACATCCTCGAGCCTCAGGCAAGTGGGCCCGGGTTCCCAGACATCGAAATGTCGTTGTTTGACCTGACGATGGCGTTCGCAAATATCATCCATAATGCGGTGAAGTACTCGTATTCATCTTGGGGTGGGCGGGATAGATCTAGGTACATCCGGATTAGCGGCGAGTGGAAAGGTTCAAGTCATTATAGCGTCAGCGTGCAAAACTACGGAGTCGAAATCCCACAAGCTGAAATCGAAAACGGATGGATTTTCAAGCGTTTTCATAGGGGCCGGAAAGCGTCGGATCGGGGACGTACGGGTTCAGGATTCGGGCTGGCACACGCCCAGCAAATCATTGAGAAGATGCATAATGGTGTTTTGAAAGTAGAAAGTAAGCCAATTGCAGGGGATGCACATCTGGTTACCGTTACGGTCACGTTGCCATTGAAACAACCGCGTCAGGTCCGAGATCCAAACGATCAAGGAAATGAGAAGAAGGATGAAAAAACGTATTCTGTGGATTGAAGATGACTACTACGCGCTTCAAGGACTCGTGCGCCCGCTTGAGAAGGAAGGTTTCACAATTGACGTTGCGACATCCGCACTCGATGGATTCGAGAAAGCTCTCAAATGGCGTCACTACGATCTGATCATTGTGGATTTGATACTGCCGCTAAGCAATACGGTTGAGGACTTGCCCGACAAGGTGCGATCTTGGGCGGAGCAAGAATATGTGGGAATCGGCCTTGTCAAATGGCTCAGAGCCGACCTGAAAGCTGGATGCCCTGTGTTATTACTCTCGGTTGTGCGAGAACCTATGTCGAGATTGGGCTTACAAGATCTTGGTTTGGCTGGTCATCTCGTAAAGAGAGGACTTTTGCCAAGTCAGGTTAGAGACGAGGTTTTCCGTGTGCTCAAGATCGAAGAGATTCCCGGGTCGGAGTGAGTACGTGACCCTTATGAAGAGATTTGACATCTCTAGGCTTTGTTGTGCCATGAGCACATTGTTGGGATCGTGGATGCGATCCATATCATCGACACAGGTGTCAATGAGCGAATGTGAGGTCTACATATGCAGGGAATTAACTCATCATAGGAGATTGCTATGAGGCAGGTTCTTGCTGGGTTGAAGATTCTTGTTATCCCCCTCTTGACAGTGTTGATACTGGTGGCTGTGCTGGTACTACAACAGATGTATTTCCCGGGAGTGATGTCCGGTCCTACAGGGCTTGCGATTTCCATGACACCACAAAGTAGCATCGTGGTGACCACTACCCTGAGTTATGGGGATGCGCTGAAGACGTATGAGAATGTCGCGACGAGTGCGATTTATGCCTCTGAAAGGGCATTAGATATGACAAAGTGGGCAGTCGGCGCGATTTTCGCTTTAAGCACGATCGCTGCCGCCATCGCCGCCTACGTATACCGGGCAAGTCATGAGGCAGGAGATAAGGCGGAGCGTGCTGAGGAAGCGGCGCGATCAATGCGTGAAGCTGCTGAGCGCACTCAGGATCTCTTTCAAACCCTATTGGAGCGCGATGTTGACCTGAGCCGACGATATTTGGATCTGGAAAGCAGAACGATGCGACTGCAGGACGCAATCGGAGCTTATGCGCAGGGTGTCATTAGCGAACAGCAATACAAGGAAGCTCAACAGCGTCATTACTGGGAGAGATGGAAAGTTGATGATAATGTGCTGGGATTTCAGGAACTGAAGGAGTCTATTGACGCAGATGGTATTGCGCCAGCAGTGCGAATTGCCATAAGAGGCGAACTGGGCAGGTTGAGCAGATCGACAATACAGCTTGGGCGTGAGCTCTCCAATGAAGAAAAAGACTATCGAAACAAGTTGTTGGTACTTCTTGAGACAGAACTTGAACAAATAAAACGATCCTGATAGGTGAGGAAGTAGGTCGGTGAAAAGGGACCGGAAGTTAGTCGGGGCTCTTGCGTTTTTTTGGAACGTCCCCACGTGGGGCGTTTTTTGTTACTGTAATGTCTTCCTACAGGTAGAATCTCCCGCCTTCTCTGTCTAGCCATTGCCTTCGAGACTGGTAGTCAGGCATGGCTCGCTCCAGTCGTTGCCAGAATTTGCTCGAATGGTTGGGTTCGTGCAGGTGCAGCAGCTCGTGAGCGACAAGGTACTCTATGATACGAGGAGGGAGAAGAATGGTGCGCCAGTGAAAATTGAGGGAGCGGTCTTGGCCGCACGAAGCCCAGCGAAATGACAGATCACGAACTCGAACTGAGGTGGGCGCGGAGCCGATGCGATCAGTCAAGAGAGCAACCCGATGGTGGAGCCACGGACGCGCATGACCGGTGTACCATGCGATAAAATGCTTCCGGCCATGCTCCTGCTCATCACGTCTGAGCAAGAAACGCCCGTGATGTAATTGGAGCGGTGTTGGCGTTGTGGAGCCTTCAGAGGTATCGACCAGGAGCAGGCGGTAATTGCGCCCCAGGTAATAGAACCCCTCGCCGCTTACGAACTCCTTCATCCTGATGGGCCAGGCGAGCACTTCTTTCTCCGCCAGCTTGGAATAGATCCAGAGTCGCTTTTCTCTGGCGTATTGCTCGATAGCTGGCTGGGGCACATCCATTGGTGCATGAAGGATCAGAAAGCCGTCCCGGTCAACGGTAATGCCCATCGTTTTTCGTTTGGCGCTGCGCCTGAGATCAAAACGCAGTTCGTCTATCACAAGTGTGTCATTCACGTCACGAGTCTCGTGTGTCGCGCTTTCGCCAGTTCGAGGAACTGGTCCGCCACAGCCCTCTGGCGTTTGAGCGGTATCATATCGTTGTCATCCAGATATTGCACGAGCCATCCCCTCAGAAGGTTCTGGGCATGCGTGTTGCGCCAGAAATCGACCACGCCGATCTCCTGGCGAATGTGCTCTACCATCTCCACCGTGTATCTGGCAAGCCGGGATAGGTCCTCGCCAGTGATCTTCCTATCCACTCCCACTTCCTCAACCAAAAGGCGGAGGAATGGAGCCTGTGTCTGAGGGTCAAGGCCGGATGTGTCGGCAGGTTGGCCTTCACGTATTTCGCGGGTGAACTCACTGAGCGCTTTGACCAATTCTTCCCAATTAGCTTGAAAGGTGCGGAGAATTTCTTCCAGCCGTTCGCTGAGCTTCCGGTAATAGACCGGGTCTTCTGAGAAATGCTGGCTGATGTGGTAGCGGGCGGCATGTTCCATCTCCGACGCTTTGGTCCGAACAGACACGCGCGCGCTGACCGCACTTTCGAAATCCGCGTCCAGAATGGAGATTGGGGATATTTTGGGGTCTATGCCTTGGGCGATGATGTGCTCGTCGATGAGTTGCCGGACCTTCTGCCCGACGCCCACCAGATTGAGCTGTGAGTCCCGATACAGGTTAGCGGCTGCTTTATTGATGAAACCCAGAATCTTCGCATCCCGCGCGTATGGCAGCCCTTCAGGACGTGGCAGCACGATGTCCAGGCTTTCCAGGAACAGCTTGAGTTTGACCACAAAGTCAGCACGGATTTTCACGTCACGCAACAAATCGACGCAAGCATCCACGTTGGCAATATCCATGATTCCCCGGTCGTGAAAGACGGCCAACACCCGGCGGTAACGCTGATCGAGCTTGGGGAACTCATCCTGGATGCTTTCCAGAGCGCCTTGGATGTCCTCGGTGCTGTAGAGTTCCAGGGCCTCTTTCAAGTGGTGAGCGACGCCGAAATAGTCGACCACCAGACCGTGGGACTTGTCCCTGTGCCGCCGGTTCACGCGGGCGATAGCTTGCAGCAATTCGTGGCCCCACATGAAGCGGTCCAGATAGAGCACCTGCTCCGCGGGGGCATCGAAGCCTGTGAGCAACATGCTCTTCACGCAGAGGAAAGCAAGACCGTCCTGGCGACTTGGATCATCGTGCACCAGGGGATTCTTGAACCGGGCAATATGACTATCCTGCTTGCCCTTGCGCGTCCACTGCTTCCATGCCGGGTCATCGTTGGTCCCACCGGAGATGACAGCGGCAAACTCCAGTCGGCGAATCGTTGCGAGCTGAGCATGGGCTCGAACCAGAAATTGCGTCTCCAGGTCGCGGGCTACCAGTTCCTCCCCGGCCAGAGCGATGAGCGCCGGATTGAGCGACTCCAGTTCCTTCACCAATTCGTTCTTGGCTGCCGCGAGAGCTGCCTGGTAACGCGCGGCGCCCAGGCGACTGACCGCTACAACCTGCGCTTTCATCCCGTTGGGCAACACGGCGCCGATGTAGTGGTGCAGGATGTCCCTCGCTTTGGCCGCAACGAGTTCGGGCGCTTCGAGCACGTTGTTCATCGTGGCGCACTTCTGCTTGATGGCTTCCAGTTCCTTTTCCGTACGGTCGCGGAACATCTCCTCGAACAACTGGTCGAGGCCCACATGATTCTTCACTTCAGCCCGGGCCTTGCGGCCTTCGTAGAGGATCTCTACGGTCGAGCCATCATCCTGGGACTGTCGCAGCGTATAAGGCGTAAAGAAATCGCCAAATATCTCGTGGGTTCGTTTCTTGTCGCCGGCCAGGATAGGGGTTCCCGTGAAGCCAATCTTGGCGCAATTCGGCAGCGCGCGCATGAGATTGGCATGGAGGTCGTTGGTCTGGGAGCGATGGGCTTCATCCACCAGGACCAGTATGTCCTCCGACTCGTTCAGCACCGGGAACTCGGTATGCTCCGCTGGCACGCGCAGTTCCCAACGTGGCAACTCGATAACCTTCCCTGTCTCAGCCACTTTCACCAGGCGCTTTCGCTCGCCTGGCTGAGGGTACTGAAGCACCTGGGTCTCGAAGTCCCTCTCCTGGTACTTCTGAATCATGGCGAAAACCAGGTCTGGCCCCTGTCTGCGCAAAATATCTTTCAGAGATTTTGTGTTTCTCGCCTTCTGGACGGTTTCGCCGGTAAGCGCAGCAGTGTCGCTGAGCTGTTTCTCAAGGTCAATCCGGTCGGTGACCACAACGACCTTGAAACGGCGCAGGTCAGACGTCATACGCATCTTGCGCACCAGGTACACCATCGAGATACTCTTACCCGACCCCTGGGTGTGCCAGACGATGCCCCCGCGCTGGTCGAACTCGCCGTGCTGCGCTCGCGTCTGACCATGCCGCAGTCGCCCGACGATCTCGTGCACGGCGCGGAACTGATGGTAGCGGGGAATGACCTTGATCGTCTTGCCCTCGGATTGCTGGAACAGCGTGAAGTTGCGGACGATGTCGAGGAGGTGTTCCTTGCGGAACATGCCGGCGACCATGATATGTTGGCTGCGAAGCGGCTCAACCCCCAGCTCCTGAGCGACTTCCGTCATGGGAACCGGGCTGGTGTCTTTCCATTCCATGTAATGCTCGTAAGACGCGCCTATGCTGCCGGCCCGAGCCTCGTAGAAACACGTCGAGACCATGACCTGATTGTAGTGGAACAGCCGCTCCGCGCCTTCCCTTTCCTCGAACCAATCGCGTTGGTTGGAGTAGCGCAGGAGTTGGGTGATGCCTTCCTCCATCGGGTTGGTCAGGCTGGGACTCTTGCACTCGATGACGACGAGAGGGATGCCGTTTACGAATAACACGACGTCGGGAATGATGAAACCGGTATCGCCGACAGCCCACAGCGGATCGACGCGAAATTGGTTGATGGCCAGGAAGTCATTGCGCTCGGGGTGCTCGAAGTCGATGTAATGGATGGTCTTCTCCCTGCCGCCGTGACGGTCAGGCTCGCCTTCGACGACTGTGCCTTTGAGCAAGAGGTGTGTCGCCTGTTGGTTGGTTTCCATTAAGTTGTGAGCAGTGAGCCGCTCCAGCGTATCTACGGCGTCGTTGATGCGCTGCTTATCGAGCCAGGGTTGGCCGTCCTCATCGAGGTTGATACGATGGATGGCCTGCCGCAAACGCTCGGTAAGCAGGACCTGACGGAAGGTCTCCCGCTCGGTGAGGTAGGGTACGTCGGTGTCGCCGGGCAGATAGTTCCAACCGAGGCCCTGCAACTGTTGGATGAGAGATAACTCGACTGCGGTGAATTCGTTTGGTAGAGCGGTCATCGGTAACTGACCTCGAATCGTTTGATCTTCGGGTCGTCGATCCATTCCTGAAGGTAAGGGCTGACCTTGACCAGCAGGCCGCGCAGGTGACTGAAATCGACACGTTTCTCGTATTGCAGGCGGCCCAGGACGATGCCTGGATGGCGCCCTTGTTCGGCGGCGAAACGTTCGATGGCGGCTTTGGAGAAGTAGGGGGCAGTGTCTCTCACAAATCGCTCGAAATGCTGCCGGTCGATAAGCCAGTCGCGGGCCAGCGTGTTTGCCTCTCGCTCCGCATCGTCTTCTGCTACACATTCGAAATCATCCAGATAGACGCCGGTGTGTCCGGCGGCGATGTGCGCGATTTCGTGTGTCAGGGTGAACCAGAAAGCGTCGGTGCGGTCGTAGCGCAGGGTCAGGGCAACCACCGGATGATGGTCCAGATAGAAAGCCGCGCCGTCCAGGTAAGTTCTGTCGAGATGCGGCACGATGATGAAATGCACGCCCAGGCTCAGAAGCATGGCGGGGATACGCCCCAAGTCCTCGGGGCGGACAGAAAGCGAGAGCAGTTCAGGCATGGACTCTGCCAGCCTGGCGCGGACGAAATCACCCACGCCTTGCGCGGCGATGAGATGTTCCACGCGTTTCACCCAGGCCACTTGCGCGTTGATTTCCGGCCCGCGCTCTTTGACACAACGGAAATTCGCTGCCAGGGCGGGTTTGTCTTGGGGCGAGGAAATGCCCATGAAATCGCATACTTCCTCTTCCAGATCATCGATGGAATCGGCGCGCGGGATCCACGACCTCTTGACCATCTCCGAGACCGGCGCGAGGCTAAAGAGTTGGCTTTTGCGGGCGATCTCTGCGCTGCCTGTCTGCTGCCTGGCCAGGTGAAGCTGGTAGTTGGTTTCCAGATTGAGCCAAAGCTCCGAGGAGGTCCCAAACGCCTCCGCGAGCTGGATTGCCGTCTCAGGGGTGATCTGCTTCTTCCCGCGGATGATCTCGCTGATGACCTGGGGCGGGCGCCCCATGATCTCGGCCAGGTCCTGCTGAGTCCAGTCCCGCGCTTCCAGTTCGCGGCTGATGACCCGGCCAGGCGGAACGACCCTCGCCGCTATCAACTTCTCTTCCATTTTGCCCCCTCTGTATTCCCTAGTGATAATCCTCTAAACTGACGATGAGTAACCAGCGCCCCTCGGCGTCCTCTTCGATCTCGATCACCAGACGCCACTGATCGTTCAGGCGGACAGACCGCTGTTCCGCGCGTCTGCCCTTGAGTTTCTCATATCGAAGCCCTTTCAACACATACAGATCCCGTTCATCTCTGGCCGCGTCGATGGCCGACATGACCTCGAAGAAAGCATCCACGACGCCCGGCGGATATTTGTGAGCGTCCTTTTCACTGGTATACAGCGCCTTAAGCCTCTGGTTCTTGAAATCAAATCTCAACGTGGCGACCCTCAAGGAGACGAGAATCTTCGGCGCGCGCAGGGCTTGCCATCGATTCAATGATTCACCCATAAGGTGAATCATACTATTATTATATCACAAATTTAGTTGAAATGCAACATCTTTTTTTGACTGGCTGCACATCACGGCTATCTCCATTCGAGTATTCGTGGCCTATTCGAGGATGGCAAAGCCGGCGGGGACAGCAACCCGCACCCGCCCCGTGAGCAGGTCGTCCACCCACCAGGCCGTCCTCGAATCATCAGGCCATCCTCGAATTCCTCACGAATACACGAATAACCCCGTCCGCGCCAAGTCCCCCATTCGAGTATTCGTGGCTGTTGAATCTCATAATGTCGTACCTCAACAAGTCTCATAAAGTCGTACCGGTCAAACAGTCATGAAGTTGAATGTGTCGCCAGTCTTCACGGGAGAGAGGCAAGGGCAGTTGATAAGTTGGGAGGCGCAATAGGTTCGAGAATTCTCCCATCAAATCCGCTTTGGTCAGGCCTTTGATTGGAAAGCGTTGGACTACGGGCGAACCTTCGGTTTGGCAGATCAACTCTCGCGTACCGGTATCAAAGGTGATCGTGGCGGTCTGTCTGGCAAAGCGCAGGCCCAGATTGTAGCGTCGCAGACCCAGCCAGAATTCGCCGTGGTGATTGGCAATGCGAAACCAGCGTCCTTGGGCCAAGTAGTGGTCTAACCTTGGCAGGTCCAACATTTGTTCCTCCCATGCGGGGTGATATATTCGGCCAGAATGAATAGCGGTGGGGTAAACCAGCAAGGGTGGCTGATCGGCCAGTGAGCGACAGGGAAACACGGTATTCAGGCAGGTCCGGCGCTCATCCAAATAATGCCATAAGGCACTTTGCTCCCTCCACGTCTGGCCTGTAATCGCTTGCTGGGTCATCGTCTGGTGTACACGTTCGACCTGGGCATGATCGGTGGGCCGCCCTAAACGACCAAAGCATACGTCGATACCCAACGCCACTAACCACAAATGAAGGCGACCTGGGAAAGGTGAGGCGCTGGTATTGTCATAGAAACAACTGTCGTGATCCAGCAATAAACGTTGTGGTAGGCCAAAAGTCATAAAAGCACGCCGTAGAATCAACTGATAATCGGCCCAGTTTAAGTTACCGTCTCCTAAGTGAGGATAGCTTTCCACTTTCACCCGGCTAAAGACATCCGTGATGTTAACCAGACTGACTGGCCCCAAGCCTTTGACTAGCATGGCCCCTTGGGCATCCATCTGCCATTCTTCGTGAACGAAAGTGACTGGTTGGTATGGAGCGACCGGCAGTGGACTGTGTCGTTCGTAGCGCCGCGTCAAACCGTGTTGTTTGAGCAAGGCGGCGATACGCGCTCGGCTGGGGAGTTGTTCGGCCGTTAGGCCTTGCCTTAACAACTCCAGGCGAATTACTTCCGCCCCCCAGCCCGGATGTTGCTTACGCAGGTCGATAATCTGATCGCGAACGAGGGCCCGATAGCTGCTCAAGACTCCACTGACCGGCCGTCCCATCTGTGAGGCCAAGCCATCCTGCCCCTGGCGACGATAGCGTCTACGCCACTTGCGCACGGTCCATCTGGACCGCCCGATGGCGGTGGCTATCTCCGGATCGGTCAGTCCTGTTTCTGCGGCTTCAGCGATCGCGATCCGTTCTTGCCAAGTTGTCCTTTGTCCTCGTTGCCCCATGTCACTCCCTCCTTAGTGAGACTCTAAAGTGAGACTCTAAACTGACTCTCACCCCAAAGCAAAGCACGAGGACTCAAAGAAACCAAATCACACCATGACTCTATGCACTTGTTAAGGTTTGACCGGCACGACTTTATGAGACTTGTTGAGGTACGACATTATGAGATTCAACATGGCCTATTCGGGGATGGCAATGCCGGCAGGGATAGCAACCCGCACCCGCCCCGTCAGCAGGTCGTCCATGAGGCCGCGCTTGAGTGACAGCAGTTTGTCTCGATATGATTCTTCAATATCAATTCGTCTTTGGTGCGCTGAGAGAACGGCAGTAATATGCTTCTGTTCGTTAACAGCAGGCAGTACAAAGGCCAAATGGGCAATTTTGTCCAATCCCAAGTCAGGTACACCGATACTCTGAGTTCCAAGTCCCATCTGTCTTTGGATTACATCAGTCCTGAACGCCCACAGTAAGTACACAGGGTCCACCAGGCACGTGTTAGGGCGGATCATGGCGAGACTGTGCAAGATACTAAATTCTGGCATTTGCTGAGTAACAAGTCTTACCCGTCCCAGTCCCGCTCCGATTCGGTGCAGAATCACATCTGCAAAAGTGACATCTGTCTTTCTTCGGTTTGTAATGTGATCCCGGAAAGGAATTCGCTTACATGCCCCGAAGTCAATGGCTTCGTCGCGGATGAAATTGATCGGTGATACCATGATCACCCCATCTTCTACGTAAGTGGGGGTTGTGTGGTCACGGTCCGCAATCTTTGATGTGATTTCGCCCAGTTCTCTCACCTCCCACTCCACCGGAATCCGTCCCAGTTCCGAGTCCTTGAACTGCTCCGGGTGGGCCACCGGATCGCGCAGTTCGCCGTTGTCGTCGAGGCCGCGGGAGAGCAGGTCGTGGAGCAGGCCGGCCTTGATCTGCTTGAGCTTGGCGATGAGCGCTTCGGTCTGGCGGATGGCCTCGTCGATGGTGTCGAGGATCTCGGCGATGCGCTGTTGCTCGGAGAGGGATGGTTGTGGGACTATGATCCTGGCAAAATCGCGTCGAGAAATCTCATCAAAAGTAGTACCGGACGATAGCCTAACCATTTCGGGCGAAATGTGTTTCAACAGATGGTAATAAAAGTCTGGGGACACCGATTCATGAAGATCAATGTTCTTGAATCCTTGGTTTGTACTAACAGGTACGGCCGCGATGGCTACAGCTCCAATTGTTGCACGAGTGGTTACAAGCAAACTTCCAATTGGCATCAATGCTGCGGAACTACCAGCAAGCCCAGAATGTGTGATTCGCTCTTCAGTTGTTACCAGCCATTTGTTATTGAGCCGAGTCAGCTCTCGTGGTGTAACCCAAGAAATCGTCCCATTCCAAAAAGCTGACTCAGACCGAGAAGGAGTCCCCCCTGAGCAGATCCTGCCAATGTCTCCTAATGGCTTCTGGTCCCAGTCTCGCGGAAGCTGAGCGAGGAAATTGGAGTGACGGTTACGATTCATACCCCAGATCCCTCATAAACTCCTCCAGCATTGCGACTGCCACACCTCTTCTTTTCTCAATATCCCGCAGCGTCACTCTGTACTTGTCCCACCAATTTTCTACCCCATCTACCACCTGCGCGCGGTGCGCCGTCACATAGCGCTCCAACTCCGTCACCAAATCATCCCGAAATATGTCCAGCACCAGACGACAACAGTCTTCCGCCGACATGTCCGCGCGGGCCGCTTCCAGCCGGGTGAGCAGCTCCCCCTGAGCGGCCTTCGTTTCCCTTTTGAGCTGATTCAGCTCCTTTCGGAGCGCTCTGATCTCTTCTTCGGTGAGCCGGGCTTCGTACACATCATCGAGCGACTCGTCTTGGTCTTCCTCATCTGGCGCCTGCCTGGCTCCATCGATCTGGGCCTGCAACTCAGCCTGGCGCGCTTCCAGGCCGGCCAGCTCGTCCAGGTAGCCGGGCAGGAGGCGGGCCACGAGCCTGTCCCCGGTCACGTCGAACTTGCCGCCGTTCTCTTCCAACGTGTCGCGAACTGTTGCTGCCCAGGAATCGACCAGACCGTCGAAGCCGCGGGCAACCAGCGTGCGCATGTGGTACTGGGCATCGTTCCACCAGCTTGCAATGACCCCCGCAACGTGGAACCGGTCGAGGAGACCCACGGGCCGCAGCGACTGCTCGAAGCTCGTCAGAAACTCGGAGCGGACGTTCATCAGGTTGTTGTGGCCCGGCAACTGTAACAGGCCCGGCTCGTGCGCCTCCCACCAGGCGGAGAACGCCTCGCACAGGCGGGCTTCCTGCCGCACAACCCCCTCGTCTGACTCGATCAACGCCTTGATCTGGCCGCGTTCAGTGACGCGCGGGGCGAAGTCGAAGTAGCGGTCGTCACGGTCCACGAAGACGGACCGCGGGTCGAAGCCGTGCGCGGCGAACAGAGCGGCCTGGGCCTCGGTCTCCGACTTGGGCACGCCGCCCATCAGGTGAGCGCGCACGTCGTGCGGCTCCGGCGGGGGCGAATTGTCCGCGTAGCGCCGGATGTTCAGGTTGTAGTCGTTGGCTGCCAGCTCGTCGTGGGTGACGATGGCGGAAAAGCCGGGGACCACAGCATACTCTCGGAACGTCGAGACGATTTTCTGGACGTGCTCCGGACGCAGGTAGTTCTGGGCGCGCCCGGCGTGGTACTCGGCGTCCGCATTGATGAACAGCACCTTGCCCCGGCGCTCGGGAGGCTTGGCGCCCTTCGCCCGCATGACCAGGATGCAGGCGGGGATGCCGGTGCCGTAGAACAGGTTGGACGGGAGGCCGATGACCGCTTCCAAGAGATCATCCTGGATGAACCCCATGCGGATGTCTTTCTCGGCCCCGCCCCGGAACAGCACGCCGTGGGGCATGACGGTCGCCATCATGCCCCTGGTCCGCAGCACGGATAGCATGTGCTGCACGAACATCAGATCGGCCTTCTTGCCGGTTTCGGGGCAGAAGCCGTACTTGAACCGCTCGGGGAAGGCCATGCCATCGCGCGAGTAGTTCTGGCTAAAGGGTGGGTTGGTGATGATCCGGTCGAAGCGCATCAATTCCCCACCTTCGCGGTGCAGCGGGTTGAGCAATGTGTCCTCGTTCTGGATGTCGGCGTCCTGAATGTCGTGGAGGATCATGTTCATCTTGCAGATGGCCCACACGCCGCCGTTGTTGTCCTGCCCGTATAGCGCCAGGTTCCTGGGGTCCTGTCCGTTCTCCTCCACGAACTGCCTGGACTGGATGAGCATGCCGCCAGAGCCGACGCACGGGTCGTCTATGCGCATCCCTTCTCCCGGCTGAATCAACTGCACCATGAGGCGAACGACGTCACGGGGCGTGTAGAACTCACCGCCCTTCTTGCCAGCAGAATCGGCGAACTCGCCGATGAGGTATTCGTAGGCGGCCCCGAGGAGGTCAGGGAACTCGAAGTCCTCGTTGAGCAGACGGTATTTGCTGAAGTGTTGGATCAGTTCACGGAGCTTCCGGTCCGAGATGCGGGTCTGGCCCACTTTGCGGTTGAAGTCGATGTGGGCCAGGACGCCTTCGAGCACCTCGTGGTTCTCGTCCTCCAGCGCGCCGAGGGCTTTGTTCAGACCGTCGGCCACGTCGATGTGCAGCTCGTCGCGCAGGTATGCCCAACGCGCTTTTGGCGGGACGAAGAAGGTGTCAGCATAGAACTGCGGGGAATCCGCCCGTTCTCGCGCTTCGGCTTCGGCGCGGCCCCTCCCAAGGTTTTCTCGATAGAGTTGGTTCCACCGCTGCTCGAACACGTCGGAGCAACGCTTGAGAAACAACATGCCAAAGATATAGTCTTTGAATTCCGAGGCGTCCATCTTGCCACGCAGGATATCGGCGGCTGCGAAAAGGTGACGTTCCAGCTGAGGAAGTGTGAGTTTAGCCATAACTGTGAATCATCCCCTGAAGATCTTGCTTGGGTACACTGGTCACTGGGCAGATGCTTGTCTGTCGTTCAAGAATAACCGGCAGACTGCCTGGCAGTTATTATAGCACAGAAAAAGGGGGTTGTCATACTTGATTTTTTAGCACTTCACTGCAAAATTGACAGCCGCCAGTGGTGGTGAGATACTGACCGGCGAGAGTCCCCGATATGTGAAACCCTGCTCGTGTTAGAACACAACCACATCCATCAACTTGACGAGCCGTGCTGTTGCCATCAGGGCCTTGAAGTTCCATTGAGGCATTGCATCGTTCGGACTGCGGCGCTGAAGATGACTTATTCTTCGGCGTCGTTTTTGTTGGCTTCAAGTCTGGCAAGCGATTGCCGTGTGGAACATGATTCAGTGTCCTAAACAGCCTCTTTGGGGCCGTGACAGTGCTTGTACTTCTTGCCGCTGCCGCAAGGACACGGGGCATTCCGGCCTGCGGCAGCGAGCTGTGTGCTCTGTATCATCACGTCTCCGGTGGCATACATCTGCATGACCTCATCGGCGTAGCGGCCCTGGCGCAGTAGGTTGGCCATGATTTTCATGGGCCGGTCGATGTGATGGAAGAACAACTTGTAGCCGGCGCACAAGTAGTTCAATCCCGGCTCCCCGTCAGGCGTTTCGATGAAGCGGTCCTTGGGACAGCCACCGTGACAGGCAAAATGCACTTCGCACTCACGGCAATATTTGGGCAGCGTGTTCTGCTTGTCCTGTCCGAACTGGCGTTGTTTTTCTGAAGTCACCAGCTCGATCATGGGCATCTCCATAATATTGCCCAGCAGATAATCAGTCGCCACAAAATGGTCGCAGGAATAGAGGTCCCCATTATGTTCCAGAGCCAGGGCCAAGCCGCAAGTGGGAGAGAAGACACATACCCCGGCCGGCACGCCGACCCAGTTTGCCAGCGCGGTATCAAAATACTGGACGTACACGCGACCCACATCGCGTTGCACCCACTCGTCGAATATTCCGACCATAAACTGCCCAAACTGTCTCGGTTTGACCGAACGTTCAGTAGCCTGATTGCCCGCCTGCGTAGACTGGGATTCTTCGCTACGGCTCAGAATGGCAGAGCTGCCAAAGGCGTTCGGGGGACTGGTCATCCGCTCGACGACAGGGATAAACTGGATGAACTCGGCCCCCAGTTCGTCGCGGAAGAAGCGGTACACGTCCAGCGGATGGCCAGCGTTGGCGGCGTGGACGGTACACAGAATGTTGCAGTCTACCTGATGCTTCTTCAAGCACTCCCAACCGCGCATCACCTGGTCGAAACTGCCTTTCCCTCCCTTGTCTACTCGATAGGCATTGTGCATCTCCCGCGGGCCGTCTACGCTCAGGCCGACGAGGAAACCGTGTGCTTTGAAAAACGCGCACCAAGCGTCGTCCAGTGTCGTGCCGTTGGTCTGAATGGTGTAGGTAACATGCTGTTCCGGCCGTCTATGCTTCTCCACCAGATCAACTGAGCGCTTAAAAAACTCCAGTCCCATCAGCGTCGGTTCGCCGCCCTGCCAGGCTACTGCCACCTCCGCAGCGCGGTGCGACGCGAACAACTGCTCAACGTAGGCCTCCAGCGCCTCATCGCTCATTCGAAAGCGGCTGCCTGGGTAGAGCGCCTCTTTGCTCAGAAAGAAGCAGTACTTACAATCCAGATTGCAGATCGCCCCGGTGGGCTTGACCAGAACATGATATGCCGGCGGCGCATGTTCACGCATAGTCGCTCATCCTTTTGTCCTTCCTTCACTCCGGCGAGTTTTCCGAGTCAGGCGATTCATGTCATTCTGAACGAAGTGAAGAATCTCGCTTCTTACGTCCCAAAGTTCCAGGCCTGGTGACATCTATCCGAAGAGTATTGGCAGCCTTGAGCCGTCTATCCGTCTCAATCAAATGACGCCGGCTCGCCGTATGCAAACCGGCCATCGAACAGGGTGGCCTCGACTTGTGTCCCGGCAATCTCCATGGGCGGGATGGTGAAGATATCCTGCGACAGGATGACGAGATCGGCCAATTTTCCAGGCGCAAGCGAACCTTTCAGATTTTCCTCGCCGGAGGCATAGGCCGCATCGATGGTGAACCCACGCACCGCTTCTTCCACCGTGAGGCGCTCTTCCGCGCGCCAACCCTCCGGGCCGGGATAACCATCGGCCCGCCGCCGAGTGACCGCAGCGTGGATGCCCAGCAGAGGGTTCATGGCCTCGACCGGAGCATCCGAGCCAAAGGTCAATCGGGCGCCGGTGTTCAGCAGCTTCCGCCAAGCGTAGGCGCCGGCGATGCGCTCACCTGTCCAGTGCCGCTCCACGAGATCGATGTCCGACGTGGCGTGCTGGGGCTGCATCGAGGCGATCACATCCAGCTCGGCGAAACGTGGGATGTCCGTCAGGCTCAGCAATTGAGCGTGCTCGATGCGATGCCGCAGCCGGCGGTCGCATTCCTGAGATCGCGCCACTGCCAGCACATCGAGAGCCTGCCGGTTGGCTGCGTCGCCTATCGCGTGAATGGCGGACGAAATGCCTGCTGCGCTGGCCCGGCGCACCAGTCTCTCCAGCATGGCGCGGTCGGTGACCACCATGCCCCGATTGTCTGGCTCCCCCGTGAACGGCTCCAGCATGTAAGCCGATCGCGACCCCAATGCGCCGTCCACGAACACTTTCAACCCCCCAATGCGCAGCCGGTCGCCCCCGAAACCACTCCTCAGCCCGACCCGGACTGCGGCCTCCAGATTGCCCACTGCCAGGTGCATCAGCACCCGGCAATCCAGCTCTCCAGCTTCGGCCAATTCCTGAAACGTGATGAATGCCTGTTCGTCTTCGCAATCGTGAACTCCGGTGACTCCGGCCCGATGAGCGCGCCGTATCCCCTCACGAACGGCGGCGCGGTATGCGGAAGCAGAAGGGCGCGTTTTCATTTCGTTGACGAGCTGTTGGGCCCTCTCGCGCAAGATGCCGGTAGGGCATCCGGTCGCATCGCGGACAATCTCACCGCCCGATGGGTCAGGCGTCTCGGCGGTAATGCAGGCCTGTTGTAAAGCCAACGAGTTGAGCCACATCGTGTGGACATCTTTGCTGTCCAATACCACCGGATGTCGCGGCGCGACGGCATCCAGGTCTTGCCTGGTGGGAAAGGCGCTGTCCTCCCACACATTGCGGTCCCAGCCGCCGCCGAGTATCCATTCACCCGGAGTCGCTATCTGGGCGCGCGCCTTAACCCTTTCCAGAGCCTCCGCCTTCGTCCTGTCGCCGCTCAGATCCACTCGCTGCAAGTTCAAAGAGAACAACACGAAATGAACGTGGCTATCGATAAAACCGGGCACGACGGTCCGGCCTTTAAGATCTATGGCAGACCCGGAGGGGTCTAAGAGGGGCCGAATCGCTTCATTGCTGCCCAAAGCAGTGATGTGTGAACCGTTCAGCGCAATGGCCTGCGCGCGAGGGGAAAAGGGCTCCATCGTGTGAATACGGCCGTTGTATAGGACTTTATCGGCAAACATCATTTTCTCTCCGGTGATATGTATACTTCGGACTCACATTATACTCTATATTGTCGTTTTTGGGGAAGGCCACACCGGACCATCTCGCCAATCTATTTATTTACTTTTAGATTACTTGCTCTCCACATTTTTTGTGGTATAATGAGAATAGTTAAAATTTAGTAAACTTACCCCCTGCAACCGTGTCGCCGGTCATCAATGCGGTCGCAGACAAAGCAAGACACGCTGGAGGAATGGCAAGGTTATGGAGAAGCGGCATGTAGAAACCATCTCTACCTTGATCAATCAAGGCA
>Ga0351833_1068_pt1 | contig 19121 bp, 26 predicted proteins | sample BONcelHFGM3001C5_FD_206751 | JGI IMG/M metagenome (GOLD analysis project Ga0351833, IMG submission 206751) | Enriched cells from coal bed in the Powder River Basin, Montana, United States - BONCAT cells FGM rep1 HSBNCT.FGM.300.1.C5 ...
AAAAAGCATTTTGGCACTTTCCGCGCGGCCGGGCGCATCGTCGTCAAGCCGACGTGGGAAACCTTTGACGCGCATGATGACGATATCGTTGTTGAAATAGATCCAGGCATGGCTTTTGGATCGGGCGTGCATGAAACTACGCGTATGTGTCTTGAACTGCTGCAAAAGCATATGCCCAAAGACGCGGCTGTGATGGATGTGGGCTGCGGCTCTGGCATACTCGGTATCGCGGCTGCAAAGCTCGGCGCACAGCGTGTGCTCGCGCTTGATTATGACGGCATCAGTGTGCGCGTCGCCAAAGAAAATGCGCAGACCAACGGCGTAAACAACTATTCGGTACGCGAATCGGATTTACTGCAAAATGCGGATGAAGAAAAGTTTGATGTTATTTTAGCCAATATCATTGCTGATATCATCATCAAGCTTAACAGAGAAGCTGCAAATTATCTATCGGATAAAGGTGTATATATCATGTCAGGCATTATCGAAGAACGCCTTCCCGAAGTCTTAAGATCTCTTGAAAACAGAAATTTTTCGGTGATAGATACACAGCGCATGGGCGACTGGTGTGCACTTGCGGCGGTGAAACGCGGTGCATAGGTTTTTTGTTGACAGCGCGGATATATGCGAAGACAGCCTTAAAATCAAGGGAGAGGAAGCCAACCATATCAAAAACGTGCTGCGCATGCAGCCTGGCGATGCTTTTACTGCGTTCGATGGCGCGGGAAGCGATTATATGTGCCGTATCACGGATGTGGGGGCTGATGTCAAAGCGCAAATCACGGCGCGTGTGCGAAATATGTGTGAGCCCGATATCGCCGTGACGCTTTATCAAGCCTATCCCAAGGCGGCAAAGATGGAAGAGATCGTGCAAAAGGCTGTCGAGCTTGGCGTAAAAGCCATCGTCCCGTTTTTATCAGCGCGTTGCGTCAAGAGGCCAAAAGATGTATCCAGGCTGCGCCGCGTCGTGCTAGCAGCTGTGAAACAGTGCGGACGCAGCTTACTGCCGCCTGTCTCAGATATCAAAAGCTTTGAAGATGCAACATTTCAAATGAAAAACCACGAAGCGCTGATCGTGTGTTGGGAGGAAGAAAAACACACAGCGCTCAAAACGGCGCTTGCAGGGCAGGCGCGCGATATTGGCATCGTGATCGGTTCCGAGGGCGGATTTACCCGGGGCGAAGTAGAGGCCATGCAGCAGGCGGGCGGTGTATCCGTCACGCTGGGGCCGCGCATCATGCGTACAGAGACTGCCGGTATCGCGGTGCTCGCGGCTGTTATGTATGACAAGGGGCAGATGTGAAAAAAGTATCTTTTTTAACGCTTGGATGCAAGGTCAATGCTTATGATTCTGCATCGATGCAGGCGCTTTTTGCGCAGCATGGCTATGAAACAGCAGAGTTTGGGATGCCTGCGGATATCATTATCGTCAACACCTGTACAGTCACTGCTGTGGCGGATAAAAAATCCCGTGCAGCAATACGGCGCGCTGCCAAGAACGGCCATGTGATCGTGACGGGGTGTTTGGCGCAAAGGGCTGCAGAACAGATCCTTGGCATGGAGGGCGTAAGCGCTGTTTTAGGAACAGACGGGCGCGGACGAATCGTCGAGGTGGCGGAACAGCTTCTTGCGGGCGCTTCGGGGATTGACTTGACTCATAAGCTGAGCGGCTGCGGTTATGAGCCTCTGCGCGCAGGGAACGCGCTCAACCGCACGCGCGGCGTCCTTAAAATCCAGGAGGGCTGCGATTGTTTTTGCAGCTACTGCATCATTCCTTATGTACGCGGACGTTCGCGCTCGCGCGATTTTACTGAGGTGATTGACGAAGCGCAAATGCTGGCCGATCACGACGTGAAGGAGATCGTGCTCACAGGGATAAATCTTGCATCGTACAGGCATGGGGGAAAGGGGCTTGGGGACATCATCAAGGCGCTTGGCGGCTTGCACGGTGTACGCATACGTTTGGGTTCGCTGGAGCCCGGTCTGCTCGGTGAAGATTTTGTCAGGCAGGCGGCATCGGCAGACAACCTCTGCCCGCATTTTCATTTTTCTCTGCAAAGCGGTTCGGAATCAGTCTTAAAACGCATGAACCGTCCTTACACGCCAAAAGAGTATATGGATTTTTTATCTTTGCTGCGTCAGGCGTTCGATGCCCCGGCGGTCACAACAGATCTGATCACCGGATTTCCGGGTGAAACGGATGAGGAACACGCGCAGACATTGACGTTTGTCGAAAAGGCTGCGTTCTCACGCGTGCATGTATTCCCGTATTCGCCTCGGGAAGGCACGAAGGCATACAGCTTAAAACCGCGTGTCCAGAAAACCATAGCAAAAAACCGTGCGACACAGCTGACGGCGCTGGGCGATATGCTGGAGAATGATTTTCTGCAAAGCCGTATGGGGAAAAGTGCCCACGTGCTGTTTGAGGAGCCGTCGGCGGTTTTTAACGGTTGTATGGAGGGTTTTTGCGAACGGTACACACGTGTGGCGGGCGTTGCAAAAAAAAATGACCTCAAATCGGTAACGCTGAAAAGCATAAAAGGCAAGGTTGTTTTTGGCACCGAAAAAGGAGTTTGAATGAAAGACTGTTTGTTCTGTAAAATCATTGCGGGCGAAATCCCATCCTCAAAGGTCTACGAGGACGAGCGTGTGCTTGCTTTTCGGGATATTGACCCGAAAGCGCCCGTGCATGTGCTGGTGATCCCCAAAAAGCACGCAGCATCTGTTTTGCAGCTTAGCGACGGCGAGTATGAAATTGCGGCACACATCCTTCGTGTTATGTGTCAGCTATCCAAAGAACTTGGCCTTGAAGGCGGCTTCCGCATCGTGACAAATACGGGGCCGGACGGCGGGCAAAGCGTGGATCACCTGCATTTTCATTTACTTGGGGGGCGCGCGATGGGATGGCCGCCCGGCTGAAAATCATATTTCCGGAACAGCCAAACTGAAGCTCAACAAAACAATACAAATGTCTGTTATTGTGTTGTTATTTTAGGATGTGTATGATAGAATATCCATCGCGTGATATGGAGAGATGGCTGAGCTGGTCGAAGGCGCACGACTGGAAATCGTGTGTACGTGGAAGCGTACCGAGGGTTCGAATCCCTCTCTCTCCGCCATATGATCTCAGCACTTAAATGTGTTCTTTGACCAGACTATACGGCAGTCTGGTCTTTTGCTTTCTGGTGTTTCGTGATGTGGTCGAAATATTCAAGGATATCGCATCCGACACATTGCCGCCCATGCGCTCGTCCATCAGCAAATCAATTCTGCCCGATACATCCTTGATCTCAGCCTGTACACTCCGAATCACCTTATCCAACTTAGCATGGCCGTTTTGCTTTGTCCGGCTGCTTAACTCCAGCAGTATCTGAAGCATCTCATCGCTGTTGGTCTGGATGATTTGTGATAACTGGCGGATGTCGTTGAGCACAATTGCGGTCAGCTCGTCTTCGCGAATAGAGTGGAAGCTGCAAGCCGTCTTGCCCTGATTGGTGTACGTGCTGCACCGGTATTTGTAATACGTTTTGTACTTGCCGCTCTTGGACGATGTATAGTGCATGAAGGCCTTGCAGTCGGCACACTTGAGTTTTCCAGCGAACAGAGCGGGCAGCTTGTTGTTCTCGCTTTTGACCGTCCTGGCTTTGCTGTTGCTCTTGTTCTGCAGCAGCCGTCCCTGCACCCGCGCCCACGTCACCTCATCGATAATCGGCTCGTGCGTGTTCTCAACCACGATCCATTTGTCCTTTGGAACCACGTCGCGCTGTTTGAGTTTGAACGACCGATTCCGGCGTTTGCCGCTGCACATATGCCCAAGGTACACCTGATTGCGCAGTATCCGCATCACCGTCGCACTGCCCCACAGCACGGTTTCTGCCGTGTACGGATTGGGTTGACCGATCAATTTGAAGTAATACTCTCTGGGCGATGGTACCCCCTCCTGATTAAATGTGTCGGCGATATGCCTTGCAGTGTGCCCGATGGCGTACATATGGAACAGCCTTCTGACGATCGCTGCACCATCTTCGTCAACGATGAGCTTGTGCTTGTCCTCCGGCGATTTCACATACCCCAGGGGCGGCTGGCTACCTAGGAAGAAGCCTTTCTTCATCAGCGACTTTTGAGATGCCCGTATCTTTCGGGATACATCCTTCGCGTAATGCTCATGAACAACGTTGAGGAATCCCGCGATGTCGTTATCCTTTTCAGAGTCGATATTCTCAGTTACAGCGATGAACCGCACATGATGCTTGGGAAAGAAGAAATCCGTGTATTCGCCGACCTTGACGTAATTTCTGCCCAACCGTGACAGATCTTTGACAATGACCGTGTTAATACGCTTTTTCTCAATATCTAACACCATACGCTTAAAGCTTGGGCGCTCAAAGGTTGTTCCTGATATGCCATCGTCAATATAAATATCCTCTACATGCCACCCTCTTTCTTCTGTAAATTCCATGAGCATGGTTCTCTGGTTGGATATGCTCATGCTTTCGCTGTCAGAGTTCTTATCGTCTCTTGACAGCCTTAAATACAATCCTACTTTATAATCTTCCATTGATTTGCTCCTTTTCATTTTGGAACAGGCACAGATTATGAAGTAGTTTTACCTCATAATCTGTGCGAAGTACAGCCCGGGCTTATCCTGCGTCTTGATTGATTCGGTTGATTTGACGCGCGGTGATCCGGCCTATAATATCCTTATAGGTATTGTCTTTGTTCTCCACTAAGCTTGTCACTTCGAATAACGTTCTGCCAATACGGACTTCAGATACCACCATGTTATCCCACAGCACAAATCTTGCTTTTTCAATCAATTCTAATTTCTTCTCCATATCATTTGCCCCAGCTGACATCTTCAAATTTATCCCAGACCTTATTGAGCATCATCACAAGAGTATCGATTTTATCTTCAGAAACGGCGCCGGTTTGATTGACGATATGGGCAATTTAATGTGTATCGTTTGAGACATCTGATAACAGTCTCAAAATATCGCCGTATTGGCGGGCATATCAAAGTCAGCATCAAACGTTCTGATGCGTTCTACCAGCTCGGTCGGTGTACCCTTGAATCTTTTTTCAGATTGTAAAAGGCACTGAATGCTGCCAATGAGCTTATCAAGCTGCGACTGCGAATTTGTTACGTATTCCACAAACCGCCAGACGTTTGTATTCTCTTCAAACGTTAGTTTGAGGACTTGATCGCGTACCCGCCTGCCGGGGATGTAAAGCCTTGCTTTGTTCTCGGTGCGCGCTTCTTTTTCCAGCACCAATATACTGTCTACCGCGCCCAGTAAACCGGTTGAACCGCTGACTCTGTTGATTGGGTCACTGTCGGGCATTTTGCGCAGGTGGTGCACCAAAACGATGGCGATATTCTTGTCCTGCGTATACGCCACGAACTTGTGAAGCTGGGTGTAATCCCCTGCATATGAGTATTTTTCGTTCGGATCTCGGACAAGCTGCAGGGTGTCAATGACCACCAGGCCTGTATCGGGGTGTTTGGCGACAAACTCATCGATTTCATCCAATAGCCCGTCTGACAGGCTGCTGCATGACGTGATCGCATAGGCTTTGTCGCTCGCCTTTTCCGTGATGTTTTCGATACGGAAGTGCAGCGTGCTTTTTGTGTCTTCGAGCGCAATATACAGCACGGCACACTGCTGTGTATCCAACTCCCATACCTTTTCGCCCTTTGCGACCTTATCACACAGCCACAGCACCAGCCATGACTTGCCGATTTTCGGGCTGCCGGCAAATAGATGAACGCCTGTAGGCAGCATCTGTGATACGATAAACCGTGGAAGTTCGTATTGATCGGTCTGGATCTTGCGGAAGCTTTCCAGCACTTTAGCGTTGTTGTTCATTTTTCTGATTCCTTTCTTTTTGTTGACGCTGTCTGCGTTTTTGACTTCGTTCCTAATGACGGTCTCTTAGAGAAGGGGTGTCTATAGAGCACCGTCATCGTCATTTGTAAAAAACCCCTTCACTTATAAACAGTGGGAGAGCTCTTTCGTACCCCTTGTTTCTGAAAACTTCATGGTTTCTTAATATTTGCTTGACGGTTTCAAGTCATAAACAATGACGCTGCTAACTTGTTGGAATAACATTGTCATCTGGAATTCTGTGGCTCGGTTTTTGCTGTACTTATATGTACAGCGTGGCTGATCATTTTTCACATTTCGGTCATCTGGGTTGTGTTAACAATGTGTGAGGCAATGGGCTGTATCGCTGTACATTACAGGTAGCGTATTATTTGATGTGTTATGGGAATTGAATATCGTCATGGTATTGGGTAAAAAAAGACCTATTTTTAGACGCATACCTTAAGATAAGAGTATAGGAAAAGGTCATAAGAAATTGATGTATTTTGACAAGAGTGCTTATTGGTGATGTGCATGTCAATGCTGACACAAGTGTTTGCATTATGATGAGGGACAGCTCTCAATATGCTCAGAAATTGAAATGGATTTAACAGGTATCTGTCCCGTAAATTGAAAACATTTGCGCTGATAAGCATTGATACACAGTTTAATGCACCATATTCTTTCCATGTTTCAATTTATTGCATTATTTTTTTAATAGGCCTTTGCTGGTCTAAAATTCTATCAAATTTGGAATTTGAAAAACACGCAAAAATTCTCGGCACTACCAACGTGATAACGCCATTTTATAACAGCATCGCGAAGTTACTCCCGCCTTTTAGGACACAGGGAGCCTTTTATATTCCGAACGGGTGTAGAACACTTCTATTTCAATTGTATTTGTATCAATTATACGCACATCTGTTTCAAACGAGATACTATCATTATCAAATGAGGCAATCAGTCTGTTCCCGTCTACATGCCATATACCCTGTGCGGGCTCATCCAATTGCCAAGAGCCCCCCAACCAAGTTTCTTCCGTGTCGCTGGGCCCGGGTTTGGCATAGTAGCTTTCGATTGTACCATCATAGTAAAGTACAAGAACCTTTCGTTCAACCATTGCATTTGAAGGTGGCCCAAGCCAACCTCCTATGAGAAATTCCTCCAGGGAAGCTTCAGTACTTACCCCGTTACTATCCTGCTCGGATACTTGAGGCTGTCCATCATATTCATTTGCACCAGATAAATTCAGACTAAGGACAATATGAAAAACTGCATTCTCGGATGTTCCTGTAATGTCTCCGCCACCGGTCAGCGTCCATTCGCCTGCAGCCGCATCATACTCAAACGTGCCATTCCACTCAAAAGGATCGCCCCAAAGCGTACCATTCAGCGTCAGCCTGTCATGTCCGGCAACCGCAGTTAAAGCTGGCCCGGCAAGTTCACCAGCAAAATATAGATCTGCCGTACCTGTATTGAAATCCTGGAGGTTTAACAACATGCGGCAGTCAACCGTTGAACCCTCCATATTCTTATACTGCGAAGCATCCGGACCACTCACTTCTGCAAGCAGCTGTATGCCCATCCATTCGCCGGAAAAGTCTATGGTATTGCCCCAAGATTCTGGTGAAGATTGTTGCATATTACCGAGTAGGGCCTCCAAGTCGGGGATGCTCGCGCTTCCCTCGCGGAAAAATTCTACTGTCGTATCACTGGTTTCACCGCCTTCTTCAATGATTAAGCTTCCTGAAAAAACCCATTCGTTATCCAATTCAAAAAACTTGCCATCAAGAGAAAAATTCATCTCGTCGGCTGTACCTTCGCCCCTGAGCATAGAATCCTTATCAAGCACAACATTGATACTGCCTTTTGTCAGTTGGTCCACGAAGCCAAAACGCACACTTCCTTGGCCATTGCTTTCTAGTTCAAGAATCATCTTTCCAGGCATTCGCATGCCCTCTAATTCGATTGTTCCTTCCCAAACGCCAGAAAAATCAACCTCTTGTGATTCTGTTGCGGCGCAGCCAGCGGCCAGCAGCGTAATAGCAATGACAAGCCCCCAAACTTTTTTTGTAACAGAACGCATCATGATCCTCCTTAAATGTTATTGTATAAATTTCAAAGCATTAAGGCGCAGGATAAAAAAACAACTCGAAATATAGGCTGTTGTTACTGCTTTCAATGAGAGTAACTGATAGAGCATGGCCTTCTCCAATGTAGTTAAAAACCTGCCTTGTTCCTTCTGTTACAGAAGGGGCAGACGGATCCTGTTCCCATATATTAGAACTCACATGTTTCTTCTGCACATTGGTATAGTAGTTGTTAGCCCTTGATATGCTCACGTTCCCGTAACCGGCAGCATACAGCTCATTGTCTGACCATTCATAGTTAGTCACTTGGAACTCGGTCATCAAAGGGACCACCCTTGGCCAGTCTGCCGGAATGCTGTAGAAGTCAAAGAGAGGATCCTGTTCTGGCCCAAAAGGCGTCATTCCGCCAGGCCCATCGACATCTTCCTGCGGTGTTACCGTGATCTGAGCGGGAGTCTCATCGATAGACGTTGAGCCTTGTGCTTTCCCTTGCACCGATTCTTGGCCCTCCAACTCATTATTTACTGAACACCCTGATAACATAAGGATAACAAGAACCAAGATAAGCACTAATGTATGCTTTTTTCCATACATTTTTACAGCCTCCTGTGGTTTGTTTTTGCGACAATTATCATTGTCTGTAAAACGGCACTTCACTGGCTTGTATGTGATATTTGGCCATCCATTGTATTGAAAAAAATCTCAAGTAACTTTATATGTCCCGCTTCCTTAAGGTTACAGAAAAGCGGAAATAATGTCAATGTATCGGTTCATCATTACATCGGTTAATAGTTCAATAACTCCTAAGCACAAAGAAAAAAAGATTTAATTGCAGAATGCAATTAAATAAGTTATAGTATAATTAATAAAGTTTTTTGAATAAAGAGGAGACTAATCGTGCTTGAGTCAAATATGAAGGTTACTGCCCGACAAAAAAATATTCTAAATATTCTTAATTATATTTTATTAAACGAAAAGGTGTCTGCAATAAACATTGCAAAATGGACAAACTTAAGCGTAGCGACAGTTAGTCGAATATTTAATATATTAGACAGCCAAAAAATAATTGTAAGAGCAAGCAAAGGATCAAACGGGATGGGAAGAAACCCGGAAATTATAAGTTTGAATCCTACATATGGTTATTATCTACATTTTTATACAAGAACGGAAAATATCGTTGGCTACCTGTTGGATTTTAGCGGCAATGTTATTGCTACTGAAAATCATATTATTACGCGGGACATAAAAGCTGATGATTTTGTTCATTGTTTATATAAGCTAGCCAGAGATTTAACAAAAGCCGAAAAAATTGACTATAAAAAGCTAATCGCCACAAACATTGCTATACCAGGCCTTGTTGATGATACTAAAAAAGTCATAAGAAGAATTCCCAATTTTGAAAATATGAGAAATATAAACTTGCTGAATATTGCAAGTGACGGACTTAAGTTGCCAGTAAAGATTATGAATCGTGCAAGAACTTGTGCTATCGGGGAATACATTCATTTATATCCAAAATATAAGAACTTAGTATACATTGATTTTACAAGCTTTAGCGGTATTGGCGCTGGCATTGTAATTGATGGCAAACTTTATACTGGAAAAAATGGATTTGCCGGCGAAATTGGTGACATGATTGTGGATATATCTGATTTCGATAAAAACTTAATAAACGACGCAGGCTGTTTAGAAGTGCAAGCTGGTATAGGTATTTTATATCAACGCCTAAAAACACTTATGTCAAAGGGCAGAGCAAGACATTTGAAAGAGATAATGCAAAACGCAGGTGTTGAAGAACTGAACTTAGATATACTGGAAAAAGCCATCAACGAAATGGATTATGATGTTATCGACACTTTTAATGATATTGTGAAAAGATGGGCTGCTGCGATTATTAATATAATAATCTTGACTAATCCTGATTTGATTGTATTGGGCGGAGTATTAGATAAACGCTATGAATTCATACTTACAAGATTAAAACATTATATTGGAAAAATACTCTATTATGATGTGAATATACGTTTAAAAGAAGAAGAATTTAAGTCGCATATAATGGGTGGAATATTTATATTAAAAAAATACGCATTAAATAATACTTTGAAGGATTTAATATTAACCCTTTAAAGCATTTACTGTTTAATAATTACAGCATGCAAAGATATTTTTATAAAACGACTCATATCTTTTAAAAATATTAAAAAATAAATAAAAAAGCTTGACAATAATTTCAGAATGAAATAATATAGGTTTTCCTGCAGTATGATTTTATCCAAGCTTAGGTCGGCTACGAGCTTCTTCAATTTGACATTCTCTTCTTCAAGTTGCTTCATTCGCTTTACATCGCTGGGCAGCATCCCGCTATATTTGTTCTTCCACCTGTAGAATGTCTGCTCAGAAATCCCCAGTTTTCGGCATACATCGGATACTGGTGTACCCACTTCCGCCTGCTTCAGAGCAAAGGCGATCTGCTCTTCGGTGTACCTGCTTTTCTTCATTTGTCCGTCCACTCCTTTTTTGTATTGTAACATTTCTCTCATTTTGAGTGGACCATGTTTTCAGGGAGCAGGTCACTACATTAATCTTTTTTAAGAAAGGGATCCCTGTTGAAAGGATAGTGGGTGTCATCAAAGAGGCTGGCCTTTCGAAAAAAATAGAAGGAAACATATAAATATGTGCAGGAATAGCTAGAGTATCCGATCGGCTATTCCTGCGTTTTTACCAAGACGCTTTTTAGATTTTTTCTTACGAATAAAAAACATCAACTTAGTTATTGACATATGCCCACAATAAGCGTAGAATGAGTTATGAGCATAGGCCAATAACTATTTGGTTACGCTAATAATAAAAGGAGTTCTATATATGAAAATCGCAGTATCCGCAGAAGGGAATACCATGGAAAGCCGGATAGATCAGAGATTTGGAAGAGCCGCAAGCTTTATCATTGTTGAAACCAAAAACTTGGATTATGAGGCTATCGACAATTCGGCAGCTGCAGCTTCGGGTGGAGCCGGTATTTCCGCTGCCCAATTGGTTGCAGACAAAGGAGTAGAGGCAGTTATCACCGGCAATGTTGGGCCCAACGCAATGAACGTACTGAAAGCTGCCGACATCGAAATATATAAAGGCAGCGCCGCTACCGTCAAAGAAAATGTGGAGCTGTTTAAGAAAGGAATGCTCGAGAAAATCAACACAACCGTTCCCGCACACTTTGGCATGGGAGGGAAGTGATGAAGATCGCTGTTTTGAGCGGAAAAGGTGGTACCGGCAAGACAACGGTATCGGCAAGCCTTGCCTCCGCGCTGGGTAACAGCCAATATGTCGATTGCGATGTAGAAGAACCCAATGGCGCGCTGTTCTTGAACCCGAAAATTGAGCATGTGACGCCTGTCGAAGTGCTTGTACCGAAAGTCTATGAAACAAAGTGTAATGGATGCGGTGCATGCGGAAAAGCATGCCGGTTTAACGCCATTGCTGTTGTCAAAGGCAAGGTTCTTATATTCCCCGAGATCTGCCACCATTGCGGCGCGTGCCTGATCGCCTGTCCTATGAAGGCCATTTATGAGGTGGGAAGAGAAATCGGTGTGATTGAGGAGGACGGTGAAGGACATTTTCTACAAGGCAGGCTCAACATTGGCGAGCCGATCACGATACCCATCATACATAAATTGAAGCAGCTTATACGTAACGATGTTCCCGCAGTCTTGGATTGTTCCCCCGGAGCTTCCTGCACGGTGGTTCAGACCATCGACGGGTGTGACTATTGCATACTGGTGACTGAGCCTACGCCCTTTGGCCTTCATGATTTAAAGATTGCGGTTTCCTTGGTGAGAAAAATGGAAATCCCGTTCGGAATCGTGGTTAACAAAGCCATGCGAGAAGATCAAACAATACAGATGTACTGCCAAAAAGAAAGCATTGATGTGCTGATGGAAATCCCGTATATGCGCGAAATCGCAGAAAATTATTCGAACGGCGTACTTCCAATTTTTGCAGATGAAGAATTGAAGAACAGATTCGTCCAACTGTACTACAAAATCAAAGGAGACAGTGCGTCATGAAGCAGATCGTGTTTATCAGCGGCAAAGGCGGAACAGGGAAGAGTACGGTTGTGGCTTCATTGAGTCTGCTTGTCCAAAACAAGATCATGGCGGACTGCGACGTGGACGCGCCCAATTTGCATATATTGCTAAAAGGAAAGCGGCTGCAGAAAGACGATTTTTACGGCGCGGAGCAAGCCGTTATCGATTCGGCTCTGTGCACCTCCTGCGGACGTTGCAGGGAGGTTTGCCGGTTTGATGCCATATCGGAGGATATTAAGGTATTACCGATGAAGTGTGAGGGATGCGGCGCGTGCGTATTGGCATGTCCCCTTGAAGCGATATCGCTGATGGATGTGAAGACCGGCGAAACCTACATAGACAGTACGCAGCGCGGGACGTTTTCCCATGCGTTGCTCGATATCGGTGCGGAAGGCTCCGGAAAGCTTGTGACAGAGGTCAAGGAAAACCTGTTTGGCCATATCAACGGCGAAGAATGGGCGCTTGTGGACGGGTCGCCCGGAATTGGATGTTCGGTCATTGCCTCCATCACAGGTGCGGATGCTGTCGTCGTTGTATGTGAACCGACAAAGTCCGGTCAAAGCGATTTGGAGAGGGTGCTTGGCGTTGCGCGGCATTTTGGAATACCTGCGTTTGTTTGCATTAACAAGTATGATCTTAACTTAAGATTAACAGCTTCAATAGAGTATTATTGTGAAAAAAACAGGGTGCCTGTGATCGGTAAGATCTCTTTTGAACCAAAGATCGTAAAGGCCTTGCAAAAGCTGCAAACGCCAATTGAAGCTGGATTAAGTTGTACAGTCAGGGAGATTGAGCGCTTATGGGGTGCGCTGAAGGCACAGCTATCATAATTATAAAAAATAAGGAGATTACGAAATGATTATTGCAATTGCAACGTACAACGGATATGTGTCCCAGCATTTTGGAAGATGCCAGTCCTACACGATGGTGGATATTGTGAGTGGGAACATTATAAAAAAAGAACAGGTGGCGAATCCAGGGCATGCGCCGGGCGCGATTCCTGAGTTTCTGAATCAAAAAGGCACGAAGAAGATCGTCTGCGGCGGTATTGGCGCAAGAGCGACGGAACTGTTTGCACATTACGGTATAGAAATCGTGGCGGGTGTTGACGGCACGGTTGAGCATGTGGTTGACAGGCTTGCAAAAGGTACGCTGACGGGTGGAGAAGCGCTGTGCAAGCCGGGTGCAGGACGCGGGTATGGAATAGAGAAGACAGTATGTGACCATGCCCACGAGGAAGGTTAAAGGAGGTTACTGTTATGCCGGGAAGAGATGGAACGGGTCCGTTGGGCCAAGGCCCTGTCGGTGGTGGCGGAGCCGGGATGGGAAAAGGCGGCAGAGGAGGCCGGATAGGCGGCAATATGGCTGCTGGCCCGGGCGGAAATTGTGTGTGCCCAAAGTGTGGTGAGAAGGTCCCGCACCAACAGGGGATGCCCTGCAGCTGCGTAACATGCCCAAAATGCGGCGCAAATATGGTGAGAGGCCAATAAATATTCGGGCGGTGATCGCATGGAAAATCTCACGCCATCAATACAGGATTATCTTAAAGCATTGTTGGAGTTGACAAAGAATGGTGAGCCGGTTCACTCTGCGGATGTTGCAGAGACTGTCGGTGTCTCGCGCGCAAGCGTGAGCCGGGCGATGGGTGTACTTAAGGATGAGGGGTATATCACCAAACAATACTATGGAACCATATCACTCACAGATTTGGGCAAACAAGCAGCATATTCAGTTAAAATGCGAAATGACCTGATACAGACTTTTCTGACGGATGTATTGGGCGTGGGCGATGGGATGGCCAAAGTGGATGCGTGTCGAATGGAGCATACGATCAGCGCCGAAACCGCAGGCAAGCTGGAAAAATACTTAAGAGATGTCTGTGAGGGTCAAGGATAATCAAGGAGGTGATGAAAGTGCCGGGAGGAGACAGGACTGGACCGGAAGGATTTGGGCCAATGACCGGAAGGGGCATGGGCTACTGTACAGGTTTTACCAGGTTCGGCAGGGTTGTCAAATGTCGCGAACGTGGTTATGGCAGAACGTGTTTAATAACCGGACTTATTGGCCTTGGGGCGCTTATGGTTTCAAGAAAACGTAAGCGCTTTTAGAATTAATTCAAAGGAGGTGAATATAATGCCAAGGAGAGACGGGACAGGCCCGATGGGAATGGGGCCTATGACAGGAAGAGCTATGGGTTTCTGTGCAGGATATGCAGCACCCGGATATGCAAACGCCGGCGGCAGGGGACGCGGCCGGGGTTTCAGGAGGATGTATGACATGACCGGCTTGCCGGGATGGGCACGCTATGGAGCCTATCCATATGGATTTATGCCTAATGACTATCCAGGAACAGTACCCGATGTGGACGAAAAGGAAGTCTTGCAAAATCAGGCCGACTTTTTGGAAAAGCAGCTTAAACAGATACACGAGCGACTCAAAGGTTTTGAGGAAGCTGAATAGTTATTACAAAAGCGAAGGAAAAGAAGGCAGGAGTCCCTGTCTCCTTTTCGTGTTAGAAGAGGTTGTCATGGCGCTGCGAAATATCATGAAACACCCAACGGATGATGATGTGTTACGGAAAAAGGCAAGGAATGTGATCAGAATCAACAAAAACGTATGCGCAATACTTGAGGCTATGTCCGAAACCAGTGTGAACCCTGACAATGTGATTGTAAAAGCTATCAATGAAGATGGGCAAAAAGTTGAAATCAAAGGTGAAGGTCTTCTAGCCAGAGTTTTTTGCCATGAAATTGACCATCTGGATGGCACGCTTTTTATCGATAAAGCAGAATCGGGATCACTTGAGCGGATTGTGAAGAAGGATTCAGAATTATGATTGTATTCGGGCCTGTGCCATCACGGCGTTTGGGACAAAGTCTTGGCATCAACAATATCCCGCCAAAAGCATGCTCATATTCGTGTGTGTATTGCCAGATCGGCCGGACAAACCATATGAGGGTAAAAAGATGCACATTCTATAAACCCGAAGAAATATTTGCTCAAACCAAACAAAAGCTATCCGATATAGGCGGGGAACGTGTGGATTATCTGTCCTTTGTTCCTGATGGAGAACCAACGCTGGATATCCATTTGGGGCGGCATATCGATTTGTTAAGGTCACTTGGAATTAAAATCGCAGTCATTACAAACGCGTCGCTGTTATGGATGGATGAAGTTAAAGAGGACTTGCTGAAAGCCGACTGGGTATCTGTAAAAATTGACGCGGCAAGCCATGAAGTCTGGAAAAAGATAGACAGACCCCATGGGGCTCTTGAATTGAACAAGGTTTTGCAGGGCGCAGTAGACTTTGCGAAGCGGTTTCAAGGCGAGCTTGTTACAGAAACCATGCTGGTTCGCGGGATTAACGATGACGTGGCTCATGTCAAAGAGACAGCAGATCTCATTCAATGTATTAACCCTAATAAAGCCTATCTTCTTGTTCCCACAAGGCCGCCTGCAGAAACAGGCGTTGTCAAGCCAACAGCGGAAAAGCTACGGAACGCATATGATATATTCCGTCAAAAGGGTATTCAGGCAGAATGCATTGCCGGGGATGAAGAAGACAGTTTTTATTTTGCTGATGACTTTGTGAATGATTTGTTGAGCATTTCAGCGGTTCATCCAGTGAGAGAGGATGTTATACTGAACTTGCTGGAAAAACGAGGCCTTGATTGGTCAGTTATCAAACAAATGATTGATAGCAAGCTGATTTGTTCTTATGAGTACAACGGAAAGAGGTTCTACAAAAGAAACTTATAGAGTGAGGACTGTATGGAAACATTCCTAGATTGCCTGCCCTGCATGCTCCAACAAATCCTTGAAGCGTCCCGGATGTCAACGGACGATATCAAGTTACAAAAAAGAATTATGTATGAAGCGATAAGCGCCTTGAGCCAATACGACTCATTTAAGAATTCTCCTGAGATTGTCAGAGAAATACACAGCATTGTAAAAACACTAACGGGGAATTCAGATTCGTATCACCAGATAAAGCAAAAAGATTTGCAGGTGGCTCTAAGCCTATATCCAAAGCTAAAGCAGCTTGTTGAAAGCAGGGAAGACCGATTGTTTTGGGCGCTAAAGGCCGCCGCGATAGGAAATGTACTTGATTCCGCTATATATTTGGGATACGATATAGAAGCAAATATGGACGAGGAATTGGAAAAGCCTTTTGCTTTTTGCGACGCATATGTTCTGAACCAGCAATTAAAGGAAGCTAAAAGCATTTTGGTTATCGGGGATAACGCAGGGGAAACGGTTTTTGACTGTTTGCTGCTTGAACAGCTTGCAAGCCTTGATCTGGTTTATGCGGTGAGAAGTGCACCCATCATCAACGATGCCACGGTAGAGGATGCCCAAGCTTCAGGGATAGGCCGGTATGCGCATATCATCTCTACGGGATGTGATTTACCGGGTGTGTTGCTTGATGAGTGCAGCGAAGCGTTCTTGGACATCTTTTATGGAGCGGACATTGTGCTCAGCAAAGGACGGGGCAATTACGAAACACTATCGGATTGTGACAGGGATATGTACTTTTTATTGAAAGCCAAATGCCCGGTGCTTGCTGGACTGCTGGATGTGGGTTTAAACGAGTATGTTTTCAAATATAAAAGTATTAAAAATGCCAACAACAACGATTTATTAACCTAAGCAGAATAATAAGTGAGGAGCTCGTATGGCAAGACCAACGAAATGGCGGCAAATTGAGCATATTCCAACAGTTGAGAACTTTATACCGTCGGATCAGGGAACAACTCAATTTGATGAAAACATATTAAAGCTGGAGGAGCTTGAAGCCATTCGGCTTAAAGACCTGGAAGGTTTGGAGCAGGGAGAGTGTGCGGAAAAGATGCAGGTGTCCCGTCCGACATTCCAGCGGATACTCCTCTCGGCGCGAGAGAAAGTTGCAGACAGCCTGATCAATGGAAAAGCGATTCGTATCGAAGGCGGCAATTTTACGCGCAATATATGTCCGGTGCGATGCCTTGACTGCGGCCATGAGTGGACGGAGAGCTTTGAAAACATGGAGCGAATCGGTAAAGGAGAATATGCTTGTCCAAAATGCAGCTCGAAGAATATCTTGTGTGGCCGCGGTGGCAGAGGCAAGTTTTGCAAAGGTTATTGCCGCCGTCACGGAAGGTGTGAATTTTAAAAATAACATGAATCAATATTGACATATGCTCATTAGAGTGATACCATAATTATGGTCTTATGCTCATAATGCGCGCGTGAAGGTGTTGATATATTTTGAAGGTTTCGATCTTAACAGATAATATTGTGAAAAAAAGAGGTTTCCTCGCTGAGCATGGATTGTCTCTTTATATTGAACACGGTGGGATCAATATACTGTTTGATACAGGACAGTCATCAGTTTATTGCCACAATGCCGTTGCTATGGGGATCGATCTTCAAAATACAGATGGTATTGTACTGAGCCACGGGCACTATGATCACTGTGGCGGGCTGATCCATTTCCCCAAAACAAGCAAATACCCCGCGATATATGCGCACCGTCAAGCGTTTTATAAGCGTTATTTTAAAATCTCTCTCAATAAAGAGTTTAAGGATATAAGCATCCCATGGGGTCTTGCGGAACACCCTGATATTCAAAAAAGCCTGATCTATACCCCCAAAATGCTGAATCCATATCCAACAGTCCATATTTTAACCGAAATTCCCAGCTCGACTGATTTTGAAGATATTGCGAAAGATTTTTTTATTTTTCAATCAGAACATATGATAACGGATATGTTTTTTGACGAGCAAATACTCGTGATTGAAACAAAAGCAGGGCTTGTAATATTTCTCGGATGCAGTCACCTTGGTGTCATCAATTGCCTTAATTATGTAAGAAAGTGTTTCCCTGAGCAAAGTATTTATGCTCTTTTTGCTGGTATGCATATGGAAGAAGCAAGCCCCCTCCGTGTGGAAATGACGATTCATTATATGATGGAATATAAGATCCAAAATGTTGTGCCCATGCATTGTACAGGGATATTATCTATCTGTGAGATGAAGCGTTTTTTAAAGGAGTGCTGTCATGTGTGCGCTGCCGGAGACGTGATAAATATTTAGTCGTTTTCAAATTGAGGATGAATATGTATGGGGTGTTTTGATTTTTCCGATACTGTGCTTGAGCATTTTATGTGCCCAAGAAATATAGGTGAAATGGACGATGCGGATAGCATTGGGACCATCGGAGAACCTGACTGCGGTGATGCATTGACGATTTATGTCAAGGTCAAGGATAATGTGATCACAGATATCAGTTTTTTGGTTTATGGCTGCGTGGCAGCCATCGCGACGAGCAGCATGACGACACAGCTCGCTAAGGGGAAGACCCTTGAAGAGGCCTATCAGATCACGGAAGAGGATATTGTAGATGCGCTGGGGGGTCTGCCCGATTATAAGCTGCATTGTTCGGTACTTGGCCCGGGCGCGCTTAAGAATGCGATTGATAACTATCGGTCACAAGCTGTAGATGAAAGGGGCGCATCATGCTGACAATCAAAACAATCAACGGCCCTTCAAGAGGAACGATTAATATCATACTGCGAAAAATTCATGATCAATCCATAAAAAGCAAGCTTGAAAACGGTACATATAATTCTCTTGGCTTAATACAAGGCCCCTTGGCAGAGATTATTGTTTCGGGGGATATAGCTGAAAAAGCCTCAAATGTGGATATTGTGGAGATGCCGGGTGTTTGTCCTCAACACATCACGATGATTGGTGTGTTTGGAGATACAGCTGCTGTTTCCGAAGCATTAAAAGCAGTCAAAAAGCTGGAAGAATCGTTCGCCGGTTCAGGCGAAATGCGATAAAAAATTAAATTGGAGTGGAATCATGTCAGAAAAAAGCACGAATTGTGATGGTAAGGGCTGTGATAAGAACCCTGAAAGTTTTCTAGAAAAAACGCATGAATTTAACTCGATTAAAAGAGTCATCTGTGTCAATCAATAAGTAATCAAGGTCACCCCAAATCACATCCGTCCAAAACTGCTTCACAGTACCGGCAATCAAAGGCCCACGCCAAATAACAGGATCATCGGTTTTGTCCAGCAGCAGATTGATGGACATGATCT
>Ga0351833_1070_pt1 | contig 19071 bp, 18 predicted proteins | sample BONcelHFGM3001C5_FD_206751 | JGI IMG/M metagenome (GOLD analysis project Ga0351833, IMG submission 206751) | Enriched cells from coal bed in the Powder River Basin, Montana, United States - BONCAT cells FGM rep1 HSBNCT.FGM.300.1.C5 ...
GCGGTTTATTTTCGAGAAGTTATTCAGCGTGGAATGCGGATGTGGCTACCCATCGGAGAGAAAGGAGTCCCAACAAACGTCCCGGAAAGTGCTCCAGCAGCTTTCCACCGCCACTCATCAGCCATTCTCTCAGATCATCCGCACACTGCCCGAAGGGGTTATCCGACCCGCCCTGGACTTCCCTGGGATCCGGGCTTTGATTGACGTGAACACCATCGAGAGCGATGACCTGCGAGAAGCGTTTCGGGGCTGGTTGTGATAACGACACTCGGAGATTCTTCGCTGCGGCTCAGAATGACAGATTGCGGATTTACAAAATAGCTTAGATCAGGATAAGGAGAACTCGAATATGTCCACATCAAGTGGCAAGTCTTTCGTCCCCAAGGGCATCATCCCTGCAATGGTCACCCCCTTTACACAAGACGACAAAATTAATGAAAAATCGCTCCGCCAACTGACCAACTATCTGATCGATGGCGGGGTACACGGCCTGTTCGCTGTAGGCAGCCAGGGTGAGTTTTGGGCGATGACCCCGGACGAGAAACGGCAGGTCCTCGAAATTGTTGCCGATGAGACCCGAGGCCGGGTACCAGTTTATGCCGGCACTGGAGCGATCACCACGCGCGAAGCGGTGATGCTAACCCAAATGGCCGAAGAAGTGGGAGTTGACGCCGTTTCCATCCTCACGCCGTTCTTCATCCAGCCCAATCAAAATGAGCTGATTCAATTCTTCACTGACATCGCCCGGTCGACCAGCCTGCCTATTCTACTGTACAACAACCCGGGGCGCACCGCGGTCAACCTGACCGCCGGCACGGTCGCCAAACTGGCGGAGGTGGACAATATCGTCGGCATCAAGGACTCCAGCGGCGATTTGACTCTGGCGTCTGAATACATTCGGCTCACCGGAGATGATTTTCACGTCCTGATGGGGCGCGATACCTTGATCTACGGCGGGATGCTCTATGGCGCAAAAGGTTCGATTGCCGCGTCGGCCAACGTCAAGCCATCGGTGCCTGTGGAGATCTACGAAGCGTTCATGGCTGGCGACCTGGAACGCTCGCTGCGAGCGCAGCGCGACTTGGCCCCACTGCGCCTCGCTTTCGAGTTGGGAACGTTCCCCTACGTCATCAAAGAGGCTCTCAATCTGATCGGGATCGACGCGGGCAGATGCCGCGCGCCGGTAGGCACGCTTGCTCCGGACAAGCTGAAGCAATTGAACGACGTCCTCGTGGGTATGGGACTGAAGACGAATTACAAAGGATAGGGGCAACTCGACAAGCAACAAAAACGCGAAGAGATAGAACTGAAGACCTGCCAGGTCTCGGAGACCTGGCAGGTCTGGCATTTCCTACCAAGGGATTAAGTCTGTTGTCGCCGGCGCGTGTAGTCCACAGTGATGGCCGCAAGCAGCACCATACTGATAACGATCTGGTGCCAGTAGGCGCTGACATTGAGCATGATCATGGCGTTCGCCAGCGTGCCCATCAGCATGGCGCCGATGACAATGCCCAAAACGCCGCCCTCGCCGCCCATGAAGCTGACGCCGCCCACGATGCAGGCCGTGATCGCCTGCAATTCGTAGCCCTGGCCTGAGCCGGGGTGCCCCTGGGTCATACGGGCAGCTTGAATCATGCCGACCGTTACAGCGCACAACACGGAGACGATGTAGCACAGCATAATGCGGGCATGCACGTTGATTCCGGAGAAACGCGCCGCCTCGACGTTGCCGCCCACGGCGTAGATCTGCCGCCCGACGTACGAGAAACGGAGCACATAGAAGGCGATGAGCGCTATTGCCGCACAAATCAGCACAGGGATGGGAATCACATTGAACACATAACCCTGTCCAATGTAGGTGAACTCTGGCGGCAGGCCAGGGATCGGAAAAGCAGAGGTGATGACCAGCAGGGCGCCGCGCGCCGCACCCATCGTCACCAGGGTGATGAGAAAGCCGTGCATTCCCAGCTTGGTCACGAAGAGGCCGTGGATCGCCCCAATGACTAGTCCGACAAACAGGGTGACGAGGATCCCGAGCCAGATCGGCAGCTTCCAATTCACGAGGCACTCGGCAATCATGATACCGCCCACGCCCACCATCGAGCCTACCGACAGGTCAATACCCCCGGTCAGGATTGGAAAAGCCACGCCGATACCCGCGATGGCCAGGATGGCAATGTCGCGGAAGTTGGCCTTCTGGTTGGCCACAGTCATGAAGTTGGGGTTGATAATGGCGCCGACGATGAGCAGCAGCACGACGACCAATGCAATAACAAACTCCTGGCTCTTGATGAGCCGCATGACCAATTCTCCCATCGCACCGCCGGCAGGCGCCGCGGGGACCTGCCTAGAAGACTCTTTGTGCATAGCAAATATCCTCCAGATAGAATTGTATTTAGGCCTAGTCGGTCACGACTGGCGCTGGTTACGAATCGGATGGTTCTATCGCGTCAAAGGCAAGGAACTGAGTGGCAGCAGTCATGATGTGTTCCTGGTCAAGCTCGCTGCGGTTGAATTCGCCCGTGACTCGACCCTGGCACATCACAATCACCCGGTCGCTCATACCAATGATCTCGGGCATTTCGGATGAAATCATCACGATAGCAAGGCCCTGCTGGGCCAGATGGCTCATCAAGGCGTGAACTTCTGCTTTGGCGCCGACGTCAATGCCGCGCGTTGGTTCGTCCATGATCATGACTTTCGGCTCGCTGGCCAGCCATTTAGCCAGGACCACTTTCTGCTGATTGCCGCCGCTCAGATACCGTATCGTCTGTGACAGGCTCGGCGTCATGATCGAGAGCATTTTGACGTAGTGTGCGGAAATATCTCTTTCGCGTCTGGTATGAATGCGCCCGATCAGGCTTGATATCCGTCGCAAAATGGCCAACGTCAGGTTGGCTTTGACGTCCATCTTCAGCACCAAGCCGTGCAGCTTTCGGTCCTCCGGCACCCAGCCAATCCCGCAGTGGACAGCGTCGCTGGGGTTTTTGATCCCGATCTTCCGCCCATCAACGCGGATATCTCCGCCAGTCAGATGGTCAACCCCACAAATGAGGCGAGCCACTTCTGTGCGTCCGGCACCCACCAAGCCCGCCAGTCCCAATATCTCTCCTCTGCGCACGGTGAAACTTACGTTTCTGACGCCGTTCTTACCGGAAATATTGCGCACCTCCAAGACAGGCTCACCGATCTGCGCCTCTTCTTTCGGAAACAGACCGACCTCATGGCCCACCATCAGGCGGATTATGTTCTTTTCAGTGGCCTCGGCGATGGGCAAGCTGCCCACCCGATGACCATCGCGCATGACCAGCACTCGATCCACAATCTGCCGCACCTCTTCCAACCGGTGGCTGATGAAGACCACCGACACGCCTTTATCCCTCAGCCGTCGGATCACGGCGAAGAGCGCATCTACTTCGCGGCTGGACAAAGCTGAGGTCGGCTCGTCCATCAGGATCAGGCTGGCGTTCATGGCAAACGCCTTGCCAATCTCTACCATCTGTTGTGCAGCGACGGGCAGCTCTTTGATCCGCCTATTTACGGGAATATCAACGCCCAGCTCAGTCAGAATTTCCCCCGCCTCTCGATTCATCAGCGCGAAGTCCACCATGCCGATGGATTTCATCAGGATCGGTTCGCGGTTCAAGAAAATGTTTTCGGCCACGCTGAGATGTGGCACCAGAGCCAGTTCTTGGTGGATCGTGCTGATGCCAAGTCGTTGGGCATCCTTGGGGCTGTGCAGTTCAACCTGCTTACCCTGGAACCATATCTCGCCATGATCTTTGGTATACAGTCCGGAAATGATCTTGACCAGAGTGGACTTGCCGGCGCCGTTCTCACCAACAAAGCCCAGAATCTCGCCGGGATAAACCTCAAAATCCACGTTATCCAGAGCCTGGACGCCGGGAAAATGTTTCGAAATCGCTGCCATCCGCAGTAAAGGCTCTTTTTCCATACAATCACGTCCCCTTCTTCTCGTGGTCATTCTGAGTGCAATACTGTAGCCTCAGGCAGGCCGATGTTGCCAGCTCGAGCCGGCTGACCGGAGAGGGCGCTCTCCCCCATAAAGAAAGAGCGCCCCGTTTACTGCGTTCAGCTTACTTATTGCGACGGGATACCAATCTCTTCCAGATATGCCTTGTAGAGATCGAAGGTTTCAGCCCTGACCACGTCGACTTGGGTGTTTAGGAGGACCTTTTTCTCTTCGCCTTTGTCGGTCAGGTAAGGATCGAGCAGCTTCATCGTTTCTTCCTGGCCTAACAGCGTCCAGGTGTAGGCCACCCAGCTCGACAGGTAGCCATAGAAGTAGGCGCGCTGGGCCATCATAGCTTGGACCACGCCTTCGGCCATCAGTTTCTGCGTCTGGGGCTCGGTGTCCCAGGCGATGACCTTGACCTTACCGGTCATGCCGGCCTCTTTCACAGCCTGGCCTTGCGCCGGACCTTCGTAGGACCAGATACCGAAGAAGCCAGCCAAGTCAGGGTACTTCTGCAGCGCCATCTGAGCGTTGCTCAGACCTTTTTCAGGAGACCCGCCGTCGTACATGACTTCCGCCAGCTCGATCTCGGAGCCCTGGATGGCTTCCTTGAAGCCCGCCAGACGAGTCTGGCCGTTATTCGATGTCTCGTCGCCGAATTGGGCAACCATCTTACCCTTCTGCACGATTTCGATAGCGGCTGCGCCAGCAATCTTGCCCGCATCGAAGTCGTCCATGCCGATGTAAAGCTGGCGAGCAGTGCCCGGCGCATCGGAGTCCATAAGGATGACAGGGAGGCCTGCGTCCACAGCCTTTTGGATTACATCCTTCGGCGCGACCGGATCATCGGCCGAGAAAATGATCGCCGAATATCCGTTGTTGATGAATACCTCGATCATGCTGTTCTGCTGTAGAATACGCTCCGCGGTAGTGCCAGTCGGCCCCTGGAAATCGACCGGAACGCCGAATTCCTGCGAGGCGCGGAAACAGCCAATCCGCGCCGCATCCCAGAAGGGCGCGAATATGTTGATCATAAAGGCGATCTTGGCGCCCGCCGGGGCTTTCTGGCCTTCAGTCGCTGCCTTCAGCACATCAATGATCTCCATCAGCTTCGTCGGCGTGTACGGATTCACGGCCGGAGCTTCAGCAGCGGCTTCCGGCGTCGTCTCCTCGGCAAAACTGGCGGCCGGGATGACGAGCATGGATACGATTACCAACAGGCTGAGAACCATGAACAGCTTGTTCTTCTTCATTTCGTTATTCCTCCTTAAAGAACTGGGTACGTCAGAATTTGGGTAGTTTGTCCATCTTCACCGAACAACAAAACTTGCTGAAATGGCCTACTTGAAAAGGTCTTATCCATCACCCCCTTCCAACTGATATCGGCCCGATGCCCTGAGCGGTCAATGGAACTGACCCACTCACCTAGCCGACTGAACCAAACCAAGCGTACAATATGTTAGCGTACAATGTGTTGAGGAACAGCTTATTCTAGTAGGTATTCACCATGTTGTCAAGTTCCCGTTTTCTTGAACCATTCCTACGTATCTGGCCAACACTCGGCATGGCCCAAAGCCATCTCCATTGAGCCCACAAACAACTCCCGGGCCAGAGGGTGGTCTCCCTTCCAGAATTGGAGGAAGACTACTGAATTACCGATTACTGAGACGGAATACCGATGGATGCCAGATAGGCTTTGTAGAGATCGAAGGTATCCGCCTTGATGACGTCCACGCCGGTGTTCACGTGGATCTTGCCCTCGGAGCCAGCGGGCACACCCGGGATCTCAGAGGTCGGCCACTCGGACAGATAGGGCTCCAAGACTTTCAGGGTCTCATCCTTGCCGAGAATCGACATGGCGTACATGATGTAACTACTGAGGTACCCGTAGAAATATGCACGCTGTCCGATCATCGCTTGGATGACACCTTCGCTCATCAGGCGCTGGGTCTCTGGCTCAACGTCGAAAGCCACGATCTTCACCACACCCTCTTTGCCAGCCTGCTTCACCGCCCGGCCGGCCATCGGGCCGTTGATGGAATAGAAGGTGATGAAGCCCGCCAGATCAGGATATTTCTGCATAGCGGTATGGGCATTGCTCAGAGCCACCTCAGGCTTGACATCGTCCAGTAGAACCTCGACCATCTCAAGTTCTGTGCCTTCCAACACATCCATAACGCCGGCGATACGGTCCTGGGCGTTCTGGGCAGTTGCAAAGCCTACCTGACCGACGACCTTGCCCTTGCCGATGATCTCCAGAGCGGCCTCACCAGCGGCGCGGCCGGCATCGTAGTCGGACATACCGATGTAGAGAGAACGCGCGCTACTGGTTGCGTCCGAGTCGGTACAGATCACATGAATGCCCTGATCAACCGCTTTCCGGACGATGTCCTTGGCGGCAGCACGGTCAACGGCTGAGAAGGTGATGGCGGTGTATTTGTCGTTTACCAACGTTTCCAACATGGAGAGCTGCTGGGAAAATTTCTCAGCCGCGGTCGGGGACTGGAATACGATGGGAACGTTGATCTCAGCCGAGGCGCGCGCCGCGCCAATCTGAGCTGCAGTCCAAAACGGCGCCACTGAGTTGGTCAGTAGAGCGAACTTTGCGCCGGCGGGGGGCGTTTTGCCCGCGGTCGCGGCTTTCAGGTCGGCCACAGCCTGGAACAGCTCAACCGGACGATAGGGGTTCTCCTCCACAGGCCCGGCAGCCATTGCGATGGGCGCGATCATGGACACAATAACCAACAGGCTAACAACCAAGAGAGGCTTTCTTATTTTTCTTTTCCTCCTTAGAAAAGTAGCTCAACTTGTTATGCGTCTCGCTTGTGAGTTCAATTGACAATGAGGTTCCGTCAAACGATACGACCTGCCTGAAGAGCACTTGTGCTCACTGCCGAGCAACCAGTCTCTTTCAAAACGCACCGTTCGATGTGAAACAAAGTGTTGGATACCTTGGAGACTGGTCCAAGCTCCACTTCAAAAGGCCTCAAAGATCCTGTCCATGACCATCCTGAGATTCTCAGGGTATTCGGTCACCGCAAAATTCTGCTTGATCTGGTCGTGAGACAGTTTACCAGCCAATGCCCACAGGCGACAGATGTGATCGACGCTTTGTTGGCAGGCCTTGACGCTATCGGCGCGGGGCATGTTCAGATCGATTGACAGCCAGTCATCATAGCCGATTTCCTGGAGCCAAAACATCAGCTCGATATTTTCCAGAAACCGGACGGAGCCAGGGAGCATGTCCCAATCCCATTCTCCATAATTATCGTTGAAATGCAAATGGAACAACCGACCCTCACGGTGGAGCAAAACCGCCGATTCAGCCGGGTTTTCATAAGCGAGAAAAGCATGTCCCACATCGAGCAAGCACCCGATATTGGGCAACCCAACCTTTTCAACCAACCACAGCACCTTGGAGACCGTGCTGACTGCCAGGTGGGTCCGTGGCTCTTTGGGCTTATATTCCAAACAGACCTTCACGCCCATATCGACAGAGGCCACTTCTTTCAGCCCTTCAATCAGCCAGTCGATAGCAGACCGATAATTGACCTGGAATGGATAGTCAAATCCATCTTGCCCCAGCCACAGATTGATTTTGTTGGCGCCCAGTTTTTTGGATACACCCATTCCATCAATGATGGTCTCGACTGCTCGGCGTCTGACTCCAGCATCGAGGTGACAAAGCGACCCCATGCCCCAAACAGCATCGTCCCATACACTGACCGAGACAATCGAACAGGCAATATTCTTCTCAATAAGGAACTGCTTCATTTCTTCAGGGCCGATTTCTTTGAACATCATCGGATAGTGCAATTCCACACCGCTCAGATTTTTTGTGCCAGCGGCCAGGGCAATGCGTTCTTTAGGGGAAGTCGGCGGCTTATAACCGCCGGGATTATAACGATCAGCACCTGTTCCAAAATAGCCTAAATGGGTGGAAATTCTTGGAACGTTCAACGTCAGGCTCATCTGTCGGCTCCATACAAGTCAATCCGTTCAAATCGAACTACAGGAGGATTTTCGGCTCACTGAATCAAAATGTGTAATCGTTACCACTTATTATATTACATCTCGCACTAAATGTCAAACCCGGCTTCACGTCTGCGCGAAGCAATTCCCATCCATATATTTGTATAGTTGGCAAACATAAGTTTTCGTGTTATTATTTCAACTGTCCGATGCAAAAGTGACGAATCAACAAAAAAGTGAGTATACATTATCGAAAAGGAGCGAAGAAGCATGGTGCAACAAGAACTGATCGCCTCGCTCGAGAGGCAGGCCAAGACAATCCGCTGCCTGTCCATGGAGATGATTGGCAATGCTGGGACGGGCCACCCCGGTGGGGCGCTATCTGCCGCTGAGATCATGGCAGTACTTTACTTCAAGGTTCTACGTGTCGATCCCAAGCAACCATTGTGGGAAGACAGAGACCGCTTCATCCTGTCAAAGGGACACGGCACAGCGGCCTGGTATGCCGCCCTGTGCGAACGAGGCTTTTTCCCAAGAGATGAGTTGAAGCTGTTCAGACAAAAGGGCGGCATCCTTCAGGGTCATCCTGACATGCGAAAAGTGCCCGGCATAGACATGACGGCCGGTTCGCTGGGAATGGGACTTTCCGCAGGGTTGGGCATGGCACTAGCAGCCAGGATGCAAAACAAATCCTATCATGTATACACCTTGTTGGGCGATGGGGAGACCCAAGAAGGGCAGATTTGGGAAGCGGCCATGGCCACGTCTCATTTCAAGATCGACAATCTGACTGCCATTCTGGACTATAACGACGTCCAACTGGACGGACCGACCCACCAAGTCATGGAAATCGCCCCGGTTCCCGAAAAATGGCGCGATTTCGGCTGGCAAACCATCGAGTGCAATGGACACAACGTCGCGGAGTTGCTGGCGGCTTTCGACAAGGCTCTGGCTGTGAAAGGCAAGCCTTGCATCATCATCGCCCACACGGTCAAAGGCAAAGGAGTCAGTTTCATGGAAAACACCTGCGACTGGCACGGTGTGAACGACCCGAAGAAACTCCCTGAAGCCCTTAAGGAGGTATTGTCAGAATGAGACCTTTGGAAGACATTGCCATGAGAGAAGCCTTCGCCGATACCGCCATCGAGCTGTACGAAGAAGGCAAGAACATCGTCGTCCTGGACGCCGATGTGTCCAAATCGACGCGAAGCGTGAAGTTTGGAGCCAAATACCCCGAACGGTTCGTCAACGTCGGGATCGCTGAGCAGAACATGATGTCCATCGCTGCCGGCATGGCCTCCTGCGGCATGATCCCTCTGGTGTGCAGCTTCAGCATGTTGCTGTCGCTGCGCGCTCTCGACCAGATCCGCCAACAGGGCGCTTATGCCAGGAACAACCTGAAGATCATGGCGCACTATGGGGGCTATTCCGCCGGACCAGAAGGCCCGACACACCACGCCATCGAGGACTTGGGCATCATGCGTTCCATCCCAAACATCACCATACTGGTCCCGTGTGACGCAGAAGAGACCAAGGCAGCCTTGCGGACCACAGTGGACACGCCAGGGACAGTTTTCCTGCGCATGTGCCGGAATCAAGTGCCCCGCGTCGAAGGCAAACCGGGCAAATTCGAAGTCGGCAAGGGTTATCGGCTCAGAGAAGGCCGTGACCTGGCCATCATCGCCATCGGCGTCATGGTTTCTCGCGCGTTGGACGCGGCTGAGGAATTGGCTAAAGAGGGCATCGAATGTCAGGTCATCGCCATGCCCAGCCTGAAACCGATCGATGTGGACCTGATCGTCGAGGCCGCGCATCAGACGGGGGCTATCGTGACCGTCGAAGAGCATAATATCTACGGCGGATTGGGCAGCGCTGTCGCCGAGGTATTGGTCGAGCACGCGCCAGTCCCCATGAAGCGGGTAGGCATCCAGGACCGTTTCGCTGAATCGGCGCAGTTCTTCGAGCTGCTGGACAAATACGGGCTGAGCGTCAACGACATCGTCTCTGCCTGTCGGGAGACGTTGCCCCGTAAGTGATAAGAAAATTCGGAATCCTCCCCTCGGTCCCCCCGTGGACGGAGGGGAGGAAATCCGAAATCTTTTAGATGTTTATGGGTGATACAGTACAAATGAGTAATTCTGCAGACTGGCGATGGGACAACATAGCAAAGGCCTCTTCTGGGGGCGATTTGTTTGAGATTCTGAAGGCTCAAAGAGAGGTAGACATGACACAGGATCATTTGCATTCCACAATTTCTAAGGCAATCGACAACATCAGACTGATTGATACCCATGAACACATCGTCGCCGAACAAATTCGCCTGGCAGAATCGCTGGATTTCACTTATCTCATTCCGCACTACCTCAGCAGCGACCTGGTTTCAGCCGGTATGCCCCTGGATGAACTCGAGGCCATCCGCGCTCCGGGCCGCGTGATGCGAGACGGGTTGCGAAGCGGCATCTCTCCACGCGACCCAGGTTATCCCTTCCCTGAACGCCTGCCAAACCAGCGATCGTCTCCGGTGGAAAAATGGCGCAGATTTGCGCCATTTTGGGCCAGGGTGCGAAACACCGGCTATGCCCGATGTATCCTGATAGCGATGAGAGACCTGTTCGGGATAGGCGACTTGAACGAGAAAACCGTCGAGGCGCTCTCCACAGCGTTGCAAGATTCCAACAAAAAGGGCTGGTACCATTACGTGCTGAAGGAGCGCGCTCGAATCGATATGAGCGTGTTGGATTACGGCCGTATGGACGTAGACCGGACTCTGTTCGCGCCTTCTATCCGCTTCGACCGGTTTGTGGACATCCGCGACCTGATTGACGTGCAAAAGTTGGGCTATGACACGGATACGGCCATTCACTCTCTGGACGACCTGGTTTCAGCAATGCAAACAGACATGGCACGCAAGGTCCAGGATGGCATGGTTTCCGTGAAGTCCGGACTGGCCTACCAGCGCATCATCCAGTACGATGACGTCACCCAACACGAAGCCGACCAGGCGTTCAACCGGTTGTTCCGCCATCCCGGTCAGAGGTTATCGTGGGAAGAAGCCAGGCCATTCCAGGATTACATGATGCACCAAATCATCCGGCAGGCCATTGAATACAAGCGACCAATCCAGATTCACACGGGCATGCAGGAAGGTACCGGCAACGTCATCACCAACAGCCGGCCCACACATCTCATCAACCTCTTCATCCGGTATCCCGACGCTCGGTTCGAACTCTTCCATGCCGGTTACCCTTACCACCATGAACTGGCTACTCTGGCGAAGAACTTCCCCAACGTCTACGCCGACCTGTGCTGGGTTCCCATCATCTCGCCTACGCTGGCTGCGCAGATTCTGCACGAATGGCTGGAGACGATCCCGGTCAACAAGATTCTGGCCTTCGGCGGAGATTTCATCATTGTCGAAGGGGCCTACGGGCACTCGGTCATGGCCCGGCAGGTGGTATCGCAGGTGCTCAGCGATAAGGTCAAGGCGGGTTTTTACTCGGAAGAGGAAGCGCTGACCTTTGGCCGGATGATTTTGCGAGAGAATGCGAAGGAACTTTTCGGACTGTAAACGGCTCTATATTTAACGCAAGGACGCTAAGATGCCAGGGCGCAAAGAAGAAGAAAAATCCCTTGCGTTTTTGCGCCCTTGCGACTTTGCGTTAAGATTTTTTGAGGATAATCATGCAAGAAAAGGTAATTGAAGCACGGGGACTGACGAAGGTCTACGATGGGAATCCAGCCGTCCGGGGGATAGATTTCGACGTGTACAAGGGCGAATGTTTCGGCTTTCTGGGGCCGAACGGCGCCGGCAAGAGTACGACCATGCGGATGATCTATGGATTCACTCCCATCACCGAAGGTCACCTCTCTGTCCTGGGAACAACAGTGACTCAAAACACCCGCCACATCAAGTACCAGATGGGCGTCGTCCCCCAAGAGGACAACCTGGACGAAGACCTGAACGTATTGAAAAACCTGTCGGTCTATGCCCGCTATTTCGACATACCGTCCAAGCTGGCGCTGCAACGCGCACAAGAGCAACTGGAGTTCTGGCAACTGTGGGAACGGCGCGAGAGCCGCATTCGCGAGCTTTCCGGCGGCATGAAGCGACGGCTACTCATCGGCAGGGCCATGCTGAACCGCCCACAGCTCCTGATATTGGACGAACCGACTACCGGGCTGGACCCTCAGGCGCGCCACCTGGTGTGGCAGAAACTGCGGCAGCTCCGCGACGAGGGCACGACCATGATGCTGACCACGCACTACATGGACGAAGCCGCTCAATTGTGCGACCGCCTAGTCATCATGAACGAGGGGAAAATCCTGGCGGAGGGTGCGCCGGGCGACCTGATCAAAAAGCACCTGCCGCCGCAAGTTCTGGAAATTCGGGGCAAAGACGCCGACCTCGACAGCCTTCAAGCGCAGTTGGCAGGCGACAACGTATTGGCAGAGAAGGTGGGCGACATCCTCTACGTTTACTCAGACAACGCGGATGCGCTCCGCCAGAAGTTCGACCTGGGCTGCTGCCAGGAAGTGATGTATCGATTGTCTTCGCTGGAAGATGTGTTCCTGCGCCTGACTGGGCGCGCTTTGGTCGAATAGTCGCCGGTTTTAATGAAACCACTGATGAACACTGATAAACACTGATGGGCCTAATGGCAAAGGATATTCACCGCAGAGTCGCAGAGAACGCTGAGAGGCTTATGGTATTCCAAAATTTTCTGCGCTCTCCGCGACTAGGCGGTGAAAAATGTGTTTTTGCATGAAAGGTTGGCTTATGGCACTCGAACTACCGATGTTGAAAATGTCCTACCGTGTCTACCGGGTCTGGCAACGAGACCGGGACATCTATCTGAACGCCTGGGCGACGGAACTCTGGCCGCCGTTCGTGGAGCCGCTGTTGAGCATCATCGCCCTGGGGATGGGCCTGGGCTATTACGTGACGGACATCAATGGCATGTCCTTCATCCAGTTCCTCGCGCCCGCCTTCGCTGCGACCGGGGCGATGTACGCTTCGGCTTTCGAGTGCACGTATGCTTCCTTCGTGCGCATGGTTTACCAGAAAACCTTCGATGCCATCATGGCGACGCCCTGCACCATCGAGGATGTCATCGGCGGGGAGATGCTGTGGGGCACGACGCGTGCCCTTCTCTCGGCCACCATCGTGCTGATCGTTATCTCTGCCTTCGGCCTGACCGGTTCTTGGTGGGCCTTGGGGATCCCGTTCGTCGCTCTCCTGCAGGGCCTGATGTTCTCGTCCATGTCGATGGTCGTGACCTCGATGGTCCCGACGTTCGGCGCGTTCAACTATTACATCACCCTGGCGATCACTCCCATGTTCCTTTTTTCCGGTGTGTTCTTCCCACTGGACAGGCTGCCAGACAGTATCCGGTGGGTGGCCTGGTTCTCCCCCCTCACCCACGCCGTCACGCCCATCCGCGCCCTGGCCACGGGCCAGGTCCACCTCGGCCTGCTCTGGGATTTGGTGTGGATGGCCGTGGTGTCGGTGGTGCTGGTGAATGTCGCGTTGGTGTTGATGAGGAGGAGGTTGATTAAGTAGGGGGGATTCACTACAAATTTTTGATTTGCGTTCCTCGATAGTTACGGTAAAATATCGCTAAGGAGATCAGTTCACCTTTTTTAATGAGACGGTAGCGAGGTGTGAAGATGAGTTCAGCAGCTTTAGAAACTATCGTTCAACAGATCGACGATCTTGCCTCGGAGGACAAGTGGGCCTTGCTTAGGCTATTGATCGAGAGACTGCATCGTCAAGCCGAGTCATCGCCTCGACGACTCTATGACTACTATGGAATGGGAAGGGGACGTGGTTTCCGAACAGCACAAGAAGTAGACACATTCATAGAGGAGGAGCGTGATTCTTGGGAAAGATAGCATGGCAGCCAAGAGATCGCGTCTATCTCGATACCAATCTGTTCAACGCTTGTACCACTATACGAGTGGTCGTGCTCGTGAGTGTAAACTGAATAGCCCTTATGATCTGCTTGGCATAACCATTCCGCCAGGTCTTACCCACGCCGTCACGCCCATCCGCGCCCTGGCGACGGGCCAGGTCCACGCCGACCTGCTCTGGGATTTGGTGTGGATGGCCGCGGTGTCGGCGGTGCTGGTGAATGTCGCGCTGGTGCTGATGAGGCTGTTCTGGGAGTGCTTATAATGACGAATGAAATTATCCCATACCTTGAAGTATGTCAACGTGAAGGCATGAGCCTACAAAAAGGCATGAACTTCCAGACCGGAAAGGGTTATTCGATAATTCTTATGTCTGTGCGCCCTAATGCTCCTTATCGTGATCACTTGGAAGATGACGGCCTCACGCTGATATATGAGGGGCATGACATTCAACGTCGTCATGGTACTCCTGATCCCAAGATCGTTGATCAACCAGAGTACAATCCATCAGGCTCGCTAACTGAAAATGGCAAGTTTCACAAAGTAGCACAGGATTTCAAGAAGGGATCGCGAGAACCCGAAAAAGTGAGAGTGTACGAGAAGATAAGGGCTGGCATCTGGTCTTATAACGGTCTATTCCACCTCGTTGACTCATGGCGAGAAGGAGATGAACATCGTACGGTTTTCAAGTTCAAATTGATTGCGATGGAAGAAGATATCCCTGCCACCAATGAAATTTTTTCGAAGGACCTTGATAGGCAAAGAGTGATTCCTACCTCTGTCAAGCTCGAAGTTTGGAAAAGAGATGGCGGAAAATGCACATTGTGTGGAGCAATTGATGAACTCCACTTCGATCACATTATCCCATTTTCAAAAGGCGGAACATCTCTGAAAGCTGACAACGTGCAACTACTCTGCGCGCGACACAATCTGGAAAAGAGGGACAAGATAAAATAAAACCCTTAAAGAAGATGAATCTGACCAATATGATCCGAACCCTGTTCTGGAGATTATGTCCATAAACTCTGCGAAATTACAATGTTTCCGCTTCCACTTCCTGCCAGAGCGCCTCGTGCTCGCTCCCTTCTATCTTCTCAATCCATTCGCTGATGACCAGGTCATACGCGTCGATCACCAACACGTTGCCGTCATCCCATTCGAAGAATGTGCTTTCGCCCTCTTTCTGGGTGCGGACCAAAACCATGAACTCACAATGTTTGGTTTTGCTGGCAGCGATGAGTTTACGCTTAGCGATTTCTAAACTCTCGCCCTGTTTTTGAATCCTTACAGATATGGGGTGGTCTCTTACGTAGAACTTGAGGAACCCATCGATGCCACTGTTTCTTTCTACAGGGATAGCTCCAACAGCTTTCAAGATGGCTCTCTCGTAATCGGATTTGTTGAGGAAGCTGTCCTCGCCAGCGCTCAAGACCTGTGAGGGACTTCTGATAGGCTCCAGCAGCCTTTTTTGTGACAATTCGATGGCCTCGGTTGACGCATCAATGCCGATGTAGTCTCTTCCGAGCAGTTGGGCAGCGACCAGGGTCGTCCCGCTGCCGCAGAACGGATCGAGGACACAATCCCCAGCATCCGTAGATATTTCTATGATTCGTTCGAGCAGAAGAATGGGCTTTTGGGTTGGGTATCCGACTCTTTCTCTCGCTTTGGGATTCAAAAAAGGAATATTCCAGACATCTGAGAGGGGCACTCCTCGCTTTTCATCCCCCAGCACGATGTCGCCGTTTCCGTCACGGCGATAAATCGCCTTCCCCTTATCGTTTCTCACCCTGGCCTGTAGAATCTGGTCGACGTTCGTCGTCGGAGAATAATCAGTGTAGAGGACGTTGAACTTGAAATCACTCGTCTTGCTGTAAAAGTAAATGATCTGGTGGGAATTCAATAGCCCCTTTTTAGCGTTTGACCACCTTTTGTACGACCAGATGATTTCGCTTTGAAAGTTGTCAGAACCAAACACTTTGTCTAAAAGTATGCGGAGATGGTGCGAAGCTGACCTATCGCAATGCAAAAAGACACTTCCGGAGTCCTTCAAAACTCTGCGGCACTGGATCAGGACATCCTGCACAAAGGCTAAATATTCTTCGAGCGATGACCAGCAGTCCTCAAACGAAAATTCTGTGGTGTTATCCCTCGTTATGAGAGAGTGGGTCTTCTGTGTGAAGAAAGGTGGATCTAAATAAACAAGGGCGACGTTTGCCTCTTCGAGTGTCTTCAATACGTCGCGACAGTCGCCTTGCAGGAGCGTCATAGAATTCTCCTCTTCGTGTTTTCAGCGGCAATATTGATGAGAATGGCTTTCAAGTCAATGTCCGTATTGGCAAGAACATATCCCCATGCATCGTCCCCGACATAACACTGGCCGCCGACGCCAAGATAGAGGGTCTTTATCGCGTCTTGTATTCTAATCGCCTGGTCTCGGTTCGGATAGTAAAACATGACTCGAATGGGGGTAAATCCATGCTCTCTAATCGCTCTTATCCGTATGTGCTCTTTGGTGATATGGTCTCCATCTGTAGTCGCGTCGCGCCATTTGATTTCTATGGCGCTATCACCGACCAAACAGTCTATTTCAAACTGCCTTGGCCTTTGTCCAATTGTGTTGGGGACATAGTACCGCATTGCGTTTGGGTGCTTCTCTTTGAAACAGAGTAGAGCTGCCTCCTCAAGAAGCGCGCCGGCGTATTTGTACAGGAAACGGCCCTTATTTTGGTAAATGTCTATCAGTCCGCCTTCTTCGTCTGTTATACCAAGGACCTGATAAATCAGATAGTGTGATTTATCATCCTCTCTCATTTCCTCGATGCGAGCATCCATTCTCGCCCTTAACTGTTCTGCATAGGTAGCCGCTAAGTCTCGAATCTTATCCTCGATGGTCATATTCTACCCTCTCATAAGCACATCATAATCGCCCAGAACAACGATGTCAAATCAAATGAATACACCATGTCGCTAACTTATTCTCTGGTTTAACTGATTCTCCACTCAAAAGTCCAATTTTTCAATTCACATACACTGATGTAGAATGTCGATAATGGGTCAGGCCATAACAGAGTGGCATACACGGGCACAAGAGATAAAACGAGGGAAAATCGCCCAGGCCAACGACGATTCAGCCTGGGAAGAACTGGTTCGCATTCAGAGGTCATCCACTGTGAACATCATCGACTTCGATCCCGATAACGAAATAGCCATCCAACAGGCAGCGAATCTGCTGGTCGAAGGCTTCAAGGTGCATTGGCCGGACGCCTGGCCCGACATGGAATCGGCCCTGCGAGAAGTGCGCGACGCCTTGCAGCCGAGCAAGATTAACCGTATCGCTGTGGACGACGAGGGCACAGTCATGGGGTGGGTCGGGGCGCTCAGCGAGTACAACGGGCACGCCTGGGAGCTACATCCGCTGGTCGTGCGACCGGACCAGCAGGGGCAGAGAATCGGCAGCGCCCTCGTAGCCGACCTGGAAGCACAGGTCAGAGCACGAGGCGGCATCACCATTTACCTGGGCACAGACGACGAAGATAGCATGACATCGCTCGCGAACACCGAGGGTGCATTTCACGCAGCGGGTGAGTTTTGTAAAAGGGTCCAGGTGTCAAAGAAATGCTGACTCAAGATAATTGCACGAATGGCTAACATACGCTCTGCCCCGGGGCGACTCCAACGCATGCCAGGCCCCTTCAGGCGTGCTTGAAATTGTTTGCAGGTACTCTCCACGCAGCCACTCCCAATAGGCCACCCATCAGCGCGATATTCCAGGTATTGCATCCGACGTTGATGATTGCGGAAAAAGGTCGCTTCGGAGCGCAATTCGGTCGCCAAGTCGGTAGAGCACGGTTCAGCTAATTTCTCCAGCGTGTGGGCAATTCGTGCGGCGTGGCCCTGATACAAAGCAGTTTTCATCCGCTCCAGCCAGCGTTTGGTCTGGCTCGTGCCCTCGCCATACAACAACTGGCCCGCACAACCGAGATGCGCCACCGCATGATACCAGTCTACAATTTGTTTCGCTTGAGGAAAATGATCCTGGCACAGACCCCAAATCCAGTGGGCCCCATCACTCACCCACACTTTTTCTTGCGCAGCTGGCACCCGACGCTGTACCGCCTCAGTCCATAGTTTTTGCCCAAACTCCTCCGGCCCGCCAAGATGCGCCACATAACTCCCCTTGACGGCCTTGATCTCCTCTAACGTTTCCCCACTCCTCTTATCTACCCGCTCTTTCCTCACCACCTCATAGATCACTCCGCTTTTCACTTCTTTCCAACCCTCACCACGGATGTTGACCATCCACCCATCTACACTCAGCCCCATGCGCTGCCGGTGCTTGGCCTCACCTCGTTCCGGCTCCGCTCGACTCGGCAGGGCATTCGCCCGGGCACACTGACGCCCTTCATGGGCTAACAACTGCTCGCCCCACGGCTTCGTTTTCCGCCAGATACTGCTGGCCGAAATATGTATCTGCCCTACTTCACTCATGATCCGCGCCGCTTGCTCAAAACTCACTTGCCCACTTAACCACACCGCTAGTTGCAGCACTTGCTCGCTCCAACCATCCCGACGCAATCCTACTTCCTCATCCAGGGGGAAAAAACCCTGCTTCACACTCAGGGCACCAGTAACGTCCTCGTTCCACGGCTAGCTCGCCTATTCGCGTCACTACCCGCCGCTTCGCTTGCCCTTTGTACTCCAGCACCTGCCCACACCGCTCACAGCCTCCAGCCTCAACTAGCGCTTTACTCTTCATTTGCCCCAACATCTCGGTGGCAACCTCTTGCCCAACCAACTCGCGCAAGCTTAATACAAATTCTTCCAACTCCGTCAACGTGAAGCTCTGATGCGATTCGCGCCAAACCAACACCCGTTCCACCGCTGCTTCAAACTTCGCCATCAACTCCGCTTTCATCTGATCTCGACTCTTCATCACGGGTACCCTCCTCTTTTCCGTATTTGTACCCGTTCATTCTAATCCCTTCCTCCCGCAAAATGAAATGCACCCAACACTGACCTTTACCCGAACGTATTAGAACACGTCGCCCACATCAAGAATCTGTGTAGACACCCTTACGAGTTCTATCAGAAGCAGGGCTTCGTCATCGTAGGCGTCATCCCGGATGCAAATGGACCAGGAAAACCAGACATCTGGATGGCGAAACGAATAAGAAAATAGCCTTTTTCTCTGAAGTATTTTGCCAAGATTTCAT
>Ga0351833_1071_pt1 | contig 19069 bp, 17 predicted proteins | sample BONcelHFGM3001C5_FD_206751 | JGI IMG/M metagenome (GOLD analysis project Ga0351833, IMG submission 206751) | Enriched cells from coal bed in the Powder River Basin, Montana, United States - BONCAT cells FGM rep1 HSBNCT.FGM.300.1.C5 ...
TGAGACCCTAAAATGGAACATCCTCGGTGACCGTAGTGGGCTTCTCTGATACCGGTTCAGGCTTCGCTTCATCCAGCAACTTTTCTATTCTAACAGAATTCTCTTCCGCAAAGTTATGGCCTTTCTCTGACAAACGGAAAGCGCGAAATTTCTCCCCATCATGGTCTTCACCTTGAATTTCCTCAATCAGCTCGAATCTTTTCAGTTTTTGGATAACTATTGCCATAGCAAATGATTTTAATTTGTTTCCAATTTGTTGTTCAATAGAATATAGACTTGCCCCCCAAGGAACAGACACTGTAATCGATAAAGTTGCTCCTAGAAACAATGCTGCTCTATCATCAATTTCATCTTTCCGCGTCGGAACGGGGTTCCCTTGCCTTAAAATTTGTAAATCTCGGGCTAACTCGCTGGCAGTCTGGTATCGGTGATCGATGTCTTGGAGGCAATGGAATACAATTCTCTCATAGTCAGGTTTGATTCCTTTGACCTCGCGTATCTTTTTATCCCAATCAACACCCTTCGGGGTTACCCCCGTTAGAAGCCAATACCAACAGGCACCGAGGCTGTAGATGTCGGTTCTCGGGTCAACGAGTCTCGGGTTGTCATGCAATTCTGGAGCGCAAAATGAATCACCAACAATGGTTCCACCAACTTTCGTCAGGCGCTCCCCCTTGGGATCAATTTTAACCGCAATTCCGAAATCCAATAAGCGCGCATCTCCCGCCTTGGTCATTAAATTGGTGGGCTTAATGTCCCTATGGACAATGCCTTGTTCATGAGCGTAGGAAACAGCGCTCGCAATTCGTTCAATAAATTTTAAGACCGATTGTGGAGAGGGTTCCCCAAACTTGTCTCTAACTGAATATAGATTGAACCCATCAAAGTACTCCATCAATAAGAATGGCTTGTCTCCAATCAATCCCATACCAAGAACTTGAATGATATGTGGATGGCGCAATTTCTGAAGGTACTCTCCCTCAAGGTGAAAACGACGAAGAGCAACACCAATATCGTTCTGGAAAGATGAGGGGTCAAACACCTTTATTGCTAATGGCCGGGAAATGCCTTCCATTCGCGCGGAATAGACAGTGCCGAATCCTCCTCTGCCGATTTCTCCCAGCAATTGGAGGGTTCCGAGACTCGAAGGTAATACAGGGACTGCCTCAGGCATTTCTCATTCCCCCACTTCACCAAACTCAGAGATCCGATGATGGAGATTATCATAATCGAAAAGGAGTATCCACAAAAATGGGGTAACAAAACGACCTCCAGGATTCGGCCCCTGTTCAGAGCAATCCTACTTTTCAATTCGCCAGTCATTCAATGGACACCTCTTCGCACCAACTGGATAGAAACTCTCCTGTTTGCCCTCCGAAATTGTTTTCGTCTGGCGGGAGTAGGAGTATAATCACCGGCGAGGGAGAAGGGAATGAGGAGCGGGGTGGATCCTGTTGGATGGCGCGCGTTGTGGATGAGGTTCTTGATCATGGCGCGGGCAGTCACCATTCCTGGGTGGCCAATTCTTACCTGACCACCAATTTGGCTTTTAGCAGTTCAATTCGCATAGCCACTGCGAATTGGAGGCTTGCTGGGACTGCCATCCTCCAGATTTTTGGGCAAGGAGAATCTCGTGAGAAAATTCTTTCCATTGTGCGCAATCATCATAATTTTCTTCGGTTCCATTTCTGAAGTTTCTTCAAAAGGACTTACCTCTTTAGGTTTGGCAATTGGGCATGCCAATAAACTTCAGCAAGAGCGAGAGTTGTTCGAAGCCCAAAGAAGGTTACTTGAAGCTGAAACTCGAAAGATCGAGCAAGAGATTGAAACGAACAGGTCAGGTGCCGGGTATGCAGACGAGGACAGAAAACAATTACCTAGAGCAAAACCTTCAAATGCTTTCAAGCGAATAGCCGTCTCTATAGATTCCAACATTGTGGGAGTGATTGGGTACAACGAAGAGAATGAAATTGTTGCAATTCAGAGCGGAGTTTCCTTGGCTGAAAATTCTGTGATAAGTGCCTGGAAAAGATTACGGGGGGCAAAGAGGATTGCGATTGTTCATAAGGGTTTATCTTTCGCGGCAACGGTCAATTTCTATGACGAGAACTCTGATTTAGTAATTATTGGTACTTCATACTCACCAACTTCTAGACTGAAATTCGGTTCGAATGATTCAATTAAGATTGGACAAAAAATTTTTCTCCTGGGCTACACACGCGATCTTGTGTTTTCTTTCCAAGAAGGGATCATTAGCGAGGCTATCAAAAACTCAAGCGGTTCGGCTTATAAAACGACAATCCCATTCCCCAATGAATTCATCGGGGGGGGTGTTTTCGACTCCACACTGTCTTGGCTTGGCTCAGCAGATAAAGCTAACATTGGCGGGGAGTCCATACAGTTTGTATGGTCTATTGAAGAGGTTAAGAAATTAGTGATTAAGTATTCCGAATCCCAAAATTCCTTCAAGACAAGAAACCTGAAATGACTAAATCTGCTTTGAACGGAACCTTTCCTGTTTTGGATTTCGGGATCAGGTTTTCCCGAGGTGCTCTGTCTTTCTGAATCAACTTTGCCGAGTGGACTTTTTCGATCAATGCTTTTCTTCAACAGCGAAAGGGATGAGCGGTGAGAACCAAAGAAAAGATCATTCTTGCAATCCTTCTTGCGTTTTTTCCCCTAGCCTCTTGGACTCACCCCGGCAGAACTGATTCCTCCGGTGGCCATTATGTTCGAACCGGCGGCTATGGGTACGAGGTAGGCAGCTACCATTACCATGGTGGCTACTCCGCCCCAAGAGCAAGCGCCCCTAGGGTTCGGACACCCAGAGTGCGAGTGCCCGAGGCCGCCACCGAATGGTATCAAGCCTTATCCCCTGAGGAGATTATTGTTGTAGAAGAGTTTCTAACGGACAGGGGCTTTTTTCATGGACTCTGTATTGGGATTTGGACGGAGGAATTGGAAAGCGCGCTGACTGAATTTTGTGCGGTAACAAAAAAGAAGAAGGCCAGCCTCATCAAAACAATGATCGCCAACGCCAGAAGAAGGAAAAGTCAATCCCCAGCAAAGAACTCCATGTCCACACCTGACCCTTTGTCAGCAGAAGCCAACGAGGCGTTGCTGGATTTCCCTTTCACCAAAATCAAACCCTGGGTGGAGTCGAATGGGGGAAAGATTCAGTTTGAGCCGAAGCGGAAGGAACTCAGGATCGAGACTAAGCTGGGGTATCTTGTTTCCTTTCGAGTGGGATCCAATCGCTACAGCGTGAACAACGAATCCTTCTCTTCGCCATTGGCTCCCAGGATCATCCTTGAGCAGACATGGGTGCACAACTCCATGATTGAGAAGATCAACGAGGTCGAGAATCGGCCAATTCCCGCCGCCTCCGCTGTTAGCATTTCTCCGGGCGACACCAAGCCCCTGGACACGGTCTTTTCTCCCAGAACATCGAACGAAGGGACATTGGCGGAAGCGCCCACCGAGCCGGTGATTGAGGATAAAAGCGAAAACATCTCCAAACTGGAGTCGATTCTAAGAAAAATGAAGGAACGAAAACGGAAGTAGATCTTTCTTCTGATGTTTCGAGTCGTGGGAAAATTTCTTCAAACTTAATCGAGGTTTGCGATGGGGCGAAAAGTCGGATTTTTCGAAGCAATTCACAGGGCTGGCCTGAAAACTCAAGAGCGAGAAGAGGCCGCTGCAATTCGGGGTCAGGAGAGGGTTCGCGCTCTCCATCTTAAACAACAAGAACGGGAGTTGGTAAGAAAAGAAAGGGAAGCAGACCGCCACCAGAAGTTCTTTGATAGAAAAAGAGAGCGGGAGGAGAAAGACAAGGAGAAGGCTGAGAAAATAGAGCAGGTAAGAGCCACCGTTCAAGCATTCGAATGGTATCTTGAAAAGCTAGTGAGCCTACACAAATTCAAGAGCACACCTATCGAAGTCATTGCCGAATTTGTTGAAAGGCTGAAGCCAAGGGAATTACCCAAAAATGAATTTCTCGGAGTCGAACCCCCTGAATACAAATGCAAAGAGTTTCAGCTAATCGATCTGAATCCATCGGAACTTCGCGCCAGATATTCTCATGCGTTTCTTTGGATACCGTGGTGTTCTAGCATTCTTGTGGCAGCTCCAATTGGTTATTGGTTATCAGTTTCCTATTTCCCGCATCTTGGAATCTCCGTCTTCTTCGTAATGTCCCTAATCTCCTTTCTCTACTATAAAAGCAATAGGGAACGGTTTGTTGTTGACGCCTTTGGAAAGTTCGAAAACGAGCAGGAGAGCAAGAAGAAAGATTTTGAAAAGAAAGAAAAGGAAAACTCCGAAGATTCCTTGCGGCACAGAGAAGGATTTAAAAAAGCAAGGGATCGCTTCTTGCTGGAGGAGGCGAATCTCCAGACGCAGTTCGGAGAAAACGAAAAGGCAAGACTTGGGCTATTGAACGCTGCGAAGACAGGAGAAAAGGAAGCAATTGGCAGTCTCTTAGAAGCGCTCTTACCACTGGAGTTCAATGGAGTGTGTAGCGACTATTCGATTTCAAGTCCATCTGAATACGAAATCGGATACATTGTTAAGGACGAATTCCTTGTTGAGCTGCATATTCACCTCCCAAGTCGAGAGTTGATTCCGGAAAAGGGGGTCGCTTTGAACTCCCAGGGAAATGGCACGAAGATTCGAACCCTTGGCGTGAGGGAAAGGGAGGAGATCTACCATTCCTTCGCGGCATCGTTTGTCTTGTGTCACGTTCTGGAAGTTTTCCAGGCGCTTCCATTTACCAAGCTGATTACCGTGGTTGCCTCTTGCGAATACACCGATCCGAAGACCGGGAAAGATTATTGGTTGCCGGAAGTTGCAGGCCATTTCGCGGTCAGCAAGCTGAAGGAAATTGTCTTCACTAGGGCCGAAGCGCTTCCCGCCCTCGACAACTTTGAGATGGTCATGTTATTTCCAGAGAAAAAGAAGAGAGTCGATGGCTCACAGATTCCAACGGACGAGGACGCTGTTTGGGCGACCGTCAACGACGAGGACTTGGGCCTGCCTTACGGAATTTTACCCGGCCAGGTCGAAATCGCCTTAGAAAACAAGTTCGCTCATTGGCCTTGAATAAATGAACCAGGAGCACCCCAATGCCAGACACCACCAAGAACCCCCTTCGCGCCCTGATCACCTTCTGGCAAATCAAACCCAAGGGCCTTGTCGGCTGGCACGCTGACACCTGCACCGTGCTCGACATAGACTTGGAGGAGGAGATCTGCAAGCGGCTCACCCTGGACAGCAAGATGGCCAGGTGTATCTGGTTCGGGAAAATCCACAACCTGCCTGAGAATTTCCTGGCTGAACTGGAAAAACATGGTATGAACCGGGAGAAGGTTATCAAAGCATATGCTGAGTGGCGGCATCATCATGTCGTGAAGCCCACCATGGCCAAGAAGGTGCGGGAGGAGCAGGCGAAGCAAGATGCCATCGACAAAGCCAAGGCTCAGGTAGAGCAGGGGGTGAAGGATTTCAAGGATGATTGGAAGTAGGATGCAAGTTATGACGCACCCCCTCTCTGTTCGGAATTTGGGCAGCACGCCTCCGGAGGGAGAATGAAAGCGATTGTTTCCAGTTCGCGGCCTTGGATTTTGGCTACCTTTCTTGTTTCCCTGTTTGTCTCCGGGTGTTTGGTCTCTGAAAGCGATTACAACAATGCCAAGTTCGAATCGACTTTACAGAAAAACAGGGTGGAGGCCCTGGAAAAAGAGCTGTTCGAGGAAAGGAATAATCCTACCAGAATGATGGAAACGGCAAGCCTGTTTCTGTTTCGAAAGGAGTATTTCAATGCCTCGGAGAAGGCAAGGGAGCTTATCTCGAAACACCCAAAGTCGAATCTGATTGAAGAAGCCAACGACATGATAGTCCGTGCTCAGACCGAAGATGAACGTTCTAGCAAGACATCGGAAAAGGAAAAGAACCGGAAAGAAAAGGAAGTTCGAAAAGCAGTAGATCCAGCCCAGGCGGGGAAAGAAGTAAGCCTAGAGAAGCACAAGGTTCCGGGCAAAATCGACGAGGATTACAAATATATCTTTGAGAGCATGGGAGGGATTACAATGTGGACGAACCCGCAAAAATCGGAGGTCGCTGGCTACATCGATAAGCCGGGCGCAACGGTAGAGGTGCTTGAGAAAAGATCCGATTTTTGGCAGGTCAGGTATAATGGCGTTACAGGTTGGGCTTCAGTCCAACTGCTGACGAATTGTGAGTATTGAGGCGCCAATCCGGCGATAAACGGCAATTCAGCAAAGCCTAGCCACGGGAACCCCAACGAATGCAAGGGGTGTAGGTGGTCAGGAATTGGAGAAAATAATGGTAAATGTAACCCCCGACCCAAGAAAGGCGAGGCCACGGGTCACCGCACTTATCCGAGGGAGGGAGCTTCCGTTTGAATTGAATTCCCACCCGGACGCTTGCCCGATATGTCATACCGCAATCATTCCGATAAGGCTGCATGTACGAATCCTTGAAAATGATTCAGCAGATATGGAGATCCTCTATGCTTGTCCGAATCATGCCTGCGACAGGGGCTTTCTTGGATATTTTAGATCCGTCAACAACGTATACTTTTTCAAAAATTCTGCCCCTTTTAAAGAGTCCAAGGAAGTCTTTCCGCCCGAAATTGAATCTTTGTCACCGCTCTTTGTCGAGATTTATAATCAGGCAAAAAGTGCAGAGCATTACGAACTGGATCAAATTTCAGGTATGGGATACCGGAAATAGTTGGAATTCATCATTAAGGACTATTTAATCAAAGAGAATCCAGCCGCTGGGGATGAAATTAGGAAACTCCTATTGATGAAATGCGTTAACACTTACGTAACGGACGCGAAATTAAAATCGGCATTTAAGCGGGCAATATGGATAGGAAACGATGAAACCCATTATGAAAAAAGATGGGAAGAGAAGGATGTTGAGGACTTAAAAGCGCTAATCAGGATTTCGGTAGCCTGGATACTAAACGCATTGCTTATGAAGAAATATGAAGAAGAAATGCCAGAGGGGAAGAAGTGACTTATCTGGGAGGGTTGCATGAAAGTTTATTGTTCACAATGCGGTCACAGTTGGCATCCAAAAGGAAGTTCTCCCTATAAAAATGTCCAAACTGCGGACATAAGTTTGTCCAAAAAGGCTGCATGGACTTGGATGTTTCCGGCTGTGCGATAGTTCTTGTTGGTCTGTTTCTTTTTTCCTTTGCAATATCGGCAATAGAAAGGATCAAAGAGTTTTACTTAGCGTCCCCGGTGGCATTTTACGTTTACTTCGGGATTATTTCTATTGTCATTGTTTCGGCGTCCTATTTGTATTCATTGTACAGAAAAAGGCAAATGGAGATTCTTGAACGCGAAGAACTTGCTCGCGAAGAACGAGAAAAAAAGGAGTTGGAGGAAGCAAGAATAAAGAGCGAAAAGGCCTTGCTGGAGAGCAAAAGGGAATCCCTGCTTTCAGCGGTAGACAGATTAATCGGTGAGGCAGAGTTTCTAAAATCCCCCGCTGGAAAGACAAGCAGATACCGGAAGGCTCAAGAGCTATTGGAGAAAGAATTATCTCTAACCGATTTTCCTGAAGAATTCGCCACCGAAATAAGCGGAAAGCTCAAAGAGGTTACGCTTATGATATCGAAAACGGAAGTTGGGAAAGTCCTTGAAGCGGCAAGAAAAAATGAATTTACCGGCAATTCCAAGAAAGCCTTTGCATTGTATAAAGAGGCCCTTTACTTGCTCCTGAATGACGATGTTCCAGACGATGAACAGGAGGATTTGATTGAGGAGATAAAGGGGAAGATTGCAGAGCTTGAAAAGAAATGACCAGAATCCGTTTATTGCGCTGATTCGGTTGGGTGCTTTTTCTTTTTGACCCCAATTCTAGAAATGGTGGAGAATTTGAAATGCCAGATTTCGTATCTGAACCAAGTTTTTGGGTTTGCACAGTTTGCGGATCAATACTGCTTAACATTCTTGGAAATTTGCTAACTCCGTACGTTCCCAAATGGTTTAGATTTTTTATGATGCTTATTTCTGGCCAATCAAAGAGAATGAAACTTGAGATAATTAATTCGGCAAGAGCCATCCATGGCAAGGAGATAAAGCAAATCTCAATTTTTCTCAGGGTCATCTTGCATATTGTTTGTGGCGTGCAGGGATTGTTGTTGTTTAGAATGGTGAAGCCTCTAATGAATACATCTTGGATTGTTTTTATAACAATGCTCATGTTTGCGTTTCTAACGCTGAATTTAATTTTCCGTGGAATAATGAGATACTACATCCTAAATGTTGTCGAGGCTAGGGAAGTTTTTGAGCTGGAATTTATAAAAAACAGTTTAAAAGAAGTTACCCCCGAAGAGGTCGGGTTGCACTTAGAAAAGTTCGATGCCGATTACCTAGGAGAAACAAACATTTCCCAAAGTCTGAAATGACCACCTCCCCCGAAGGCTTCCTTACCCCTCTTCATCGTGCCGTATGCGCTTCCCCGGCGGGCACTTGCACTGCATTCCCTGATACCGTGGGCACCCGTCGCAGGGGTGCGAGGGTTTGTCTTTCGCTGGCTTTTTACGGCCCCTACCGCAACCCAGCGATAGCCTGGAAAAATTGGTCACGGGCTAAAGTGAAATTGTAGTACGCTTGGAATGATGAGTAGCAACATGAGCAAACGACTACGACGGAACCACGGTTCCGAGTCCAAGGCAAAGGTAGCGCAGGAGCACAATTTGGAGATGCGGAGAGCCAGCAGTCCCTCCTCCGATCAGCGGTTCCGAAGGGAATGAAGACTTCCGTCCAGCTCCCATCCGCCTACTCGACCGAGGCTGGACGAATCGTCCACATCTCGGAGCGCCTTTCGAGGGGAACGACATTCCTTTGCCCCTTCTGTGAGGGGGAGGTAAATTACCGCAAGGGCGAGAAAAACCAGCACTGCTTTTATCACCTGGTCGAAGCCAATTGCGACCCCAAGCCGGAGTCGCTTCTTCACGCTGGCGCAAAGGCATATCTCCTGCAACTATTGTTGAAGAAGGAGCCATTCCCGATTCACATTCCCACCCTCCAGCATCTCCCACAAGAGTTAGCCCAAATCTTCCAATCTCTCTCATTGAATGGGTTTTCCGTTTCGTCATCTTCTATGCCGCCGTTCCAGTTTGCAAAGCACTTGATGGAAGCCCCCATCGCAGGCGTGCGCCCAGACGTCCTTTCGATTGGGGATCGAGGCAGTTTTGCATGGGAGATACTTGTCACCCACGACGTTAATGAATCGAAGAAAGCCGTTTTCGTTGAAGGGAACATCCCATTTATAGAGGTCACCCCAGTTTTTCACCCCCCTCTCCGATATCAGTTTTTTCTTTACTCATATGGTGGTTTCGAATTGGTAAAGGTGCGAACTGGTCTGTTTCCATTTTTGTTCGAGGCTTTCAAGAAGGAATTGGTTTCCGAATTCAGAAATGATTTGAGTGCAAACGCTCTTCGTGAAGCAAAAAAACCTGCCGCACTGCATTCTAGTTTGGACGTCGAATCTCGGATAAGGAGCCAGTTCTATTCGCGAGTTTCGAGAGAGACGATTGAAAACGAGCTAACCAAAAAGAACACGATTGTTTCCCTGGGGAAGGAATTTGCATTTGAGGTCTATTCTTTCGGCAAACAGAAAACTTCAGAACAAGAACCTTCATTCATTGAGAGTGCAGTATTAGACGTCTCAAGAGATGATCGCACAGTAACTGTTGATGGGAAGCACTTGATTGAAGCTCCCATTGCTTTCGTTGCAGGTGTTTTGGATGGGCTTCGGGAGCAAGGATACCTCTCTGGAATCTCCAATGTGCGAGATCAGATAATAGGGTTCGATTTCGTTTTCCCATCAGCAAGACTGCATAAGACAATAAGAAAGAGAATTCTATTGTCCCAGGAAGCACTCCATGCCGAGGGGATAAAAGTTGACCAATTCATTTTGCAAGGGGAAAACTTGGCAAAGACAAGCTGGTTTGCTCTGGCAGACAATGGGAAGAAATTCAATATCAACTACACCCCTCACTTTTTTCAAGAACTTCTTACACTCCTTTGTGGGTCTTCCAAAGCCTCTTTCCTCCTACAGAAGAACAAGATGGGCATCTCCACTCCTGTTGGAATTAAGCTGTCTGGTATCCCCAACAGAAGTCACTTGGCGGGAATCATAACCAAGCTTCTGAGCGACATCGTGGCTCCGCTTCTAAATCCAAGTAAGTAAAATCTGAAGAAGGTGTTTCCTTTGAATGGCATCAAGGCGGAAGAGATGGAATGGATGAGATAACAGCCTACTCCTGGACGGTTTACCCTCCCGATGTCGCGGTCAAGCGCAGGGACAAGAGCGCTTTTGTCCACCATGGCACCGGGGTTCCGCAAGAGATATGGGATTTCTTCGGGTTGTCCGTGAATCAACCCGGTAAGAAGGAAGGGCATCTTCTGTTCAAGGGTGGAAGGCTCCCATTCCATTTCCAGTTGAACGTGACCGGGTCAAGATTTCGGTTGTTCTGGATGAGCGATTTCGAGAAAGAAATCCGGCGACAGTTCCCGCAGCATTACGCGCAGATTGAAAGCGGGAGCAAACTTCCAGAGGAAGTCCCCCTGTTGCGTCTCCAGAAGCTCGGGGACTCAGGGGACTTTCAGGTAGACTTCATTTTCCCCCAAATTGTGCAAGCCGACTCGGACAACCAGGATGAGGATTCGTTTGAACCGAAGCCGGAGGGTATGGGCAAGCGATACTGGTCAACCCGGTATGAGCGGAACCCCGAGAACCGAAGACGGGCGATGGAGATCCACGGGCTAGATTTCGCTGTGTGCGGGTTGAATTTCGGCAAGGTTTACGGAGAGCTGGGCGAGAACTTCATCGAGGTGCACCACAAGAAGCCGCTGGCCGGGCATTGAGAAGCTGTTGTGGTCGATCCGAAGGAAGCCCTGGTTCCCCTATGCGCCAATTGCCACCGGATGGCTCACCGAAGAAAGGGGGAGGTGGTGGGGATAGAGGAGTTGAGAAGAATTGTCCGGAAGGGTGTTTCTTGAGGATCCAAGCGATCCAAGCTGGAGAGGCCTCTGAATTCTTGCCTCGCCGAAAAGGCTTCCCTTACGGTTCATTATCACGGCCCCCAGTTCTTGAGGGAAAAAGTCTTCCATTGCGCCAAGTTGGAGTATAATTCGTTGGGTAGAACGGAAAAATAACCATTGGAGGGTTTTCTTTCCAGACGCATTGCTTCCAGGCCCACTGTAAAGCTCGATAACTTGGAACAGGGCTGAGAGGCGTCGTTAAATGAAGGACTTCACCCAAATGAATTTCCAAACATCAAAGGAATTTTTCCAGATCCTTTTCCGTCTTTCCCAAAAGCAACCATGGCTTTCAGAAAAGGAAGAAGAACTTTTGCACTTGCTGTTTGAAGACTGCCAGAATGAGTCCCAGAAAGGTTTACTGATAAAGCTATTGAACGACTTCGAGTATGTTTCACACGAAAAATACAAGGAACTTATTCGGGATTTAGTGAAAGTTATCTCGTCGGAAATGGGTTTGAATGCAGAAGAGACCCAAATTGTAGCACTGGCAAGCGATGAGAAGGCCGACAGCTCTCAGTATTTACTTTATGACTTGAAGATTGCTTTTGATGCCATTCAATGGAAACCAACGTTCGTTAACCGATTCGGTGCGGCTTACAAGACCTGCACACGGAATCCTTCGTTGCAGAACATTATTTTGGTTGATGAGTTCATCGGATCTGGAATGTCAGCTGAAGGCCGAATAAATGAGATCAAACGGCAGTTTTTGACAAATGGGATTTCGGATGTTCACATCCATGCCAAATTCCTCATTGGTTGCGAAACAGGCATAAATAGAATTACTCCATTGACTGACAGCACTTCCGCATTGATAACCCTAAGGAAGGGGATTTCGGATAGGTTTACCCCAGATGAAGCCGCTCAATATTTGAATGAAATGCAATTGCTGGAAACCCTTTTGGCTTCTAAGTGGGGGGATGATGTGCTTCCAAGTCTTGGGTATGGTGGTGTTCAAGCCCTCTATTTCCGGAAGGATGGAAACACCCCAAATAATGTTTTCCCCATTTTTTGGTGGCCCCTGTATAAATCGGGAAATCTCAGAAGAACTCTATTGAGGCGGGCAAAAGATTAGAATGAAAAAACTGACCAGAATTGAAGACTCTATTCTCTTGGAACTCTATAAGTCTTCCGGAAAGATTGACTCTTTTTCTCTTTTCCGAAAAGTAAAGATCCCATTTCCAGAATTTTTATCCTCCTTAAAAGATCTGGAGAATAGTGCCTTGATCCGCGTCCAGGACTTAAATATTGAGCTTGAGAGAAACGCAGTCAAGAGGATTTTGAAGGCGGGGGCGGGTAGAATGCCCCTCCCGAATCCACTCTCCGGAAAGAATCGTTTTCAGCGCCCAGCAATGCTGCCTGGGCAGCCCTATATCCCAAGTATTCAACGCCTGGACAAAAAAAGGTTCTCCAATCTGGGATTTTGTGGTAGAAAGGACTGAGCTTACAGAAGCTAGTAATTTGGAGTGTAATCGCTCCGTTCGATAAGGTGGAACATTACCCTATCACTCCAGAGCTTTGTCTTCCTTCGGAATCCAAACCTCTGGAGCGATCTGAGAAGGATTGAAGCCTTTGCGATTCCGCAAATTCTTCAATCCTTCTCAGTGACAGGCTTGCGTCAAGGAGGTAGCTTCTGTAAGCTTTTTTATGAGTGATTTCAATAGCTCTGATTGGGATGCTTTTTTTAGAGACCATGGTTTGTCGGAGCAGCTGACAACTCAATACTTGGATTATGCCCAAAATCTCCTTTCACAGGGTCTTCCCCCCGTTTTTGAAATCGAACACTTGTCTCTGCTACTGAACTGCCCCCTCAGTGAACTCGCTAAGATGATTTTTTCTCCACATTCATTCTACAGAACGTTTGAAATCCCCAAAAGAATGGGTGGGAAGCGACGAATTGAGGCACCTTACCCCTCTTTGGCTAGTTGCCAACGATGGATTTTAGCAAACATACTCTACAAGCTCCCGATTCATCCGAACGCTCATGGTTTTTCCCCGAATCGGTCGATTCTTTCAAATGCGTCCCCTCATCTTGCGAAAAAAACATTATTGAAAATCGATCTAAAAGATTTCTTTCCATCCATTCCAATTAATTGGATTATTAAGCTATTCTCAGAAATCGGATATTCCTATAATGTCTCATTTTTCTTGGCGTCTTTGTGCTCCCTGGACGGGAAACTTCCTCAAGGGGCGGCGACAAGTCCTGCAATATCGAACCTTCTTTCGTTTACGCTTGACAAAAGGCTCTCCGCCCTTTCCGAAAAATTTCATTCTACCTATACAAGATATGCGGATGACCTGACATTTTCTGGCCCCTATATTCCGCATGACTTTATTGATATTGTTGAAAGAATTGTTTCGGACGTAGGGTTTTCAATAAATCGAAAAAAAACAAGGCTGACAATAGGCGGGGGCAAAAAGATAGTCACAGGAATATCAGTCTCCAAAGAGGCTCCGACAATTCCAAGGGGTTTAAAAAGGACATTGCGAAGCGAATTCCATTGCATTCGAAAGTTTGGTCTAATTAGTCACATTTCAAGCAGAAGGATACGCAATCCCAAATATCTGTCCTCCTTGGTTGGAAAGTTTGCCTTTTGGGCCTTTGTTGAGCCGAAAAATTCATTTCCTAGCATGGCAAAAGAATTCTTGGTCAATTTGGTCAGGGAGATTCCCGAGGAAAATTCCGACTAATCCTTCGTTCCGATCGAATTTGACTTTTGACCATCAGAAATCCCGTGTGCGATCTGCAACCCCTAATTCTGGCACATGCGAACTCAATTGTGACTGGCTGCTAGTTTACCCAAGTGATTCCTCGTCGCGGAGATAATCTTCATATTCGTTTAATTAACCACGTTGCTCCGCGCGGTTCTCAATGCAGTCTCAATTCGTTCTTCCATACTCCCCGATGAGCCCCATTTCACCGTGTGGTAGTCAGCCAATTGGAGTAGAATGAAGAGCTCCCGTTCTTCCAGAACCATTTTAAGGTTGGTCATCTTACTCTTCAACTCTTCCATTTCAGCTTCCCCTGGAAGAGAACCCCTCAGCTTTGCCTTAAAATTGGATTGTTCTTGTGAATAGGAAAAAAAGAAGTAAGCAAATTCTGGTGCGTATGAGATGTGAATCTGTATGTTGAAGGGGTCGGTGCTATCATGTTTCGGTGGAGTAAGATAGATCCGCCCTTCCCTTCCAATCTTTAGAGAAATTGATTCTTCATCTTCAATTGAAATTCGGAAAAGGAAACAATGGCTGCAAATTTCGTCTAATAGTTTTCCCAGGCGAGTAAAGACATTTCGACCAAATTTCTCACGAAAATGGTCGATTCGGCGAAAGTAGTTTTCGTCGGCGTTTTTTTCAAAGGCGGAACCATCTGAATCTGATGTTTCAATAATTCGAGTCAGGTTTTCATCGTAGACAGTTACTTCAAGCCGAATCTTTTCTTTGCACTTCGGGCAGACAGCCTTCACACATTCCCTCCGCTTTATTGCCTATCAAGACACCAAATCACAACTGGAAACCCCTGAAAACTTGCCTTGTGCATTGGGGTCAGCCCATGCTCTGGCGAATAATCTGAACAATCATGGCCTCATTTTTCAGGTCAGAAGCCCGGAATTCGAGAACCTTCCACTGGCTGGCCCCTTCCCGAAGGCGGTTCCTGATATAGCGATCCCGCCGAAGCCGCGAACCCTGGTGGAAAGCAGCCCCATCGATGTAGATGGCAATCATATGCCCCTCGATGCCGAAATCAGCCACGGATAGCGGTTGAGCTTCTGGAGTAGGGGCAACGGCCACCTGGGGAGTTACCTCAATCCCATGCTTCTGGAAAACTTTTAGAAACTTCAGTTCCAGGGGTGAACCCACACCGGCAGCATAAGCCTCAAGCCATGGGGTGATATCCTGCTCCTCTGCTTTGGTCAGAGGAATTTCTTCAGGGGGTCTTTCGGCGAGCTGCTCCAAGTCCGGCAGAATTGTTGGCCAATGTAGAGAACTATGAATTCTTTGGTTGGAATAGGTCTTAAGGCACCGGTAGCATGCTGTTTCACACCCAGTATGGCTTAAGTGCTCAATGGCCTTGGCCGCCACCAGATGAATTTCGCGGATTGCTCTTTCCAGAAAGCCACTTCCACCGATGGCACCATCAACAAAGGTCAATCGTCCCAAGACCTGGCGGCCGCTATTTCCTTCCATTTCCCAGCAGGGTTCCAGCTCATACTCAACTTCCGAGCCGTCCAGCATGAAAAGATGGCGCATTCCGATTCGCAGGGCCGAACCGAGGGAATGACCCCACCGAAGGTACAGTTCAGAGCGTTCGGTCTGAGACAATTGGGTTGGCAGAAAAACAAAGAGCCGAAGGGTGGTGCTAGGGGCTGAGGCAACCATTCCGGCAGGCAGAGGGGGGCGACCAGCCAAAGAACAGCCCGTTGCATGGCCGTATGGATCCTGGTCGGTGTTCTTTCGTGGTTTTGCCCGCCCGCCTTTCCCCTTCTTCCCACCTTCCGGGTCTTCAGGAAGCTTCAACATCCTCCCGCAGATCGGGCAGAGGAAGAAACCCCGCCCCTCCTCGTGAAGATATCCAGACCCGCGCTTTTGTTCCACCGTGGTCGGGGCGGTTGATTCGTTCAGCCAGCGAATTTCCTCGTTCTGGCGAATCTCCGCAACCCAGCCGGTTGGTAACTCAAACCGGTTGATGAGCTTGCCATTGTATTGTGGTTGGCATCGCAGGAGGCTGGCGAGAGAAAAGCGATCTTCTTCTTCCAGCACAGGCGTATCATCCCGTTTCGCCAAAAAGCCGCCAAACTCATAGGCGGGGAAGTCCTTGGAATTGTTCGCCGTCTTACACCTCGGGCACGAGCCATGTTCCCGAACATCAAAACGTAACCGGCAACAACCACAAATCCCATAGAACCACGAAGGTGTCTCACTCCTAGGATTCCATGGTGAGGCGGTATCGAGACCAACGACCCGCCATTTTCTTCCCCGTGCGTGAACAGGCGCATCAGGTTGATACTGGGCGAGTCCGAATCTCCGGGCAACGGTGATAGGCTCTTCTTCGTGGGCATCCTTCATAAGCCTGAGGGTGGCTGGTTCACTCGGAAATTCGTAACCTGGAAGAATGCCAAATTCGGCGAATCGCCGCATTGGATGGCCTGAAGAGCGGTCATCGGCATCCCTGTTCTGGTTATCCCTCTCGCCAGGGATTCCGAGAAGCTTCCGCTTCAACTCGTCAGCGAAAACGGCTGAGCCTCTTCCCCGGCCAAGCTCATACCAAGTGTCAATGAGCTTCTGGAGCTGGGTGATCTGATAACTCACCCGTTGGAAGACATCTTGAATTCGAACTGGCTGCTTTTCCAAGGCGGCAACCAGGCTTTCGATTGAACCTAGCCCGGCTGGCTCAAGAATCGACTTCTCCCATGCCTTCATCCCCATTTCGGCGGCATAAATCAATTTGGCCTTGAACGCGTTGATTAGCTCATCGATGCTTTCCTGGATGAGCTTTCCATGCAATGTGATGTATTCTGCCATCCGCCCTTTTAGGCCTGGCTCCGAGGAACCAAGGGCAATAGCATTGAGATGGCGAATGATTACATCCCGATTTCCAAGACTGATGAGCGGTGCAGGCACCTCACCAGATATCATCTCTTCCGGCTTGTCGAAGAAGTAACCATCATGGGGTGTGTTGCGGGCATACCCAAGCACGATACCAACCCGGGATCTTCTTCCGGCGCGTCCACCCCGCTGAGCATAGTTGTCAGGCCTGGGGGGGACATTCCTCAAGACAACCGCATCAAGGGTTCCAACATCGATTCCCATCTCCAAGGTGGGGGAACATGCCAGGACATTGATCGGTGATTTCTGGGGTGAGCCTTTGAAGTTCTCCTCAAGAATAATCCTATCCTCTGCGGTGATCTGGGCTGTGTGCTCCCCAGCCACCAAAGGCAGGATTTTGTCATTCAAGATTCGCTGGACATACCGATTTTCAAGAACATCGGATTCCTTCCAGGGCTCCAAAATACCAGGGCACTGCGGGCAAGGTGCACCTGCAAACGACCATGGCAACTTGACGTTGCAGACGGAGCAACGGAACCGGTCATTGCTCTTCAGCCAGGCAATCTGCACGGCATCGGAATTCACCTGAAGGAGAACGCCAGGATTCCTTTGGTAACCAAAAACCTTCACCGTGGCAATGAAGTATGGCTGGAGAAATTTGAAGACCTGAACGATGTCGTCTGCTTTGGGGGTGATGTGGCTATCGGCACCTTTCAGAAGCCGTTTGAAGATTCTCTCGATCTGCGGGCCTTTCCCCCCCGCACCTTGTTTCCGCCAAAGGTTTTGCAGAATCAACCCCTCTGGAATTTCATCGCGATCAAGGAAGCTGACGGGGACTCCCGTTTCATCGCAGGAGAACCCGGCCGGTGAGGATATTCTTCGTTCCCACTCTGCCGCCTGAAACTCCTCGGGGCAGTTTTCGTTGCCGGGGTGATACATCATCAAGGGTCGGGATAAAGCCCATTTCGTACGCATTGCATCCAAAAGGCACCGGCAAAGATGGGAAAACTGGGGGAGGGTGATTCCGAAATACTGGGCCAACTCCCCGCCCTTACTCTCAACAAACTGCTCCAGTTTCTCGTATTTTAGCCCAGCCAGCCCTAAGTTCAGAATTGTCGCACGATAGGATGCACTTACCGCGATGTCATCGAGGAACGGAGCTTCTTCCCAGAGCTTTGCCTTTTCTTGAACGGGCTTGGGAATGAAGTCAAAATCGTCATACTGGCTCACATGGGGGTTGTCGTGGTTTTTAATCCCTTCAACCGCCAATTCCCGCACAACATCATTGATAGAAAGCGACCCACTGGCCTTCCGAAGTATCCGAGCCAGCCGTCGACGCATGCGGTCGTATCTTCCGCTATAGGTGATGAACCGGGCTTGATGCGCGGCATCCTGGCGACTATCGGCAAAGATGAGCAGGCGTTCCTTACCATCAAACTGTTGATCCCCCGCCCGTTGTCGGCCTAGGCCTTCAACAAGCCCTTCAGCAAGAACCTTTACGGCAGCGGAACTTCCCAGCGCAACAGGGGTGAGCATGCTTCCGGCGCCTGCGTTTGCTCCGCAGCATTGGCAGGTGTTTCTTGCGGGGGCAAGAATCGCGCGAACAGAATACAGATGAGGGTCTAGGGAAAAACAGCAGGTATCAGGGGAAAATGACCCGCTGAGTATTGGCCGACCCCGCATTGTTTTCAATCGCTTTGACTGCTCACCTCTATCATCATCTTCCCCAGAATCAAACGGAAGTCGATCCTGTTCGTAAACCAGCCATTCCCTGTCGTTCACCCGGGCTGGATTGGGTGCCAATCGCGATAGGGAGGGGTCTTCTTCACCGGAGAAGCGAAGAGCATCAGCACCGCAGGAACGGCAGAGATACAACGGAGCAGTAACTTTCCCACAATCGCAATGCTCTTCACCCTTAGCAAAAAGCTTTCCACAACCGGGGTCAACGCACCGATGGAACTGCCAGCCCCCCCTCACCAACCGGTGGGTTCGTAACCGCAAGGCCCCGCCAATCTCATCAGGCAAGGCAGCCCCCGAAATCAAGGCAGAGGTAATCTCTTTGCGAACCAATTCCGGATCCGCGCCCTTCCTTTCCGGGACATTGGTTAGAACATGCTCCAGGATTCCTTTCAATGATAGGGGCTTCCTGGCCAACAGGTCGTTAAGGAACCAAAGGATGGCGGCCTTTGAAGCTGCGTCCTTGAGGGATGCATTGGGCGGTAGTCCAGCCAACTGACAAACCACTCGCCGAACATCCTCCATTTCCCGATAATCCGGGGCATCGCAGGAAGCTGGATGAAGCGGCCATTGCGCTGACCTTGGTATTTCTAGGGTCTTAATCTCCTCCCCTATTATCCGAAAGCTCTTCTTGGGGAAGCCGGTCAAGCTTTCCAGGAACTCCTGAACCGAATCCTCCCGCAGCTTTTTGACTTCTTCTT
>Ga0351833_1073_pt1 | contig 18925 bp, 23 predicted proteins | sample BONcelHFGM3001C5_FD_206751 | JGI IMG/M metagenome (GOLD analysis project Ga0351833, IMG submission 206751) | Enriched cells from coal bed in the Powder River Basin, Montana, United States - BONCAT cells FGM rep1 HSBNCT.FGM.300.1.C5 ...
GCGCCGTAGAGTTTCTTGTTGTCCCGCAGTTCCCGGAAGAACCGGGATTGTTGGCCGTAACTGTATTTGAAGTTGACCTCCATCTTGTCGGGCACTTCCAGGGGCGCATCCATAGGAATCTTCCCCGAAAGCTCGTCCTCATAGGCTTTCTTCATGCCTTCTATCGGGAACCCATATTTTTTATGGAAGTATTCGTACCATTTCTCTTTTTCAGCCGTATTCATCGTCATCAGCCCTCCCTTTCCAAGACTGCGCAGACTGCCCAAGCACCGAGCGTTCCGCCGATACTTTGCACGAGACCGCGGCGGGCGTTTTTCCGCTGCCGCTCACCCGCATCGCCGCGTACTTGCAAACAGACTTCGCAGGTCTGCATAATGCCCGACGCGCCGACGGCATGGCCGCAACCGATGAGCCCGCCGCTGAGGTTGACCGGCAACTTGCCGTCATGCATCACCGTACCATCATCCACGAGCAAGCCCCCTTCCCCTTCCTTGCAGAAGAAACAGTCTTCATAGGCCATGATCTCCGTGCCCGTGAAGGCGTCATGAAGTTCCGCAAGGTCCAACTCGCCCATCGGATTCTTGATGCCGGCCATATCGTAGGCCTTCCTGGCCGCTATCCTGGACGACTCAAACGTATAGATATTGGGGCGGTTTCCGGGGAGAGCAAAATCCGTTGAAGCGCCGATACCCGTTATCCAGACGGGTTTTTTCGTAATTGAGCGGGCCACTTTTTCCGAGGCCAGGATGACTGCGGCGGACCCTTCGGTGTAGAGACAATTGTCGTAAAATTTAAAAGGATCACAGATTTTCCGGGAGTTCATAACCTGGTCCAGGGTGAGAATGGCCGGGGATTGTGCGTTGGGATTCTTGGTGGCATTAAAATGGTTCTTGATGGAAACCTTGGCCATCTGCTCCTCTGTGGGGTTTCCGTACTTTTGCTGGTGATCGATGACGGCAATGCCGAATCCCGATGCTGCGGTTCTGCCCACCGGGTTGTCGTAGGTCATGTCCGCCGTGTAAAGAATGGCCCGCAGGACCTCCGGTGTCGTTACACCCGCTTCATAGTTAAAACAATCGTTGCACTTCTCGACCCCAAGAACGAGGCAAACATCGTAAAGTCCGCTGGCCACCTCGGCATAACCGATCCGCAGGGCCGATCCGCCCGTCGCGCCCCCCGTATTGACCCGGACGGCAGGCTTCAGCCCCATGCCGATGTAGTCGTGAACGAAGGCATCCGGTTGATATTGGCGGGCAAAAAAATCGTTGTAGATGCCATAAACACAGCAATCTATCCGGTCACTGCCGATTCCCGCATCATCGAGCGCCATTTTTGCCGCGTCATAGGCCAGTTCATAATAGGTCTTGTCCGGCCAACGCGCTTTGAATTTTGTAAGTCCGACTCCGACAATAGCAACTTTTCCCATAAGTCCTCCTCGCAGTCATTATTTATGCATTTTCGTTACGTTCTTTCGGTTACCCTTTGCCGCATGATATTCATGGCTTCCATCTTAAAGACGTGCAAACTAACCCGTCATGACCGTCCTGTATTATTTGTGATATAATTTTAAATATAATTAAGTTTTTAATTATTTAATTTAAAAAACGTAGAATGTCAATCTTTTTTAAGTTTTATTCTGATTTTTTTTGTCCTTGATAATAATCAGATAAATAATTATATTCCCGGCCATGCGAGTTAACCTGCCAGTCTTGGATAAAAGGTAAAATTTGCGTATGAAAATAAAAAGGATAGAACACCAAACGTATGAAAGATGCCCCAGAGAAAAAAAGCGGCCGCAACGGCATCATGATCGATGACGCCTATCAAAAGATCAAAGAAATGATCTATTACAATCAGTTGGCTCCTGGTCAGAAGTTGATTTACAGCGCGTTAGCCAAGAAATTAAACAAGAGTGTCACGCCGGTTATTCAGGCGTTAAACCGGCTTGAAAATGCCCGTTTGGTGACATACGTTCCAAACAAAGGTTTTTTTGTCGGGGAAATAACGGAAACCGAAGCGGTGCAGCTCTATCAGGCACGGGAGGCACTGGAAATCTATATCCTGCCGTCCATTATGGAGAATCTCACCCCTGCGGTGGTTGATGAAATAAAGGATACCTTCAAAAGATATGAAGGGTCCAACCGACGCATGTTATTTTTGCACGATGCACAATTTCATCTCAAAATGGTCGAGTACGCCCGCAATGACGTAATTCACCAACTGCTGAAGGACATTTTCGAGAGAATTTTCCTTAAATACCGCCCCGAATTTCTGGATAACGTCGTGGCCAAAGCCGCCATCAAAGAACACCGGGAAATTTTGAATGCCATGAAAAACGGCGACTTGGCGGCAGCAACAGCCCTTGTAAAAGGTCACACCGAGTTTGGGCTCGCACGAATCGTCGAGAGTATCCGGTCTCGATCATCGGAATCTGCCCAGTACTTCAAATTATAGATCATCAACAAGGGAATAATTCCTCAAGATGTGATGCTAAATTACCCGATTATGCAATCATTGATACGATTCCCAAACAATCAACATTTATAACCACCTGATTTATTATTCTATATTTGACAGCTAATCGTATTGGCACGCTAAATGCTTTATTAAAGATAACTACAAAAACTGAAAGGAGAAACAAATTATGAAGAAATTGATGTCCATTGTCGTTTCCATCCTGTTTGCCATGTCGTTATCAGGTCTGGCTTTCGCACAGGCTGCAAAAGAGGCGAAGCCCGCAGCAGAAACCGTGAAGGCTGAAGAGAAGGCCCCGGCAAAGGCCAAGAAGGCGAAAAAAGAGAAGAAGGCCAAGAAGGCAAAGAAAGCCAAGAAGGCTGACGCAAAGATCGATAAGAATGATCCTGAAGGTGCCGGCAAGTAAGAACCTCCCGCGCTTCAGCTCGAATAAAAAAGGCTCCTCATAGGCAGGAGCCTTTTTTATTGACTTCAGTTGCCATTAGTCGCTAATTTTCATCTAAAATTTATGAGATTTTGGAGGGTATAGATGAAATCTTATCGCAAAGAACTTTGGTTTAATATTCCCCATCGGAGGGCATTCCTAAATATCACGCCGCAAGTAGAAGCCTGCCTCCTTGAAAGTGGAATCAAAGAGGGCCTTATACTGATCAACGCGATGCACATCACGGCATCCGTATTCATAAATGATGATGAAACCGGTCTTCATCATGATTATGAAGAATGGTTGGAAGGACTGGCACCCCATGAACCAATTTCCCGTTATCGACATAATCGGACAGGAGAGGACAATGGAGACGCCCATTTGAAAAGGCAAATCATGGGGAGAGAAGTTGTTGTTGCGGTTACGAAAGGTGATCTGGATTTCGGACCTTGGGAGCAGATCTTCTATGGCGAATTTGACGGACGGCGGAAGAAGCGGGTACTGGTCAAGGTCATCGGGGAGTAGGGCCTATTGCTTCCTTGTTTGCTAAGGAGAAAAATAAATGAACTCAATCCCTGAACTGGGCAAAGAAGAATTAATTGATCTTCTAAACCGATGTTGGATGACCCATGATGGGGTGTGGTTTTATCATTGCTTTCAGGAATTCGGCATTGAGAAGGCAAACCGTCTCAATAAAGCCGCAATAAAGTCATTAGCTCCCATAGAAATTGAAAGGATTAGACAAGCCTTAGGGATAGACGAGAAGATCGGCCATTTTCAGGCGTTAAAAGAATTCTTTGAAAGAGCAACCCCCCTGTTCATTCCGTCATTTATGAATGTTTCCATGAGTTTCCCAAGAAAAAATGTGTTGCACTGGGCGTTTGAGCCAAATCAATGCTTTGCTTTCAAGGGGATCAAGAGAATCGGTGCCATCGATCAGTACGAATGCGGTGTCATTTACAGGCTTGCATGCTGGTTCGACAGTCTCGGTTTGCAATATGGCATTATGCCGTCCATCGATAAGTGCCAGATGCTTGTGGGCGGCACCTGTTCAGGCGATTTTGAATTCATCTTCCCTTGATAAATGTCCTCTTTTTAACGAATAAAGAATGAGAAAAGATACACCGAACGTATTTCTGCCGGTTAACCGCAGCAGATTTCGCCGGGTTTGCGGGCAGTCGGATTCTTCGCGTCGATGGTACAGCAGCAGGCTCCCCCTTGTATGTTCAGCATGCTGTTGATGACCGCCGCGGCACATCCCACGCCAGCGTCAACGGTGACGGCGCCAAGGGGGCAATTGCGGCCGCAGGCCCCGCATTCCATGCAGGCATCACGATTTACCATGTGGACCCTTCTGTTTTCGAGTTCCAGCACCCCATGGGGGCAGACCTCCAGGCACATACCGCAACCGATGCATTTATCCGGATCGACCCTTAGGGTCACCACATCCTTCAGATAGATCATTTGGTTCATGTCCTTCTCCTTAAAAAAAGCGGGAAATCAAAAAAACGGCAAACCCGGAAATGCCGGCGCCAATTTCTAGCGGCAATGCCCAGCGCATTTCCTTTCTTACACCTGATAGAGAGGTATACGTTGAGGCGCCGGTAAAGTTCATGGCCAAAAAGGCGGAAAGGGCCGGGATCATGAGCAGCCAGGCCCCACCCAAGAGGATGTCATGCCAGTTGTGGAGATTGCCTCCCCAGGCCAAGAGTAGGGATATGGCGGTGAGAAGCCCGATCGAGATGCCTTTTGTGGCAAAGGCGCGTCCTGGCAGATAAGGGAGCAGCAAGGGGCTCAGGATCGCGCCGGAGGTGACGGCCAATAAAAAGGCTATGAGCGAAAACAGGCCGTCGTGGAGCAGGTTTTCTAAAAAACTGCCTTTGCTGCCGAATCCGCTGATAATCAAGAGAACGGGAATGATGATGGCGGCGGGTTTCCATGCGGCGACGAGTTCGATGGGGATGAGGACGGCCCGTTCCCATAGGGGGAAGTCCTTTCTACGCATGGCCGCCGTTGCCCGGAGGCCGGCGTCGAGGTAGGCGGGGATGTCGGGGGCCATGATCGGCCCATAGAGGACCTTAAAGCCGGAGAACTTTCTGACCAGATGGGCGGATACGCCGGGGGCGCCAAGCTGGGGCAGGATCAGATTGCGATGCGTCACAATGCCGCCGAGCTCGCTTGCTGTGATGCGGCGGAGGAGCTCCTCCGTTCCAAAGGTTCCCTTTCCGGCGGCGCACCAGACATTGATGCCCTTCGTGTCGAGGACAAGAATCCAGGCATGCCGCCCCGGCAGGGCCTCCCGAAGGCAGTCGAAGCTCATCTTGTAGTTGGCCGTGATGAGAACATGAGATTGCTCGTTGGGCGATCCGAGGGCGTACAGGCCGGGATCGACGGTATAGTCCATCCGGCCGACTCCCCAGCGTGCCTTGATGGACCCCCAGTGGTCGCGTCGCGTAAGGACTGCCGTAACCCGGGGAATCTTCCCCGTTGGGCTATCCACGGAGCCGGTGACAAATGGTTGATCCAGGCGGGGCGGCAGCAGGGAGGACGAATCCGACGGGGTTGCCGGAGGGGCCATGGGCAGCAAAACTGATAATTTCTGTGAACTATTTCCGCACGTTTCCATAATCTTTTCTCCTGAAACAAAGGATCATCTCTAATTGTATAGGCATGTTATCCCAAATCTCTCATGACCGGACCGAGAAATTCTTTGACCCCTTTGGCCAGATCGTCGGCCTTGATCAGGGTGAGGCAACAGACCTCACCGTCTTTTTCCCACGTAATGACGGCCAGTTTGTCCCCTGCCTTGATCTTCGCCCTGTCCCGCAGGTCTTTCGGGAGCACCATTTGTCCCCGTTCATCGACGCTGATGAGCGATTCGACGCGACAGCAACTCGCCATCTTTTCGCCTGCCTCGCAACAGGATGCCTTCTCGTTAAGTTTGACCATTTGCCACCTCTTTTATGGTGTGTCTGATAGAATGATATTCTGATTATTCTGATTATTCAGAATTTAATGAATGGTAAGATATTTGTCAAGAGGAAAATTGATTCGTGACGGGTAAAGGAGAACTGTTCGAAAATGTGTTTCGTTGCGATGATTTACGATGACGCTCCGTCATTCGAGCTTGTACATCTCCCGATAGATCTGGGAGTCGATGGCATCGAAAATACGCGCGTATTGTTCTTTCCCCAGGAGTCTTCGCATCTGCCATCCCGTTGATGTCTTCTTCTCGGTGATGACGGAGAGCGTCACTTCTCTTTCGTTACGGTTGACATGACGAACGCAGGCGAGACTCCGGGTTCTCCATTCACCCTGGACGATATAGTCCGATGTGACTTCACGGGTGTCTTCATTGACGGTGGCGGCTTTTCCAAGGGTTTTGTCTTTGAAGACCTGAGCAATGGCCCGCAGGATGTACTTTTCGTTGAACTCATAGATGTGGGTGAATTCGTCCGGTTTGTCGATGGGTTCGCCATCTTCCGTGCAGGAACACAGGGTCAGGTTGAAGATCGTGATAAGCGCCAGGATGAGAAGGACGCGTGACCGAGGGCATGGTTTCACTATATGACGCCCTCTGCAACCAGTTTGGTCAGATCATCCTCGGAGTATCCCATGAGACCGCAATAAATCTCCCGGTTATGCTCGCCGATCCGGGGGGCGGGAGGGTGATTTTGGGCGGCTCTCCTCCTAACCTGACGGGGGTCCCCACCAACTTCACTTGGCCTGATTCGCGGCAATCCACATGAACCATCGCCTGTTCAGAGATCACCTGCGGGTCCTTTAGAACCTCGGGGATTTCATAGACGCGACTAAAGGGAAGTTTTGCCTTTGTAAATTCAAGCTCAACCTCCTCCGCTGTCCGCGCCGCCACCCAGTCTCTGACCAAGGGATCCAATTCGCCAAGGTGCTGGAACCGGTCGTAAGCGGTTTGCAAATCTTCCCGAGTTTTGAGGTCCTCCCTCTTGATCATCTTACAGAATCGGGCAAAGTGGCTGGGATGAATCAAGGCAACGATGATCCATTGGCCATCCTTTGACATATAGGTGTCTGAAGGGGCGCCATACCAGCCGGTGTTGCCTTTCCGGGTCCGAATTTTTCCGGTCGCATCGTACTCGCTCAAGGCGGTGGCGTTCGCCGCCACGGCGGTATTTAGTAAGCTCGTTTCCACCTTCGTGCCTTTTCCCGTCAGTTCCCGTTGGTACAATGCGGACGCGATGCCGAAGGCACCCAGAATAGCCGTGGAATAATCCACATAGGCAATCGTGGTTCGGAGGGGGGGACCATCTTCCTGCCCGGTCATGGACATAGCACCGGAAATGGCCTGGGCGACCTGGTCAAACCCCAAACGCTCTGCATAAGGTCCTTTGCTGCCAAAGGCCGAATTTTCCGCATAGACAATCCGGGGATTGACTTCAATGATCTTCTCGTAATCAATACCGAAATGCGTCGCAACGCCGGGACTGAAGTTGTGGAGAAAAACGTCCGATTTCTTGGCCAGTTCCATGAGCAGCTTGCGTGCCTTCTCATTGGTTAGGAAGTTGAGGGTGATGGCTTTTTTATTGCGGGCTTGATTTAAATAAAGGTAAGAGTCCCGGGAACCGCTTGGCAGCCCCAGGATTCTGTCGTCTTCACCTTCCGAGCGTTCCACCCGGATGACTTCCGCGCCAAAGTCGGCCAAGAGCGTGGCGGCATATGGTGCGGCAACAAAACGTCCCAAATCAAGAACCCTTATTCCCTCAAATATTCTTTTCATGGTCATCCTTTCTCTTTAATGTTTACCTCTTCGTTATTCATAACAATTTTTCTTTTCTTCTGCAAACAATTGGTTACCTGGTTAAAAAACCTGGTTAAAAAACCTTGACAGAGTATTTCGCAAACTATAATATCCATTAAAATAGTAGAGTATATGGATTGACAGGAATATCATTATGAAATTATCCACCCGAGGCCGCTATGGCGTAAGATTAATGCTTGACCTGGCTCTGCATCAGGGCGAAGGTCCCGTCCTTTTGCGGGAAATTGCGAAACGTCAGGAGATCTCGGAAAAATACTTGTGGCAGTTGATTAACCCGTTGAAGGCGGCAGGAATGATCAATTCCCAACGTGGCGCCCATGGCGGGTATGTCTTGGCCAAAAAACCGGCCGAGATTAATCTGCAACAGATCCTGAGTGTTTTGGAAGGGTCCCTCTGCATGGTGGACTGCGTAGAGAATCCCGCCGGTTGCGATCGTGCGCCCGGCTGCGTCACCCGGGATGTTTGGACTGAAGCATCGAAAGGCATCCTGGACACCCTGGAAGCGATGACCCTGGAAAAGATGGTGGAAGGCCACTTGAAAAAAGTGGACAGCTCCGCCGGATACGATATCTGAATCAAGAAGGGAAGGGGACGAATGGCTATGATAATGTGTAGTGGCATGCAAATGAACGGTGTTGTTCGGTGGGGGCTATTCATGTGACCATCCATAAAAGGGATCGACATGATCACCCACTCACCACCGTTCATCGGATAGGTCAGTGGGTTTTTTTATTCGCAAAAATTGACTAGCAATACGTATTCAGGAGGAAATGCAAATGACGGAAAGAAGATTAGACACGATTGTGGTTCATGCCGGGCAAGAAACGCCTGATCCGACGACGGGTTCAAGAGCGGTACCCATATATCAAACATCATCTTATGTATTTAAAGACACGGCCCATGCGGCAAACCTTTTTGCCCTGAAAGAGCTTGGCAATATTTATACCCGAATCATGAACCCGACGACGGATGTTTTTGAAAAGCGGGTCGCCGCCATCGAAGGCGGGACCGGCGCCTTGGCCGTTTCTTCCGGCGCGGCGGCGATCTTCTTTGCGATCATCAGCATCACCCGCGTGGGCGACGAGATCGTCTCGGCGAACAACCTCTACGGGGGAACGTATCAGTTCTTTCACAACACCTTACCCAGACTGGGCCGGACGGTAAAATTTGTTTCCTCGGACAAACCTGAAGAATTCAAGAAAGCCATTACGGAAAAGACCCGTGCCATTTACGCCGAGACTGTCGGGAACCCCAAGCTCGATATCCCCGACTTCGAGGCCCTGGCCAAGATCGCCCACGATGCCGGGATTCCCCTCATCGTGGACAACACGGTCGGCGTCGGCCTCGTCCGGCCCCTGGATTACGGCGCTGACATCCTGGCCACGTCGGCGACGAAATTCATCGGAGGCCATGGAACCTCCGTCGGTGGCGTCATTGTGGAAGGCGGAAAATTCAACTGGGGGAACGGTAAATTCCCCGACTTCACCGAACCGGACCCCAGCTATCATGGCCTTAAGTTCTGGGACGTCTTTCGGGATTTCGCCGGCATGGGCAATGTGGCTTTGATCTTCAGGCTCAGAGTCATCTATCTGCGGGACATCGGGGCCACCCTCAGCCCCTTCAATGCTTTCCTCTTCCTTCAGGGATTGGAGACGTTGACCCTGCGTCAGAAGAAACATTCGGAAAACGCCTTGGAAGTGGCAAAATTCCTCAAGACCCATCCCCTGGTCAGTTGGGTGAATTATCCGGGCCTACCGGAGCACCCCTCCCATGAGACGGCGGTCAAGTATCTCAAGGGCCATTACGGAGCCCTCGTGGGCTTCGGGATCAAGGGAGGACTTGAGGCGGGCAAGAAATTTATCGAATCGGTCAAGCTCTTGTCGCACCTGGCCAATATTGGCGATGCCAAGAGCCTCGTTATTCACCCGGCTTCGACCACACATTCGCAGTTGACCGATGAAGAACAGGTGGCCACGGGTGTGACGAAGGATTATATCCGTCTTTCCATCGGTATTGAAGATGCGGAAGATATCAAAGAAGACTTGGATCAGGCCCTGAAAATAGCGGCAACGTGAAGAAAGGTTATATGAAAATCTCCCTTGTATCTCCCTTTGCGAAAGGGAGGACAATATGAAAGGAGAGCGAAAATGAATATTTATGCGGATATCACAAAAACAGTTGGGCGCACGCCCCTGGTGCGGTTGAACCGGATCACGGAAGGCGCCAAGGCCCAGGTGGTCGTGAAGGTCGAATCCTTCAACCCCCTTTCCAGCGTTAAGGATCGTATCGGTGCGGCCATGATCGATGATGCGGAACGACGGGGACTCCTGAAGAAGAATTCCGTCATCATCGAACCGACGAGCGGGAACACCGGTATCGCCTTGGCCTTTGTGGCGGCAGCAAGGGGGTATCGATTGATCCTGACCATGCCGGATACCATGAGCCTGGAACGCAGACAGCTCCTGGAGATCTTTGGGGCCGAACTGGTCCTTACGCCGGGTGCGGAGGGGATGAAGGGCGCCATCAAGAAGGCGGAAGAGCTGGCGCAAACCACGCCCAATTCGTTCCTGCCGCAACAATTCAACAATGCCGCAAATCCGGAGATTCACCGGAAGACGACGGCCGAGGAGATCTGGGCGGATACGGACGGCCAGGTGGATATCCTCGTGGCGGGTGTCGGCACCGGTGGAACGATTACCGGTATATCGGAAGTCATCAAGAAGCGGAAGCCTTCATTCAAGGCCATTGCTGTGGAGCCCGAGGCGTCACCGGTTCTCTCCGGCGGTCAACCCGGACCCCATAAGATACAAGGTATAGGCGCCGGTTTTGTCCCCCAGGTCTTCAATCCCGGCATTATTGATGAAATTATCAAAGTGTCGAACGACAATGCAGGAATCACCGCCCGGCGTCTGGCGCGGGAAGAGGGCATTCTGGGCGGCATTTCTTGCGGCGCCGCGCTGTGGGCCGCCCTCGAGGTGGCGAAACGGGAAGAAAACGCCGGGAAGATGATTGTTGTCATTCTTCCCGATACGGGAGAACGATATTTGTCAACTTGGTTGTTTAAAGAAGGCTGAAACATGAAAGAACGATTGGATCATCGGCTCATTTGCCGGATGGTGGATTCTAAATCCCAAGTCCTCGATCTTGGGTGCGGCGATGGCGATCTTATGGCGCTCCTTGTCCGTGAGAAAAATGCGTCGGTGCAGGGCATTGAACTGGACGGCGAGGCAGTACACCGCTGTGTAGAGAAAGGGTTGACCGTATTCCAAGGAGACATCCAGACGGGTCTGGCCGATTATCCCGACCAAGCCTTCGATGTGGTGATCCTGAATCAGAGCATGCAAGAAGTCAAGACCGTCGATATCGTCATCGGGGAAGCGTTGCGGGTAGCAAAGCGGGTCATCGTCGGGTTTCCCAATTTTGCCCATATCCGCTCCCGGTCGACCCTCTTTTTCCAGGGCAAGACGCCCGTAACGCCGTCTCTGCCTTATTACTGGTATGAAACGCCCAATGTGCGGTTTCTCTCCATCCGGGATTTCGATGATTTCTGCCGGATCAAGGGCTTGCAGGTAAAGGATGCCGTCTATCTCGGCACCGATAAGGTCGTGCGGTACTTCCCCAATCTCCTGGCCAGAAACGCCATTTATGCCCTGACGAAATAGGTGTTGACAGGTGCTTTCTCATGCATTGATTGACAATGCTGATCGAGGTGTTTATAGATAAAAAATATAAATTTGTTCCCGTCTCGAAGAAAGGAGCACCAATATGTGGGACTATACGGATAAGGTGAGAGATCACTTCCTCAATCCCCGGAACATCGGTGAGGTGGAAAACCCGGACGGCAGTGCCGAGGTAGGTTCCATTGCCTGCGGTGACGCCCTGAAATTTACCTTCAAAGTTGATGAAAATAAACGGATCACCGATGCCAAGTTCAAGACCTTCGGCTGCGCCAGCGCCATTGCCTCATCCTCGGCCCTGACGGAGATGGTCAAAGGAAAGACGGTGGACGAGGCCCTGAAGATTACCAACCAGGATATTGCCGAGTATTTGGGAGGATTGCCCCAGGAAAAGATGCACTGTTCCGTCATGGGGAAGGAAGCCCTGGAAAAGGCTATCGAAAATTATCGTGGTGTGCCTGTGTTGGAGCCGGGGGCGCAGATCGTCTGCGAGTGTTTCGGCGTGACGGACCGCGACATCGAGCGGGCGATCCAGGAGAACAACCTGACGACGGTCGAGGAAGTGACGAATTATACCAAAGCGGGTGGCGGCTGCGGCAATTGTCATGACATCATCGGCGAGATCATCGAGCGTGTCCGGGCCGAGGTCCGAACGTCTGTCCGGCCTCAACTTTCCAATATCAAGAAAATCAAGATGATTGAAGAAACCCTGGAACGGGAGATCCGGCCGTCCCTCAAGAACGACGGGGGCGACATCGAACTGATTGATGTCGTCGGGAATCGGGTCCTGGTTGCCACACGCGGGGCCTGTGCCGTCTGCAAGGCCTCGGATATCACCCTGAAACAGTTTGTCGAGGCGAAACTGCGGGATCTTGTCTCGCCGGACTTGGTGATCGAGGAGGTGGTGCCATGAAGACCGTTTATCTGGACAACAATGCCACGACGCAGGTAGCGGAAGAGGTCCTGGAGGCCATGCTTCCCTATTTCCGCGATTTGTACGGCAATCCCTCGAGTATGCACTCCTTCGGGGGGCAGGTGGCCCGACAGATCCGTGAAGCCCGGGAGCAGATCGCCGCCCTCATCGGCGCGTCGCCTGAGGAAATCATCCTGACCAGTTGCGGGACGGAAAGCGATAACGCCGCCATTCGCGCCGCTTTGGCGACCCATCCCGGGAAGCGTCACATCGTGACGAGCCGCGTGGAACATCCGGCAGTAAAGTCCCTGGGGGCACACTTGTCCAAAGAAGGATATCGCATTACGGAGTTGCCTGTCGATAAGGAAGGGAACCTCGATCTGGATCAATATGAAAAGGCCCTGACGCCTGATACGGCCATCGTTAGCCTCATGTGGGCCAATAACGAAACGGGGGTGATCTTTCCCGTGGAGCAAGCGGCAGCCATGGCCCACGAACGGGATATCACCTTTCACACCGATGCGGTGCAGGCCGTCGGCAAGATTCCCATCAACCTGAAAAATAACGACATCAACATGCTGTCCCTCTCCGGCCATAAGCTCCATGCCCCCAAGGGCATCGGTGTGCTCTACGTCCGTCGGGGGACGAAGTTTTCCCCCTTCCTCATCGGCGGCCATCAGGAAAGGGAGCGACGGGGCGGGACGGAAAATACCCCTGCCATCATCGGCCTGGGGAAGGCCTGTGAGTTAGCGGCAACGCATATGGCACAGGAAAACACGGGCGTGAAGCGGCTGCGGGACAAGCTGGAAGCGGCAATTCTCAAGCGCATCCCCAATAGCCGGGTCAACGGCGCCCGAGAGCAGCGCCTCCCGAACACGACGAATATCAGTTTTGAGTTTGTCGAGGGCGAGGGTATTCTTCTCCTCATGGACCAATACGGTATCTGCGCCTCGTCCGGATCGGCCTGCACCTCCGGGTCTCTTCAGCCGTCCCATGTCCTGCGCGCCATGGGGGTTCCTTTCACCATGGCCCACGGGTCCGTTCGGTTCAGTCTGAGCATTAACAATACGGATGACGAGATCGATCTCGTCATCGAGAAGCTGCCCGGCATCATTGAGCGGCTCCGCAGCATGTCTCCCTATTGGACGGCCACACAGCAGGCCTGCGCCGTGCAGTAATCAAGAGAGGATTACCTGATGAAGTGTTCGTCGGAAGAAGCAACATGCAAGACAGAGGTCGCGGCAAAGCATCATTTCCGAGAGGAAATTCCCGGGATTGTCGATCGTCTCGTCGCCTCCTGCAATAAAGAAGGATGTTTCGACCACGTCAGCGCCGAGCCGATTCCCCTGCGCGAGGCGGTTGTCGATATCCTCCGCCGTGCCGGACGAATCCTCTATCCCGGGTATTATATTCCGACCCGTCTGGACGAGGTCAACGTGGGGTATTATCTGGGGCAGGAGATGACGACCCTCTTCGAGACCCTCGCGCATCAAATCACCTTGGCCATCCGGCATGATTGTATCCGTCACAACTTATCATGTTCCCATTGCGACGAGCAGGGGCAAAAACTTGCCGTCGAATTCCTCCGCACCTTGCCCGACCTGCGGGCCATGCTGGCCAAGGATATCCGGGCTGCCTATGAAGGGGATCCCGCCGCGAAGGGGTTTGATGAGATCATTTTCAGCTATCCGGGACTCTTCGCCATTACGGTTTACCGCATCGCCCATGGCCTCCACGGTATGGAAGTCCCCCTCATCCCCCGGATCATGTCGGAATATGCCCACAGCAAAACGGGGATCGATATTCACCCGGGGGCCGAGATCGGCGAGAGCTTTTTCATCGACCACGGCACGGGCGTTGTCATCGGCGAAACGACGGTTATCGGTGAACGTGTGCGGATCTACCAGGGCGTGACGCTGGGTGCCCTCTCCCTCAGCCGGGAGGAGTGTGTCGCCCTCCGGCAGACGAAACGACACCCCACCATCGAAGACGATGTCATTCTCTATGCCAATGCCACCGTCCTGGGTGGGGATACGGTCATCGGTGCCCGGTCGGTCATCGGTGGAAACGTCTGGATTACCCATGCCATCATGGCGGATACGGAGGTGTTCCTCGAAAAACAGCACCTGGTCTTTGGGGAAAAACGTTCTAAGGAATTATCGCACAAGCAGAAGGCCTTCGGGAAAGGGGCCAAGCCATGAGCGGTGATTGGTTTGCCTGGTTGCTCTCCTACGGCGAGGGTTTTTTGACGTTCGGTCTCTTCTGGCTGTTTTGTGCCGCCGCTACGGCTCTCTTGGCATCCAACCGGGGACGGAACGGCTTCAAGTGGTTTGCCCTGGCCTTGCTCGTAGGGCCCCTGGCATTTCCATTTGCCGTACGGCCGGTCCCTGATGCGAAAGAACCCCATGACGAAATCGCAACAAAAAAGAAAAAATAAGCCGTCCCCATCCCCGGATTATCCGCTCTATGAAAGGATGAAGACGAAGGCGCCACGAGCAGCCGCCTTCTGGATGGCCGGTGATCGCCTCTACCATCTGGGGCTCCTGATGACCATGTTGTCCATTCCGCTTCTGTTTGTCGTCTACACCCAATGGAACGCCGGGGATAATTTGGCATGGAGTTTCGGACTCCTCCTTGTGTCCATTGCCGTCGCTGCACTCGGCATTTACCTCAAGCGAGAATCCTATAAGCTGGCGCTCAAGGCCGGTATCGATATCGTCAAGATATAGAGCATCTCCATCGCCCGGGCGTCCCCCATTTCGTTCAATCCCTTTTTACGTTTCGTTGAAAAATGAGGTCCGCCACAGCCCGAAAGGGATTTTTTGGTGTGGGGTAAGTTTGAAGTAAAGTTTATATAATCATATAGTTGAAAATATTATTCCCGCCTTTTTCCTTCCTGGCACACTTTAAGCAATAGAGTAAGTCAAATAAAACAAATAACATCCCAGGAGGATATGGATCATGAAAAAGACATTAGGCACGATGATGGTTACGGCGGCGGTGGTTCTTTTGACGGCAACTTTCAGCTTCGCCGAGTTTGCGGCAGCAGGTGCGGGCAATTTCCCTTACTTCCAGTTGGGTGCCCTGATCGTGGGCGGGCTGATCATCATCTCTCTGAAACACAAATTCGCGCGGATGTACACCAATGAAGCCGTAGGCGCTTTCGCCCTCTACACGTTTCTGATCGCTCTCTTCACGAGCCCGGTCATCGATGCGGTGAAGACGTTGGTCAGCTAAGCAAACCGTCACGGAGGCAGATTTAGAAGTCTGTCTCCGAACACCCTACAGAAGGAGGACACGATCATGACGGCACAAACGAATAATAGGAATCACCTGCAACAGATGCATCAGATGGGTCCAATCTTGATGCTTTCCGCCTGGGGGTTCGTCATCGTGGTGGCCTCCTTGCTTTTCCTCTATGTGGGTCACCTCCTCGATGAATGGCTGGGAACGGCACCGAATTTCATGCTCGGTCTCTTCTTCCTGGCAATCGTCACCACCATCGGCCGTCTCTATCAGGAGGCCTGGCTGAAAAGAAAGAACGTCTGAGACAAGATCATCCCCATCCTGTCCACCAAGGCCCCTTGACAAAACGGTTCAAGGGGCCTTTCTTTATAATATTGGCATGGTTAATGCTTAATTCTTTGGAAGCGAGTAAATCGAAAACCAGGAGAGAATAAGGGAAAGTAGACAACGGTGCGGAGAAGATATATGCAGTAGAAGGCTAGAGATACGCCCGAAATGGAATCAAGAAAGATGCGTAATCTGAAACTGACTATTTTACAGAGACTCGTCATCAGCTATTTGATGATCATTGCTTGGATCGTCGGCGCCGGTATTTACGGCATCGTCAATCTGAATTTTCTCAACCGCACCATTGCCCATACGATCTTGGATTCCCGGATGATCAGGCTTGCGGAAGAAAGTTCCCTTGCCCTGTATTCCGAAGAAGCGGCGGTGGAAAAATATTTAGTTTCCGGTGACCCGGACTATCGGCGGCAATTTGTCGAGGTCCATGCAGAATTCAACAAAAAAATGGCCGAATTTCTGGCCGTCGCTCCGGTAGAAAAGCAAAAGATGCTTCTCCATGAGATCGGTATCCTGCATGGTCGGTACGATGACCTTTTTACCAAAACGGGAGTTCCAGCCGGAAGGCAGAGACCCGCTGACCGGCGGAGAGAGTTGTATCTCCAGGCCGCAGATAGGATCAGTAATGAAATAGATGAGAAGCTGAAGGCACTGGCCAGTTTTTCCATTAACGAGAGGGATGCCAGATTGCAGCAGTCTGAAGAGACGGCCACCCGTGTGGCCAGAGTTTTTACTATTACCGGATTCCTTGCGCTGTTATCCGTGATTCTTATTTCCATTTTGATGACCAGGACCATTAATTCTCCGATTAAACTTTTGCGGGAAAAGACGAAGCAAATTGCCGGCGGTGATTTTGGGATGCCATTGCAGATCGCTTCGCCTCCCGAGATTAAAGAATTCAATGACGCGTTTAATCTCATGTGCGAACGCTTGCAAGAGTTGGATGAGATGAAGCAGGACTTCATCAACCATCTCTCCCATGAACTCCGTACCCCGCTCACGGCGATTAAAGAGGCTTCCAGTATGCTGCAGGAAGGCATTTTTGCGCAGGCCCCAGAAAAAGAGAAAGAACTTTTCCTGATTATTGAGGAAGAATGCCGCCGCTTAATCAATTCGGTTAACCGTATTTTAGACCTTTCTCGTCTTGAGGCCGGCATGACGGATTTTTTCTTTCAATCAGCCGATATCACCGAAGTCTTGGAAAAAAACGTCCTGAAATGGTCGCCCCTCGCCAGTAAGAAAAAGATCGACCTCCGCTGGGATTGCCCGGGGAATCTTCCCCCCGTTATGATGGATCTGGAAAAGATGGAAGAAGTCGTAGAAAACCTGCTCAGCAATGCCCTCAAATTCACCCCGGAACAGGGGAGGATTACCGTTTCTGCCGTCCACATTCCGGAAGAAAAGGTTTTGCGGGTCTCCATTACAGATACGGGTTGCGGAATCCCGCAAGAGGGATTAAAAGAAGTCTTCGAGAAGTTCAGGCGTATAGAAACGGGCAAGGGAACCGTACGAGGAACGGGTTTGGGACTGGCTATTGCCAAGTATATCATCGATGAACACGGAGGTCGTATATGGGTCGAAAGCGAGATCGGAAAAGGAAGTTCTTTTATCTTTACTTTGCCGTTATCGTGATATCGATCCAACTCCTGGGGGGATGTACGACCCTCAAATGGGTATTGACAGGGAAACAAGACCTCAGCGAAGCAAAACAACTGGCGATGCACGGAGATCAGACCGAGGCGTTGAAGAAATATGAACAGATCCTGAAGACCTTCCCCGAGATGGGGGATCAAACCCTGTTCTGGATGGGAGTCCTCTATGCTCAGCCAAGAGGTGGAAAGAGCGACTATCAAAAATCTTTAGACGTTTTCCAGGCGATACTTGATAAATATCCCCATAGCGACCTCCGAGAAGAAGCCCGGGTAATGGCTGCTCTTATCAAAGAACTATTGAACCAAGAACAGAGTATCCGTACATCCCAGAAGCAGACGGACGCATGGGAAAAGAAGGCTGAGGCCCTGAAGCAAAAAATCGAGCAAATGAAAAAAATTGACCGGGACATAGAACTGAAAAAAAGAAGGTTAAAGCCACCGAAGCGAGGTTCATAGGATGAAAAACTTATTGGTCGTCGATGATGATTCCAGCATCCTCAAGGTGCTCAAAATGAGGTTGGAATCAGAGGGATATGCCGTCACGACGGCTATGGACATTGCGAGTGCGGAAAAGCAGGCTGGGGCAGCCGAGTTTGATCTGGCCATTGTCGATCTGAAACTTGCCGGGGGTAATGGGATCGACCTGATGAAGCGTCTGCGCGAGATAGATCACGATCTGCCCGTGATTATCCTCACAGCTCATGGAACCGTCACTAGCGCCGTTGAGGCCATGAGGCAGGGGGCCTATACGTATCTGACAAAACCCTTTGATAATCGGGAACTCCTTGTGCAGATCAAAAACGGCATTGAGATGGCGTCCCTCAGCAAAGAGGTCAGGCGTCTCAGAATTATGGTGAAGCATGACTTTGAGAGCGAAAATATTATTGGCCAAAGCGCAGCGATCAAAAAAATTCTGGATCTGGTGACCCTGGCTGCCCAGACGGATGCCAATATCTATATCCATGGGGAAAGCGGCGTGGGAAAAGGCATGATCGCCCGAGCCATTCATCGCATAAGCGACAGAAAAGAGATGCCTTTTGTTACAATCAACTGTGCGGCGATCCCGGAAACCCTTCTGGAAAGTGAATTGTTCGGTTTCGAGAAAGGGGCTTTTACCGGTGCTGTTTCCGCCAAGAAAGGGCTGTTCGTCCAAGCCCAGGGCGGCGTTGTCTTTCTTGATGAAATTACGGAACTTCCTCTAACCATGCAAGGAAAGCTTCTCAAGGCCCTCGATGAAAAAGAATTCTACCCTTTGGGCGCTCAGAAAACGGTGAAAGTCGATGTAAGAATCATCTCCGCTTCGAACCGGATCATCGAAGACGAAGTGGAAACGAAAACTTTCCGCAGTGACCTCTTTTACCGAATCCATGTCATTCCGCTTAAAATTCCGCCGTTACG
>Ga0351833_1074_pt1 | contig 18884 bp, 22 predicted proteins | sample BONcelHFGM3001C5_FD_206751 | JGI IMG/M metagenome (GOLD analysis project Ga0351833, IMG submission 206751) | Enriched cells from coal bed in the Powder River Basin, Montana, United States - BONCAT cells FGM rep1 HSBNCT.FGM.300.1.C5 ...
ACAGACTATTCCCAAAGGCTGCTTGACGGCGTGAATGCGCTTGATGTGGTTTGGGTGCTCCGCGATGATGAAGACACACTGACCGCGAATCTGCAGACAGGCCGGCTTGAAGCGGTATTCGTCGTTAAAAAAGGTTTTGAGGCCGCAATGAAAAGCGGGCGCTATGAAAACACGCTTGTGATGCTGCGTTCGCCGTACAGTACGGCGGCAGGTGTGATATCCGAAAGCGTGGGCAGTGCAGCCATGCAGCTTTGGCTCACATGTTCCGCTGCAAATGAGGCGCGCGCCCTCGGCGGAGAGGCGCTGTATGCGCAGGTATTCGAAGATGCCGCGCAAAAAACGGATGACCCGATATTAAGGCTTGTGCGCAGTAACGAAGCGGGGCAGATGCAGGAAGCTGTGCCGCTGCTGGATGCGGCAAAAATGTCTCTGCGGCTGCTGGCCGCGGTGGCGGGCTTTTTTATGCTGACAGGCATGACGATGCCGCGCAGGGAAAAAGATTTTTTTTCGCGGGTTTACGCGCGCGGCTACACTGCAGAGAGATACCGCCTGGCTGCTGCCGTTTCAGACGCGGCTTTCATGCTGCCGTGCGCAGCTGTGCCGCTCTTTGCTTTCTGGCTTGCGGGGGAAGCGGTGCTGATATGGCCGTATCTGGCGTTGTTTGCGCTTTATCTTCTTGCTTTCGGCGGTATCGCTGCGCTGACTTCGAAACTGCGCGCACAGGCGTCACAGCTGATGCTTATATCTTTTTTGACCATTTCGAATGTGATGATCGGAGGGCTGTTGATGCCGCTGCCGTCCTCGGGTCAGCTTTTTGATGCACTGGCGCTTTTGCTGCCTGCGCGGTGGCTTTCTTCGGCCGAAGCGTACGGTTTTGCACAAAGCTTTTTGGGGCTTGGCATCGCGGCTCTTGCCTACAACTTGCTGCCTTTTGTGCTGCGCCGCAGGCGCGTGTGAAGGGCGTCATATCTTATTCCGCGAAAACGTGCGGGCAAATGTAAATAAGGCGGCTATGATTTTATCAGTACACGCCGCGCGCGTGCCCGCAGTGCTTCATCGTCAAAAGCAAGCTCGAGCAAGCCTGTTTTCGCGCGCTGCATAAGGTACGCATAAGAATACGCGATGGATTCGGCATGGTCGAAAGCGAGCCCGCCGGAATCTGCTGCTGTAATCTGCTGAATACGCTCCTTGGGATAACGCACGACAGGGCGCAGTACATCGGCACCGCTTAAAGTATATGAAACGATTGTGCTGTCATCGCTGCGGTTCTCCGAATAGTCCGAAAAAACAAACCATGCGGCTTCGGAAGCGTCATCGCCTGCGCGCGGGCTCAGTGACGTGATATCCGCGATGCCGGTGAAACTTACGGTGATCACGCGCTGGCGCGGGTCACGTTCCGGCTTGCCCCAGCAGAAAACCTGCTCTAAGCAAACGCCGCAGACTCCTGTTTCCTCAAAAAGCTCACGCTGCACCGCGGATGCCAAGTCTTCTTCGACATCGACAAAACCGCCCGGCAGCGCCCAGCAGCCCTTGTATGGATAATCACCGCGCCGGATAAGCAGTATCTTTAAGGCTTTTCCGTCAATGGCGAACAGCGCTGCGTCCGCCGCAATAGCCGGGTTCTTGTACTTGCCGGGGTCAAAGCTTTTCAAAAACTGGTTTTCTTCTTCACTTGAAGGAATGTAAGCCATCAAAAGACCACCTTGTCTATCACGCCGCCGCCGATGCATTCATCACCCATATAAAGCGCCGCATACTGGCCGGGGGTGACGGCGCGCTGGCGTTCGGCAAATTCAATTTTCGCACTGCCGCCTTCCATTATCACATACGCCTGCTGATCGCTCTGGCGGTATCGCAGCTTGACGGCGCATGCAAACGCTTTGGCCGGCGGCGCTGTGCTGATAAAACTGACATCCTCTGCGGTACACGCGCGCGAATAGAGCGCATCGGAGTTGCCCTGATCGACATAAAGCGTGTTTGTCGCGACGTCCTTATCCACCACGAACCACCGCGCGTCGTTAAAGCCTGCGCAGCCGCCTATGCCCAGACCGCGCCGCTGCCCGAGCGTGTAATACATCACGCCCTGATGCCGTCCGAGGGTACGCCCGTCGCGTGTTTTGATGTCTCCGGGCGTGGCGGGCAGGAAACCTGATAAAAATTCGCGGAATTTGCGTTCACCGATAAAGCAGATGCCTGTCGAATCTTTCTTGCTGGCCACGCGCAGGCCAAGCTTTTCTGCGATGGCACGCACCTTATCTTTTTGCATATCTCCCAATGGAAAAAGCGTGTGGACCAGCTGCGCTTTACGCAGAAGGCACAGAAAATAAGTCTGGTCTTTGGCGCTGTCTGCCGCTTTGAAGAGCCGCCCTTCGCTTGTCCGCGCATAATGGCCGGTCGCAAGAAAAGATGCGCCAAGTTTAAAAGCATGGTCAAGAAAAGCCGAAAACTTGATCTGCGAGTTGCAGAGCACATCCGGATTGGGCGTTCGCCCGCGGCGGTATTCATCCAGAAAATGCGAAAACACGCGGTCGTAATACTGCTGTTCAAAATTGACAGTGTGGTAAGGGATCCCAAGAGTACCGCAGACGCTTTGGACATCCTCATAGTCCTGCACCGCGCTGCAGCCCTTGCCGTCATCCTGCCAGTTTTTCATAAAGACGCCGATCACGTCGTAACCCTGCTGCTGCAAAAGATAAGCTGCAACGGCAGAATCAACGCCGCCCGACATGCCTAAGACAACGCGCACCTTTTTATTCTCTCTCAAGCCCTATGCCTCCGCCTTTTATTTATCATAATTATACCGCTTGGCATAAAGAGGCGCAAATATTTGCGCCGCGCTTATTTTTTCTTTTACTTACCTTGAAATTTAATATATAATACTTTACCGAAGGGACATTCAAAGTTTTTTAAATTTTTTTGAGGAGGATTAAGATATGCCACTGGTAACATCGACAGAAATGTTTAAAAAGGCGTATGGCGGCGGATACGCGATCGGCGCATTCAATGTCAACAACATGGAGATCGTTCAGGGAATCACGGAAGCCGCCAAGGAGCTTAAGGCGCCGTTGATACTGCAGGTGTCAAAAGGGGCAAGAGCTTATGCCAACCCTATTTATTTGAGAAAGCTTGTCGAAGCTGCGCTCGAAGATACCGGCCTGCCCATCTGTCTGCACCTTGACCACGGAGACACTTATGAAACATGCAAAGACTGCATAGACAGCGGCTTTACGTCAGTGATGATCGACGGGTCCCACCACTCGTTTGAAGAAAATATCGCGGTGACCAAAAAAGTCGTTGAATACGCGCATGAGAGAGGCGTGGTTGTGGAAGCAGAGCTTGGCCGCCTTGAAGGCGTGGAAGACGACATAAAGGTCTCGGCTGAGGATGCCTCATACACCCGTCCCGAAGAAGTTGAGGAATTTGTGAGCCGGACTGGCGTGGATTCGCTTGCCATCGCGATTGGGACAAGCCATGGCGCTTTCAAATTTAAAGGAGAGCCCAAGCTGCGTTTTGATATACTCGAAGAGATCGAAAAGAAGATTCCCGGATTCCCGATCGTGCTGCACGGAGCATCTTCGGTCATCCCCGAATTGGTAGACATCATCAACAAGTACGGCGGAGAAATGCCGGGCGCGCAGGGCGTTCCCGAACATATGCTGCGCCAGGCGGCCAGAAGCGCGGTCTGCAAGATCAATATTGACTCAGACCTGCGTCTTGCCATGACGGCGATGATCCGGCAGCACATGGCTGAGAATCCCACACACTTTGATCCGCGCCAATACTTAAAGCCGGCACGGTCGGCCATCAAAGACCTTGTAAAGCATAAGATAGAAACGGTTCTTGGCTGCGCCGGAAAAGCGTAAGCCCAGCCGCGTTTAGCAAAGAAGCCCGGGATCAGAAAAGATGCCGGGTTTTTTATTTTCAAAAAATCAAAGCGCAAAATCGTGTAGGGCACCCTTGAGCATAGTGCTTTATGCCAAGGCATACTATTTATATGAAGCATCGGTTTGGCTTTGGCGTTTGAAAAAGGGGGCTGCCTCATGGGGCTCGGCATCAACATGCTCGAAGTGTTCATATTTGCACTTGGACTCGCGCTTTTGTATTTTACTGGATGGATATTGCTTGTGCCTTTAAGATGCGTGCTTAAGCTTATCGTCAGCAGTCTACTTGGCGGTGCGGCACTGCTGGCCGTCAATCTTGTGGGAGGTGTTTTTTCGGTGACCATAGCGATCAATCCTTTGAGTGCTTTTGTCGCAGGTTATTTTGGAATTCCCGGTATCATATTGCTGCTTGTGGTCAAACTTATACTGCCGTAACGTTTGATATCCGGCGCAGATTCATACAAAAGAGTCAGCATGTTAAAAGGGGAGAGCCAATGCTTCTTGATCCTATAAAGTTTGCTTTGCGGGGCGTTAAGCATACGTTTCAGACAGAAGGAAATTTTCGTATTATGGCCGTTGTGTTTATACTTGCCGTCGCCGGAGGTGTTGCGTTCGGGCTGACACCCACGGAGTGGGCTTTGGTGATGGTTTGCTCGGGCATCACCTTGGGGGCAGAACTTTTGAATACAGCCGTTGAAGCCGTTGTCGATCTTGTATCGCCAAGATACCACGCGCGCGCCGCAAAGGCAAAGGATGCGGCATGCGGTGCTTCCTTTATGGCAGCGGTGTTCTCCTCTGCGGTCGGTCTTATTATCTTTGTGCCTTATATAAGGGCGCTGTTTGGTCCGTAAACAAAAAACCTCAACGCGTGAGGTTTTGTAAGAATCTTTTTTCTGTTTAGATCATAAACGGCTTTGCTTTGCTGAGCTCCGTGCTTAAACAGCAATACGTCGGGCAAGGCTCTTGTCAAGCGCAATGCGCGTATCTTTGACATTAACGATCAGATTGCCGGCACAGCTTGATACAATACTGATCGTCTCGCCTTCAACGAGCCCCAGCCGGTTCAAAAACCGGATGGTATCGTCTTTCCCTGTGATTTTCTTGATACAAACCTGCGTACCTTCGTTGACCAGAGACAGCGGCATATGCCAGCCTCCTTTCGAAAAGTATTAGCGCCCTCTAACTAATCAGAGTTTATCACGGCTAACTTAATTCGTCAACAAGTTTTTTGCATTATTTTTTCAGCAGGGAACTGCAAGTATAAAAAGCGCTGCAGCTGTCCGCAAAAGAGGCTCAGCGCGATTGATCTTTTGTTTTGGGTGATCTGGTTAAAAGGCTAAGCACAAAGCCGACGATACAAACCGCGAGCGAGATGATATAACCTAAGTCAAACATCTGGGTGCGGTCACGCACGATGCCCCCGACCAGAGGGCCGAGCACGCCGCCAACGCCCCATGCCGTAAAGACGATCCCGTAATTGAGCCCTAGGTTTTTAAGGCCGAAATAATCAGCCGTTAGAGAGGGGAAAAGCGTCAGCATGCCTCCGAAAGAGAACGCGATCAAGACGGTGCCTGCTGCCAGCGTCGCAAATGTGTTGAGCTGTGAAAAAAACATATAGGTGATGACCTGCATTAGAAAAATAGAGGAAAGAGTGATCTTTCTTCCGATCTTGTCTGAGAGTATACCACAGAGAAAGCGTCCGATGCAGTTGAAAAGCGCGTAGATCATCACAAGCAAGGAAGCTTCGTGCAAGCTTAAGGCCGCCTGCTCTTTGCCTATGTTCGACAGCTGCCCTAACACCTTAAGGCCGGCAAACGTACCGCAGAAAAACATCAGCCAGAGCGCATAAAAACCAAAAGTTTTCATCATTTGTTTGACGGTAAAATCGTTGCTGCTGACCTTGTTGATAATTTTTTTGACAGGCGACGGCTCTGGGATATAATCCGCCGGTGGGTTTTTGACGAGAAAATGGAGCAGGAAAATGATGATACAGTAGAAAACACCCAAAACGATAAAAGCCAGCTCAAGCGTAAACGTGTGGAGAAGAAAATTTGTGAGCGGCGCGACATAAATCCCTGCAAGCCCAAAGCCGCTGACGACGATGCCCGAAACGAGGCCTCTTTTCTGCGGGCAGAACCACTTGATGGCGGCAGGCGTCGTGCAGGCATAGCCAAAGGCCATCGCAGCGCCGAAGATCACGCCGAAGAAGATGAGCAGCCCTTCGAGCGATAAAAAAAGACCGGATAAGACAAAACCGGCCCCGGTCAGCAAAGATGCGGCTATCAGTACAGGTCTCGGCCCGAATCTGTCCTGAAGCCGGCCGCCCGGAACCATCATCACAGCGAATACCGCGCACGCAACCATATAAGGAAGCTGCGTCTGTGTTGCCGTCCAGCCTCTTGCCCATAATGCAGATGCAAAAACGCTCCACGAATACAACACGCCTAGGGCAAGGTTGACGCCCAAACCCGATAGGGCGACACACCAGCCTGCCGGCAGTCGCTTTTTTGCATGTGCGGTTGTATCTGTCATAAAGCACTCCTCGCCTGTGTTTTGGGTACTGAATTATTTTTATTATATCAGATGAAGACAGCGGTGAACAGCAAATGCGCATTTTTTTGAGCCGATCTGCATGAGCTTAAAAAAAGTTTGCAGCAAATGCCGTTTAATCATTTTGGTTGACATTGCTTTGCGCTTTCAATATAATATATCCGTCTTGCACTGGGTCAATGACCATGCTTATGGTTTTTTTAATATGAAAGTGAGATTTGGATACAATGAAAATGACATTACAGCCTAAGAAGAGGCAACGTAAAAAAGTCCATGGTTTCAGACAAAGGATGAAAACCAAAGCCGGGAGAAATGTTTTGAAACGCAGAAGGGCAAAGGGAAGAAAAAAGCTTTCCGCTTAGTACCTTCGCCGGATGCACTCCGGCATTTTTTACAAGGATGCCGCTGCGTGATATGGCGGCAAATGTTGTATATATGGAAGGAACGCATTGAGGCGCGACTATTCGCTCAGACGCAACAAAGAATTTAGATATGTATACAGAAAAGGCAGGTCCGTTTCGGACAGTTACATGGTGCTGGTATATGTACCCACAAAAACACCGCATTTAAAGGTGGGCTTTTCTGTATCCAAAAAGCTGGGCAACAGCGTGCAGCGCAACAAAATAAAACGAAGGATGAAAGAAGCTTTCTTTTCCGTTTTCGACGACGTGTCTCTTAACTGCCTTTTGGTCTTTACACCGAGGGAGAAGGCAAAAGAGCTTAACTACCGGCAGATTGAGATGTCTCTTAACAAACTGCTGAAAAAAGCAGGTCTGATCGTAAAATGAAATACGTTTTTATGGCAATAATATGGTTTTATCGGAAAGCTGTATCCCCCTACACGGCGCGCGCATGCCGGTTTGAGCCTTCCTGCTCCGAGTATGCTGTGCAGGCAATAGACAAACACGGCGCATTTAAAGGCGCAGGACTTGCTGTTTGGCGCGTTATGCGTTGCAATCCCTTCTGCCAAGGCGGGTATGATCCTGTACCGTAAGCCGTATGAGATGATGATGGAGGACAACCCTAATTGGAATTTCTAAGCAATAACTTTATTTCTGATTTTTTTGTATTGGTATTAAAATGGGTCTACGATCTGGTGCAGAATTATTCTGTGGCCATCATCGTGCTCACGGTCGCCATTAGGCTCTTGACGCTTCCTCTGGATTTGCGGCAAAAGAAAAGCGCACGCAAGATGGCGATGGTCCAGCCAAAGGTCGAATCACTCAAAAAGCGCTATGCCAACAACCCGCAGCTTCTGCAAAAGAAGCAAAAAGAGCTTTTTCATAAAGAAGGCGTCAAACCGCTTGCCGGCTGTCTGCCCATGCTCATCACCCTTCCGATATTCTTTGCGTTTTTCGGTGCGATGCGCGTGCTGGCAGCAGAACAAACTGTCTCATTCGTGCTCAATGCGCACAGCGCCGGTGCGACTGAACTTCCAAGCTGGCTGTGGGTCAATAACTTCTGGCAGCCTGATTCCGGATTTGAACCAATACTGCCGGCAGCAAGCCAGTTTGCGGCCTTCGTACAATCCCACGCCACCTACATCACCCCCCAGTCTTTGCATATGCTCTCAAATGCAGGGCTGCTTGACTTTTCGACGGGCGTGGTGAGCTACGGTGCCGGATATGAGAGTTTCGCCAGCAACATTATCGCGGCAAATGGCCTTGAGGGTTTTGCGAACGGCTGGTTTATTCTGCCCATACTCGCAGGCGCCACACTGTTCCTTCAGCAAAAGCTGACGATGGGGCAGACGCCGCAGGCAGGAGGCCAGGGCAAGTTTATGCTTTGGTTTTTCCCATTGTTTTCAGTCTATATCTGCGCAACGACAAACGCGGCATTTGCCGTATATTGGTTGTTTGCAAACATCTATGCGCTGATACAATCGCTGATAGTCAACTGGGTGTATAAGAAGCGCGATGAGCGGCAAAAGCAGGGCCTTATTGAGGAGACAAACGGATGAACTCTATAGAAAGCAAGGGCAAGACGGTTGACGAGGCAGTATTCAGTGGCCTGCTCAAGATGGACTTATCTATCGATGAGGTTATCATAGACATACTTGACGAAGGCAGCTCGCTTTTCAAAAGTGCGCGTGTGCGGCTGACCAAAAAATCAGCTGAAGATGTGGCGGAAGAAATGAAAGCCCGTGAGGCGCAAACCGCTGAGAACCAGCAGCATAAAGAACATTCTGCCCGCAGCCCCCGCGGAGGTTTTGAAAGCGGGCAAAGGCGCCGCAGCAGTGCCAGTGCGGACAGAGACGGAAGAAACCGCAGGGAACGAAACCAAAAGCGCGAGGAGTTTGCTGAGCCGGAAGCAGATTTTATACCTCAGGAACCGGCAAATGATGCTGAGAGGTTTCTTCTCGGCTTGTTTTCGCATATAGGTATCGGCGTACGCTTAAAGTCGCAAAACGAAGACGGCATCATAAAGATTGAGATGTCGGGACGCGGTATGGGGCTGCTCATTGGGCGAAGAGGTGAAACGCTTGATGCGCTTCAGTATTTGACAAGCCTTGTCGTCAACAGCGGCAAGGAGGATTATACCAAAATCATGCTGGACACGGAAGATTACCGTAAAAAACGCGAAGATACGCTGCGGCAGCTGGCAGCGCGTCTGGCTGACCGGGTCTTAAAAAGCGGAAAACGTGTGGTTCTTGAGCCGATGAACCCTTACGAACGGCGTATAATGCACGCGACGCTTCAGGATTATGAAAAAGTGTATACATACAGCGAGGGAGAGGATCCCTTCAGAAGTGTTGTGGTCGCAGTGCGCGATGACGAAGAAGAGCAGCCGGAAAACAGCCCGGAGGACAAACAGCCATAGCAAAACTGGGGCAGCGCCAGCCAGATGCAAAGCCCCGCAAGTTCATAAATATTATGATATTCTGCCAAAGAGACGATTTGCTTTGCAGCATGCAGCAGCAAGTCGTTTTTATATTTTCGGCAGGAAAGATGGAAGACGATAGACAGTTCATGCATAATGCTTTCGTCTTTACAGTATATAGAAGAAACATTTATCATTTGATAAAAAATTTCGACAAATACTCTTCTTGTTGTATTTACAATCGTATTTTTTGTGTGTTACACTGAATATGCATTTGGTTTCCTCCTTTGTGTTTTGGCTTCGGTATAAAAACCCAAACCAAGCTGCAAAGGAGTTTTTTTCTCAGTGAGCCAAAACATCTGTTTTAGAAACAAGCGAAGGCGAATAGGCGTTTTTTTTTGCTTGCTTTTTAGGATACTGCGTGTTAAAATACCCCTGCTGTAGATTTCTTGGAGGTCACAATGGGCATTGTTGTACTTGTTATTGAAATAGTCCTTATCACTTTTTCGCTGTTTATGATTGCCGTGGTACTGCTTCAGTCAGGCAAAAGCGCCGGTTTATCGGGTGACATTGCGGGCGGTGCGGAAACGTTTCTGGGCAAAACAAAAGCGAAGAGCTATGAGGGCAAACTCAAGAAGCTGACAAAGGTGGCGGCGGTGGGCATTATGGTGCTTGCTGTTGCGCTCGTGCTAATACAAGCGTACGGACAGGATCTTTTACCGGAAACAAAGGCTCCTGATGTGACGACGGAAGCGGTCATTGATGATGCCGGCGCCGAAGAGGGCGAGCCTGTGCAGAATGCTGCTCAATAGCCGTTATTGCATGGCTGTGACGTCTTTCCGGAGTTTACGGGAAGGCGTTTTTTAATGCGGAAAAGCGCACAGGCATTTTCGCTTCTGGCCGGGGGAAAGTTAATATGAGAAGGGATAGGGAATTGGAAATATCGGAATGGATCATACGGGAGCTTGGCTCCCGCAATAAAAAAACGGACTTTGACATGCTGGCAAAGAGCTTTGGCGGAGACATTTGCGATCTTCGTGATGCTGTGCGCATGCTTACCGCACAAGGCCGCGTGCTGACCTCTGCGAAGGGGAAGCTGTTTTTGCCGGGCACATTCGGCTATTTGACCGGGCGCCTTGATGTGAAACGCGGGGGGTTTGCTTTCCTGCTTCATGAAAACGGCGATGTTTTCGTGTCGGCTGATAATAAGAAAGGCGCCATGCACGGCGATCTCGTTGCAGTCAGGCTTATGCAAGAGGGCGAAGCGGACAGACGGCGCGAAGGGGAAGTAAAGGGCATCATTGAGCAAAAGCAGCAAACATTGGTCGGCACGCTCAATGGCCGGCATGTCATACCTGATGATGAACGCTTAGAGGAATTATTTATCGCCGGGGCAAATATGGGCGGTGCAAAAACAGGCCAGAAGGTGGTCGCTGAGATCACCAGCAGGGCAAACGGCGGACAAAGCGCAAAGGGGCGCATCACCGAGGTGCTCGGCACGGCAGGCGCTGCAGATGCGGAACTAAAAAGCATCATTCGCCAGCACGGCCTTCCCGATGTCTTCCCGCATGATGTGGAAAGCGAGGCGCTGCGCGTATCAAAAAGGCAGCTTGTTACGCAGGGGCGCGAGGATTTTCGTGAAACGAACATCATCACTATAGACGGTGCGGATGCGAAAGACCTTGACGACGCGGTATCCATCCGCAGGCAAAACGACGGCTATGAGCTGTGTGTGCATATCGCCGATGTGGCGTACTATGTCGCTGAAGGTTCAAAGCTGGACAGAGAAGCGTTTAAACGCGGCACGAGCGTGTACCTTGCGGACACCGTGCTGCCCATGCTGCCAAAAGCGTTGTCCAACGGCGCCTGTTCGCTTTCGGAAGGGCAAGAGCGGCTCACGCTTTCATGTATCATGGAGTTTGACGAAAAGGGCAATGTGCTGGATGCGCGCGTCTGCCAGAGCGTGATACGTTCAAAACACAGGATGACATACTCGGATGTTAATAAAATGCTTACAGGCAGCTATGATGCACTCGAGAGAGAATACGCGGACATACTTGGCGATCTTAGACTGATGGGAGAACTTGCAGCGAAGATGCGCAATTTGCGTGAGGAAAAGGGCAGTATCGATTTTGAAATAGACGAGACCGCATTTGCCTATGACGCGCAAGGGCATGTGATCGGTATAGGTTCGCGTGAGCGCGGCGAGGCCGAAAAGCTTATCGAAGAGTTCATGCTTGCCGCCAATAAGGCGGTTGCGGAGATGTACTTCTGGCGTGAAATACCGTTCGTGTACCGTGTGCATGAGCAGCCCGACGAAGAGAAGATGCGCAGCTTTGCCGCGTTTTACGCCAACTACGGCAAAATGAAAGGCAAGACAGACAGTGTGCATCCCAAAACACTGCAGGGTATTTTAAATGATGTGCGCGGCATGCCGCATGAGAACATTGTAAGCCAGATCATGCTGCGGTCGCTGAAAAAGGCAGAGTATTCGCCCGAGTGCAAGGGGCATTTTGGGCTTGCGTTTGAACACTATTGCCATTTTACATCGCCCATCAGGCGCTATCCTGACCTTGCGGTGCACCGTATCATCAAGAAGGATCTTGAAGGAAAGCTGACTGCCAAAGCTGTTGATGCGCTTAATGAGAACATCGCCCAAATCGCGCAGCAATCGAGCCTGCGCGAGCGGGTTGCTATGGAGGCAGAGCGCGATGTGGATGATGTCAAACGCGCCGAATACATGCACGGAAAAGAAGGACAGGTTTATGAGGGTGTGGTCAGCGGCGTGTCGAGAAATGTCATTTTTGTGCAGCTTGACAATACTGTTGAGGGTGTGATACCATTATCATCCTTGCGGGACGACTACTATGTATACATAGAAAAAATGTACTGCATTGTCGGCGAGAGGAAGCGAAAAAAGATAAGCCTTGGCGATGCAATGCGGGTGCGTGTGGAAAGCGTCAGCGTCTATCCGCCGAGGGTTGAGTTTGTCCCGGAAGGGTGAGAGAGTGGCTTTGATGGGTGAGGGTATCAAAGTTCTGATAAAGAACAAAAGAGCGCGGCACGAATATTTTATAGAAGAGGCTTTTGAGGCAGGGATTGCGCTCGCGGGCAGCGAAGTTAAATCCATACGCGCCGGCAAGGCCAATATCACGGATGCTTTTGTGCGTATACAAAACGGTGAGGCTTTTATTCATGGCATGCATATCAGCCCCTATGAAAAAGGCAGCGTATATAACCTTGATCCGCTCCGGCCGCGCAAACTGCTGCTGCATAAACGTGAGATTATAAAGCTGCATGCTGTTGTCATGCAAAAGGGCTTAACGCTTGTGCCGCTGGCGGTATATCTGAAAAAAGGCCTGGTGAAGATCGAGGTCGGCGTGGCACGCGGCAAAAAGCTTTATGATAAACGCCAGAGCATTGCGGAGCGCGAAACAAGGCGCAACATCGACAGAAAAGTCCGCGAAGCTTATAGGAGCAACGGATGAACAGTATATTCGAGATCATTATGCTTTTGTGTTTCGGCGCCGCCTGGCCGCTTTCAATAATAAGGTCAGCAAGGTCTAAAAGCACAAAAGGAAAGAGCTTTTTGTTTTTGGTGGTCATCTTTGCTGGGTATATCTCAGGCATACTCTATAAAGTGTTCTACAGGATGGATTACGTTCTTATACTGTATGCGCTCAATGCTGTTATGGTGGGAACGGATATAGCGCTGTATTTGAGAAACAGAAAGATTGAAAGGGGTCTGCAAACACAAGATTGCAGTTTAGAGCACACTGATTAAGGCCGATACGGACGGCTCATAAGGGGGCGTATATGGCTTTCGACGGGGGTTTGCCGGAATCGGATAAGCGGGTCGCAGTCCCGGAATGCTGCGTTAAAAAGCCGGAAACAAAATTTAGTTGCAGACAGAACACAACTAGCTTACGCTGCTTAATGCAGCGTAATGTCCTGCCGGTGGCTCCCTGAACGCCGGGGCCAGGGCATCATTAACCAGGGGAACCGCCTTTGCAAAGCTTTGAGCTAAGGAGGGGATCATGAAGCTACCGTACGGCATGACCTGCACATGGGGCGCGTCGTCCGGGAAATCTTAATACCTGTGCTGCACCCGGAGAAAATCTGACTTTGGAACTTTCGGACAGGGGTTCGACTCCCCTCGCCTCCACCACAAACTGAACGAAAAACCACCATATATGGTGGTTTTTCTGCGTTATACGACGCTATAAATAGATATTTTAAACATCCAAAATTTCAGTAGACACAAAAGTAGACAGTTCCTAAAAAACGCAATAAAATAGTTGGCATAAAGGGAAAAGCAGACAAACTTCTGTCCGAAATCGAGGGGGGGTTTTTTATGGCTCATGGCTCAATAATGGAATTGGAAAACGGCAAGTTTCGCGTATGCTTTGAATATAGCTTTGATGAAAACGGTCGTCGCGTTCGCAAACACAAGACGTATGCAAGCCGAAAAAAGTTGAGCTGATGTTGGCACGTCATGATGTGGCCATGGAGGACGGTACCGTTGTTAAGCCCATAGAGATGACATTGAACGAATGGCTGGCATGTTGGATGATAAGGCTAAAAATGGCATTACGGATAATGAACAGAAGGCAAAAAATCGCTAATCATATTGTGACTAGCATTTCTACTGACGAAGCTTTTGGGTGTCAGCTCATCTGAGCTAGCTTGAAATAGGGTACTAAAATAAGAATCTTATACAAGGCACAAATTTATGATTATAAACAATATAACATACACTGCATTTTAATAAATTTTTTTTCTATACAATTAACAGATGATATAATGGTCATTAACGCAGGTTCATAGGCCCGCATGCCATCAGCATCAAGGGCATACCGAAAGTTGATGTAAGTAGGTGCAGTAAAAAGCGACTGTTCGTGGCAGAGGATGTCTATGAGAATGCAAATGACGAGAGGCTATTTTTAAGTTCGATCACTAGTTGCATCAATTCAATATGAGTATATGAGTGGAGAGTTATGAACACCAAAAAAGAGTTAACAGCGATTGTCAGTGATATTCAACGTTTTTCAGTTCACGATGGTCCGGGAATTAGAACATTAGTGTTTTTTAAAGGTTGTCCATTGCGTTGTCAATGGTGTCAAAATCCAGAAACATTTATAAAACAACGACAGTTAATTATGCATAAAAATCTGTGTATTGGATGTGGGAAATGCATCCAATCATGTCCGCAAAAAGCTGTGTACATAGAAAATGGTGAGATAAAAGCTGATAAATTAAAATGTAAAATGTGTGGTTTGTGTGCCGCAAATTGCTTTGCAGATGCGCTAGATATTATTGGCATTGAATACACGGTTGAAGAAGTTTTGGATATCATATTGAAAGACAAGGTTTTCTATAAACATTCAGAAGGCGGCGCAACATTGGGCGGCGGCGAAGTGACAACATATTCTGACTTTGCTTCTGAATTGCTTAGAAGGGTTAAAGAGCATCATATCCATACAGCTATTGAAACATGTGGCTACAGCAAATGGGAAGATTTAAAAAAAGTGCTTCAATATACAGATCTGGTTCTTTACGATATTAAACATTCAAATTGCATGCTGCACAGAAAATATACAGGCGTTGACAACACGTTAATATTATCAAACTTAAAAAAGACAGTGGATTATGGCAAAAGAGTGATTCTCAGATTGCCTTTGATACCAGGCATCAACAATGACGCAACTGTATTAACGGAGATAGCCAATATAGCAAAAGAATATGGTATAAAGGATATACATATATTGCCCTTTCACCAGATGGGAGAGGACAAATGGTCCGGCATCGGTTTAGATTACACATTTAAAGACATTGATCCGCTATCAGAACAACAGATAGATCAGGCTAGAGATATTCTTCAGAAAAAAGGATTGTGCGTTAATATTGGAGGCACTTCCAGATAACATTTAACCCAGCGTGAATCAACCCGTCATATTCTGGTGGCTGCGTAAAATATTTTATTGGATTTGGGATTCGCTATTTGGCAGAAGCGCATAAAAAGATGTAACTGAATCGTGGGAGTTTATTCTGATAACAAAACTTCCTTCAAAGCTTGCTCGTCTGATATGACAATGCTGCCGTATTTTAGGCTTACCCAACCGTTTTTTTCAAATTTATGCAGCACCCTGTTCGCCGTAACTCTGTTTATGCTGGAAAAATCAGCGATTTCCTGATGTGTGTAATTCAGAGAATAAGAAGAATCGGAAGTTGATTTCTTGTAGTATTCGCCAAGATGCAGCAAAGAATGGGCGATACGCTTCTCTGCATTATAGAAGGAAAGGTTGTTGATCTGTCCGACAAGAATGTATATCGTATCGCCAAGAAGATGAAAAAAGTCCAACGCTATTTGGTGATCCTTTTTTATATACGGTTCCAGTTTATTGTAGTTCAAACAGAAAAGTTCAGTGTCAACAACCGCACTGCATGAGCACGGACGTGGCAGATTGGCTGCGTATGAAGCCAAGCCGTATAATCTACCTTCACCGACGATCTCAACTGTAATAATACGGCCGTCATCGGAAACGAGATAAGAGCGAAGCTGACCCGACTTGACAAAATAAAATTGAGTGGGCGGGTCCTCCTGCAAATGGAGAATTTCGTCTTTTTTGAGTTTGCGAAGCTCGCCGGACTCTTTGATCACATTGTATAATTTTTTGTTTTGGTCAAGCGTATACCTTGGAAACTGAATATGCTGATAAGACATTGGACTCTCCTATCCTGTCTGGGCTTTCCTGATGCGTTGAGCCTCAGCTTTTTTATTATACCACAATAAGCTCTATTTGTTAAGCAGAGGTTGCTGATGACCCTTCTCTTTTATCTCAAAACATATTAAATTAGCGAAGTACGCGTATGATACCATCAAGTATTCAAAGATGTAAACAATTTTATAAGATTATAATCTAGTATACATTTTTGCATTGCCGTTTCTGATAGTATGAGACTGCGGTTGATATCGTGATACATACTATTAGACTGATGAACTATTAATGAACACGTGGTTTTAGAATGATTGCGTTCAGCATGTTCTGAATAAGAAAGGCTATCAATGGCATTGAAGCGTAGCTTTATTAGGTTCCCCACACAAGTTGAATTTGGACCGGGCAAACTTGATGAAATTGGTCAAATATCTGCTGCTTACGGCAAACGTGCGTATTGTATAATTGACCCGTTTTTCAAAAACAGTGAGCCCGTCGCAAAAATGTTGGAATCTTTGCGCTCTGCGGGGCTGGATACTGTTGAGAACTACAATGTGCGGCCCAACCCGCGCAGTGACGATATTGACCCGTTGGCCAAAGAATGCAAAGAAACGAGATGCGAGCTGGTCATATCGCTTGGCGGAGGAAGCTGTTTGGATATTGGCAAGGCAGTGGCTATGCTTTGTACCAATGGGCGTTCCGCTTGGGATTATGCGGCGCTGGAAAACCATAAGTACTATGAAATTGAAATTCCGCCGCTGCCTTTTATCGCGATACCAACTACAGCGGGAACAGGATCAGAAGGCACGATATACTCTGTCGTGACAAGCCCCGAGCTCCATAGAAAATGCTCTATCAGAAGCTTTTATCTGTATCCGACTGTTTCTCTGATCGATCCAACTCTTATGACGGGGATACCGCCACTGCTCACTGCCCTGACGGGCATAGATACATTCGCTCATGCTTATGAATCTTATACCAACAAAAACGCGACCCTTTACTCAATGATGGTCTCCTTTGAGAGTATGCGGCTTTTTGCTGAAAGCATTGTCACATGCTGTACACAGGGCGATGACATAGAAGCGCGGTCTAACATGGCATTTGCCAGCCTCCTTGGCGGCGTTGCAATTGCGCATTGCCCGTGCACCATTCCCCATGTCTTGGGGCAGAATTTAAGTGGCTGGACAGACGCTCCTCATGGTGGCAGCCTTGCCGCTTCCTTGCCGGCAGTTATCCGTTGGACATTGCCATATGGTATCAATAAGCTGGCAAACATTGCACGGCTTTTCAATAAAAAGCTTTATGAAATCAATGACAATCAAGCTGCCTATGCATTGCCTTATGAGATAGACAAAATATTTGAAACCATATTACCCGAAAGAGTCACAATGCGCACATATGGACTGACCGATGAACAAGCTCCAAAGCTTGCAGAGTTTATATATGAAAACTACAAGGGCGATATGGGAAATTATGTAAGAGTTCCGACCCGAGAAGATATAATGTTAATGATAGAACAGTCGATGTGACAAGCCGGGCATATTTTTAAAAAAAAGTGGAGGATTAAAAATGGGCAATTATGAAATTATCACACAAACGAGTTTTACAATGAAAGAAATGGCAGCGCTTATTGACCATTCAATGCTTGTACCCTTTGCATCAAAGGCTGATCTTGATACTTTTTTAAGGCAGGTTGTTGACTATGATTTCAAGGTTTGCTGTTTAAATAACAGCAATACGGAGTATGCAGCAAATAAACTCGCCGGCACCGACCATATCATTGCAACAGTTGTTGCGTTTCCATTCGGTGCCCTGTCACCGGATTCAAAAGCTGCCGAAATCGAGCAAGCCATAAAAAAAGGAGCAGGGGCTATCGATATTGTGTCAAACATCGGCGCTATTAAGTCCGCAGAGTGGGACTTGGTTTACAGAGATTTTGTTGCCTGTGCAGAAATGGCAAATAAATATGGGATCAAAGTCAAAGCCATCAATGAAACCTGCTATCTGACCGCCGAAGAAATCATCAAATCGTGTGCGGTTGCGAAAAAGGCGGGCCTCGAATTCGTAAAGACCAGTACAGGTTTTGGTATATTTGGATACTACAGCATGGCAAACCTTCATGATATCAAACTTATGAAAAAAGTTGTAGGTACGGATATGGGCGTTAAAGCTTCAGGCCCCATTGGCGATTATGAAACCGCCGTTGCTTTTCTCAATGCGGGTGCAAGCAGGCTAGGGAGTAGGCGGGGTATTGATATTCTCAAAGGATGCTCCGATTACTGCGGAGACTGACCAAAAAATGTTAGGGTTTGGTGTATTATGAACAATTCAATTTTCGATAAAATGATAGCTGACTCGATTAAATCCGTTTATGAAGCGCTGGATTCTTCTGTGTGCACAAAAAAGAATAACCCTGGCCCCGGCGTGTCTGATAAGACCATAACTGATTCTGAGCTTCTTTTAATAACAGAAGAGGCAATAGTGAAAGCATCCAAAAAGGGAGAAACATCGATTTGCTGTAAAAAAGGAGCCGTTGTGACACCGCTTGCACGAGAGAAAGCAGAAGAGTTGGGTATAGTGATCAGTGTGCAAAACAGCTTATGATGTTGTGACACACCTTTTGAGAATTGCTGTAACTGCATCTGGCAGGCTCATCCGGCATACAGCGGTTGCTTTTTAAAAACCCGTGACAGAAGACAGTGCTATTGTTCAAAGCGATAAGATGAAAGGCAGAAGGTTTCTTAAAAGTCAGCTACAGGCCTTTTTCGGGAGGAATGCGCTTATGCAGATTAACAAAGAACAGATATCGATATTGATTGATGATGTGTTTGCTGAACTGGAAAAAGATCATGCAGACACTAAGGAAGCGCTGTTCCCGCTGCCGGAGTTGGATTCATGGCTTTTTAATGATATGAAC
>Ga0351833_1075_pt1 | contig 18818 bp, 14 predicted proteins | sample BONcelHFGM3001C5_FD_206751 | JGI IMG/M metagenome (GOLD analysis project Ga0351833, IMG submission 206751) | Enriched cells from coal bed in the Powder River Basin, Montana, United States - BONCAT cells FGM rep1 HSBNCT.FGM.300.1.C5 ...
CCTCAAAAAGATCGATGCCCAGTACCTCCACTTCTTCCCTACCCGGGAAGAGGAGCTTCCCGACGGGTGCGACCCCATCCGCCACATAATATGCCACTGCGCCCTGGGAATCATATACGGCATGTTCTCAGGGATGGGGATGGATGTGGACGGCCTGCTTCCCTGGGCCAGGGAGTGGTTTGTGAAATACCAGATGCCCGACGGCGGATACAACTGCGACGAAGGAGCCTACCTGCGGGAGAAGCCCCGCAGCTCTTTCCTCTCATCAATCCCGCCCCTGGAAACCCTCCTGCTTAAAACGGGAGGAAACCACACCCCCGGCGAGAGGGACACCCTGGACAGGGGAGCCAGGTATTTTATCGACAGGAAGCTTTGCCGCTCCATCAGCAAGGGGATGAGCGTAATCAAGCGCTCATGGTTCCACACCGCCTTTCCAAGGTATTACAAGTATGACATCCTGCGGGGTCTCACCTTTGTTACCTGCTGGGCGGAGGCCATGAAAAAACCCCTTCCCGTTGACTCCATCGCCGAGGCCCTGGCCGTGCTTAACAGCCAGCTGGACAGCGAAGGCAGGATGGCCCCCGGCAGAAACACCCTGATGGAGGAAGGCACCTGCCTTATGCTTGGCGGCGGCAAGTGGGAGTTTGTGAACGATGCCCGCATGTTTGACCTGCTGGAAGAAGTTAGCAGGATTGGCCAGCCGTCGATCTTCCTGACGAGGGAATGGTATGGCTGCATAACCCGCCTGGCCGCGCTGGATGAGATGGGCCTGCTGAGCACTTAGTTCCACGGTTTCGAATTGGAATATTCCTCAACGAAAACCTATCGCGCACCACAAACTAAGTTCGGCGCATTTTTCCCCCTTTCCTAAAGGGGGTGGTCGGTGGTCAGTTTCCAAGGCTTTATCTTATCGAATATGCTTATACCTCGACGATAGCCTTATGCCTGCCACAAGGAATATCCGGCACATTTTGCCCACTTCTAAAGTGGGTCCCTCGACAGAAGCCTTTCGCCAACCACAAACAAAAGTCCGGGATATGAAAGGAATCCGGCTCATTTTGGGCACTCAGTTCGGTGGTCAGTCGTTAGTGGTTAGTGGTCAGTTCCCAAGGCGTTGCGTCTTCGAATTGGAATATCCCTCGACAGGAACTTATCGATTACCACAAGGTAAGTCCGGGATATTTGCCCACTTCTCAAGTGGGCTATGCTTTTATGGAGCGTTCCAGCACGCCGGTGCCTCTGTATTCGGGCAGTATGATGGGTGCGGTAGCCTCGGGCTTGATGCCTGCTTCTTCCAGCATGTTCTTGTATTTGACGGTATGATCGAGGCTGGGTTTGCCGGGGCTGGCTTTTTTGATGTAACCGGCGGCGGAGATGCCAGCGATTTTGCCAAACACGTTATAATCGAGAAGGGAGTTGCCCATCAGGCGGTTCTTGCCGTGAACGCCCCCGGAGACTTCGCCGGCGGCAAACAGGCCGGGGATGGAGGTCTGGCAGAGGGGGTCGATTTCCACGCCGCCGTTCTGGTAGTGGAGGGTGGGGAAGACCAGGATGGGATGCCGGGTCATGTCTATGCCAAAGCGCATAAACATGCGATACATGGCGTCCAGGTGGGCGTGGATGGCTCCCTCGCCCTTTATAATCTCGATCATGGGGGAATCCAGCCACACGCCTTTCATGCCGGTGGGGGTTTCAATTCCCAGGTGGTTCTTGTAACATTCCTTGATGAAGGCGGATGCTTCCACGTCCCGGGGTTCCAGGGGGTGGACGAAAAGCTCCCCGTTCATGTTCACGGGCTGAGCGCCCATGGAGCGGACTTTTTCCGTGATGAGGAGGCCCACGATCTGCTCGGGGTATGCGGCCCCCGTGGGGTGGTATTGCACCGAGTCCACGTCCCGCAGCTTTGCGCCAGCGTGGTATGCCAGCACGAGGCCGTCGGCAGTGGCCCCGTAGTGGTTGGTGGTGGCAAAGTTCTGGATGTGCAGTCGTCCCCAGCCGCCGGTGGCCATGATGACGGCCTTGGCTTTCACCACGTAATACTGGTTTGTTTCCAGGTTGAGGAGCACGCCGCCGCACACTTTGCCTTCGCCGTCGGTGAGGAGCTCGACCACGGGGGAGAACTCGATGACGGGGATTTTGCGGTTGATGGCTTCGTCCCGTATCACCCGCAGAATTTCCATGCCCGTGTAGTCTTTGGCGGAGTGCATCCGGTTGCGGGAGGTGCCGCCGCCGGCCATCTCGGCAAAGGTGCCGTCGGGGTTGGTGTCATACATCACGCCCAGCTTCTTGTGCCAGTCGATGATCCTGGGGCCTTCTTTTGTCAGCACTTCAACCAGGTCGGGCTTGTTTTGGAAGTGCCCGCCGCCCAGCACGTCCAGGTAGTGGGTCATGGGGCTGTCCTGGGGGCGGTCGGCAGCCTGTATGCCGCCCTGGGCCATCATGGAGTTGCTGTCGCCGTGGCGAAGCTTGGTGGAGATGAGAATCCTGTCGGCAGGGGTGCCTTTGTCGGTGGCCCACAGTGCAGCCACCGTGCCTGCGCCGCCGCCGCCGATTATCAGTATGTCCACGTCGTAGTCAACGTGATCCAGGTTGACCATGCCGGGAGAAACCAGGGGGTATGATTCCAGGAGGCGAATCAGCTCCAGGGGGGCCCGGGAGCCTTTGGACGGGCCGAATGGGATCTCTTTCTTCTCGTGGGCTTTGAAGTCGGGGTGGAACTCCTCCAGGACGGCTTTTCGCTCTTCCATCGACATCTTTTCCAGGTTGCGGCCAATGCGGCCTTTCCTGGTGCGCTCCACCTTCTTTATCGACTCCATCATGTAATCGGGATACCCGTCTATCATCTTCATTCAATTCACCTCATAATATGTGGGTTTTGTCGGGGCGCTGGCTCTTTGGGGGGAGGCTAATCGGTGCCTTCGATGTCCCGCTTCTTGTACATCGTTTCCAGGTCGGCCCGGTTCATCTCTTTCATTTTCTTCATGTCTTCTTCGAAGAGGCCCCTGTCCATCTCCTCGATGCGCTGCCTCAGGTGGGGCGGTGCTGGGGAGTAATACTTGCCGTAAAGCCGGCGGGCAAGCTGGCCCACGTGATAATGGGAAATCTCCGCCATGCACCTCACCGTGCACAGGCCGCACTGGATGCAGTCGAAGGAGAGCCTTGCCGTCTCTTCGATGTCTCCCCGCAGGGCCGCCTGGATGTAGTCCATCACTTCCAGGTCCTGGGGGCACGAGCGGGTGCACATGTTGCAGGATACGCAGCGGGCAATCTCCGGGTAGAGGTGCAGTATGGGGTTGACGTCGGGGGAGAGGTCTTCGATGTCGTACGTGGCTTTATTGGCGGGCATGAAGGGGATCTGCGTCAGGAACATCCCTTCCTGAACGGTGGTCTGGCAGGCCAGGGCCGTTTGAAGCTTGTAATCGTCCTTCATCCTGAAGACCGTGGAGCAGGCCCCGCAGAAGCCGGCACGGCAGCCGGCCCCCCTGACGAACCGGTAGCCGGCGTATTCCATTGCCTTCATTATGGTCAGGCCAAAGGGCACCTTGTATTCCCTGCCCATTATAAAGACGCTGATCATCACGGTTTTTGGCTGGGCCAGGGGCTCTCCCTGGGCCTTTTCTGTCTCCGGCTTTTCGTTTGCGCTAATCATACCAGGTTATGCTCCTTTAATATGGACTTTGGGTTGACGTAATGTTTTTCAAAGCCATAGACGTCCTCCTGGATGCCCATGGCCAGGGCCAGAAGCTGGGTGTAGTAAAAGACGGGCATGGGGAAAAAGTCGGTATAGTGGCGCTCCGACTCCTTCTGCCGGTGATCCAGGTTGAAATCGCAAAGGGGGCAGTCCAGGGCGATGGCCTCGGCTCCCCTCTCCCTGGCAGAGCTGACTATCCTGTATGTCCTCTCGGCAATTACTTCCTTGTTGTGAACCGTCTGGTGCGCGCCGCAGCATTCCACCTTGAGGGGGTCGTCGATAACGTCGGCCCCGATGAGGGAGAGAAGCTCCTCCAGGGCGGTGGGATGCTCCTGGTCGTCGATGGCAATGCTGAGGGGGCGAAGGAGGAGGCAGCCGTAATAGGGGGCAATCTTCATGCCGTTCATAGAGCGCTTGAATTTTTTGGCCACATTCTTGAAGCCCACGTCGTCCCTCAGCACCTGGAGGAAATGCACCACTTCCACACCCCCCAGGTAGTCGGGCTCGTCGTCCAGGAACATGTTGAGGGTTCGCAGCTTGTCGGGTTTTTCTTTCAGCATCTGTGCGGTGCGCTTGAGGGTGTTGTAGCACATGGAGCATACGCACAGGAGCTTGTCGAAGCCTTCCTTCTGGGCGGCCAGCAGCACCCGCAGGGGGGCCACCTGGTGAATCAGGTCGTCGTCGGCCAGGGAAAATACCGTCCCGCAGCAGTTCCAGCGGGGCAGCTCCGTTATGTCCAGGCCCAGGGCCCCGGCCACAGCCAAAAACGACTTCTCCAGGTTCTCTGCATACTTTTTCAGGGTGCAGCCCGGGTAGTAGGCGTATCTCATCTACGGTTTCCCTCCAGAATCGTTACTTGTTTGCGAGAGGTCAGCGGGTCATCTTCCTGAAGCTGCACACCAGGGCAATCTGGGGCAGCTCTTCCAGCTCCTCTTTCGGGATCTGGGACGGCTCCACCTGGTTGACGTTCTGCCGCAGATATACCAGGCGCAGGGCTTCCATCACCGTGGCCAGGTCAATTTCTTTGGGGCAGCGCACCGAGCACGTATGGCAGGAGGCGCAGACCCAGATGGTCTTGCAGTCCATCACCGACTCGTCCCCCATCTGCAGCTTCTTCATCACCTGGTTGGGGGTGATGTCCATGGATGCAATCATGGGGCAGCCTGCCGTGCAGGTGCCGCACTGGTAGCACGAAAAGAGGTTCTGGCCGCTGATTTTTTCCACTTTCTTCACCAGCCGGCTCCTTAATTTTTCCCTGTGAACTCTCACACGCATGCTTTTTCCTCCTCGGCGGCCAGGGGGCCCAGTGCCTTTATCTCCCTCGAAAACTCGGTCATGACCCGGGCAAAGCGGCTCCCCTCCGATGCGGAAACCCACTCCAGCCTGAGCCTTGCCGGGTTAATGCCGTATTGCTCCAGCACCTTTTTAAGAATGATCACTCTCTTCAGGGCGTTATAATTCCCCGACAGGTAATGGCAGTCGCCCGGGTGGCACCCGCCGATGAACACCCCGTCGGCCCCCTCGCTGAAGGCTTTCATCACGAAGGTGGGATCCAGCCTGCCGGTGCAGTTGAACTTGATGGGGACTGCCGTGGCTTCGTATTGAAGGCGGCTGACCCCCGCCAGGTCGGCCCCGGCCCCGGCGCACCACTTGCAGAGAAAAGCTATAATCCTGGGCTTGAATTCTTCCATCTGAAAACCTCTTGATTATCTTGGATTTACGTTGACAGGGCGGCGCAAATCATGTCCATGACCTGCCGGCTTGTGTAGTTTCGCATCTCGGCGGCCCCCGTGGGGCATGACGCGGCACAGGTGCCGCAGCCCTCGCAGAGAACTTCGTTGACCAGGGCCACGTTCCGGCGCTCGTCCAGGCTGAGGGCACCGTATGGGCAGACGCTGATGCATATGCCGCAGCCCCCGCACACCACTTCCTCCACGTCGGAAACCATCGGGTCGTGAACCAGCTCGTCGGAGGAGAGAATGGAAACCACCTTGGCGGCGGCACCGCTCCCCTGGGCCACGGCCTCGGGTATGTCCTTGGGCCCCTGGGATGAGCCTGCCAGGTAGATCCCCGATGTCAGGCTCTCTATGGGCCGGAGCTTGGGATGGGCTTCCTTCAGGTAGCCGTCCTCGTCGGAGGCGATCTTGAGCTTGCGGGTAACGTCCCCCGTCGATTTGCGGGCAATCATGGACGTGGCCAGCACCACCATGTCGGCAGGTATCTCCACCATGCTGCCGGTGAGGGTATCAACCCCCCATACCATCAGCTTGCCGCCCTGCTGAAACACCTTGGACACCTTGCCCCGCAGGTAGAGGATTCTGTCCTCCTCCATGGCCCTCTGCACAAACTCCTCGTAGTCTTTGCCCGCCGCCCGGATGTCGATGTAGAATATGTATGCCTGGCCGTCGGGCACCCGGTGCTTGTAAAGAAGGGCGTGCTTTGCCGTGTACATGCAGCATATCTTGGAGCAGTATGGGTTGTGCCTCTCGTCCCGTGAGCCGGCGCACTGGATGAACACGATGTCTTTTGGCACCGTGTTGTCAGACGGCCTTCTCACCTCGCCGGAGGTAGGGCCCGATGCGGAGAGGAGCCTCTCGAACTGCAGGCCGTCAACCACGTCGGGATAAACCCCGTAGCCGTACTCGGCAATTCTCTCCTTGGGATACAGGTCGTATCCCGTTGCCACTACAATCGTTCCCACGTCCGCCTCTATTGTCCTGGGCGACACGCAGTAGTCGATGGCTCCCGGCTGGCACACCCGGGCGCACTCGGAGCAGCGCAGGGGGTTGAGACCCAGGCAGTAGTTCTCGTCGAGGGTGTAGGTGGAAGGCACCGCCTGGGGGAAGGGTATGTAGATGGCCTTCCGCAGGCTCATCCCCCGGTCGAACTCGCTGGGGACGAGCACGGGGCAGGCCTTCACGCAGTCGCCGCAGAGGTTGCACTTGTCGGGATCCACGTATTGGGCCTTCTGGTTTATCTTTACGTGAAAATTGCCAACGGAGCCGGTAACTTCCTGGATCTCGCTGTTGGTGTAGAGCTTGATGCGGGGATGCCGGGCCACTTCCACCATCTTGGGGGTCAGGATGCACTGGGAGCAGTCCAGGGTGGGAAAAGTCTCCGACAGCTGGGCCATCCGCCCGCCTATGGTGGGGCTTTTTTCCACCAGGATAACGTCAAACCCTGCGTTGGCAACGTCCAGGGCCGCCTGGATGCCGGAAATGCCCGCCCCTATCACCATGCATTTCCTGTGCACGGAAACCTTGATGGGGGTGAGGGACTGGTTCTGCCTCACCTTTTCCACTGCCCCCCGGATTATGCGCACGGCCTTTTCAGTGGCTTCCGCCGGATGATCCTTGTGAACCCACGAGCAGTATTCCCGCACGTTGGCAATCTCCACCATGAACGGGTTCAGGCCCGCCCTGGCAGCGGCGTTTCGAAAGGTGGCCTCGTGCAGGGTGGGAGAGCAGGCCGCCACCACCACCCCGTCGAGGAACTTGTCCTTTATCCCCTCCAGCAGCTTTGTCTGGCCGGGATCAGAGCACATATACTGGTATGCCTCGCAGTGGGCCACGCCCGGGTAGCCGGCCAGGGATTTTACCATCTCTTCAATTTTCAGCACCCCTGCTATGTTCAGCCCGCAATGGCAGATAAATACGCCGATTCGCTTCATGGGGCGACCTCCACACCTGTCTTGAGTTTCAAGCCGTATTCATACCCCTGCAGAACGGCTTTCTGGTTTAAATCCCTGGTATGGGGCGGCACCATCGCCAGGATGGCCTTTTTCATGGCCTCAAAGGTGATGATGTCTGACAGCCCCGTAAATGCCCCCAGCATGATGATGTTTGCCACTATCTTCTTTCCCAGGCTCTCGGCCATGCGGGTGGCGGGCACCCGGAAGACCTTCGCCCTGTCGCCCCCTGAAAGCTCAACTAAGTCCTCGTCCACAATCAGTATCCCTCCGGCTTCCACTGTCCCGCCAAACTTGGTGTAAGCCTCCTGGCTCATCACCATCAGGATGTCGGGGCTGACCACGTAAGGGTAATCCACCGGCTCTTCGTCAATGACCACGCCCCCCGTGCAGGCACCGCCCCGGGACTCGGGGCCGTAGCTTTCCATCACGGCAGCGTGCATTCCCATATACATTGCCACGGCCCGGCCCATTATTACCGTTGACAGCACTATTCCCTGGCCGCCAAAACCGGCCATGCGTATCTCTTTTCTCGTTCCCTTGTTCAATTCTTTTCCACCAGCCTTTCCTGAACCGTCAGAAGGTGATCCATGTAGGTGGGGCGGTCTTCCCGGTCGATGAACTCGCCCAGCACCAGCTCCTTGCCTTCCTGCACATCGGCTTCAATGGGGTTGGACTTGTTGCGTATCACGCTGTGGCTCTGGAAGAACCGGGCCACATCCAGGGCGTCGCCTTTCTTGTTCATCTTGTCGTAGCTGGTGGGGCACGGCGACACTACTTCGATGAAGGCAAAGCCCTTCTTGTTTATGGCGCACTTGATAGACTCGGTGAGGCGGCGCAGGTGGATGGTGGTCCACCGGGCCACGTATATGGCCCCGCTGGCCATGGCCAGGTAAGGCAGGTTGAAGGGAGGCTCGTAGTTGCCGAAGGGGGAAGTGGTGGTGATGTCTTCCATTGGCGTGGTGGGGGCCAGCTGCCCCCCCGTCATGCCGTAAATGTAGTTGTTGACGCATATCACCGTGATGTTTATGTTTCTGCGGGCGGCGTGCAGGAAGTGGCTGCCGCCGATGGCAAACAGGTCGCCGTCGCCGCTTATCACCGTAACGTGAAGGTCCTGGTTGGCCAGCTTCATCCCGGTGGCAAAGGGGATGGACCTGCCGTGGGTAGTGTGGAAGGTGTCCAGGTTCAGGTAGCCGGGAATCCTGCCGGCGCAGCCGATTCCCGCCACCACCACGTGGTCGTCGATGGGATAGTCCAGCTCCTGGATGGCCTTGATGTATGCCGCCATCACGTTGCCGGAGCCGCACCCCGAGCACCATATGTGGGGCATCCTGTCCCCCCGCAGGAATCTGTCCAGGGGGTGGGACTCAAGAAGCTCGCTGGTGGTTTCCATTGCCCGGGTTATCTTGGTGATCATCTTGCCGCCTCCTCGATATCCCTCAGTATCTCGTCGGGCTGGTGCAGCTCCCCCCCCAGCTTGGGGCAGAGCCGGACGGCGGCCTGGCCATGGGCGCACCTCTCCACCTCGTAAAAGACCTGGCCGTAGTTGATTTCCGCCACTACAAACGCCTTCACCCTGGACGCCAGCTCCCGGATCTTCTCCTGGGCAAAGGGCCATATGGTAATCAGCCGCAGAAGCCCCGCCTTGATGCCCCTGGCCCGGGCAATTCGAACGGCCCGCCTTGCTGTGCGGGAAACGCTGCCAAAGGCCACCACCACCACGTCGGCATCATTTAGGAGGTAGTCCTCGGTCTTGACGATTTTGCCGGCGTTTGTGCGTATCTTGTCGCACAGGCGCTTCACCAGCTTCTCCTGGGCACGGGGGTTGATGGCGGGATACCCCTTCTCGTCGTGGGTGAGGCCCGTAACGTGAACCTTGTATCCCTGCCCGGCCACCACCATGGGAGGGACCTGGCCGTCTTCGGCCATGTAGGGGAGGTATTTGTCCTTTGGCCCGTCGTAAAGCCGCCGCTTGAAAATTTTCAGCCTGTCCCCGGGGGGAATTACCACCTTTTCCCACATGTGGGACACGCACTCGTCCATCAGAACAATTACGGGCACCCGGTATTCCTCCGACAGGTTGAACGCCTCCAGGGTGATGTCGAAACATTCCTGCACCGAGTTGGGAGAGAGGGCGATAATCTCGTAATCGCCGTGAGATCCCCACCTGGCCTGCATCACGTCCTGCTGGCCCACCAGGGTGGGCAGACCCGTGGACGGGCCGCCCCTCTGGACGTTCACCACCACGCAGGGCGTTTCGGTGATGACCCCCAGGCCGATATTTTCCTGCATCAGCGAGAATCCCGGCCCGGAAGTGGCAGTCATGCTCTTCTTTCCGGCCCAGGACGCCCCCAGGATGGCCGCCATGGAGGCAATCTCGTCCTCCATCTGGATGAAAACCCCGTTAATCTCAGGCAGCCGCTTGGACATCCTCTCCGCCAGCTCGGTGGACGGGGTGATGGGATAACCGGCGTAAAACAGGCATCCCGCTGCCAGGGCACCCTCCGCCGCTGCGGAGTTGCCCGCCATGAAATGTTCACCGGTCAAAAGGTTGCTGCTCACTGTTCTCCTCCTCGGGCAGGGTGTAGATGGCAAATTCCGGGCATATCAGGGCGCAATAGCCGCAGCCCACGCAGGCGCTGTCGTCGTAGCCGTGGCTGAAGGACTCGATGATCCTGGGGGGGTGATAGCCCTTGGAGTTGAACTCTTCCGACGACTCCAGGATCTTCTTGGGGCAGAACTCTATGCACAGGTTGCAGCCCTTGCAGCGCTCCCTGATAATCCTGACGTAGTTGTGCCGGGGCTTCCACTCGTGCTGCTTAAGGTTGATGGCGTGGCCTATGTATTTAAATTCATAGCTGCCTTCCTTCATTGCAAACCTCCAAATTGGGTGGGATTTTCCCGCTTTGCCCGCGGGGATGCCGGCCTGCCCGCCGGGAACTGCCCGCCCGGTGAGCCCTGCCCCGGAAAAGAACAAGGGTCCTGAAAATCTTGGTTTTTCATTCTTGACAAGCGCATGAAAAACCTTCCCCATTCCCAGTCATTTTACCCGTTTCCGTGGCCATTTCCCGGAATGGCCTACTAAGGGCCTGGACCAATAGCCGGGGTTATGTTTGTGAACAAGAAAAACTCCCTCACGAGCGAAACCCCAAAGAATGGTGCAGGGCTTGCCCTGCCTGGCCGGCATGCAAAAAACCCCCGTTTTCACGGGGGTTTTTGTTGTTGTCTTCCGCCCTGTTACATGTCGGCGGAGGGCTGGCCGATGGTATCCAGCACCCAGTCGAAGGAGGCCGACGTGATCTTGGCCTCGCAGAAGGGGCACTGGCCCGCCTCGCCGATGTCCAGGGGAGCGCCGCAGTTGGGGCAGTTGTGGGCGACGGTCTTGCCGCCGTCCTGGCTGGTCTTTGCGCCGGTCTTCCTGATAAACGTCCAGTATTCCAGGACGTTCTGGATCTGGTTGCTCCCTTCAATTATCTTACCGGTAGAGTCAACGGTCTTGTCGGACATGGAGGCGTTCATCAGGGTCTTGATGAAGTCGTGCTCGCCTTCGACGCCGGCTTCCACCACTTCAACCTTGCCTATCACCACGTCTTCCACCTTGTTGGTCAGGCCCTTCTCATTCAGCTCTTCCTGCTGCATGCCCATCCGCCTGAACTGGGCGTCGGACATCAGGTGCCTGGCCGCCTGCAGGTTGTTCTTGGACCACGCCCGCTGAATCTCGTAGAACGCAGTCTGGGCCTTGTCCAGGAATACCTTCTCGCTGAAGTTGGGGTCTTTCTCCTTTAGCTGTCCCATCTGCTCTTTCACCTTTTCCGCATCCACGGGGGGAAGCTGGGATCTGTCCATGGGCGGGGCAATGTAGTTATCCCTGTCGGGCCCTGGGCCGGGGGATCCCCCGCCGGGGCCGCTGCCGGATCCGCCGCCCGGCTTCTTCTTGCCGAATATTATTATCAGCACGATTATCACAATCACAAAAATGATCATGGGCGAGCCGCAGCCGCACGGAACACAGCCGGAGCTGGAAGTTCCCGTGGTGGTAGTGTAGCCGCCCGAGTTCGTCCGGGTGGGAGTGCTGGTGAACCTGTAGCCGGGGGTGCTGGTGTATCTGGGCGTGAAAGTATTCCTCGGGGTATAGGATGACCGGGGGGTGTATGACGACCGGGATCCTGATGAACTGCCGCTGCTGGAGCGGCTTGGCGGCTTGTATTTCTGGCCCATGCCCGCCCTGGGGAAGACTTCTGACGCTGTGAGGAAAAGAAGGGCCACAATCATGAGGATTGCCGGAAAAAAGGCTTTTCTCTTCAACTTTCGCACTCCTTTCAAAAATGCAGAATCACACGCCTTCCCCGGTGCCACCTGCAGGACCGGCAAATTTAACGAGCTGGGAAAGCATTGAAACTTTGGACTTTTTCTTCTCCCATTTCCATCAAATTCCTTTAATGCCACGGGTGGAGGTAAATCGGCAGACGTGTAGAAAGCTATTTACTCCAGGATTGACGGCCCCAGGCCACCAGCCCTGCCCCGGAGTGCAGCTGTGAGCCTGGACGGGAGGAAGCCTTGCCCCAGGAAGGTGCCATAAACAACGAAAAGAAGCTGCAGCGAAGGCTTCTTATGATTGTCGTTCTTGCCGCATTCATTCCGTCCTTTATTGTGTTTATTTTTAACTATTACATGGTTTTCAACCACATGCGGGATCTTCTTACCCGGGACCAGAGGGAGGAAACGGCCCAGGGTGCCGAGCAGCTTTCGTTTTTCACAGGCCAGCTTCGAAACATCCTGGAGTCGGAAAGGGAGCACCTGCAGGGGGAAGGGGGGGGAATCTCCACCGGCCGCCTGGAGAGCCTGAAAAACCTGCCCCGGCGCTTTGGCATTTTCAGAAGGGTGAACCTTTACGATTCGGCCGGGCAATGCATCTATTCTTTCAGCGCCTACGGCGAGGGCGACTGCGTGCCGGGCCAGAAGATTCCACAGGCCAGGATAAACGAGCTGAACACAAACTCATTCAGCCTGGGGTGCGAGGTGGAAGACACCCGGTTCACGTCCAGGGTCTCCATTGCCATCCCCCTGGAAAAGAGGCCCGGGACCCAGGCGCAATTCCTGGAAACGGTGCTGGACGGCGAGAGATTTTACAGGGCCATGGGAAGCCTCTCCAGCAGGGACGGCTACAAGCTCCTGATCATTGACGAAAATGGCGCGGTGATAGGCCGGAGAGACAGGAACCTGGACAGCGGCACAGCCCTTTCGCTGGTGGAAAAAGGATTGCCCCACGGGGGCAACCCTTACGTATTCCGGGACTCCCTGGGGGAGAGGCTGGTGGTAACGTCCGCCCCGGTGGGGGGCACATCCTGGCACCTGGTGCTGGAGCGGCCCGCCGTCATCTACTTTGACGAGCCCCTGGCCTATTTCAAGATTTCCCTTCTCATATTCTTCGTCATCCTCTTTGTATGCTCCCTGGGAGCCTACTGGCTCATCAAGGTGCAGCTGGAGCCCTTTGGAAAGCTCAACGACGGCGTGGAGGCCATATCTTCGGGCAACCTGAAATACCGCCTGGACATTCACACCGGCGACGAGATACAGATGCTGGCCGACTCATTCAACCGCATGGTTACCGGCCTGGAAGAGCAGAGAAACAAGACGGCCGTTGCCATGCGAGAGCTGAACAAGAAGAAGAAGGAGCAGGAAGTCTCCAACAAGCACCTGCGGGAGGCATCCCGGCTGCGATCCGAGTTCCTGGCCAACATGTCCCACGAGCTTCGCACCCCCCTCAGCACCATCGTGGGCTACACGTCAATCATGCTGGACGGCGTGTTCGGCTCACTGGAAAACAAGCAGAAGGAAACCATAAAGAAGATATACGACCAGGCGTTCGGCCTTTCCCGGCTGATAAACGACGTGCTGGATCTCTCCAGGATTGACGCCGGCAAGATGCCCGTTTTCAGGGAGCGCTTCAGGGTGTCCCAGGTGATAAAGGAGATCCTGCTCCAGTTCAGGCCCAGGATTGAGGAAAAGGGGCTTAGCGTGAAGCTGGACGTGGACCCCGAGCTGGAGATTGAAAGCGACCGCTCCAAGGTGAAGCACGTGCTGGAGCACCTGGTGGGCAACGCGGTCAAGTTCACCCCCCAGGGGGGCATCACCATCTCCTGCGAGAAAAGCTCCGGCGGCGAATACCTGAAAATAAGCGTGATGGACACGGGAATCGGCATGGACAGGAAGAGCCTCAACAAGATATTTGACGAATTCCGGCAGCTGGACGGATCTTTCACCAGGGAATACGGCGGCACCGGCCTGGGCCTGGCCCTGAGCAAACGGCTGATGAAAATGCTGAACGCCAAGATCACAGTAAAAAGCAAGGAGAGGCAGGGGTCAAACTTCACCCTGTACCTGCCCCTTACCGACAAGCCCCAGGACTGCGCCACCCCGGCAAGAAGAGAAGATACCCCCGGCGAAAACGGGAATAATGGCTGCCCCGAACCCAACGGCAGCGGCCCCAGGCGGGTCCTGGCCATCGACCCGGACGCCTCATTCCTGGAAGACCTGCGGGACGGTGTAAACGGCTGCGGGCTGAAGGTGGAAATTTGCCGGGACGGGAAAGAAGGTTTTCAAAAGCTGCTGGTGGAAAAGCCCGATTTGCTGGTGCTGTGCCTGGACATGCCCGGCTTTTCCGGCTGGGATTTCCTGGACAGGATGAAGGAAAAGGGCCTGGAAGGGGAAATCCCCGTTATTGCAGTGGCAGAGGGGGAGTTTCCCCGGGAGGACGCGGTCCGGCTGGAAGGCCGGGTGCTTGCAGTGGTGAAAAGAGACGCCGGTGAGGAAGAGGTGTGCCTCTCCTCGGTGCTTGCCCTTATGGAAGAGCATGCCGGGGTGAAGGGAAGCGTTGAAGCGGCCATCTGATTGAAAAAGGCAGAAGCCCGGGGGCAGCCCTGCCGGGCATCCACAAGGAGTGACCCAAATTGTTTACCGACGACATTGACGCAAAAGTCCTGGTGGTGGACGACGACCCAAACACCCTGGACATCATCAAGCTGGGCCTGGAATTCAAGAATTACAGGGTGATTACAGGCACCAACGGGGAAGAGGCCCTGGAGCTTATCTCCTCGGAAAACCCCGACATGGTGGTGCTGGACGTGATGATGCCCAAAGTGGATGGCCTGGAAGTATGCCGCAGGACGAAGGAGAACTTCTTCACAAGCCAGATCCCAATCATGCTGCTGACCGCCCGGGGGCAGGTGGAGCACAAGGTGGAAGGGCTTTCCGTGGGGGCCGACGATTACCTGTCCAAGCCCTTCGACATGAGAGAGCTGGTGGCCAGGGTGGAGATGATTCTCCGCCGCACCCGCCTTTCCATGGAGGCCAGCCCCCTGACGGGCCTGCCGGGAAACATTGCCATTCAAAGGGAGATTCAAAGGCGCATATCGGCAAAGCAGTTCTTTGCCGTCTGCTACATGGACCTGGACAACTTCAAGGCATACAACGACCTTTACGGCCACAGCGCCGGCGACGAGGTGATTAAGGCCACCGCCGAGATGATATCCAGGGCGTTCAAGGGAAAGGGCACAGAGGAAGACTTCGTGGGGCACGTGGGAGGGGACGATTTTCTCTGCATCACAGTGCCGGAGAAAGCCGAGAAGCTGTGCCAGGAGGTCATCGACAACTTCGACGCCAGGATAGGCGACCATTACCGCCCCAAGGACAGCCAGCGGGGTTACATTCAAAGCGTTGACCGCCTGGGCCACAAGCAGAAATTCCCCCTGATGAGCATATCCATCGCCATTCTTACAAACGAGAAGAGGGAGATCACCCACCACGCCATGGTGGCGCAGATTGCTGCAGAGCTGAAAAAATACGCCAAGACGTTCCCGGGCAGCAAGTTCGTGAAAGACCGCCGCTCTGACGACGACGTGAAATTCTTCAGCGAAGAGCTGGACAGCCAGGACCTGGCCCGGCAGATGACGGAAAAGGAGCCGGCCCCGGCCCCGGAAACGGAAGACTGAAGAAAAAATAACGGGCATGCAAACACCGCCCCTGGGGGCGGTGTTTTGATTTATGGCGGGGGCCGGGTGTGGTGCCCCTATTTCTTTTCGATTGTTATTACTTCGCTCCCCGAGTGGCCCCTCACCTGGGGGTCATACATGCAGTATGCCAGGGCGGGCAGCACGCTGACGGTGCCATACATCTCGGGATGCAGGTCGTATGAGAAGGAGACGGGCTTCTTCTTTGAAAGGCCCTGGACGAACATGGCCACCTTCTCGTCCCTCACTTCCCGGTGCGCCCAGTAGCTGCTGACGTTCTTGTCCTCTTCCCTCTCGTCCAGCTCAAACCCGGCGGGGAGGGGATCCTCCACAATCACGAACCGGTAGTCGGCGTCCGGCTCTATGGTTACAATCACCCTCAGCTTCTCTCCCCGCTTCACGGGCTGTCCGGACAGGGGGGTCAGGTGCTCCTGGGTCTGGCCGTTCCTGTTTTTCCTGTGGGATATGATGTTGTATTCCCTCTTCACCTTCAGCCCCTTTTCCACTGGGGTTATCTTCTCGGGCTGAATGAAGTAACGGAGCCACGCCGAGTAATAGAGGCTGCCCCGGCCATCCCTCTGCAGGGTCAAGAGGTTGTCCCCCGGCTGCAGTCCATTGTGGCCGATGGTGATGTCCCCCACCTGGGGGGGCAGGGCCGCCGACTGGACGGAGTGATTGTCGATCAGCTTCTTCCCGTTCAGGCCCGCGGTCAGCCTGTAGTCGGGGGTATGCTCCCCCGTTTGTTCCAGGTAGGCGGTCAGGGCAAATATCACGGCGGCAGTGTCCTTGGTGGACGTGTAATAGTTGCCCCGCCTCTGGCGGGTGAGCCAGCTGATGGCCTTCAGGATCCTTGGATCCCCCGGCCGCACCTGGACGTATGCCATCAGGCAGTAGGCGGTGGTTTCCACCTGGTTGTCCATCCACGAGTATGTGAACGTCCTGCCGTCCCAGTGGCAGAGCTCCTGCTGTCCCCTGTCCACTACCGCCTGCCTGTCCAGCATGTCCATGACTGCGCCGGCCTTCTCCTTCTCTCCCAGGCCGTCCAGGGTCATGGCCATAAGGGCCAGGGCGTATTCGTTCATCGATTTCAGCTTGCCGTATGCCTCCAGGGTCTTTTCCCGGTCGGGAGAGCCTGCCTTGTAAAGGGCATACAGGACGTAAGCCCGGGTGTTCCATTCCTCCCCTTCCTGGTAGCTGCCCCCCATGGCGGCGGCGGGCTGAATCCTGGCCCTGACATTCTTCTTCAGCACGGAAAGCCCCCGGGTCATCACGTCCCGGCTGACGGGGAAGCCGTTGTCCAGGGCCTCCTTCATGCCCATCAGCACGTATGCCGTCATGTGAGGGTTGCTGGCGTCGTCATTCCACCATCCCCAGCCCCCCTCGTAATGCTGCATGCCGTAGAGGCGCTTCAGGCTCCGCTCCACGACGGCGGGGATCTCCTTTTCCATCTTCACGTCCCGTATGCCCGCCTTCAGGATGGCCCTCTTGACGGCAACAGCGGGAAGCATGGCCGACATGGTCTGCTCGACGCACCCGTATGGGTAATGGATGAGGTAATCCAGGTTCTCCAGCATTGTGGCGGCCAGGCTTGGGGCAAGGAGGACCTGCAGCCGGGATGCTTCCTTTGCAACGCCATCGGGAAGCTTCAGCTGCATCTCGGCGCTGTCAACGTCCCCGGAGAGGGAGCCGCACTGGGAATCCAGCTCTTCCACCCCAAAGGGCAGCACGGGGACAGGCAGCTCCATGGCGTCGGAAGCGTCGCTTCCCCTGCAGAAGAGGGTGAAGCCTGCCTGGCCGGGGCTTTTTGCATCCACCAGCCAGTAATAATCCTTTGCCTCCCCCGGCTTCAATACGGCCTCAAAGGGGCCGTCCCCGGCCATGTCCACGCCCCGGGCCTCCAGCCATACCTTCACCTTCTGGTCTTTCTTCGTGTAGTTGTGGACTATGCCCCCGATCTGGATCTTGTCCCTCTGCACCATAAACCGGGGAGTCTCCAGCCTCACCAGGAGATCCTTTGTGCATATCACCCAGTTGGCGGAGGAGCCGACCTGGGTATCCCGGGATGCCACCCGCACTGTGCCCACCCAGGTGGTCAGGTTGTCGGGCATCTGGAATTCTATCACCGCCCGGCCGTTCCCGTCGGTAACGGCAGTGGGCGCCCAGCAGGCGGTATCCTCAAATTTCTTTCTTATCTGGTCTTCCGGAAACTTGTCGGCCCCGCCCGAGTAGTCCCGGGCAAAGGAGATGGTGGTGTCAACGTAGTTGTTGTCGTAGCTCCAGAAATACTCATGTATGTCGGGAGTGTTCTCTTTGGCAATGGCGTAAATGGCCTGGTCAACGACCCCCAGGGAAACCTCCGCCCGCACGGGCCGGCCGGCGTGGTCTTTTGCCGTAACGGTGTAACGGGCCTTGTCGCCGGGGTAGTATCTCTCCTTGTCGGGCTTGATGGACACCTGTAGTCTCTTTTCATCCCTGGAGAGCCTTATCTCCCTGGTGGCGCTTATCAGGTCCATGTCCTTGATGGCGTCGGCCTGGAGAAATACATTGGGGAAATACTCCCTGACAAGGGGGAATTCAAAAGTCTCGGAGCCGGACTTGACGTGGATGACCTTCTTCCTGTGGATCTTTCGCCCCTCCACGGTAACCAGCACGTAGGTGCCCGGCCGGGAGCAGGAAACCAGGGCCTTCACCCTGTCCCCCTGTTTGTAGCTTTTCTTGTCGGTGATGATGGTGAGATCCGAGTCGGCAAAGGCCCCCCCCGACTCCCCGGTGCTGACGTATGCGTAAGTGGTGTAATTGATGCCGTTGCCCCTGGCGTCCCGGGACGTTATCTCAAACTCGTAGCTGCCAGCCTCCTGGGGGGTGAACGAAAGCCGGGCCTTGCCCTGGTCGTCGGTAATCTCCTGGCGCAGCGAACCGGCCTGGGTTTCCACCCTCTTCAGCCTGTATTCGTCGTAGCTGTGCTGACGCCCGTCGGCCCCCAGCCGGGACACCTATGTGAAGACCGACGCCCGGGGGCAGTACGTTCTTTACGGCGTGCCTGAGGGAACTCACACCATAAACGTCATGGCCAAGGGGTTTTCCGACTCGTTCAACTCCCGGGTGAAGGTGGGGGAAGGCAAGACCACCGGGGACGTCAACTTCTCCATGATGCGCCGGGCCAGCTCATACGAGGTTTATGCATACCAGAAGGTCTTTTCCCCCGGGGACAATCCCGCTATCAGCTTCAGGGGATACCTGGTGAAGCAGATCCAGGTAAAGGTATTCCGGGTGAACCCCCTCTCCCATCTCAATTACCTCAGCGGCACCTACGACTGGGGCCGGCTGGACACGTCCGCCATGAAGCCGGACTCGGAGATGATGTTCACGGCCACGTTCAACGAAGACGGCGAATTCCAGGAAAACCTGTCCCTCCCCCTCAAGGAGAAGG
>Ga0351833_1077_pt1 | contig 18702 bp, 19 predicted proteins | sample BONcelHFGM3001C5_FD_206751 | JGI IMG/M metagenome (GOLD analysis project Ga0351833, IMG submission 206751) | Enriched cells from coal bed in the Powder River Basin, Montana, United States - BONCAT cells FGM rep1 HSBNCT.FGM.300.1.C5 ...
ACACAGAAGCCTGTCCCAAGAAACAATAGTCGTTCTAAAAGAAGGACTTATATCCAAGCTGGGGAATAAGGACAGAAGAAGGAAACGATTAGAAAGCACGAATGTACTTGATATAGATGGAAGCAAGTTTCCTGATCCAGTATTTTTGATCAGGGAGGACCGGGAAAGATGATCATTGTTCTGGATGCAAGTGCAGCAATTGAAATAGCGCTAAACAAAGATGACAGTCATCGTTTTAGAGAATTTTTGTTACAATCGGAACTCGTTTTGGCCCCAGATACATTCCCGTCGGAAATAACGAATGCATTTTGGAAATATGGCTTATATGCTGACTTACCGCTGCAGAAATGCGAAAAAGGAATTGATTATTGTATTGATCTTGTTGATGATTATGTAAATACAAAAAATTTTTGTAGAGAAGTCTTTTCTGAATCAATTAAATCAGAACACCCTGCATATGACCTGTTTTATTTGATCTTAGCACGAAGGAACAATGCGTACATGATTACTAAAGACAAGAAGATGATAAAAATGGCAAGTGAACTTAAAGTAAAAATAATGGGATCGGAGGTATAACCATTAGATCCACAAGCTCCCGCACCAGGTAAGCGCTACAACGTCGTCAGCGCTTCGATCTCCAGTTTGTTGCCCAGTTGCTCATTGGCCTGGCGAATCTTCTCTTCTCCCCCATATACGGCGATGACGCCTTGGTCCTGGACGGCCTCGAAAAAACGGCCGGCGGTTGTGCGGAGTTTTTCCACGGTCATGGTCAGGATTTCTTCCCGGAGGGCCTGGCGGTAGTCGTCGGTAAGGCCCGCGAAATGCCTCGTCATCGCAACGGAGGCCTTGCCGTACGGATCCATGGGGCGGTCAAGCGCGCCGATCGTTCCGATGACGGCCTTCTCGAAAGCCTCCTGGTCCATATCACCCCGGCAGACCAGGGCCACGGCATCCCGATAGGTCCGGAGAGTTCGCAGGACGTGGGGGTCCCGGTAGGAGAGGAAGGCAAAAACGCCGTCTCCGGGATCATAGACGGACATGCCGCCGTAAGCGCCGCCCTGGACGCGAATGGTCTTATAAAGATAGCCGTTTGACAGGGCCTTCGTCAAAACCAGCAGAGACGCCGTCGCGCTGTCGCCGTAAGTCGGTGCGGCAAAGGCTTCCGCGACATAAGAGACCTGGGCGGGAATCGTAACACCCCGGTTTCGCGCCGTCAGGAGAGGCGGGACAACCTCCGGAACGGCCGGTAACGAGTTCAACCGGCCCAACAGATGATCAACGCTGCCGGAGAGGGCTGCAAGTCCGTCGGTGTCCGCCGTCAGATTGACCGTCAGCCCTTCCTTTCTCAAAACCAAACGCTTGAGCTGAATGATCTTGTTTAGGGTATCGTCAGGGGACTGCGGAAACTGAAGCGCCACATCGCTGAGCACCTGCAATTGAGATTTTCCGTGCCACTGTTCATCGCGGTAGGCGGGAAGGGATAGGGAAGAGGCCGCCAATCGTCGGGCGAAGAGATGGCCGGAGGGGATGATCGATGCATGAAGACGGTTCCTCTTTTCCGCCGTCAGATCCTCCAGACGCTTCAGGTCCGTCATGTCCCCTTCCGTCAGGATGTCTCCCAGAATCTGCACCGCGTCGGGGATATTCCGGTAGAGGGATTTCAGCCGAAAAATGACCTTTTGCCAAGGGCCGTTTCCCTGAATATTCGTGCCCGCTGCAAGGCTACAGGTAATCCCGCCCGTTTTCAGGGCCGTCCGTTTGGCCATGGCCTCATAGTCCAGACCGGCTGCCCCCATGTTGGTCATGTATTTGCCCAAAAGCGGCAGACATGGTTGGAGATCTTCGGGGATATGGGAGATATCAAAGGCCAGATCGAGATAAGCGATGCCGTTTGTAAAGATATCGTGACACAATACCGGCACATTTCCGCGCATGGTTTCCACCGTCGGGATAGTTTCCGCCCGTTTTTCGATGTCCGCAATATGCAGTTTCGGCAGACTGGCGAGGGCGTCCGGAGTATCGATCTCCGCCTGGAAGGCCTTCAACGCTATTGCATCCGCATCGATCTTTCCGAGTTCCTCCGAAGTGAGTCCGGCGCGAAGCTCGGCCATCTGTTCCTGAAATCGGTGTTCCCGCTCGTCCAGAAAGGACGAATTGGGCGTCATGGTGCAGAGGAGGCGATGAGGATTCCGGAGAAACCAGGTTTGAATCAGTTCCTCGAACAGGCGGGGATTCTCCTGCCATCGCCGCCGTATCCCGGCGATCATGGCGGGGAAATTAAGACCGCTTAAAGGATCGCCGTCGTAAAGCCAGGTGTGGTAGACCCAGCCCATGAGGACAATGCCGTAAGGGTAGTTGCTGCGGATCATCTCCTTGCCGCCGAATTCGATTTGATGAAGGGTCCCTTCAATGAGTTCTGGATCGACGCCCTTTGCTGCGACATCCTCCAGCGTCCGGAGGATCAGGGATTCAATCTCCTGAGCCTTCTCCTCGTCCGTTCCCCGCAGGCCGATGGCAAAGACGGTCTGCCGGTAATCCCGTTCGAAACCCGTGACGGGAGACAAGTCTTCTCCCAAGCGGGAGTCGATGAGGGCCTTACGAAGGGGGCCGGCGGCGCTTCCGACCAGGATGCCCGCCGTAATCTGGAGGAGCAGGGATGTCTGTTCATCCGTGTTGTCCGCAAGCATCCAGGCGACGTTGACAATGGTTCGCCGCTTTGGGTCTTCGTCTTTTCCGATGGGGTAATCGCTCCGTACGCTCCGGGGGGCGGTCCATCGCTCTTGGGAGGCAATGGATGAATCCACCGTCACGCGATCGGAGCCCGCAAGCATTTCCTGGAGAAACGGAAGATGTTCAGCGGGCGAAATGTCGCCGTACAAAAATATCCGAGCATTGCTCGGCGAATAGTAGGTCCGGTGAAAAGCCACAAAGTCTTGGTAAGTCAGGGACGGAATGACCTCGGGGGCACCGCCGGAGTCGAAGCGATAGGCCGTGTCGGGGAAGAGGTTTTCCTGAAGGGCCTTGAACATGAGGTTGTCCGGCGAAGAATAGGCGCCTTTCATTTCGTTGTAGACGATACCGGAAATGGTCAGAGCGCTTTCAGCATCTCCGGAAACGGTAAACTCCCGGTGATGCCCTTCCTGGCAAAAGGTCTCCGGGAGGAGCCTCGGCCGCAGAACGAGGTCCGTATAGACACGGGCGAGGTTGTAGAAATCGGCCTTCACCTGGCTGGCGACGGGATAGATGGTCTTGTCGGGATAGGTAAAGGCATTGATGAATGTTTGCAAGGTGCTGCGGTGCAGCTCATTGAAGGCGTCCTTGACGGGATAGTGAACGGAACCCGCCAAGACGGAATGTTCCAGGATGTGCGGCAACCCGGTCGAGTCACCGGGAGGGGTGCGAAAGCCGATGGCAAATAAGTTCTCCCGGTCATGACAATGGAGGTGAAGAATCTTCGCCCCGGTGCGTTTATGTTCCAGTTCGTAGGCCGTCACCCGCATTTCAGGGATCATTTCGACGCGGAGCAGGCAAAATTCGCCGATGGTGCTGCCGGCCGACCAAAGGGGGGCGGGACAGGAATAGGTTGCTGTCATGGTTATTTCTCCTGGTCTTGCCGTTTCCGGAATTCTACCTGGGAAGGACTGACACGCACCGGCTCTCCGCCCCCCAAAGGCATCATATCCCGCTCCGACTTGACGTTATTACGGCCGCATTTCTTGGCCAGATAGAGGGCGTCATCTGCCCGTTTGATAAGGGACTCCAATGTGTCCCCCGGCTGGATGGCTGCAACGCCGGCGCTGATGGTAATCTTGCCCAGCACCCGCCCCGTTTTGACGTACTTCAACTGCACGCCGTCCAGGCTTTTGCGGATATTGTCTGCGACGATGAACGTGTGTTCAGCGGATGTGCCTGCCAGTAAAATCGCAAATTCTTCGCCGCCGTAGCGGGCGACGAAATCCTTGCCCTTGAGTTCTTTGGTGAGCAGTGAGCCCATGTATTTCAGGACCTGATCGCCCAAAAGGTGTCCATGTTCATCGTTGAATTGCTTGAAAAAATCGATGTCGATCATGACCAGTGAAAAGATTTTTTTCTCCAGCTCAAAGGCCTTGATATAGGTCATAATTTTTCTGTCAAACGCCTTGCGGTTGTATAATGCGGTCAAGGGATCGATGAGGATTTCCTGCTGTGCTTTTTCCAATTCTTTTTGCAATTCCTCAGACTTGTGCGTTGTTTCCGCCAGACGTTCCTTGATCTGTTCGCCGGCCTTGATGACATCGACCGTCGCCAGCAGAAGATGGGAGACAATGTGACGAATCTCATTGAGATCCGTTGCGTCCTGGAGTTCTTGGGTAAATCCGTTCAACTTTTCGCGGTAGTCCGATGTGAATTCCTGAGTATAGAGGATCTCTGCCAGGGCGTCTTGCAGAATCTTTCGAATTTCCTGCTCGGCGTCTTCAAGTTGTTTAAATCGCGTCCCCTTGCCGAAATATCTTTTGTAGAGGTCGCCGTTAATCTCTTCGGAAAAATTTTTCCCGTCTTGAATGAGGCGATTAATATCCTCTTCCAGGTCTTTGTTGACCCCGATGACATAGTCGAACCAGACCAAATAATTCTCCGGATACAAAGGAATCGCATGTTGCGACATGAGGAGTAGGGCCTTTTTGGCCACAAGGGTGACGGTGTCTTTATCGATCCGGCGGCTCATCTTCCATTTCTCCCTATGCGCATAAAAGCCCTTCCCCCCGCTGGGCAATGATATTTGTCAAGCTTATCGTTTAACGCGTACCACATTTCAACGCAAATTGCTTTTTTTTTAAGAAGGATTATTTGTCTTTCCTAAAACAGATCCTTTTTCACAGGTCATTTCCGCATACTCCGAAGAGTCTACCCCAAGAGTCTATTGACGACTTGACGGTCTTCTCCTATACTGGCGGAACTTTGTGGATAGGAAGGACTGTGAATATGGACAGACAAAATCCGGTCATGGCCAATGACATTATTCTTGATTCAATCGCCGACGGCGTTTTTACGGTGGACCTTAAGTGGCGCATTACGTCTTTCAATCGAGCTGCCGAAGCCATTACCGGCGTGTCTCGCAAAGAAGCGATTGGGCAGTTCTGCCGGGATGTGTTGAAGGCGGAGATCTGTGAGAAGAGCTGCTGTCTGCAAAAGACCATGGCTTCCGGCGAGCAGATCGTCAATCAAGCCGTCTATATCGTCAATGCGGCCGGTCGCCGTTTTCCGATCAGCATTTCCACCGCCATTCTTAAAGACGCGGAAGGAGGTATCATCGGTGCGGTAGAGACCTTTCGGGACATGAGCGTTGAGGAAAAACTGCGAAAAACCCTTGCAGAAACCTACTCTTTTGAGGACATCATTTCCAAGAACCACCGCATGCATCAGCTTTTTGACATTATGCCCGACATTGCAAACAGTGTCAGCACGGTCCTTGTTGAGGGAGAAAGCGGGACGGGGAAGGAACTCATTGCCCGGGCTATCCACCATTTGAGCCCCCGTAAAGATAAAGCGTTCATTGCTGTAAACTGTGGCGCCCTGCCCGACACGTTGCTGGAATCGGAGCTTTTCGGATACCGCGCCGGCGCCTTCACGGATGCGAAGAAAGACAAACCGGGACGATTCAAATTGGCAGAAAAGGGGACCCTTTTTCTGGATGAGATCGGCGATATCACCCCGGCCATGCAGGTTCGTCTGCTGCGCGTGCTGCAAGAAAAAACCTACGAACCATTAGGGGCGGTGGATAGTCTGAAAGCGGATGTAAGGATCATTGTCGCTACAAACCGGACGCTTGCCGACCTCGTCAAAGAAGGAAAATTCCGGGAGGATCTGTACTACCGGATCAATGTTGTTCGGCTGGTCCTTCCTCCCCTACGGGAGCGCATGGAAGACCTTCCCCTCCTCATCGATCACTTTATCGCGCATTTCAATACCCTTCAACAGAAGGCCATTGCAGGCATCAGCGACGAGACACTGGCTTGCCTGATGTCGTATGATTATCCGGGAAATATCCGGGAGTTGGAAAACATCATGGAGCGGGCCTTTCTCCTGTGCAAGGCCGGCATGATCGAACCGCATCACCTGCCCGATTTCCTTTACAGCCATCCTTTGAGCGACGGCAGACAGGTCCTCGAAACGGTTTCCATTAAAGGGATGGAAGCCATTTTCCTCATGAACGCCCTTCGCCGGAACGGTTGGAACCGTATCAAAACGGCCCGACAGCTCGGCATACACAAGAGCACCCTTTTCCGCAAGATCAAGGCCCTTGACATTCAGGCGCCAAAGGGTGACAATCGGACCTGAATACGGGCCATATCCATGCTGTAGAGGTTGATATGTTCCGATCACTTCCGTACAACATGTTCATGGTATATCCTTAATATATGTTATTTATGTTTTTTTGTTTGTTCTTCCCTGCTCCTGTGGCATGAAACGTGATTAGAAGACTATGAATCGTTATTAAAAGGAGGGCAATGTATGAGAAAGGTATTTCTGTCCATCATTATTTTCCTGTTGGTTTTCCCCTTTGCCGTTCCGGGTGGTGCCGCAACAAGGGAGATGCCGCCCATTGTCAGTCCCGATTGGCTGGCGGCAAACCTCGAACGTCCCGGTTTGATCATTCTGGATGTCCGCCGGGTGGAAGAGTACCAGGCGGGACATGTTCCCAAGGCGCTTAGTGCATTTTACGGCGGTTGGGCCTACAAGAGAAGCGGCATGTACTCGGCAGTGCCCGAACAGGAAGAATTGAACGATCTTATTGGTTCTATGGGCATTGGTTTTGATTCCTGGGTTGTTGTGATGGGGAAAACGGATACGCCTCGTGAGAGCTATAAAAGCGCCCGGGTGGCTTGCACGATTTTGTACGCCGGCGTTCCCAATGTTGCCCTGCTGGACGGGGGCATCAATGCCTGGGTCCAAAACAAAAAAACACTTTCTACGACCATCGAACGGTCTAAAGCAAAGGATTTCCGGGGAAAATTCAGGAAGGACTGGTTCGCCGATAAAGATTTCGTCATGAGCCGTTTGGGAAAGGTTGTTCTGCTCGATGTTCGGGAACGGGACTACTTTGAAGGCAAAAGAAAGATGGACTGTGTCACCCAGATGGGACATATCCCCGGCGCCTTCAACCTCGCCACGTCCTGTGCCTTTAACGATGACAATACCTTCAAGGACAAAAAGGCGTTGGCCGTATTGGCCGAAAGTGTCGCCGGTAGGGACCGGGCGAGGGAGATCGTCACATACTGTGATATAGGCCAATGCTGCCCCACATGGTCGTATCTCCTAAAGGAAATTTTGGGATATAAGAATGTCCGGATCTATGACGGGGCCATGCAGGAATGGACAAAGGATAGCAAGGCGCCCGTTACCAAATAATAGGTCAAACCCTTCCGAGGAAGACATTCCGGCACATGAGTCGCAATATTGCACCAAATTTTCATGTTGGTGGGTGCAATATTGCGATTTTTTGCCTGGCCAGGTGGCGGATCTAAGGCGTTTCTTCAATACCCTTTATATGAAAATCCCCCTCAATCCCCCTATAGAAAAGGGGGAAGATAACTGTTTCCCCCCTTTGGTAAAGGGAGGAAATTTTCATCCGTCGTTGTGCCCTAACCGGGCATGGCGGTTAGGGTGATGGGACATGATCCTCTTCGGCGTAATTTTGGCACAAAATGTGTATATGCACCGCCCAGAGGATGGATGTATGAAAATGGCGATAACTCTTCAAGGCGATCACGTTGCGACGGTTTTCGATGGGGCCGACGAACTCCTGATTGTCGAAGGATGGGTGGAACCGGCATCCATTCCGGCACGAATACCGTTTACTGGGGAGACCAATATTGCCAAAGTCGCCTTATTGAAAGGATACAACGTTGAGATTCTCATTTGCGGCGCCTTGTCGAAATTTTTGCAGCGCATGCTTGAAGCATCCGGGATTGAAGTTTTTGCTTTCATCCGGGGGGCGGTGGAAGAGGTTGTTCACGCTTTTTACCAGGAATGTCTCGATGAACAGAGGTTTTTTTTGCCGGGGTGCTGTCCCCGGCAGTTGTCCGGTCCTCGACGGCGGCGTGTACGGGGCGGGTTTCAAAATAAAAGGAGTATAAAACCATGAGAGTTGTCATTACCGCCGAAGGCGGCGAACTTTCCTGCCCTGTCGATGGGCGGTTCGGGAGGACCCGGTGGTTTATCGTCACCGATACGGGCGATGGGTCCTGGCAGGCTTATCCGAATGAGCAGAATTATCAGGCGGCCCAAGGCGCCGGTATCCAAACGGCGCAACGGGTCGTTGAACTGGGAGCGGAGGCCGTGATTACGGGTCATGTAGGACCCAAGGCCTTTAAAATTCTTCAAGCTGCGGGCGTCGGCATCTTTTTTGACAAAGATCACACCGTAGCCGAGGCCATAGAACGTTTGAAGGAAGGCCTTCTCACGGAAGCGGATACGGCGGATGTTGAGGGGCATTGGGTTTAATATGGGGCCCCTGCCGGATCATTTGAAAGTTGCCGTTGCCAGTGGGAAAGGCGGGACAGGCAAAACGACGGTTGCCGTAAGCCTTGCGTTGTCGGCAGCCGCGACGGGAAGAAGGGTCCAATATCTCGATTGTGATGTAGAGGCCCCCAACGGCCATATTTTCCTGAAGCCGCTGGTCGGCAGAACCTTGCCTGTCACGGTTTCCCTTCCGCAAGTCAATCGGGAGCGGTGCAACGGTTGCGGATTTTGTGCCGAGGTTTGTGAGTATAATGCTATCGCCGTCGTCAAAGGTGAGGTCCTTATTTTTCCCGAGCTCTGCCGCAGTTGCGGCGCCTGCCGACTCTTTTGCCCCCAGAAGGCCATCTCGGAGGGCTCCCGTTCTGTGGGAACCATTGAGATGGGCCGAACGGAATCCGGGGTGGCCTTTATGCGGGGCCTTCTGGATATCGGGCAGGTTGCGACGCCGGCGGTGATCGCCGCGGTGAAAGAGGCTGCCGGGGATGCGGACATTTCACTTCTCGATTGTCCTCCCGGGGTTTCTTGCCCTGTCATCGAGGCGGTGAAGGATGCCGACGTAGTGATTCTCGTGACCGAACCGACCCCTTTCGGTCTTCATGACCTTATCCTGGCTGTCGAAATGACACGGGCGCTGCATCTCCCCTTCGGCGTCATCATCAACCGTTACGGGACGGACCATAACGAAACCAAGACGTACTGCCTGCGGGAAGGGATACCGTTGCTCGCCACCATTCCCGATGATTGGCGTATCGCCCAGGCTTATGCGGAGGGCAAATCTATTTTCGAGACCTTGCCCGAGTATGGCGAAGTATTTCCTGCGGCATGGCGTCACACCATCGCTTTACGGGAGGCGGCGACGTTATGAAAGAGATGGTCATCGTCAGTGGTAAAGGCGGAACAGGAAAAACGAGCATCACGGCGGCCTTTGCCGCTTTAGCGGAAAACACGGTGACCGTGGACTGCGATGTGGATGCCGCCGATCTCCATCTGGTTATGCAGCCGGAGATGTGGCGTGAGCATGATTTTTCCGGAGGCAACAAGGCCCGCATTCTTTCGGAAGATTGCACCGCATGCGGCCTCTGTTTTGAGAATTGCCGTTTTCACGCCATTATTTCTCCCGCTCCGTCAGGACCGGCGACAGCGAAACCGTGGATCAATCCGATATTTTGCGAGGGATGCCGTGTTTGCGCCCGTATCTGTCCCGCGGGCGCCGTCGTATTCGAGGCGGCCAAAAGCGGCAAGTGGTTTGTTTCAAAAACGCCTTACGGTCCCCTGGTTCATGCCCAGCTCGGCATCGCCCAAGGGAATTCCGGCAAGCTTGTCAGTCTCGTGCGCCGGGAGGCCCGGGCCATTGCCGAAAGAGATGGGTTCGAGCTTATTCTGATCGATGGGCCGCCCGGAGCCGGCTGCCCGGTTATTGCCTCCATCACCGGGGCGGATTTGGTGCTCGCCGTGACGGAACCGACCCTGTCCGGCCGTCATGATCTGATGCGGATCGTTCAATTAACGTCGCATTTTCAGATTCCCATCATGCTCTGCATCAATAAGTGGGACATCCACCCCGCTCTGACGGCGCAGATGGAAGGAGAAGCGCAGTCCCACGGCATAGCTTTGGCAGGGCGCATCCGCTACGATCCCCTCGTCACGGAAGCGCAAATACGGAAAACGAGCGTCCCGGCCTTGGGCAGCAGTCGTGTCGGCGACGATATCCGTCACGTATGGCAGCTCGTCTTGAGCGCATTGAATGGAAAAATATCTTAAGGAGATCAATTTTATATGGAAGATTTACAACAAATAAGACCTTGCGCCGGGGAATTCCCCGCAACTCAAGGCCGTGGCAAGGAAAAGCGTCTTCAGGAATACACGGAAAGCCAACAGCTCCGGGAGCGAATGGACCGCATTCGGCATAAGATTATGGTCCTGTCCGGAAAGGGTGGAGTCGGGAAGAGCACCGTGGCCGTCAACATGGCCGTGGCCCTGGCCCTGGAGGGGAAGCGAGTCGGGATCCTCGATCTCGATTTTCACGGTCCCAGCATCCCGAAGCTCCTCAAGTTGGAGGACCGTCGGCCGCGAACGGACGGCCATTCTTTGTTGCCCATCGAATTTGCATACGGCATCAAGGTGATGTCCATGGGGTTTCTCCTGCCGGACGAAAAATCGGCTGTCATCTGGAGAGGTCCCGTCAAGATGGGCGCCATCAAGCAACTTTTGTCGGAAGTGGCATGGGGTGAGTTGGACTATCTCATCATTGACTTTCCTCCCGGCACGGGCGACGAGGCCCTGTCTGCGGCACAGCTTTTGCCGGAGAGCGACGGTGCCGTCATTGTCACGACCCCTCAGGACCTTTCTCTTACGGATGTGCGAAAATCTCTGGATTTTTGCCGTCAGGTCAAAATGAAGGTCCTGGGTGTCATCGAGAATATGAGCGGTCTCGTTTGCCCCCATTGCCAGGGGGTTATCGACGTCTTTAAACGGGGCGGCGGAGAGACGATGGCCCAGGAAGCGGGGGTGCCTTTTCTGGGAAGGATTCCCATCGATCCTCTGATTGTCGAGGCCTCCGATAAAGGGACCCCTTTCATTTATCATCACAACACGACGGAGGCAGCAAAGGCTTTTTCCAAAGCCATTCTGCCGATTTTAAACTTGGAGGAGGACAAACCCATGGGAACAACCCCAGTTGTTGATGAAAAAGCTTCACAGAACACCTCAAGAATAGCCGTTCCCGTGGCAGGAGGTCTCTTGTGCGCCCATTTCGGCCATTGTGAAACCTTTGCCCTGATAGACGTCGACCATGACCTGAATGTCATCCTCAAAAGGGAGGATATTCCCCCGCCGCCTCATGAACCGGGACTGCTTCCCCGCTGGCTTCAGGAGAAAGGCGCCAATATGATTATCGCCGGCGGCATGGGATCCCGCGCCAAGGGACTCTTCGATGAACAGGGAATACAGGTCGTCGTCGGCGCTTCTCCCGCCGATCCGGAAACGATTGTCAACGCCTACCTTGCCGGCACCCTCATGACGGGGGAAAATGTCTGCGATCACTAAACCATAGAGGAGTCGAGCCTTGAACATAAATCTGCCGAAAGAGATTTTTTTGACAAAAGGAGTGGGGTCCCATCGGGAGGAGCTCCACTCCTTTGAACTGGCCCTCCGGGATGCAGGCATCGAAAAATGCAATCTGGTCCAGGTGTCGAGCATTCTTCCGCCCGGCTGCCGGGTCATTTCCCGGACCCAGGGTCACAAGGCGCTCAAGGCCGGCGCCATTACGTTCTGCGTCATGAGCCGTTGCGCCAGCAATGAACCGAGACGCCTCCTGGCGTCCTCCATCGGCTGTGCCATACCGGCGGACCGGACGACCTACGGCTATATCAGCGAACACCACGCTTTCGGCCAGACGGAACGCCAGGCCGGTGACTATGCGGAGGATCTGGCTGCCGCCATGCTGGCGTCGACGTTGGGCATCGATTTCAATGTCGACGAAAGTTGGGATGAAAAGAAAGAACTCTTCAAAATCAGCGGCAAGATCGTCGGGACGCGCAACATTACCCAGTCGTCTATTGTCAAAAACCAGGGCTACACGACCGTTTTGGCGGCGGCGGTATTTGTTTTCTAAGATATGCCGGAGGATCATGCCCATTGCGCCCTCCTGGCGGTTCTTACCCTTCATGAGGCCATAAATCGGTATCTATCTTCCGGGGAAACATGATAAGAAGCAACGGTATGCCTTCATAAGGCAACGCTTGTATCACAAGGGTTGCCGGGAGATAAACCTATGGAAGAGGAGCTCCGTATGTCCGTTGAAAAACCGGAAGATCTTTCCCAAAAAGATATGGCGCGGCTGGTCATGGATATGTTTTACCGTACCATGGTCCATCATACCCTCTGGTTTTCCGAAGTGGAACACCAGTTCGGCATTCCCAAAGCCTTGGAGATGATGAAAATTGCCCGGGAAAACAGCACCCGCATTCAGATGGACCGTCTGGCAAAAGTTTTGGGTTTTGAGCTGGAAGACGGTATTCCCAAGGCCCTCCTCCGCTTGCCGAAGGAATCGCTCTTGGACCTAATGAACCATGCAGCCGTCAACTGGCTGGCCAATGATGGTGTCTGGTTTCAGGCCGTGGAATTTGCACGGGACATGAACGATGCCAAACGCTGCAACGACTCCTGCTGGACCCGTTATTCCCCCTTTGAGGCCTGGGCTATTAAGGACTTTTTGGGACTCCCTGAGCAGGCGGGCCTCGATGGCCTAAAAAAAGCCCTGCGTTTCCGGATGTATGCCCGGATCAATGTCCAGTCCATCACGGATGAGACGCCCGGTAGCTTTGTCTTTCGGATGAACGATTGCCGTGTCCAGTCGGCTCGAAAGAGGAAGGGATTGGACGATTATCCCTGCAAGTCTGCCGGTCTGGTGGAATACCGCACCTTTGGCGAGACCATCGATTCCCGTATCCGGTGTGAGTGCATCGGGTGTCCGCCCGATGCCCATCCGGAAGGCTGGTTCTGTGCCTGGCGTTATTCAATGCCCATTTAATGAAATTACCATACCTACGTGAAAGGGAGGATGAAGGCATGAAGAAGACAACCATCAATGAAGTCGATAAAGTGGAGATCCTGACGTTACAGGACAACTACATCGAGATGACCGCCACGGACAGCAATGCCGTCGTTTCCCGGGCCAGGCCCCTTAAAGACGGACAGATCAGGGCCTCCGTCTCGGCGGAACATGGCTATTCAGCCGTTGTGAAGACGACGACGAATGGGCAAACGCGGACGATGCTCTTCGATTTCGGATTTTCCGAAAACGGAGCGGCCGATAACGCCTTGACCCTGGGCGTCGATATGAATCAAGTGGAGACCATCGCCCTCTCCCATGGCCATAGCGATCACATGGGCGGCATGGAGCGGTTAACTGCGCTCATCGACAAGCGAGAGATTCCTCTGGTGGTTCACCCCGCCGTCTTTAAATTTCCCCGCTATCTCAAATACGGGGACGGTATCAAGATTCATTTCCCGCAATTTACACGGGAAAGGGCGGAACAGGCAGGACTCAGGATCGTGGAAGCTCCGGAGCCTTATCCCCTGCTGGACGGAGACGTCCTGTTCCTGGGTGAAATTCCCCGTCAGACCGATTTTGAAAAGGGTTTCCCCGTCGCCCATTATGAGGAAGACGGTGTGGAACTATGGGATGCCATTGAAGATGATACGTCCATCGTCATGAACCTCAAGGGGAAGGGGCTTATCGTCCTATCGGGCTGTGCCCATGCGGGGATTGTGAATACGGTTCGCCATGCCGTTGATGTAACGGGTATCTCCCAAGTCTATGCGGTTATGGGAGGTTTTCATCTTTCCGGTCCCCTCTTCGAAGCCATCATCGATCGGACCACGGAAGAATTGAAAAAGTATCACCCGACCTATATCATTCCTTGTCATTGTACGGGGAGAAAAGCCATTATGGCCATGGAAAAGGAGATGCCGGAGCAATTCATCCTCAATATGGCGGGAACTACCCTGACGTTCGCGGCGTAAAATTTCGGGAAACCCTTGGCATCCTTGCCGGATAATCGAGAAGGGTTTAAATCGATGCGGGCAACCTCATGGAAGGGAAAACCAAACATGGAACAGCAAGCGAGACCTACATTAATAGGCATCATCATCTGTGCCCGTTACCGGGCTTGCGGTGGAGGCAAATGCTTCCGGGCTTTGCGGGAGCGGAGCGGCGGTTTCTCCCGATATGCCGCAGACGAAGCAATAGAGATCGTCGGTTATTCGAGTTGCGGTGGCTGTCCGGGAGGGAATGTGGAATACGTTCCCGCCGAGTTCTTGATGAATGGTTGTAATGTGGTGCATTTGGCCACCGGGCTGGTGGTAGGCTATCCACCATGCCCCCACATCCGGCAGTTTAAGGAATTCATCGAAGAACGCTACGGATTGCCGGTGGTCATAGGAACACATCCCATTCCGCTGAAGTACATGGAAACCCACAACCGACTGCCATTCTGGGAACAGGCGGCCATGCGGGAACTCGTCGACCCGCTCATGACGGAACGATGCGACATCATGGAATCGTACAATTAATAAAAGGAGGCATTAACAATGTATGAATGCATTCTAACGGAAAAGCAGGACCGGATCGTGTTGGTAACGTTAAATCGTCCGGATAAATTGAATTCCGTCAGTCTCCAAATGAGGACGGAACTATCAGATTTACTGGGGAAACTTGAGGGGGATGACGAAGTAAGGGTCGTGGTGGTGACAGGTGCGGGCCGCGCCTTCTGCGCCGGAGCCGATATCAGCGAAATGCAGAGGAATATGAGTAGCCTAAAAGGACGTCCTCCAGGGATATCTGATACGGTACGGCAGATCTATGAGTTTAAAAAGCCCATAATCGGCGCCATCAATGGTGTTGCTGCCGGTGACGGCGCACAATGGATGCTGGCCTTCGACATCAATGTTGCCTCCGAAAAGGCAAAGTTTGCCTGGCCGGCCACTAATCTAGGTATCCTGTGCCCATACGGAATCATACGATTGCCCAGGGAGGTCGGACGCTTTCGCGCCAAGGATGTTCTGATGAGCTGCCGCGCCATCACCGCAGAAGAAGCCTTACAATGGGGGTTTCTTACCAAGGTTGTCCCGCACGAGGAATTGATACCAACGGCCCTTGAACTGGCCAAGCACATTGCCAAAATGCCGCCTTTATCGATAAGAGCGATAAAAGAGGCTGTAAATCGAGGCATGGAAGGTCATGAATATGCCAATCAGGTGATGTCCAACCTTCAGCGAACTGAAGACTTTGCAGAAGGGGTCAAGGCTTTTATGGAAAAACGGGAACCTCGTTTTCAGGGAAAATAAAAAGAAAGAGAACGCAGACGGGACGGTTCTACCTTCGTAATGATTTGAACCGTCCGATACGTCCATCGTCATGAACCTCAAGGGGACGGAACTTATCGTCCTGTCGGACTGTGCCCATGCACGCCATTTCTCAGATGCAAAGGTAGGAGAGACGGTCAATCTGTCATTGACAGACCTGACCGTTTTCCCCTATACTTTTGCCCATCAACCTAAAATCTTGTAACAAAACGGAATGGTCCGACATCCATAAGGTGACGAATGATTTAACGATAGAATAACCGGGACAAGGAGACAGAAGATGGATATCAATGACGCTATTCAGCAGAGAAGAAGCATCCGTGCCTTCAAGCAAGATCCCGTTCCCCAAGACCTACTCAAGGTGATTCTGCAGACGGCAGTCCTCTCCCCCTCGTGGGCGAACACCCAGCCGTGGGAATTTATTGTCGTCGGGGGACAGACCACCCAAGACCTGGCCAAGGCTTGTGAAGAAAAATTGATGTCCGGCGGTGTCATAAAACCGGAAATCCCTGGCCCCCCGGGGTTTCCGGAACCCTTTGACGGGCGTCGGCGCATGGTCGGCAAGAAGATGTTCGACGTCTTGGGCTTCGGTCGGGACGACAAGGAGCAGCGGGTAAAATGGGGGATGCGGGGCTTCAAATTTTTCGATGCGCCGAACGTCATCTTTATCCTAACGGACCGGTCCTTTTATTTCCAGGAAGGCGGGCAGAATGTCTGGCCCCTCTTCGACTGCGGGCTCGTGGCGCAAAATATTATGCTTCTGGCCGTAAAGCACGGTCTGGGAACCATTCCCGAGATCCAGGCGGTCATGTGTCCGGACGTGTTGCGGGCGAAACTGGCTATACCGGAGAGCAAGATCATTGTGTTGGGCATCGCCATCGGCTATCCCGATCCGGATCATCCGATCAGCAAGCTTGTAGCCGAACGGGACCCCGTCGATGCCGTGACGACGTGGTGCGGTTTCTAGTGTATCATAGCAGAAACAAATGGAGGGGAGACAAACGATGTTGCTGAAAGACTATTTTGACGTGACAAAAGGATACGGTGTCCTGGCTACGGCGGACGCCGCAGGGAAGGTCAACGTGGCCGTCTATGCCCGTCCCCACATGATAGATGAGGAGACGGCCGCCTTCATCATGGCCGAGCATCTGACGCACGAAAACCTGCGCGCGAATCCCTGGGCGGCCTATTCTTTCTTGGAGGCAGGGGAGGGCTGGTCGGGAAAACGACTTTATCTGAAAAAGGTACGCGAAGAGCAAGACGATGCAGTGATTAAAGAAATATGCAGACGATGCGACTACTCCCGTTATGATGTCAAGAACCGTTATATTGTCTATTTCCATGTCGAGGAGGTATTGCCTTTAATCGGCAGTCATCAGGCCGGTTAACCCTGTCCCATCGGTCCGGGTAGGGGATGTTGGACTTCCTCGCTCGGACAATGGATGTAGTCGCAAAAAGGCGTTTTACGTGTTCATGATCCTCCCCGGCATCTTCAAGTCAATGCATTTCAGAACCGCCATCACCTTGGTGATGGCGGTTCTGGTTCTGTTTCTCACGTCCTGTTTCTTGCCCGTCCGGTCTTTTGATGAAGCAAAATGGCGGGAACAGGTGGAAGCGACGGATACGGCCCTGCTCTATGCCCCTCATGTCCGGGACGGCCGGTATTTCAATCCCTGGATGCCAAGGGACAAAGGTGTTGGGGAGATCCTTCGGTGGTGGTTTTCTGAAAAAACGTCTTATGCCGAGGAGGAGGAAAAAGGCACTCCCCGGATTGTTCCGAATCTCTATGGGCGTATCCTATCGTCGCCGGGGGATTTTATTGCCTGGGTCGGCCATGCCACCTTCCTGATCCGGATCAGCGGTGAATTCTGGTTGACCGATCCCATGTTTTCGGAGCGGGCCCTTCTGCCGAAACGCAAAACGCCGCCTGCGCTTACCTTGGAGGAGTTTGCCGCCCTGCCGGGTAAGAAGAATGTCCTTCTTTCCCACAATCACTACGATCACCTGGATGCGGACAGCCTGAAACGTCTCCCGGCGGATACGAGGATCTATGTTCCTCTGGGCCTCAAATCGCTGATGCATGAACTTGGCAAGCACAATGTGGTGGAGATGGACTGGTGGCAAAGCGTGTCCTGCGGAAAAGATGGTCAAGTGGTCTGTCTGCCCGCCCAGCACTGGTCCCGAAGAACGGTCAGCGACACAAATGCCACCTTATGGGCCAGTTTTCTGCTGGATGTGCCGGGACGGCGGATCTATTACGGCGGTGACAGCGGCTATTTTATCGGCTATCGGGAGATCGGACGCCGGTACCCCGGCATTGATTACGCCCTCATCCCCGTTACCGCTTACGAGCCCCGCTGGTTCATGCATTACCCCCATATGGATGCCAAGGAAGCCCTCCTGGCCTTCCGGGATCTGGGCGCCCGGTATTTCATCCCGACCCAATGGGGAACCTTCCGGCTGGGCGATGAACCGATCGGCCATGCCCCGAGTGCCTTGGCCAAGGCCCGTCAAATCGTCTCTGTCGATCCTGCCCGGATGATGGTGATGGATATCGGGCAACTCCTGCCCCTGGGACCCAAGATCCCTCACAGCCATCAAAGATAAACGATGCTAAAGGAATGTGGGTTGAGGGTGAAAAAACTATACATCGTTCCCCCGGACAGATATCCCGCTGTCATAGAATAGTTGTTCAGGGGAACGTAAAAGGGCTTATTTCTCGCGGGCATATGTCCAGGCCATAATGCCGCCTTCCAAAACCTTGACGTTTGTCCAGCCGGCGGCCGTGATGGCTAGCGCCGCTTCGTACCCTCGGAGGGAGATCTTGCAGAAGCAGACGATTTCCCGATTTTGCATGATATGGGCCGTGGCAATAAAATGGTCGATGGCCAGGGAAAAGGGTGGGGCGTAGGGTAGATCGGCGTTGACCACGTCTTCGACCGTCAAGTTGCCCTGAATGGCCATGGCCCATTGGGCAATCTGCTTGGAGACGTTTCCAGGCCCCACACACTGGGCGCCGAGAATGCGTCCCGTTTTCCCGTCCGCCACGAGCTTGCTGACGATGAGAAGGCCTTCCATGAAGCCCGGTTTGTCGGGGCTGGCATTGAACAAGATTTTAGTGGGTCCAGTCGATAATCTTGATATCCGTTCCGAGTTTTTTCTCGACAGCCTCTTTAATGGCCGCGAAATGCGGACAGGGATAACCGATGGGATTACCTTTCTTCATGCAGGAGGCAAGCACGATGGCCTCTGCGCCTCGATCAACCATCATCTTGGCCCGGGTAACGGCCTTCTTGCCGGAGCAGCCGCCACAGGAAAGAAACCCTATAATTT